>Ga0307380_10004458_pt1 | contig 18919 bp, 16 predicted proteins | sample UN3MG_FD_202239 | JGI IMG/M metagenome (GOLD analysis project Ga0307380, IMG submission 202239) | Soil microbial communities from Risofladan, Vaasa, Finland - UN-3 | ecosystem: Environmental > Terrestrial > Soil > Coastal area > Acid sulfate soil | place: Finland: Risofladan, Vaasa | collected... | reverse complement strand
CCCCACATCGGTCGCTCCCGACAGGATCGTCGCGCCCGGATGTGCCTCGACCAGCGCCGCAAAGGCATCCAACGTCACCGGCGCCCAGAACCGCTTGCCGCCAGCCGCGTAGTCCAGCCCTTGATTGGCGCCCAACGCCGCCAGCCGCCCGGCAGCGGCCTTGGCATCCGCGTCATCCCACGCGGCGCGCGGCCGGTCATAGGCCTCCGCCGTCGCCTTGATGATCGGCCCGTAGCCAGTGCACCGGCACAGGTTCCCGGCCAACAGATCGTTGGTCCGCGCCAGATCGGGTTTGCCCTCGCTATGGTACGCCGTCCACATGCTCATCACGAAGCCCGGCGTGCAGAAACCGCATTGTGATCCGTGGCATTCCGACAACGCCGCTTGCACCGGATGCAGCGCCCCCTCGGGCGAGGCCAACCGCTCAACAGTGACCACCTCGGTACCATGCAGCATCGGCAGCAACTGGATGCAGGCGTTCACCGGCTTCGTCACCATCTGACCGTCGGCATCAAGCGCGCGGATCGCCACCGTGCAAGCCCCGCAATCGCCCTCGGCGCAACCCTCCTTGGTGCCGGTCAGACAGCGCTGATACCGCAGCCAGTTCAGCAACGTCGTGTTGGGCGGCAGATTGGAGATCTCCACAGTCTCGCCATTCAGGATAAAGCGGATTGGCCGGCCCATGGCGCCCTCAGCTCCCACGATAGGTCGAAAAGCTGAATGGCGAGATTAGCAGTGGCACATGGTAGTGCTGACCGGGTTCCGCGATCCCAAACCGGATCGGCACCGTGTCGAGAAATTTTAGCTCCGGCAGGTCCAGCCCCGATGCATCGAAATAGGCCCCGACATGAAAGGTCAGCTCGTATATACCGGCCGCGAACGCACCACCCTCCAGGATCGGCCCATCGCACCGACCGTCATGATTGGTCACCACTTCGGCCAGCGGCACCCACGCGTCACCCTCAAGCCGGTGCAATTCAATCCGCACACCCTGCGCCGGGCGCCCGGTAGCGGTGTCAAGAACATGGGTGGTCAAGCGGCCCATCGGCTTCTCCCAGCATTGGATGTCACAAAGATTGTAGCGAAAAGCCGATGAAGTGTTTTCAAATATAAATTGAAACAGACCGGAAATCTTCAGCAAGGGCACGGCTCCATTGCCAAAACCAGGTCGAGTCGGGAGCACTCCCAAAACACCCCCAAAACACCCCTAAAACACTCCAGAAGGAATCCCAACCCAAACCCAGTTTCACGGACCCCACCATGCACGAAAAACGGCCCCGCCGAGCGGCGAGGCCATTCTGATTTCAACCGACCAGCATCACTTCGGCAGGTCGCCCAGCACGCCCTCGACGAACCAGTTCATGCCCGCCAGCATACCGTCATCGGCCGTTGCGCCCGCGGCGATCATCTCGACCCCGTCGCGGTCCTTGATCGGCCCGGTGAAGGCATGAACCGCACCCGAGGCGATATCAGCCGCCGCCTTCTCGGCCGCCGCCTTCACATCGTCCGGCATGTTGGTGTAGGGCGCCATCTGCACCTCGCCAGCAGCGATGCCACCCCAGGTGTCGGTGCTCACCCACGTGCCATCCAGCGCCGCGCGGACCCGCTCGATGTAGTACGGCGCCCAGTCGTCGATGATCGCGCTCAACTGCTTGGTCGGCGCAAATTTGATCATGTTGGACGCTTGACCGAAGGCGAAAACGCCTGCGTTCTCAGCGGCCTGAAGGGCAGCCGGGCTGTCGGTGTGCTGCATGATCACGTCGGCACCATTGCTCATCAGCGCCTTGGCGGCGTCGGCTTCCTTGCCGGGATCGTACCACGAGTTCACCCAGATCACCTGGGTGGTAATCTCCGGATCGATCGCCCGCGCGGCCAGGGTTGCGGCATTGATGCCACGCACCACTTCCGGGATCGGCACCGAGGCGATATAGCCGATTTTCTTGGTCTTGGTCATCATTCCGGCGATGGTGCCGATGACGTGGCGGCCCTCGTAGAACCGGGCCGAATAGGTCGAGACATTGTCGGCGCGCTTATAGCCGGTTGCATGTTCGAACTTCACGTTCGGAAACATCTTGGCGACCTTAAGTGTCGGGTCCATATAGCCAAATGACGTTGTGAAGATCAATCCATGGCCGCTGGCGGCAAGCTGACGAACCACCCGCTCGGCGTCCGGCCCTTCCGGCACGCTCTCGACAAAGGTGGTTTCGACCCGGTCGCCGAACTCCTTCTCAATCGCCAGACGACCCTGGTCATGCTGATAGCTCCAGCCAAAATCGCCGACCGGGCCGACATAGACAAAGCCAACCTTCAGGTCGGCGGCATAAGCACCGGTGGCGATCATCAAGCCGGCCAGTGCGAGGGTAAATTTACGGATCATTCTGGTTTCTCCCTGTTCAGTGCGTTTCTTAGGTTGCGGGCCATCTTACCGCTCGGCCCGGAATGGCTTGCCTATGCACGCAGGCGCATTGGCTTTCGTCAAGTTGACATCGCGCGAGATTATCACCAGCGCCAGAATTGTCGCCACATAAGGCGCCATGGCAAGGAATTGCGAGGCAATCGGCAGGCCCCAATCCTGTCCATAAAACTGCAACTGCGTCACCGCCGCGAACAGATAGGCCCCGGCCACCAACCGCAAGGGCCGCCAGGTCGCGAACACCACCAGCGCCAATGCAATCCAGCCGCGCCCGGCGGTCATGTTCTCGGCCCACATCGGAGTGTAGGCCAGCGACAGATAGGCCCCGCCCAATCCGGCACAAGCGCCACCGAACAGCGTCGCCATATAGCGGATGGCGATCACGTTGTAACCGAGCGCATGACCCGAATCATGGTTGTCGCCAACCGCCCGCAGCGCCAACCCGCCCCGGGTGTTATACAGGAACCACGCCACCCCCGCGGCCAGCGCCAGCGCCATGTAGACCATCGGGTCATGGCCAAGCAGGATGCGCCCCACTGCCGTCGATTCTGTCAGGAACGGGATCGACAACTTCGCCAATGGCTCCAGCGCGATCCCGACAAAGCTTTGCCCGATCAGGCCAGAAGCGCCGATGCCGAAAATCGTCAGGGCCAGCCCGGTCGCCGCCTGATTAGCCAACAGACTCAACGCGATGACCGAAAATATCAACGCCATCCCAGCTCCGGCCCCAGCCCCCGCGAGGATCGCCAGCGGCGTCGAGCCAGTGGAGTTCGCGACCGCAAAAGCTACAACCGCACCCATCAGCATCATGCCTTCGACGCCGAGGTTCAGCACTCCCGAGCGTTCAGCGACCAGTTCGCCAATCGCCGCCAGCAGCAGCGGGGTTGCCGCGATGATCATTGAGTAGATGAAGTTTTCCATGGTCCGCCCTCACCCAACCCTTGGCCGCGCCAGCCTGATCCGGAACCGAATCAGCGTGTCGCAACCCAACAGGAAGAACAGCAGCATGCCCTGGAAAATCCCAGTCACCGCCTTCGGCAATTTCAGCATGATCTGGGCATTCTCGCCGCCGATATAGCTGACCGCCAGGATCACCGCACCGAACAATGCGCCAATCGGGTTCAGCCGCCCGAGGAAGGCAACGATGATCGCCACGAACCCGTACTCGGCGTTTATCTGCGGCTGCAACTGCTGCACCGTGGCGGAGATTTCGACCGCCCCGGCAAGGCCCGCCAACCCACCAGACAGCAACATCACAAACCAGATTGTCCGGTCACGCGAGAACCCGGCGAACGCCCCGGCACGCGGCGCGGCGCCGATCACCCGCACCTCGAAGCCCTTCATCGTGCGGCCCATCATCACCCAAAGCGCCACTGCGGCGATTACCGCCAGCGCCACACCCAGATGAAGCCGCGTGCCATCCACCAGCACCGGCATGATGAAGCCGGGCTGAAATTCCTTCGATTCCGGGAACCCAAAGCCGAGCGGATCCTTGAATGGCCCGCGCACCAGCCAATCCAGCAATAGTGCCGCCACATAAGTCAGCATCAGGCTGACCAGAATCTCGTTGGCGTTGAAGCGGACCCGCAGCAGGGCAGGGATCGCGGCCCAAAGCATGCCACCCAGCACCCCGGCGATAAGGTATGGCACCAGCCAGATGCCGCTCGCCCCCTCCGGCGCTGACAAGGCGACCCAGCCACTGATGATGGCGCCCATGGTATACTGCCCAGCAGCACCGATGTTCCATACATTGGCGCGGAAACACACTGCCAGACCGCTGCCGATTAGCGCCAGCGGGATGGCCTTCACGATCACCTCGGACGGCGTATAGAGCCACATCTCCCGCTCGCCCGTGGGCAGCGTCAGCCACATCCAGAATTCCTCGAAGGGCTGGAAGAAGTATATCCGCAGCGCCTCCAGCGGCGGCCGGCCCATCAGCGCGATCAGGATGCCACCCGCGATCAGCGTCAACACGATGGCGATGACCGGCGACAGCAGCGCCAGGGCGCGCGATGGCTGTGGGCGGGGCTCGAGCACGATCATCAGGCAATCTCCTCGACAGGGATTTCACTCGCCTCGGGATGCGCGCCGCCCATCAGTAGGCCCACTTTCTCAGCGGTCATTTCGGCGGCTGGATGTTCCTTCGACAGTTGCCCGTGATGGATCACCGCGATCTTGTCACAAATCGAAAAAATTTCCTCCAGATCCTGGCTGATGACCAGCACCGCAGTGCCTCGCCCGGCCAAATCGATCAACGCCCGGCGGATCACCGAGGCCGCACCAGCATCGACGCCCCAGGTCGGTTGGCTGACCACCAGCACGCCCGGTTCGCGCAAGATCTCGCGCCCGACGACAAATTTCTGCAGGTTTCCACCCGATAGCGACCCAGCGATCGGATTGTCCGACCCGGACCGCACATCGAAGGCTTCCCGCACTCGCTTCGCCCAATCGGCGGCCTTGCCAAAATCGATCCAGCTTCGATTTGCGATACCCTCGGCGGTGTGGTGTGACAGGATGATGTTTTCCGACAGCGTCAGCTCGCCGACCGCCGCATGCCCGTTGCGCTCCTCCGGCACGAAAGCCGCACCGGCGATCCGCCGCTGGGTCGGGTTGGCCCGGCCCATTGGAACGTCGTCGATATGAATAGTCTCCGCCCGGGTGGCCAGCATCTCACCGGTCAGTGCCTCCATCAGTTCTGATTGCCCCTCACCCGCGACCCCGGCAATACCGACCACCTCGCCGCCGCAAACCTCCAGCGACAAGTCTTTCAGGGTCACGCCAAACTCGGAGGCCGCGGGCAGGTTCAGGTGGCTGACCCGCAAGCGCACCGGACCCGGCGTGGTAGATGCGGCCTTCTCGACCCAGGCAATCTCGTTGCCAACCATCATCTCGGCCATTGATCGCGCGGTCTCGGCCTTGGGGTCGCAATGGGCTACCACATGGCCGTGACGCAGGATGGTCGCGGCATCGCAAAGCGCCTTCACCTCTTCCAATTTGTGCGAGATGTAGAGGATCGAACAACCCTCGGCGGCCAGTTTTTCCAGCGTTTCGAACAGAACCTCGGTTTCCTGCGGCGTTAGCACCGAAGTCGGCTCGTCCATGATTAGCAGCTTCGGGTTTTGCAACAGGCAACGGATGATCTCGACCCGCTGCTTCTCGCCGACAGACAAGGTGTGCACGGCGCGGCGCGGGTCGATTGCTAGCCCATAGGACTCGGATACCTGTTCAATGCGCTGCGACAGCGCCCGCATCGGCTCCGGCGCCAGGGCCAGCGCGATGTTCTCAACCACCGTCAGCGCGTCGAAGACCGAGAAATGCTGGAACACCATGCCGATGCCCATATCCCGCGCCTCCGCCGGTTTATGGACCACGGTCTCGGTGCCGTTCCAGAAGAACTTGCCGCTGGTCGGCTGCATGACGCCGTACATCATTTTGACGAGGGTGGACTTGCCCGCACCGTTCTCACCCAGCAGCGCGTGCTTCTCACCCGGCTGGATCACCAGCCCAACATCCTGGTTGGCGGCGAATTCACCGAATTTCTTGACGATGCCGCGCGCTTCGAAAAGCGGTGTCTCCGGTCTCGTTTCCGAGGTCGTTTGCCCAGCCATTCCCGGTTGTCCTCCCCGACATTCCAGTGCAGCCGAGCGTGGTCATGTGCCCCGACATTGTCAAACTTAATGACGGGAATATTCCCCCTGATTTTTTTGAAACTATCTCGCCGTGGAAGCCGGATCGGCGGCAATGAGGCCCTCAGGAGCGTCGTTCGACCACGAACCGCGCCGCCCCGACCAGCCGGGCCGCGCGCGCGCCATAGGGGGCGAGCTGCGCCGCTGCCTCGGCCACCAAATCGGCGGCGCGGGCATGGGCGCCGTTGTGGCCCAGGATATCGACAAAAGTCGCCTTGCCAGCGCCGGCATCCTTGCCGACCCGCTTGCCGACCTCAGCCTCGGTGCCGGTCACATCCAGCAGGTCGTCGGCAATTTGAAACGCCTCGCCCAAAGCCTGGGCGTAGGCGCGGACCCGGCCGATGTCCCGCGCGGAGGCTTGCGCGAGGATAGCCCCGGCTTCGGCTGCGAACTCGATCAGCGCCCCGGTTTTCATCGCCTGCAAGCGTTTCACCTGCATTGCCGTCAGCGGCGTCTCGGCGGTCTCCGCCGCCAGGTCGATCGCCTGCCCGCCGACCATGCCTGCATGACCTGAGGCCTGGGCCAGCCGAAGCACCAACTGCGCCCGCACGTTACCGTTCGGATGAGTCGCTGGATCGGCCAGGATCTCAAAGGCAAGCGCCTGCAACGCATCGCCCGCCAGAACCGCCGTCGCCTCGTCCCAGACCTTGTGCACCGTCGGCTTGCCGCGTCTCAGATCGTCGTCGTCCATGCAGGGCATGTCGTCATGGACCAGGCTATAGGCATGCAAGCATTCGACCGCCGCCGCCGCCCGTTCCGCGCCGCTGCCACCGGCGCCGAACATCGCCGCCACCTCCAGCACCAGAAAGCCGCGCAGACGCTTGCCGCCACCCAGTACCGCGTAGCGCATCGCCGCTGCCAAGTTGGCCTCGCCGGGTTGGCCGCGCTCCGGTGGCAGACACGCCTCCAGCGCCTGTTCGGTTTTCCGAACGGCCGCAGACAATGCCTCGACGAAATCAGTTTCACACGTGTCCATCGCCGTCTCGTGAACCGAAGCAATCACCGGTCGATCAATTTCCAAAGATATTTGGCAGCGCGTCGGCCCCGCCTGCGTCGCCCGCCACCTCAGACCGTCGCTTCTGCAGATAGACCGAGCGCAGCGAAATATATGGATCGTCGCTCTCGTACAGCAATCCGTCGATCACGGCGGCATTGCTGTTGCGGTCATGGAGTGTCTCGGTCGCGCGCAGCGCCAAGCCGGTTTCGGGGGATACGCTGGGCGCAACGGCGCCAAGATAAGTCGTTGGTGTAAGTGCTACATCAACAAGGCCGCCAAAGAAATCGCGAGTCGTGGTCGGGCCGAGCAACGGTAACACAAGATAGCCGCCCTCGCCGACCCCACGCCGAGCCAGAGTGATGCCAAAGTCGGTGTCCTGCTTGGGCAAGCCGAAATCGGTCGCCGGATCAAGAAGGCCGGCGGCGCCAAGCACGGTGTTGATGGTGAACCGCCCCAGCGTTTCCAGTGCCATCTCGGATTCACCCTGTAGAAGATAGTTGGCGAAATCCGCAGGAAGGTCGAGATGGCTAAATCCATTGCCCAAAAGGAGCTTGATGGTTGTCGGGGTCGCGTAATCGTAGCCCTGTGCTGCCGGTCGAATGACGTTCCGGTCGAGCACCAGATTGACCTCGAGCATTTTTTCATTGAACCCTCTATAGGGATCGGACGCTGACATATCTGCATTCGGATCAGTCGTGGCACATGCGGCGACGGCCAAAGCCAACGCCAATACCGCGCCACGGCGGATTGAGTAGATCAACGTCATTCAATATCCCCCTAAACGGTCGAGCACTCACAGTCTTGGGCAAGACCGACATTCATACGCACCGTTCCGGCCATTCGCGACAAGCATCTAGGTACGATAACCCGGTGGCACCCTCGTCTCAAGCAGGTTCGCGGCAAAACTACCACGGTTGTGTTAAGATGGAGGGCGAAGAGCAACAGTTTAAGGCGGACCCCCCACTACAAAGGGCCTCGCGAGCCGAGGGCGCATGGCTCTCCGTCACCATGGCGTGGCATCTTTCGGCAAATGACTGATGGCGCTGGTTGTACCAATGACACTGGGTATCGCCCCGCGGTTGAGAATGGGCGCCGATTCGATATGGATGTTGCCGCCTGGCTGACCCGCCAGCAGCACGTCCTATTTTGGATCAGGCTTTCATGGCGCTCGGATCCCTCGGTCATCGCCTCCCTGATCGCCCTGGCACACCAACCTCGCCGCTCGCTCGCCCGAGCGTATTGCCCCCTCAATCGTGGCTGGCAGCCCGGTATCAGTTGCGTCTCCGGCAAGAAACAGATTGACCATCTCGCAGCGCGGCCGCAGTCGCTTTGCCACACCGGCTGGCGATTGGTCGAAGGTGGCGCGCCGCTCCTTGTTTATCCGAGCCGCGAGATAAGGTGCCCCGGCCGCGAGGCCAAGGGTGCGCTTGGTCTCTTCCCAGATATCTGCGAACAACGCTTCACTCGTCTGGTTATCAATACCCAGGGCGTCGGCCGCTGAGACGGTTACACTGACCACATCGCCGCGCCAGAAGATCCATTGCGCGGTCGAGGCTAGCACCCCGACGATTTTCGGCTGGGCATCCGGCGGCGCTTCGGCTAGCCGGAAAAAAACGTTGATGATGGCGCAGTCGTCATCGGGCGGGTCGATCTCCGGCAAGGCATCTTGCAGCACCGCGCGCAGCCGCGAGGGTGGCATGGAAAGCACGACCTGATCATGCGATCCCAACGTTTCAACGCCATCGGTGAATCGTAACGCGACGGCACGCTCACCTTGCCTCTCCACCGTGCGCAGCTGGCGGTCGAGCCGGAACTCGACGCCGCGTGCGCCGAGCCAATCCACCGCAGGTTCCACCAGAGCATGGCCGAGCCCGCCGGGTGCCAGCATCGGCCGACTGTACCGTTCTCCCCGGACGAAAGTCTCGCACAGCACCGCCCAGAGCAACTGCGCCGAGGCGCGCTCAGGCGTTGTGTTGATCGCCGCCAGCGTCAGCGGCTCCCAGAACCGGGTCCAAATCGGGCCCCGTTGGGGCAGGGCTTGCGCAACGGTCTTGTCGGCTCCGGCAAGGGCGAGGCGGATACCGGACAGATAATCGGCGATCCCAGTATCCGGTATCCGCCGCCCCGGCGCGGCGATCCACCACGGCAATGGCCCCCGGTTCATCGCCACCGTCCAGCGCCGGTTGCCAGCCAGATCAACAAAAGCGAACTGCGCCGGTTGCTCAACCAACCGATCCGCGGCGCCGACCGTCGCCAGATAGGCCAGGGTCGAGCGGTTTCCACTCAGGATCAGGTGATTGCCATTGTCGATTTCGCGATCCAGCCGAGGGTCATGGAACGATCGGCAGCGCCCGCCGGCAAATCGGTTGGCCTCGTGGATCACGACCTTTCGACCGCACTCGACCAGCCGCACGGCGGTGGCCAGCCCGGCTAGCCCGGCGCCGACGATATGGATTGTCCCATCAACCATCGCGCGGCGCGATTGGCGACGCCAGACAAACCAGCCCGCGCCACAGTTTGGCACCCCTCGACAACGCCACCCGTCCGCCCTCGCGTCGATATCCACGCCCTTCCATTCGGCCGAGGTAGCCCTCGTAGACACCGGTCATCAACAGCGCCGGGGCCAGCGCCAACCGACCGTGCCCGGCCATTGCTGCACGCGCGCTGGCGAAGTCCGCCCGCGCAAGCCGCCCGACATCGGCGCACGCCCGCCACAACTCCGGGTGCCGGGCCACAGCAGCCGGGTCATCGGTCGGCAGGCCCACCGCCTCCAACACTTCGCGCGGCAGGTACAAACGACCCACAGCGGCGTCCTCCTCAATGTCGTGCAGAATGTTGGTCAACTGAAAAGCATCGCCCAGCGCCAGCGCAGCACGCTCGGATTGCTCGCCCATCCAGGCCCCGAAGACCCGCATCGACAGCATCCCCACTGCTCCGGCGACGCGGCGGGTATAGGCCCGGAGCCGCGTTATCGGGGGTGCCACGATGGGACCGTTGGCATCCATCTCCATGCCCTCGATCAGCATCAGAAACTCGGTTCGCGGCAATTTGTACCGCGCTACCGGCCCAACCAACGCCTGCCCAATAGCCGAGACCGGCCGGCCATCATATAGCCGCCCGATTTCGGCGCACCAGTCGTCCAACAACCGGTGCTTCTCAGCCACCGGCCAGTCCTCGTCGGCAATGTCATCGATCACTCGGGCAAAGGCATAGATTGCCCGCATCGCGTCACGCCGTGGCTTTGTCAGCACTTGCATTCCGGTGGCGAACGACGTTTTCGCCCGCGCCGTGATCGCGTCCACGACCTGCTGCGGATCGACTCCAGGCTGCGGGGCCAGGGGCGCGAGGGCTTCCAGTCCGGTTCTCATAGGCGCACCAATCGGCCCAACCCGGCCGATAATCCGGCGAGAACGTCAAGCCGCGAATGCCTTACCCGTGAGGCCAGCGGGTCCTGGCGACGCAACCGCGCTGCCAGCCGCCGGGCAAGCCGTTGGATCACCGCCACCTCCGCCGCCAGCCGCCGGGCGCGAATGATCCCCGACAGCGGCTCTGACCTGTCTAGCAACCGATCGCAACCGGCGAGGCAACGATCGATCACCCGACGCAGTCCGGGCGATGCCTCAGCGGCGTCGAGTGCCGTGACATCGATCCCGGCTTCGACCATCCAGTCCTCCGGTAGATAGACGCGGTTCAATTCACGCAGATCCTCACCGCAATCCTGCAAATGGTTCAACACCTGCAACGCGGCACAAAGCGCATCGCTTGGTCCGTGGGTCGCGATAGGCTCGCCGTGGAGATCCAGAAGATAACGTCCGACCGGGTGCGCCGACACTGCGCAGTAGGCCAACAGCTCACTCCAGTTCGCATAGCGCTGTTTGACCGCATCCTGCCGAAACGCCGCCAGCAGGTTGCGGGCATGGCGGTCCGACACGCCGGTTGCCACCAAACTATCGCGCAAGATCACGGCGCTCTCGGGCGCTGTCGCCCCAATTGCCAGCCCGGCCTCGAATGCATCCAGGCGTTGGATCTTCTCATCGGGCGCCAGTGCGGGATTATCAGCGATGTCGTCAGCGGCGCGGGCGAAGGTATAGAAGCGCATTACATGGGGCCAAAACCGCCGGGCGATCAGGATCGAGCCGACCGGGAAATTCTCATCTCCCGCACCTTTCCCGGATGGCGTCTCGATTTCCACTGCCATCGGCTCGGCCACCCGGTTCGCCATCTCATCCCCTTGAATTCCCGCGGCAAGATACCGGGCTGTCGAAGGCAACACAATCGCCGCGCCGAGTTGGTGCCGGAGATCAAGCAGCCGGAGTTGGGCCGGCCGAAACTATGGCCCCAACTGCCCGGTCTCGCGCATCCAGCACACTGCATCCACCAGAGCCTGATCTACCTTCGGCGGTGCAAAGCCAAGCTCGTTGCGCGCCTTGGTATTGTCGAGCCGGACGCGGCGCCCCACGAGCCGCACCCCGGTCAGCGGAATTTTCGGCGGGTTCTTGGTCACCGCCGACACACCGGCCTGAACCCGAGCTGCCGCCAGCGCCAACCAATACGGTGCCGTAAAGCGCGGCGGCGCTATACCAGTCAGCCGGGCCAGTTTCGCCGCGAGGTCCGGCATCGTCAGATCTTCGCCGGACAGCAAATAACGCTCACCGTTGCGCCCCTTGTCGCGGGCCGCGATGATTCCTTCGGCCAGCGCCCGCACATCGACCAGGTTCAGCAGACAGTCCAACATCGCTGGGGTCTCACCAGTGGCCAGACCCCGGATTATCCGGCTCGGCGGCGTCAGCCGAAAGTCACCCGGGCCGATAGGGGCCGACGGTAGCACGACGACCACGTCCTGCCCCATCCGCGCCGCCGACAAGGCCGCCAGTTCGGCCTCACGTTTCGAGCGCGGATACCGTCCCAACATGTCCGAAGGCGTCAGCTCGACTGTCTCATCCAACGTTACCGCGCCTTGATCCGGCCCGCCGATCAGTCCACCGACCAGGGTGACGGCGTTCGACACATGTACCATCCGCGCGCCCGCCCGCCGGGCCGCGATCAATACCTCGCAGGTGCCACGCATATTCACGCGGTGATAGGCAATATTGCGCGGCACCCACAGGTCTGTCATTGCCGCACAATGGATCACCGCCTGCGTCCCCGAGGCTGCCCGGCCCAGCAGGTCTTCGTCCAAAATCGACCCGTCAATCCGCTCGACGTCCACCGCCAGATCCGCTGGGAAGGCGATATCCAGCGCCCGCACCGCCTCGCCCCGCGCAACCAGCGCTGCGACCACATGAGCGCCAATGAACCCCCCAGCGCCAGTGACCAGTGTCGGCCCGCTCACGAAATTTCTTTCCGGCAGACCAGCAGTCCGGCGTCGCGAATGGATCCGGCGACCAGCACGCCACCGGCGAAGACCGCAACCGACGCGCCCGAGAAAACTTCTCCGCCGGGGTCATCGAACAGCACCTCGATGGTTCGGTCGAGATCAACCCGAACGATACGCGACGGCGCCGTGTCAAAATACCCGTAGCGATAGGCGGCCACCCGGTACAGGCTCGGATGCAGCGCCGCAATCAGCCCGCCCAACGGATCCCAGGTCAGGTTGTCAGGCCCACCCGGCAACTCAACCGGCCGGTCGAGGCGGTGATGCAGCCGCGAGCCGCGAGTTTCGGCGACATAAAGCCCGGCGATGCCGTTGGCGAAGGCGAGGCCGGTTTGCTCGATTGTCGGCGTAGAGATATCGCCGAGGTCCACAAAAATCACCCGCCCGGTCGTCGAGCCTGACTTCAGATCGGCCCACGCCACTCCACAACTGCCCCGGTCGAGCGTGACCCGCATCTGCATCGAACCGCCGCCGGCGAATAGCATGTCGTTCGCCCGGCAGAACAGCGGGGCGCTTCGCGCAGTCCGAACCGAAAACGCCCCGCGTGTCAGGGATCCCGCGACGATTGAGACGGTGCCATCGCGTGCCCGATTGATGAACCCCAGCCGCTCGCCATCATCCGAGATGGCCATGCCTTGCGGAAAAAGACCACCTTTGACGGCGCCAGGCTGGACGATCGGGGCGGCCCAGGGTTGTCCGCCCGCCAACCGTGCCAGCGACACCTCGTATAGTCCCCCCTCCGGCGCCTCGTCGGGGTGCCATTCAAGGGCCAGCCGGTCCAATGCCGACAGTATCAGCGTGTCGTTGTCCGGCAGCAGTTCCATGTCCTCGATGCCGACCAGCGCCCGGCCGGTGGCGGTATCGGTCAACGCAATCTGCCGGCAGTCTTCAAGCGCGAAGCGGGCGGGCAGGCCAGCGACTGGACGGAACAGCCAGAACACCGGCAACGAAATTGCCACCAGGATCATCATCCAGGATTGGATGCCCCGCCTCACAGCTCGACCTCAACCGGGGCAGGAGCTTGGTGCCCACATCCGCCAGTCCGATGCTCGGGGGGCGTCAACTTTTGAGCCGGCCTGTTCATGGGGTATCCCATCACCTTTCGTCTCCGCCTGCTCGGTCGCAGATGAGCCTATAGCTGTGATGAGAACGGTGCAACGGCGCCCTCAACGAGAACGACGCCCGGGCGAATCCGGGCGTCGATAGAGAGGTGGCCGACCAATATTCAGAAGCGGTATTTCAGTTGAATTGCCCCGATGACCTGACCATCCGACTGGCCGTGAAATTCCTCGCCCAACCAGTTCAGCGAGAAGCCAACAGAGAATTCGTTATAGTCCATCAAAACACCGACCCGCGCCCTGCCAACTAAATCGCGGCGTTCGACTCTGGGCCCGTTTCCCGCGAAGCCGCCGTCCAGGAAGGCGTCCGAGGCGATATAGCCCAGATCGCCGCCAGCGAAGAAAGTCCAATTTATTCCCTCGCCTGGCATCGACGCACCTGCCATCACCGCCCCGGTCGCCAGATCGGAGCCCCAGGTTCTGCCTTCGAGCGCCGATCCGATGAATACGTCGCCACCCACCCGCAGGCTGTTCTCGCGCATCCCCAGCGAGGTCTGGACGAACGGTGCAAACTCGATGTCGCGCAAAGATCCGTCGGCGTGAAACCGGAGGGTCCGGCGCGCCTCGAGGTTGACTAGAACTTCGCCGTTAATCGAATTCGAAAGATTGCCGGCATTGCCCTCGGTTCCAGTCATTCCATGCACCGCGTTCTGGATGTCGAACAACGGCAGTGGATCGCCTTGCCAGCCGGCTTCGACGCCAAACCGGTCCTCAATTTGCAAGCCCACCGTTGGTGACAGCGCCCTGGGCCGAACGATACTGTCCAGATAGATGCCGACGGCGGCATATTGCGCGAAAGGCCGGTCGCCGCTGTCGGTTCGGGTGGATGCGGTATTGTCCGGCGTCATCACCAGTCCCCGCACGTTCAACTCCAGCCCCGAGGCGCGGCCCTCAAACCAGTTGTCGTTGCTGAAGATATGTTCCGGGAACACGAAGGCTTGGGTCAATCCGCCGGATTTCCAGCGATCCTTGCCGTCACCGAAGCTATCATTCCAGAACACGCCCTCAGTCTGAATTTCGTTGATTGAGGCCAACCACTCCCAACCTTCACTCGCATCTCTCGGTGACTCTCCGGCATGAGCGGAAGCAGCGACGGTGAATGCGACAAGTGCTACGGGAAAAAATCTGTTGAAGACTGGCATCTGAACCCCCTGGAACCCTGTGGTTGCGATGCCAACAGGGAGCCTCAGGGGGCATTGGATTGAAAGTTAACGAACTGTTAGAAATCGATAATCATAAAATTAGAGAATATTTAAATGAAACAATCTGTTCCAGAATGGGAATAATGCGCGATCTTAACCTTTGGCTTCGGCCAAAGCCTCCGGCAAGGCGGCGGCCAGCAGGTCCAGATCGCAGTCGCGCCCGGCGCCAACGCGGATGCAGCGATCCTGCGGGGCGGCTCCAGGCATGCGCACGAAGATGTCGCGCGCCAGCAGCCCGGCCAGCACGCGGCGCGCGAACGCCCCGTCGCCACCGCAATCAACGGCGACGAAGTTGGTTGCCGAGGCTAGGCTGGTCAGCCCGTTCGCCGTCGCAATCTCGCCAATCCGAATTCGCGCGCTCGCGACGCCCGCCTGAACCGAGGCTAGATGCGCGTTGTCACCCAATGCCGCCAACGCCGCTATCTGAGCCATTCGGCTGACCCCGAAATGGTTGCGGACCCGGTCAAAAGCGGCGGCCGTCTCGGGCGCGGTGATGGCATAACCGATGCGGAGCCCAGCCATGCCGTAGGCCTTCGAGAAGGTGCGAAACCGGATCACCCTCGGATCGGCGGCATCCCATGCCGGTGCCGTGCCGTCGGGCGCGAACTCGATATAGGCTTCGTCGAGGCACAACAGGCACCCCGCCGGCATTGCCTCGATCAGCCGGCCAATCCGTTCGGCACTGTGCCAGGTGCCCATCGGGTTGTCCGGATTGGCGATATAGACCAGCCGCGCGCCGCTGCGGTGCGCCGCATCGGCCAGCGCGTCCGGATCCTCGGAATCGTTAGCGTAGGGCACTCTGACCAATTCGCCGCCAAACCCTGTGACATGGTAGTTGAAGGTCGGATAGGCCCCAGCCGAGGTCACGACCTTTTGCCCCTGCTCGACAAACAGGCGTACGGTGTAGCCCAGCAACCCGTCGATGCCCTCACCGATGACGATGCTTTCGGGCGGCACGCCGTGATGGTCGGCCAGCGCCTCGCGCAGGTCATGGTTGTTGGGGTCGCAATACATCCACATATCGGGTGCCGCCCGCTGCATCGCCTCGATGGTCATGGGCGAGGGACCGAACACACTTTCATTGGCGCCAATGCGGGCGGCGAAAACGCGGTCCCGATCACGCTCCTGCTTTTCCGGGCCGACAAAGGGCACGGTGGCGGGCAGGCTCGCGATGAGAGAGGTCAAGGGTGCTGTCATACCAGCAGGCTAACGCCGCCAGCGCCGCTCGCAAGTGCTATTTGCCGGCATCGGTTAATTTGCCGGCGTGACGCGGTATAGTGCACCCTCGCCTTCGTCGGTCAGAAACCAGATAGCGCCATCAGGCGCCTCGCGAATGTCACGCACCCGGCCGTATTTCTCGGCGAACAATTGCTCCTCGCCAACAATTTCGTCGCCCTGTCGGTCCAGGCGACTGATCAGCTTGAACTTCAGCGCTCCGACGAAGATGTCGCCCTGCCAGTCGGGCCACAGCTTGCCGGAATAGATCATCATCCCAGACGGCGCGATCGACGGATCCCAGTAGTAAACCGGCTGCTCCATTCCCGACTTTTCAGTCCCGTCGCCGATCTTGGTTCCTGCGTAAGTCGTGCCGTAGGAGATGACCGGCCAGCCGTAATTCTTTCCCGCCTCCGGATGGTTGACCTCGTCGCCACCCTTGGCGCCATGCGCGACGGTCCATAGTTTGCCTGTCGCCGGGTCCAGCGCGGCGCCTTGCGGATTGCGATGGCCAAATGACCAGATCTCCTTCAACCCGAGACCCCCGACGAACGGGTTGTCGCCTGGCACGGTGCCGTCGCGGGCAATGCGGACGACCTTGCCGAGATGGCTCAATGAATTTTGCGCCTGGGTGGCGATGCCACGCTCGCCAAGGGTGACCCACAGGGTTCCGTCCGGTGCCTCGACAATGCGCGAGCCATAGTGGTGCGATGATTCGACCGGCGGTTGTTGGCGGAAAATGATTCGCAAATTCTCAAGGCTTTGCGCGTCATCGCTCAGGTTTGCAGCGGCCACTGCGGTGCGACTCCCGTTGCCGGCAATTTCGGAAAAGGTGAGGAATACCTCGCGCGTCGCGGCAAAATCCGTGGCCGCCACAACATCCAGCAAGCCACCCTGACCCTCGGCCTCTACCTCGGGCGCACCGGCCACCTCGGTTCGCACGCCATCCTTGTCGACCGGCCACAGTCGGCCGGCCCGCTCGGTTACCAGCATCTCGCCATCGGTTAGAAATGCCACGGCCCAGGGGTGGGAGAAGGGTCCGGCAACCTGCGCGACAGCGACCTGGCCGGCCGATGTTTCATAGATCTTGTACTTTGGTGCGACCAAGGTGGCGGTCAGGGCAAAATAAAAGGCCACTCCGGTAGCCAATCCAAGGGGCACTAATAACAGGAACCTCATGGCATGCTCCTAGGGCTGGTCGGGACCATCGCTACTCACGCAGCAGCCGCGCCGCGTCGAGGGCGAAATAGGTCAGCACGCCGGAGCACCCGGCTCGCTTAAAGGCCATCAGCGCCTCAAGAGTGCCGATCCGGGCATCGATCCAGCCGTTGCCCATCGCTCCCTTCAGCATCGCGTATTCGCCGGAGACCTGATAGGCGAAGGTCGGCACCCTGAACTCGGCCGCCACGCGCTGGCAGATATCGAGGTAAGGCATACCAGGTTTTACCATCACCATGTCGGCCCCCTCGGCGAGATCCGCGGCGACCTCGCGCAGCGCCTCGTCGGTATTGGCCGGGTCCATCTGGTAGGTTTTCTTGTCGCCCTTCAGCGCGCCGCCTGAGCCGACCGCGTCGCGGAACGGGCCATAGAAGGCGGAGGCGAATTTGGCGGCGTAGCTCATGATGGCAACGTTCTGGAAGTCATGGGCCTCCAAAGCCCGGCGGATGACGCCGATGCGACCATCCATCATGTCCGACGGGCCGAGAATGTCGCAGCCCGCCTCGGCTTGCGCCAGCGCCTGCTTTTCCAACGCAATCAACGTCTCGTCATTGACGATCTCGTTGCCCTGAACGATGCCGTCATGGCCGTCGGAGTTGTAGGGATCCAGCGCCACGTCCAGCATCACTCCGATCTCCGGCACCGCCGCCTTGACCGCCCGGGTCGCACGGCAGACCAGGTTTTCCGGGTTCCACGCCTCCTCGGCCCCCGGCGATTTCACCGCAGGATCGGTATAGGGGAAGATGGCGATGGCGGGGATGCCGAGGTCGCGTGCCTCGCGCGCCTGCGCCACCAGCCGGTCGATTGTCAGCCGATCGACGCCGGGCATCGAGGCGATAGGTTCCGCCCGGTCCTGGCCGTCGATGACAAAGCACGGCCAGATGAAATCCGCCGGGGTCAGCACATTCTCCGCCACCATGGACCGTATCCAGGGGGCTTGGCGCAGCCTGCGCGGGCGGCTGGCGGGGAAGGGGGCGGGTTGCAGCATCGGGCCAGTTCCTCATATGAAGGCTGGCAAATTCGCATGGGTTTCAGGCAGGGGCAAGGGGCATGGCTGACGCAGATATCCTGTTCGAGCGGCGCGGCAAGCTGGGGCTGATCACCCTGAACCGGCCCGAGGCGCTGAATGCGCTGACCCATGACATGATCTTGCGACTCGAACGCCAGCTTGATGACTGGCGCGACGACCCGTCTGTGACGGTGGTGGCTATCCAAAGCGCTGGGGACCGCGCGTTCTGCGCCGGGGGCGATGTTCGGGCGCTGTATGACGCGGGCAAGGTGGACGGTCGAAATAACTGGAAATTCTACGCTGACGAATATCGCCTGAACGCAAAAATCAAAAATTATTCAAAGCCTTATGTCTCGTTGATGGACGGAATCGTGATGGGCGGCGGAGTCGGCGTGTCGATCCATGGCAGCCTGCGGATCGCCACTGAGCGCACCGTTTTCGCCATGCCAGAAACCGGAATCGGGCTGTTCCCCGATGTCGGAGGCACCTATTTCCTGCCCCGCCTGCCGGGGCGGATCGGCATGTGGCTGGGACTGACAGGCAGCCGGTTGAAGGGGCAGGATGTGGTCCGGGCTGGGGTCTGTGATCTTTTTGTCGAAGCGGCGCAGTTGCCGGAGTTGATCGATGTTATGGCTCACAACGGCGACTGGAAGATTGCCCTCATGGGTGCGGGACTACATCGAGGGG
>Ga0307380_10004457_pt1 | contig 18920 bp, 25 predicted proteins | sample UN3MG_FD_202239 | JGI IMG/M metagenome (GOLD analysis project Ga0307380, IMG submission 202239) | Soil microbial communities from Risofladan, Vaasa, Finland - UN-3 | ecosystem: Environmental > Terrestrial > Soil > Coastal area > Acid sulfate soil | place: Finland: Risofladan, Vaasa | collected... | reverse complement strand
ATTTCCTTGGCTCAGCCGATCGCGATCTCGGCGCCTTCATTGCGTCCGCGCGCCAACACCAGGCGCAAGCCAGAGCCGAGACCGCGCTGGCGCAGTGCCGACAGCAGCTCTTCGCCGCCTGCCTCGCTCGCTGCGAAGGCGAAGCCCGTCGGCCCCCATGAACTCTGGCCGAGGCCGGTCACGCCTTGGCCGCGGAGCCAATTGAGCGTCTCGGCCACGCCCTGGCTCGTATAGGGGCCGCCGCCCTGTAGCGGGCCGAAATAGGCCCCCATACGCTCCTGGAGATGCCCGACCTCGGCGCAGAACGTGGCGAAGTCGCTTTGCGTCAACGCCGGCAGCGCACGATCGACCATCCGTCGCTGAAGATCGGCGGTCTCGGCCTCGGGGAAGTCCGGCAGCGCCTCGAAGGCGGCCACTTCGCTCGCCCCGTCGAGCCCCTTGGTGCTGTCGTCGAAGATCAGCAGCACGCGCCAGTCGTCCGGAAAGGGGACGCGGGCGGCGAGCCGGGGCAAGGCTCCATCCGCCGGACCGCTATCCAGCACCGCGCCGCCGGTCTCGAATGTGGCGATGCCGATGCCCGACCGCGCCCCGCGGCCAAGTCGGCCGGCAATCTCAAGCGGCGACAGATCGAGACCTTCGGCGGCGGCGAAAGCGGAGCCGACCGCCAGCGCCAGCTGGGTGCCGGAGCCGAGCCCGGCATGGGAAGGGATCACCCGCTCCATCCGTAGCCGGTAAGCGTGAGAGATGCCGCAGCCCGCGGCGATGGTCGCCAGATAGCGCGCGGCACGTTCGCTCTCGGGTCCGTTCACATCGGAGGTATCGGCGCGCTGGAGCCTGAGCCGCGTGGAGGGCCGGTCCAGCGACAGCCCGAAACTGCCGAAGGGCCGGACCCCGCGCCCGCTCGGATCGAGGAACCCGAAATGCAGACGCGCGGTCGTGGTCACCGCGACGACAGGGGAAGGGGACATGGAGTCGAACTCAAGCAAAACGGACCGTGAACCAGTGGACGTCAAAACATGCCATTGGGATTTGCCGATGTCTTCGGCGCGACCTGCAACACGTCCCAGTGCTCTACAATCTTTCCGGCGTCATCCAACCGGAAAATGTCGATGGCAATCCAATCATCGTCACCGGGCCATTCCTGCAAGCAATGAAGCGCCACGCAATTGCCCTCGGCGATGACGCGCTTAAAATGAACGCGCTTGCCCGGATAGCGGCGGTCCATCTCCTCGAAATATTCGATGAACCCGTCCTTGCCGGTCTTCACGCCCGGATTGTGCTGGATGTACCCGGCCCCGGCGTAAAGCGCCATCGCCTCGCGCGGGCGCGACTGATTGAAGGCCAAATCGTAAAACGCCATTACGGCAGTCTTATTACGCTCCAGGTCTGACATCAGGTCTGACATGCCGCTTCACCTCGAAAGGCCTCCTTTGATCGTCTGAGTGCCTCTGATATGGTTTGGGCAATAACGGAAATGCGGCCCACTTTTTCAAAAGACGGTGATATGGTAACGTCAGAGCGGATCTATAGCGACGCCGAGGTCGAAGCGCGGCTCAAGAAAGAGCTGCCGCACTGGTATCTCGAAGACGGCTGGATCAGGCGCAAATACAAGACCAACAGCTGGAAGGGCACGCTGATGGTCATCAACACCATTGGCCATCTCGCTGAGGCCGCCTGGCACCATCCCGATATCACCGCCTCTTATGCGTGGGTCGAGGTGCGGCTGATGAATCATGCGGCCAAAGGCATCTCCGACAAGGACTTCGAACTCGCCAAGAAGATCGAGGATGTGGTGTGCTGGCAGCCCGGCAAGGAGGGCGGCGCCCTGGAAGGCACACCCGCCGACGACATGCGATTCTCCTATATCAAGTACGACAAGCCCAAGGGCTGACCGAAGCGCTGACCGAAAACACCGCTTGCCGATGCTGGCGTCGTTGCCGGAACCTTAAAACCGCATAGGCGGTTAGGCGCTTCACGAGCAGGTTTTGGCCGCATGGGCGCATTCGCACGCTTGCGCCACTGGGGTCACCTGTTTAATTCTGCGCCGCTATGGCGAAGGCGAAGGCGAAGGCGAGGGGGAGGGAGGCCGAGTTGGACAGCGCGCTCGAACGTGCAGCGGACTTGCTTGGTCGCGCGCGATTCCCAATCTTCGGCGGTCTTTTCACCGACATCGCCGGCGCCGCGGCCGCGCTCAGCCTAGCTGAGACGCTCGGCGGCGTCTTCGATCACGCGTCCAGCGCCGGTCTTATGCGCGCGTCCAAGGTCATGCGCGAGACGGGCGCCACCCCGGCGAGCTTCGGCGAGGTGCGCAATCGCGCCGATACCGTCGTGGTGATCGGCAAGGGGCCGCTGACCCGTGACCCCGATCTCCTGGACAAACTGTTTCCGGCCAAGCCGGGCCTGCCGCGCCCAGGGGATAACAAGCGCGAGCTGATTCTTCTCGGGGCCGACAATACCAAGACTGACAATCCCAAGACGCCGAAGGGTCTGCGCACGACCGCGATCGACGGCAAGTCTCCGCTCCCCGAGCTTGTCGCGCTGCTTGCAGCGAGCCTGCGCGAAGGCCGCTTCGATCTGCGCGATAAGGCACTTCGGACCGAGATCGACGAGACGGCCGCGCGCTTGCGCAAATCCGCCTTCGCCGTTTTCGTCTATGATCCGGCCGAGCTGGAAGAGCCGGTGCTGCACACCGTGCTGGAAATGGTCCGCCATCTGGTCCTGACCACCCGGGCGGCGATCCTCACAACGGCGGCGTCCGGCAACGGCGACGGCGTCAATCTCTGCTTCACCTGGACCTGCGGCCTGCCCGTACGCACGAGCTTCGCCGGCGCGGTGCCCCAGCATGATGCATGGGCCTACGACACCGACCGGCTGCTCAAGTCGGGCGAGGCGGACGCGCTTGTTTGGATCGATGCGCTTGCCGGCGAATCCGCGGTGCGGCCGAAAGGCGTGAGCGCCGTCGTTCTGTCCGCCAATCCCGGCGGCGCGGGCAAGGACGATATCGTCATCGAGGTCGCAAGTGCCGCCGGCGATCACGACGCGGCGCTGTATCTGTCGCCCATCTCCGGCATCGGCATGGTCAAGGCCGCCAAGGCGAACAAGGACAAGCCGACGGTCGCCGCCGCGCTCACCCGCATCGCCGAACTGATCGACGAGAGGAGGGCGGCCTGATGCTCATCGAGCTTAGAGGCGGCCGCATCATCGATCCGGCGCATAACCGCGACGGAGTCGGCGATCTCTTCATCGAGGACGGCCGCATCATCGCCGCCCCGGAAGGCCGCACGCCGGACGAGGTCTACGACGTCACCGGTAAGATCGTCATGGCCGGCGCCGTTGACATGCACTCGCATATCGCGGGCTCCAACGTCACGCTCGCCCGCCAGCTGATGCCGGAACTGCCCATGCTCGCAGCCCAAGGCGGCCAGCCGATTCCGGCCTCGCCCGCCTCCTGGGGCGCTTACGCCACCGGCATCCGCTATGCCGAGATGGGCTACACCACCGTCATCGAGCCGGCGATGATCCCGACCCACGCCATCGAAGCGCAGGTCGAGCTCGCCTCGATCCCGATCATCGACGTGGCCGGACTCGTGATTCTGGGCAATGACGATTACACGCTCGAATTGTTGCGCGACGGGCGCGGCGGCGGCGACGAGCTGAAAGATTATGTCGCCTGGACCCTCCATCACTCCAAGGCGATCGGCCTCAAGGTCATCAATGCCGGCGGCTCCGAGGCCTTCAAGTTCAACGACCGCAAATTCGGCCTCGACGACGAGGTGCCCGATTACGGCGTGTCGTCGCGCGCCATCGTCGAGGCGATGCAGACGGCGGTGGCCGGTCTAGGCATCCCGCATCCGCCCCATGTCCACTGCAACAATCTCGGCATCGCCGGCAATGTGGAGACGGCGGTCGCCACGCTCGAGGCGACACAAGGCCTGCCCATTCACTTCGCTCATATCCAGTTCTACGGTTATGGCGATGGCGGCGACCGCGGCTTCTCGTCCGGCGCGCCAGGTCTCATGGAGGCGGTGAACAAGCATAAGAACGCCACCGTCGATGTGGGCCAGGTCATGTTCGGCCAGACCGTCACCATCTCCGGCGACATCCTGCGCCAGTTCGACGGACGCCGCGCGGCCAATCCGAAGAAATGGGCGATCAATCAGGGCGAGGGCAACGGCACCGGCGTGGTGCCGTATCACTACAAGAAAAAGAGTTTCGTCAACGCGCTGCAATGGGCCATCGGGCTTGAGATCTTCCTCATGGCCGAGGATCCCTGGCGCGTGCTGTTCTCGACCGATCATCCAAACGGCGCGCTATTCGTGCGCTATCCGGAGATATTCCACCTGCTCATGGACAAGGACGAGCGCGCCCGTTGGCTCGACGATCTGCCCGACGCCGCGCGCGAAGTGTCCAATCTCGCCGAGATCACCCGCGAGCTGACCCTGTCGGAGCTGGCCATCATCACCCGCGCCGCACCGGCGAAGCTCATGGGCCTCACCGACCGCGGCCATTTGGCGCCCGGCGCCATCGCCGATATCGCCGTCTACACCGAGCAGAAAAACAAGACCGCGATGTTTTCCGCCGCGGATCTCGTGTTCAAGTCGGGCAGCCTGGTGGTCCGCAACGGCAAGGTGGTAAGCGTCACTTACGGCCGCTGCTATCACGTCGAGCCCGGCTTCGACGCGCAGATCGAGAAGCGCGTGAAGACCTTCTACGACCGCTATTATGGCGCTGATCCGTCCTGGTTCGGCGTGACCGACGCCGTCACCCACCGTCGCGACCGTTTCGCGACGATTCCAATGCCGAGATGACATGCCAGAGCTGAAAGTCAAAGGCATTACGATTGTCGAGACGTTTGCCGAGGCCTTTCCCATGGTCGGCACGCGGATCATTATCACGGCGCCCACCATGGAATGGGCGCTGATCTCGGCGCGTACCATGACCGGCTTCGCCACCTCGGTGATCGCTTGCGGCGCCGAGGCCGGCATCGAGCGCACGCTGTCGCGCAAGGAAACCCCCGACGGACGCCCCGGCGTGGCGGTGCTGCTGTTCACCATGGATGCCGACAAGCTGCAGAAGCAGCTCAGGAACCGCGTCGGCCAATGCGTGCTGACCAGCCCCGGCTCGGCCTGCTTTGCCGGTCTCGAAGGCGAAAAGTCGCTGAAACTCGGTTCGTCGCTCCGCTTCTTCGGCGACGGCTGGCAGATGTCGAAAGTGCTCGGCGGCAAGCGCTATTGGCGCATTCCCGTCATGGACGGCGAGTTCGTCTGCGAGGAAAAGACGGGGATGACCAAGAAGGCGGTCGGCGGCGGCAATCTCTTGGTGCTCGGTAAGACACATGCGGCCGTACTCGCCGCCTGCACCCGCGCGGTGAAGGCCATGGCCGTGCTGCCCGACGTGATCACTCCATTCCCCGGCGGCATAGTGCGCTCCGGCTCCAAGGTCGGCTCCAAATACAAGGGCCAGATCGCCTCGACCAACGATGCCTATTGCCCGAGCCTTAAGGGCGCGGTGAAGTCGGAGTTGCCGCTCAACGTGGAAGCGGTGCTGGAGATCGTCATCGACGGACTGACCGCCGAAGCCATCTCAAAGGCGATGTATGCGGGCATCCACGCCATCGCCAAGGGCGGCGCGCGGGAAGGCGTCACCCATATCACGGCCGGCAATTACGGCGGCAATCTCGGCCCCCATCACTTCCACCTCAAGGAGATCGTCGGGTGAGCACGCTGATCTTCGAGCTGAAAGACACGCCCGGCCAACGGCTCGACCTGTCGCCGCTCGTGCCGGCGCGGCTGGCCGGCATGAGCCGCAAGGACATCGAGGCGCTGTCGATCGGCACCACGCGCGAGACCCTCACCGTGGGCGATGCCTTCAATGTCATGGGCAAGGACGTCGAGAACATCCATTTCGTCGGCACTGATGCGCGGTGCGACAAGATCGGCGCCGGGCTCGATGGCGGCGCGATTTTTATCGACGGCGACGCGGGCGCCTCGTTGGGCGCGCGCATGAAATCCGGCAAGATCGGCGTCACCGGAAGCGCCGGCGTGCTTGCCGCGGCCAGCATGGTCGGCGGCGAGATCACCATTCGCCGCGGCGTGGGCGAGCAGGCTTGCGGCGTGGCCTTCGGCGAGACCATGGGCATGAAGGGCGGCTTCGTCACCATCGGCGGCGATACCGGCGCGCTGCTCGGCGAGCGCATGCGCCGCGGCCTCGTGGTCGTCGGCGGCAAGGCGGGCGACTATGCCGGCGCACGCATGATTGCCGGCACGCTGGTGCTGAAGCGCGGCGCCGGCCGCTATGCCGGCTATGGCAACCGCCGCGGCAGCCTGGTCTTCCTGGAGAAGCCCAAGGAGATCCTGCCCACCTTCAGCGATTGCGGCGTGATGGAGTTCGATTATCTCCGCCTGCTCGAGGAATGGCTCCACGCCCAAGATATCCGCATCCGGCTCGGGGCCCGCGCCCGTCGTCTCATGGGCGACATGGCCGTGCTCGGCAAAGGCGAGATGCTGATCCTCGCATAGAGGCCAAAGTGGGCTCGCCTATGGGCCTCGATGTTGACGCAACCCGCGCCCATATCCTCTATGCTCGGCCTTTGATCCCTTGACCGGCGCCCTTTGATGACCGCTTTGCCCTATGTGCTCCTCGACGACAGCCTGACGCAGGGCGGGCGCAGCCTGCTCTTCGCCGCGCCGGAAGAGGTCGTGACGGTCAGTGATCCCGCGGAGGTCGAGGCCGCGCTGCAAAAAATCTCCGCAGCGCTTGGCCGCGGGCTGCATGCGGCCGGCTTCTTCGCCTACGAGCTCGGCTATTGCCTCGAGCCGAAACTGAAGCACCTGTTGCCAGAGGCGCGCCGCACGCCTTTATTCTGGATCGGCCTGTTTAAGGCGCCGCGCCCCCTCGACGACGCGGCGACGCGCGCCTGGCTCGATGCCAATGGCGGGGCGGAGCGCGCCAAAATCTCCAACCTCAACTTGTCCTGGTCGCGCGAGGAATATGCCGCCGCCTTCACTGCTGTGAAGGAGTTCATCACCGCCGGCGACGTCTACCAGATCAATCTCACCCAGAAATTCCACTTCGACTTCGAAGGCGATCCCGCCGCGCTCTATGCGAGCTTGCGCCGCAAGCAGCGCGTCGCCTATGGCGGGCTCATCGCCACGCCTGGCCTTCATGTGTTGTCGCTGTCGCCGGAGCTGTTCTTCCGCCGCGAGGGCCAGCATATGTCGACACGCCCCATGAAGGGGACCGCGCCGCGCGGCCGCACCCCGCGCGAGGACGCCCGCCTCAAGACCTGGCTGGCCATGGACGAGAAGCAGCGCGCCGAGAATTTGATGATCGTCGATCTGCTGCGCAACGATCTCGGCCGGGTGTCGCGGATCGGCTCCGTCGAGGTCACCGATCTGTTCACCGTGGAAACCTATCGTTCGGTGCATCAGATGACCTCGGGGATCACCGCCGAGCTGCGCTCCGACATGGGGCTAAAAGACATGCTGCGCGCGCTGTTCCCCTGCGGCTCGGTGACCGGCGCGCCGAAGGTGCGCGCCATGGAGATCATTCGCGAACTCGAGCGCGAGGCGCGCGGCATCTATACCGGGGCCATCGGTCATATCGCACCCTCAGGCGACGCCCAGTTCAATGTGGCGATCCGCACCGTGGTGCTCGACGAAACCGGCGGCGAGATGGGCATTGGCGGCGGCATCGTCGCCGATTCTAAGGAGGAGTCGGAATATGAGGAGTGTCTGCTCAAAGCCCACTTCCTCACCAAGATCGACGCGCCGTTCGACCTGATCGAGACCTTGCGCTACGAGGCGGGGGAGGGGTTCCACCTCCTGGAGCGGCATCTCGCCAGGCTGCAAGCCTCGGCCCATCATTTCGGTTATCCGTTCTCGCGCGAGGCCGTGCTGGCCGCGCTTGACGCGCAAGCGGCCAAGATCGACGCGGGCGTGGCGCTGGTCAGGCTGCTGCTGGCGGAGGACGGCGCCATCACCGTTACGTCGACCGAGATCACGCTGCCCACCAAGGACACGGTATGGCGCTTCGTGATTTCCGATCAGCGCGTCGACGAGAAGGATCCGCTCTTCTACCACAAGACCACGCGCCGGCAGTTCTACGACAAGGAGATCGAGCGGCAGAAGGCGCTCACCGGGTGCGACGAGGTCATCTTTCTCAACACGCGGGGAGAGCTGACGGAAGGCACGCGCACGACTCTGTTTCTCGAACAGGACGGCCGCCTGTTCACCCCGGCGCTGGCTTGCGGTCTGCTGCCAGGCACGCTGCGCGAGGAACTGCTCGACCTGCCGCGCGCGGCGGCGAGCGAGGCGGTGCTGACGCCGGCGGACCTTGCCCGGGCCGATCGCATCTATCTCGGCAACTCCGTGCGCGGCCTGGTCCGGGCCGAGCTGATGCAGCCGGCCGAAAGTCAGGCGCGCGCGCCGGTCCACGCAGGTTGACCGCCGGGCGCTGACTACGGCTGTGACCGAACGCAAAAATGCCCGGGCCTTTCGACCCGGGCATGCTTGTTCAGCTAAGCGCTCTTAGAACGTCAACTAGCTCGGCTTGTGGCCTTCTTCGCCGGCGGTCGTCTTGTCCGCCGTCTGAATCTTGGTGGCGGCCTTGCCGAACGACGCGGCGAGTTCGGACCAGGCGCGAACGAAGCCCTTGCCGACCTCCTGGGCGCCCTGGCGCAGCGGCTCGGAACGCTCCCAGGCCTGGCGGGCCGTTTCCTTGGCCGCCTCGGCGGACTTTGCGCCGGCCTCGGTCAGCGTGCTCTGAGTCTGGCTCGCCTGCTCGATCGCCATCCGACGCATCTCTTCGAACTGGGATTCCGTGGCGTTACGGAAGCTTAGGCTGCGATTGCGAACGTCCTGGTAGCGCGCCTCCAGATTGGCCACGACCGTATCGCCGAGGGCGGCGGTGTGGTCACGCAAGCTGCCGAGCTGGTCGCCCAGCGTGTCGAGGTCGCGCTGCAGATCGGCCCACTCTTTGTCGGCCTGGTCATTCTTGGGGGTGTCGGTCATCTCGTGTCTCTCTATCAAAGGGGGTCTAAACGGGGGTCTCGGTTTGCTCTTCGCTATCAGGCTGTGCGGCGATCCAATGGCGGAACCGGTCGAGCGCTTCGGTGGCCGCGCGGTGGATCTCGGCCCAGGATTTAGTCCAAGTGTCGGCCCAAGCGTCAGTCGAGGTATCGCTCCCAGACTCAGCCCACGTGTCGGACCACATCTCGGACCAGGATTGCGTGGCCGCTTGCTTCCACGCATTGAAGCGGGCGGCTGCGTCCTCGCCGAAGATGGCAAGCTTGGCTTTCTGCTCGTTTAACGCTTTGCGGAAAGTTTCAAGACGCGGACCGAGATCGGTCTGCGTCTGGGCGATGGCGCCCTTGCTTGCCTCCACGGCACGAGCCGTGGCGGCGCCGGCGGTTTCGATCGCCCGCGCGCCATCCGCCTTCAGTCTAGAGGCCAGGCTCTCTAACTGGGAATAAAAGGAATCCTCTTGCGATTCCGCAGGCTTGGCCAACGCAGGCGCGGTGCCTAGCAAGAGGACCGCCGCGAAAATCGCGGCACCGAAACGGCCAAGATGGATTCCCAAGGTTCATCCCCATCAATTCGGGAAGCTGGACTCTAGAGATTTGTCTTCCAGGCCCCGACATCAAGGGGTCAGACGCCCCAGGGAAGCGTTATCCAGCCAAAACTAAGCGCCACGCCGGCAGCCACGGCCAGACCGAGCGAGATGCCCAGCACCCAGATCATCCCGGCATTGGTCGCCTGGCGCGCCTCGGTGGTGGTCACCTCCGTGTGCGGTCCGCCGGTGGCATCGAATTTGGTCGTCGCCATGCTGTCCTCCTTCCGGTTGTGGGTAGGACAGGTAAAACGCGAGCAATGCCGGAGAGTTCCGCAATAACCCAGCGATTTTCAACGAGAAAGTCGCGACGCGGGAGGTTTACGCGCCGCTCAGCGCCTCCAGCGCCGCCTGCACCGCGCGCAACAATTCCGCCGGAGGGCGGCGATTGTTTTCCGGCGGCATGCCTTCCCCGGTGGCCCGCATGAGATCCTCGGCGTCCTCTTCCCAGCGCTGCAAGATGGTTTTCTTGTCGCCCGCCGACAGAGATGCGGACAGGACGTCTTCTGGACCGTGGAACACGGAACCCGGATCGAGTTTGGCTTGGTCGAGCTCGGCGGCTGAAAGCGTCTTCATGGCAGGGTAGGCCTCCCCATCGGTTTATCGGTTTGCACGAGTCTCGTATGGTCCCTTCGCTTGTGGCCGCGAGGTAGGACCCGAACGCAGCGAAGGAGCAGCGATGCTTGAGAAGATTCTAGGAGCGCTGCTGCCGGCGGTCATTACCATTTTGCTCGGCTATTTCGCGGCCCGCCATCACGACTTCGAACAGGCGGAGGTGCCGACCCTTAACAAGATGGTGATGAGCTACGCGCTGCCCCTCTCGCTGTTCGTCGGCGTGGTGAGCGCGGGCCGAGCCGAGCTCCTTGCGGACTTGCCGCTCGTTGCTTTTCTCGCGGCCGCCTTCGTCGGCATGTATGTGGTCATTCTCCTACTGGGCGTTTTCGGACTTCGCCAATCGCCGGGCTTGAGCGCATTGCGTGCGCTGACGGCGGCGGCGCCGAGCACCGCCTTCGTTGGCACGCCGGTGCTTGGGTATCTCTACGGTGACAAGGGCGACATTCCCGTCGCAGTCGGCAGCATCATCATCGTGGTCTGCCTCGTCCCGGTGACGCTCATCTTGCTGTCCCTCGATAGCCAGGTGCAGCAAGCCGCCAAGAGCGGGCCGGGGCGGGCTCCAGCCGCCGCGCACGGGGAGCCCGAAGGCGTCGATATCATGGGCAAGATCCTGAGCGCCCTAAAGCAGCCCGTGGTGTGGCTTCCCTTCCTGGGCTTTATTCTCGTGATCCTAAATTTCGACGTGCCGAAAATATTCGACGATTCGCTTTCACTGCTGGGGCACGCCGCCGCCGGCGTGGCGCTATTCACCGCGGGCATTATCCTCGCCGGCTACAAGATTATCTTGAACCGCCAGGTCGCATTTCTTGTCGTCGTCAAGAACGTTGTTCAGCCGGGACTGGTTTGTGCGGGCATGCTCTGGCTCGGCTACGGCAACCCGCATCTCGGCGAAGCGGTGGTGACAAGCGCGCTTCCGCCCGTCACGCTCGTGGTCATGCTTGCCGTTCAATATCGCGTCGCCATTCCCGAGACGGCCTCGGCCCTGCTCATCAGCACCGTCGGGTCGCTCATCACCATAAGCGCCTTTATCTGGTTCTTGCTCTGATCGTGCGTGGGGCTCGGTGGGGCTAGGCGATCTTGGCGCGGGGCGCCCCACTGTCGTCGGCGTCGAGCTCGAGCATGTCGGCCAGACGGTTGCGTGCGCGATTGACGCGGCTCTTGATGGTGCCCACGGCGCAGCCTGAAACCTCCGCCGCCTCCTCGTAGGAGAAGCCCGCCGCGCCGACAAGGACCAACGCCTCGCGCTGATCGTCGGGAAGCTGGACCAGCGCGGCCTGGAAGTCCCGCATTTCCATATGGCCGGGCTGCGCGGGACGGCTGGCCAAACGCGCCGCATATTTGCCGTCGGCGTCCTCGACCTCGCGCTTACGTTTGCGCCGCTCGGAGAAATACGTGTTGCGCAGGATGGTGAACAGCCAAGCCTTCAGGTTCGTCCCTTCCTTGAAGGAATCGAGATGGTTCCACGCCTTGAATAGGGTCTCTTGCACGAGGTCGTCGGCGCGGTCGCGGTCGCCGCACAGCGACACGGCGAAAGCCCGCAGGCTGCCGATCTGAGCCACGAGAGAGTCTCTGAGCTCCTGGGAGACATTGCGCGGCAAGCTATTTTTCTCCGCTCTTGTCGAGATCCTGCAGCAGTCGCAACAGATGGTCGGGGATGGGCTCGTCGGCGACCTCGTCGAACATCGCCCGCACGTGGCGTCCGATATGAGCCTGCAGCGCGGGAGACATGCCGTCCTCCCTTGGAGCACCAGCCTTGGCGGCCTGCGGGCCGGCGCGTTCTTTACTGACGTTTGCCGTCATTCGCCTGTTAACCTTCTTTTTGTCGCTTCGATCCACGGCGGTTCCTTGTCAGCTTGCTAACCCACAAGCTCAGTCTAATGAATTGTGCCGCGCCTTTTGACTAAAAAACCAGTGAAGGTTCAAATGGTTCCAAAACTCGGGGAACTTTCCGCTGTGCAACGGCATTTGACTAGGGTTTACGCGCATTTCTAAATTGCCCCACTCGCTGCCGGATTGTGCGAGGCTGTGAAAAGGCGGGGGTGTATCCCAATAAGAGAAAGTCACATCTATGCCGCTGTCGAAAACGATCGCTCCGCACCTTCCCTATCTCCGGCGTTTCGCCCGGGCGCTGGCCGGCACGCAAGCCGCAGGCGATGCCTATGTGGCGGCCACCCTAGAGGTGCTGGCCGAGGACTCTTCGTCATTTGACGGCAGTCTCGACCCGCGCATTGCGCTCTACCGCACGTTCCTCGGTCTGTGGAATGCCGTGGGCATCAATTTGAAGCCGACGACCGTTAATGGTGGGGAGACGGTCGTCGACCGCAAGCTGGAGCAGATCACGCCGCTGCCGCGTCAGGCCTTCCTGCTCTGTTCCGTCGAAGGCTTCACGCCGGACGAGGCGGCGATCATCCTCAACACCAGCCCGTCCAACGCCGAAGCGCTGATCGATGCCGCGGGCCGCGAGATCGCCACGCAAGTTTCCACCGAGGTGCTGATCATCGAGGACGAGCCGATGATCGCCATGGATTTGGAAAGCATTGTCGAGGGGCTCGGCCATCGTGTGGCCGGCGTCGCCCGGACTCATGGCGAGGCTCTTCGGGCGGTGGAGAAGAGCAAGCCCGGACTGGTGCTGGCCGACATCCAGCTTGCCGACGGCAGTTCCGGCCTCGACGCCGTCAACGAGATGCTGGCCTCGTTTCAGGTCCCGGTGATCTTCATCACGGCCTATCCCGACCGGCTGTTGACTGGAGAGCGGCCAGAGCCGGCCTTCCTCATCACCAAGCCCTACCAGCCCGATACTGTGAAGGCCATCGTGTCCCAGGCATTATTCTTCGAGCGCCGCGCCAGCTTGCGCGAACAGCCCTCGGCCGGTGCCTAAATCTTGCCGAGTAGCAACAGGACCAGCAGGATCACCAGGATCAACCCGACGATGCCGGACGGGCCGTAGCCCCAGCTGCGATTATAGGGCCAAGCGGGAACCGCGCCGAGCAAGACCAGGATGAGGATGATGATGAGGACTGTTGTCAGCATGGTGAGAACCTTGGCGTCAGGAGAGGAGGAGAGAAATTTGCGCCCCGCGGTGAAGGGCAGGGGAATGAGCGCGAGGGCCGCGCGCCAACGGGGGCTTTACACGGCTCCCGTCAGCGACGCGGCGAACCGGCGTGTCGTTACATATTCTGCAGCCAGCTATCGACCTGCTTCTCGGCTTCGTCTTTGGCAATGCCATATCTCTCTTGGATCTTGCCAACCAATTCAACGCGGCGGCCTTCGACCTTATCGAGGTCGTCATTCGTGAGCTTGCCCCACTGCTGCTGCGCCTTGCCGGTAAGCTGCTTCCAGTTGCCTTCGACTCGATCCCAGTTCATGGAATGCTACTCCCTTTGTTGGCGGCTCCATAGCGGATGTATGGGCCTGACTGTGATGCGAGATGAAACGCACAAGCGTGCAGGCGAGTTCCGTGACCGGCGGACAACCGGTTCGTCCGCACGGGAAATAAGAGTGCATGGATGTCGTGCGTGGCGCGCATGGCAACGAAGCGGAAGGTGAAGGAGTGATGACCGCACACCCCATTCTCGTCGTCGAGGATGAGTTCCTCATTGCCCTCGACATCGTCGCCGCCCTCGAACAGGGGGGCATTGCCGTCGTCGGGCCCGCCAGCACTGTCGGCGAGGCTCTGACCACGATCGAAAGCGGACCCTTGCGCGGCGCGTTGCTCGATGCCCATCTCGCCGGGGAGCCGGCCGGGCGTATCGCCGACGCGCTTGCCGCCCGCGGTATCCCCTTTGCATTCGTGAGCGGTTATGGGCGGGAGAGCCTGCCACCGGCGCATCGCGAAGCCCCGTTGGTGCGGAAGCCGTTTACCGACCAGGAACTTCTGGCCGCGATTGCGGGCTTTTGATGCTCTGGATGTGCAACGAATCCGCGGGACCGAACGTTTGCTCTACGCAGTGTCAAAGGGTGTAGAGGCGGCCACCGCACCTAGACTGAGAACACATGACTAAGAGAGCGAGGAGCTAGATATGTTGCTTTACTGGGCAATCATCTTCGCCGTTGTCGCCTTGGTGGCCGGTGTCTTCGGCTTCGGCGGGGTGGCGTCGGCTGCCGGCGGCGTCGCACGCATTCTGTTCTTTATCTTTCTCGTCGTCTTCCTCGTCACCCTCATCGCTGCGATTGTCTAGGTGTTGCGTCAGACAAATCAGGGCGCCCCGCGCGGGCGTGTGATGGATTGACCGTCGTCCATGGGACCCTCGCTAACGTCACTCTTTGCTAACGGCGACCCGGACTGGCCTTGGGTGCTGGGGCTGTTCAATGCCGTCGGCGACGGGGTCATCGCTGTGGCCGTTCTGCTCGTGCCGGCGATCCTGCTCTATCTGTACAAGCGGCGGGGCGAGAGCAGCGAAGGCGAAGCGGCGCTGGTGAAGCTCTTTCTGCTCTTCGTGTTCGCCGTGGGGCTGGTCCATCTGGCCGCCATGTTCAGCCCGTGGCGGCCCGCGCAAGACATCGAAGCTGTGTTGAAGGGCGCAGCCGCCTTGCTGGCGCTGGCCACGGGGCTCGGCCTGTGGTGGCTCGGACCGTCCTTAAGCAGCGTGCCGTCGCGCGACCGGCTACAGGCGGAGATCGCCGCCCATCTCAAAACCCTGGAAGAGCTGAAGGAGACGCGCCTCCAGCTCGAGGAACGGGTGGCGGCGCGCACCAAGGAGCTGGCCGAGGCGAAGCAGCGGTTCGAGATCGCGCTGCGCGGCTCGCCCATCTCGGTGTTCAGCCAGGACAAAGATCTGCGTTTCACCTGGGCGCATAATCTTCCCGCCGGCATCAAATACGACGACCTTATCGGCAAGACCGACGCCGGCATTCTTCCGCCCGAGGCCGCCGACAAGATCATGGCGGCGAAACGCAAGGCCATGGAGAAGGGGAGCTCGCAAGAGCTCGAGATCGACTTTGAACTCTATGGGCATGAGCGATCTTTCTATGTGGTGATCGAGCCGTTGCACGGACCCGAGGGGAACGTCGTCGGCGCGGCTTCGGTCGCCGTCGACATCAGCGAGCGCAAAGCCAACGAGGATCACTTGCGCCTTCTGCTGCGCGAGTTGACCCATCGGTCGAAGAATCTACTGGCGGTGATCCACGCCATCGCGCGCCAGACGGCCTCGCGCACGCGATCGGTCGACGACTTTCTCGACCGCTTCAGCGCGCGGCTCTACGCCATCGGCTGCTCCCACGATCTGCTGATCGGGGACGATTGGCACGGCGCCTCGTTGCGCATGCTGGTCGAGCAGCAGCTGGAGGCCCACGCCGAGGGCTTCGGCGCGCGGATCGCCATCGAAGGCGAAGACGTCATGTTGAAGCCGGAGGCGGTGCATAATCTCGGCCTTGCCCTGCATGAGCTCATCGCCAATGCTGAAAAATATGGCTCGCTCTCCAACTCTGAAGGCGAGATCCGCATCCAGTGGGATTTCTGCGAAGACGCCGCAAAGCTCAAACTGGTTTGGCAGGAAATGGGCGGTCCGGTGGTGAACCCGCCCCAGCGCTCCGGCTTCGGCCGGGCGATGATCGAGACCGTCGTGGGCAGGGCGCTTGAGGGGGATGTGACACTGACCTTCCCAGTGAAAGGCGTGCGCTGCGAGATGGTCATCCCGGCGGAGCAAGTAACCTCGCGCGGCTAGAGTGACGTCCCGTGGCTAGCGGCTCGGCCGCCGATCGCGATCAAACCGCGATGACCGGCCGGCAGCTTTTGCGGCACGATCACGGTCAGCCCGTGCCGTAGCACCGAGATCTCCGCCGGCGTCTCAGACCTCGTCTCGCCATCGGCATTAATCGGCTTCGGGTGGCTGGTCACGAGCGTGACGTGGTCCGCACAGCTCCGCTGCAACAACACCGGCTTGGCGAATCCGAACTTGAGATGGGTGATGCAGGCCACGAGTTCCCAGAACGGTCCGGGAGAGACGAGATAGAGATCGAGCTTGCCGTCGTCGATGGCCGCGTGATCGGCGACTGTGAGGCCGCCGCCGTGAAAGCGCCCATTGCCGACGCTCACTTGGTAGACCGGACCGGACCATGTGGTCTGTCCGTCGACCGTGATAGTGACGACGAACGGGTTCGATTTGCGCGTGGCGTGGATCAGGCTGATCACATAGGCGAACATCCGCCACCGGCGCTTCAACGCAGGCGACTGCGCATGCGCCACATTGGCCGCCACCCCGACGCTCGCCACGTTCAGGAACGGCGTCCCATTGACGAGGCCCACATCGATTTTGTGGGGCCGACCGCTGAGCGCGATCTCCGCCGCTTCATAAACATCGGCCGGCACCCCGAGCGTGTTGGCGAAGTCGTTGGCGGTGCCGAGCGGCAGCACCGCGAGCGGCTTGGCAAGCGCTAGAAGCTCCGGCAATGCGCTTGAAATGGTTCCGTCACCGCCACCGACGACGATCCGGTCGGCGCCTGGCCCATGCTCGCTCAGCGCTTGCTTCAGCTCGTCCTGGGAGCCGCTGGCGACGAAGGTCGAGTCCGCGCGCTCCGCGAACCAGCTCGGCAGCGTCGGCAGGGCATCCGCTGCTCTGGACGCCTGGGGGTTAACGACGACGAGGACGCGCATTGGCATGAGGACTCAAAATGCGCCCGGGGCAGGGGCCGGAGCGGGCGCGAGAACAAAGGGTCGTGAACACTCGTGCGCGCAAGTTGATTTGAAGCATGGCGGAGAATGCCTAGGTTCCACTAGACAATTTTGCGCTGCAGGCAATTTTTGGCGTTGCCGGCATGCATAACGCATCAAGGAGCCAATATGATCACCCGACGAGATATTCTCTTGGGCACGGCCGGTGTCGCCGCCGTCGCGGCGGCTGGGATCGGCCTGCTCAAATGGCAGGGCAGTGAAGCCACAGCCGCCACCGAAGGCCGTTTCGAGGTCACCAAGACGCCCGAGGAGTGGCGCAAGATCCTGACGCCCGAGCAATATGCCGTGCTCCGCGAGGAGGGCACCGAGCGCGCGTGGAGCAGCCCGCTCAACAAGGAGAAGCGCGAGGGCGTCTTCGCCTGCGCCGGCTGCGATCTGGCGCTGTTCGAGTCCGAGACGAAGTTCGAGTCCGGCACGGGCTGGCCGAGCTTCTATGCGACCATCGAAGGCGCGGTCGAGAAGAGCCAGGACTGGTCCTTCGGCATGCTGCGCGACGAGGTTCATTGCCGCCGCTGCGGCGGCCATCTCGGCCATGTGTTCAACGACGGCCCCCAGCCGACCGGCTTGCGCTACTGCATGAACGGCGCGGCCATGAAATTCATCCCTGCCTAGCCTCCCCCTTGCGCGGCTCCCGGCGAATGGCGGCCGCGCCCCTTTCGGACACGCTGACCTCCGTCAGACAAAAGCCTGGAACCATGCCCGCGGGGTGACGTTGTGAACCCTGGCGGGGTTTGTTTCTGCGTATCCCGCTGACCGTACGGGTACGGGGGTGAAGGGGTCGGCGACGGCCCCTTTCGCTCGTTTGGGGCGAGGGGGGTCGGATCGCAAATCTTGCTTTGAGAAAAAATTGGCTCCCCGGGCCGGACTCGAACCAGCGACAAGTCGGTTAACAGCCGACTGCTCTACCAACTGAGCTACCGGGGAGCAGAGCGCGCTTGGGTCTTGCAAGCGGCGCTAACCCGCTAGATAGCAAAAGGTCGGCAGGCTTTCCAGAGCTTTACTTGGCGACGGTCGACGAAAATGCGCGCGCTTGCCGGCCCCGCCGGAACCCCCTATGTCCGGCCTCGGCCCCTCGAGATCCGGGATACCGCATGGCCCCCAGAGTCCGCCTGTTCAATCGTCATTGGCATTTGCCGAAGTCGAAGCCCGTGCGGCTGGGCTTGGGCATTCTGCTGGTCGTCGGTGGCCTTCTCGGTTTCCTGCCGGTGCTCGGCTTCTGGATGATCCCGCTGGGCTTTCTCGTCCTGTCGATCGATCTGCCGGCGGTGCGCCGCTGGCGCCGTCAGCTCACCGTGTGGTGGCACCGCCGCAAAGAGGGCAAGGCGGCCGCGCCGGTTGCCGCACGATCCGTGCCGAAGGCAGAGTGACGGCGACCTAGAGAGTCGAAAAGGCGCGTCGGGGGACGCAAAAAGGGGGCTCGCATGATCGGCTTTTTTATCGTCGCCTTGAGCGTCGTGCTTCCCTTGATCCATTTGGCGCTCACCAAGGCGCCGCGCACCAAATCGCGGATCGTGCGCATCCTGCTGCTCTATGCGCTCATCATCGACGTCGGCGTCATGGGCTTTCTCTTCGGCTTCATTCCCCACGTCTTCTTCCCCGACCAGGCCGCCAAGATGATCGGCTGGTCGCCGAGCCCGCTCCAGTTCGAGGTGGGCGTCCATGACGGCGCCTGGGGCGTGCTGGGATTCTTATGCGTCTGGATCGGCGGCCTGTTCTGGCTCGCCACGGGACTGGGCTGGTCCCTGTTCATGCTCGGCGCCGCTGGCGGCCACATCTATCAGACCGTCACCGCGGACAATTACGCGCCGTATCATTTCCTGATGATCTTCACGGACGGCTTCGTCGCGCTATGGCTGCTCGGGCTGCTCTACCTCCACCACCGCTGTGGCGGGTTGCAGCGGCAGGGGGCAGGGTGAACGCGATTTAGGGGGTTGGAGGCCACGCCCGGAATCGAACCGGGGTATACGGATTTGCAGTCCGCTGCGTCACCACTCCGCCACGTGGCCAACCGGGCAGGTTTCTAGTC
>Ga0307380_10004456_pt1 | contig 18921 bp, 10 predicted proteins | sample UN3MG_FD_202239 | JGI IMG/M metagenome (GOLD analysis project Ga0307380, IMG submission 202239) | Soil microbial communities from Risofladan, Vaasa, Finland - UN-3 | ecosystem: Environmental > Terrestrial > Soil > Coastal area > Acid sulfate soil | place: Finland: Risofladan, Vaasa | collected... | reverse complement strand
ATAACTCATCGGCGATGCCCGAAGGGGATGGAGGCCAGTTCGACGATGGTATCACGGAGCACGAGGGAGCGTCATCCGGCCTGGAATTAGGCCACACTTGACGGCCACAGGCCTTGGGCGCGCGACTGAGAGCGCCGGAGGCGAAGCGTGCCCCAGCGTTCACGTCGGAGAAGCACCTCCAGTGCTGACTACGCGGCCTTCCGGTAGTAGGAGTTGAGCAGGCCGCCCAGGAACTGCTCGCACTCGACCGCGAGATCCTCATCCGGTGTCCCGTCGGCGCGATCCCGTAGCATCTCCCCTGTCGCTCGGCGCTCCGGCACTTGATTGTCGATTCCCTGATGCGGACGATGACCGTTGAAGAAGTCGCGGTAGATTCGGAGCGCGCGCTGCAGACTGCTCATCCCAAAGAGAATGAGATGATCGAGGCACTCCCCCGTCACGCTGCTCACCCATCGTTCCGCATGGGCGTTGGCGTCAGGGGCGCGGAAGGGCGTCTTCACGATTCTCGCCTGGGCCGTAGTCAGGACCGCGTCGAAGTCCCAGGCTAACAGCTTGTCTCGATCATGCAGTACGAACCGAGGGGTGACCCCAAAGTCCTCGCACGCCATCAGCAGGTTGCGCGCCATCTGGCCCATCCACTGACCGTGGGGAGAGAAGGTCGCCTCGGCGAGCACGATGCGTCGGGTGTGCAGGTGAAGCACGAACAACACATAGGCCGTCCTGAGACCACAGAGGGTCCACACTTCCTTGGTGAAGAGATCGGCGCACAGCATCACTTCGGCATGACGAGAGAGGAACTGCTGCCAGGTCAGCCCGTGACGCTGTGGCGATGGGGGCAATCCATTGCGGCGCAAGATGTCGGCGATGCAGCCCTTGGAGCGGGTGACGCCCAGCTTGAGCAGTTCTCCGCGAATCCGCTGGTAGCCCCAGGCATTCTCCCGCGCCAGGCGACACACCAGAGCTTCGATCTCCCCGGGCGTCCGGGGCCGGCCTGGTCCGCGAGTTCGCCGCGCGCTGTAGTCCCATTTATCCCGCTCCAGTCGGCGCTGCCAGGCCAGGATCGTCTCCGGCTTGACGATACTCGCCACCTCCCGCATCAACGACCGGCCCATAGCCAACGCGGCCTCTGTCAGGGACCGGCGTTCATCGTCAGTGAAGCGGATGCGACCCGGTATCTTCCCCTTGAGCGTCCTGTTCTCAAGGCGCAAGTACTCGTTCTGGAGTGTGAGTTCCCGACAGAGCAGCCGGGCCACGGTCGCAATCACCGGCAGGCCCGCCCAATCCGGTCCTCGTTCGACGGCATTCTCCATCCTCGGTGCCTCTCAACCCAGGGGTATGTACGAGGGGAGAGAGTACCACGAGAGGGGCCGTACGAGCATCCTGGGTGCCAGATGAGTTTCTGGACAGCACGGGCACTCTGGAGGTGCGTACCGCCTACCGAAGTCCTTGGCAGAATCCCTACGTCGAGCGCTTCATCGGCACGCTGCGCCGAGAACTGCTGGATCATGTGATTGTGCTCAATCAAGCCCACCTGGAGCGGCTCCTGCGGGAGTTCATCCATGACTACTACCACATCGCCCGCCCGCATCAGGGGCTGTCCGGAGAGACGCCGAGGCCCCAGGCGCCGCCGGGCGAGGGCGATCTCGTCTCGGTGCCAGTGCTGGGCGGCCTCCATCACCGCTACTGGCGGGCCGTCGCCTGAGCGCGGGATCTCTCCCAGCTTCTCCCGCCGCCCGTCGATCTGCTATCATGGCGTCGGCGATCGGGGCGCACACATCTCGCGAACTGGAGAGACGGACATGATGCTGATCGCAGCCTTGGCCTGCTTCGGTCTGATGGTACTGGGAGTGATCCTCTACCAGATCGATGCTCGCGCCGCCGGGGGCTTGCTGCATCCCTCCTCCGCTCTCATGGCGAACCTGGTGCTGTGGCGCTGGGGGATCGTGTGCCTGATCGCGGGTGTGTTTGGCTGGGTGCTGATGGCGTGCGCCGAAGCGACGAGGCCGCCGCTGCTTCCCCCGTGGTTTGGCGATCACCTGGAGGAGGACGAAGAGGAAGAGCCTGACGATGAATGACCAGCCGTGCCCAGTAACGGCGGCACTACCTTCGTCCGTTGACCGCCCGGATAGCGTTTCTCGGGGGGACAGGTGGTTGAGTCAAGTAAATACCCCTAACGCGAGATGACCGTAGTGCCAGGATTCTGCGCCCGGCTGGGCATCCCTGCGTTCCTATAGCCCTAGCATGCCCTGGCCAGGTGTTAGCCCGTCAGCCCGAACGCCCTTGAGATGAACACGGCCATCTGGTCACGGGTGCACGTGTACTCGGGATGGTAGAGGCCGTCGGTGTAGCCGCCTGCGACTTCCTCGGCGGCGGCGTATTCGATGTGCCGATAGGACCAGAAGTCAGCGGGGACGTCGGCGAAGCTTGGGTCACCGGTGGGGGCGGGGATGCTCTGGTCGTCACCGGCAATGGCGCGTGCGATGAAGACGGCCATCTGGCCCCGGTCGAGGGGTACCTGTGGCTGGTAGGTGCCATCCTCGTACCCGCCGACGACGGTGTGCTCGGCCGCGTACTCGATGTACTTGTAGCACCAGAAGTCGGTTGGCACGTCGGTGAAGGACGGGGTCGCGGGTGGCACATAGTCCAGCATGCCAGCCTCACCGGTCGGGGTGCAGATAGAGCGGGAGATGTAGACGGCCATCTGGTCGCGGGTGACCTGGCCTTCGGGCTTGTAGTCGCCCTCGGGGTAGCCGCCGACGATCCCGGCCTCGAAGCAGGCGTTGATCTCGATGAGCGCCCAGTCGCCCTCCGTGACGTCGGTGAAGGTCGGTTCCGCCCACCAGTCGATCCCGTACTCATGTGAGTAGTTGTACGTTAGCCGCGCCGGCTCGGCGGGGCCTTGCAGATCTAGCAGCCACAGCTCTACGCCATGCTCGAACTTGCCATTCGCCCACTCCGGGTCGGGAGTCAGGTGATGGCCGGAGACGAAGACGAGCTGGGCGCCATCCGGCGACCAGCACGGATCATCCGGGAAGGCGCAGCAGATGGCCTCCGGCGGCGCGACGAAAGCTGGCTCGATCTCGCCGCCCGCCGCAGGGATGATCCCGATTCCGCCGACGCGGTCGGTCCCGCCGGACGACTCGGCCTCGAAAGAGACGGCGAGTTTCGTGCCGCTGGGCGCCCAGGCTGCGCTTCCTGCCCACGTGACTGCGTATCCCGGGTAGCCGCTCACCTCCGTCGCGACGAGCGGATGAGCATCGCTGCCATCGGGCCGCACCAGCCACGTGTTCTGGCCCTCCACCTCCGGCTGCACCATTTGATAGGCGATCCAGTCGCCCGCCGGCGACCACGTGGGACTCCGCAGATGTGACCCCTCGACGCCGAGGATCTTGTGTGGGTCGCTGCCGTCGATGTTCGCGACCCACAGGTCGTACCAGCCGTAGCTGCCGAGCCCGTAGGCGACCTGAGTGTCATCGGGCGCCAGCGTGCAGTTACCCCAGACATCGATGGGCAGATGGTAGGGCATGCTGCCGTCGAGCGAGTCGACCCACAGGCCCATGTCTTTCTTGTAGAAAAGGAGCTGGGAGCCGTCGGAGAACCACTGCGGCAGCGCGGCGCCATCGGGGCTGAACCACTCGCGCGTATGCATGTCGGTCCCGTAGAGGAAGATCGCTTCGGCATCCGAATCCCAGTCGCCCCAGAGGAAGCCCGTGTAGGCGAGCTTCCCCTCCAGCTCCGGAAGCTCCGGCCACGCCTCCTCGACGGTGAAGCGGCTATGCACGATCTGGGAGGTCCAGATGGTGACGCGCGGATCCGCGGCGAAGTCATCCTCCGGGCGCCACGAGTTGATCTGCCAGAAGTACGAGTGGCCTGGCAGCAGCTCCTCCCGGATCGCCGTGCCGTCGGAGTTGTAGATAGCCTCGATGTCGGCGCCTGGGTCCACCACCCACACCTGCCCGCGGTCGTACACGGGCGGCCCAGAGCAGAACATCTGTCCCTCTTCCCGGACCTGCAGCGTGTTCTGGACTCCCGTGGCGTCGTTGCTCCACACGAAGGTGGGTGTCGTATCGGCGATGACGGTGTCGACGACCGGCGAGGCCAGCTCCGGGTGGCCCGACGGAATGGCTGGCGCAGTCGGCGTCGTCATCACGAGTGGCTCGCTGTCATCGTTGAAGACAACCGTGACCTGATAGGGGCCCGCCGGTGGTGGCTCGAGGAGATCGCGCTGGTGGAATAGGAAGTTGACCGTGTGGTCCGGCTCCTCCTCGATCCAGAAGTCGAGCGATCCCAGCAGCGTGTCTTGCCAGCCCGTCCAGTCCGGCCAGCCACCCTCCGCGCAGACGGAGATGGCGTACTGCCGCCCCCACGTGTCATTGATGATGACGCAGGCGATAGTGGCTGGCTCCTCGGTCACGATGCGGCCGAGAAGGTTCTGGTGGTATGTCACCCAGCCCCAGGAGTTGACATCGAGGCCGCGATCGATGCGGACCTCCTCGATGGCGGGCGGGGCCGCGAAGCAGGTGGTAGCGTCCCACATGCCCAGGGCCAAGCACAAGAGGACGGCCGGTGCGACTCCCCGCATCATCCCACGTACCTCCCTTGGAGGAGACACAGCACACTATCCAGCGCGGGCCCTCGCTCGAGATGCTCCCACGTGTCGGGTGTCCGTATTGTATCACAGGCTCGGCGTCCGCTGTGGTGCCGGACCCTGCTAACCGGGGCCTTGTGCTCTCCACAAATGCTATCCGGGCGTTCTGGCGGCTCTCAGGCATGTCCCATTCGCACCTAACATGGACAGGTAGTGCCAAGGGCATCAGGAGCGCGGAAGGAGTGCGTATTGGCCTGCCGAAGTCGAAGTCATAGAGCGAGGGGCAGCATGGGCATTCGCGCTGAGTTTCGGGGGCTTCCCTCGGACGGAGGTTGCGAAGGTGAGAACGAACCTGCTGGTCCTGGTTGCGGCGGTGGTCGTAGTGTGCGTGGGGCCGGGAAGAGGGGGGGCGACTACCGTCGGCGAGGCATGGCGAGGGGGCTTCCAGGCGGTTGAGCGGGTTGGCGTCAACCCGATGGACGGCTCGTGCTACCTCTCCACCGGGTCCAGCGTCGTTCGTGTGGACACGGCGGGCAGACGGCTCTGGACCAAGAACGGCATCGCCAGCGGCGAGATTTCCGTCAATCCCTCGGATGGATCGCTCTGGGTGACCGCGGGCGAGATCGTCCACCTGTCCGACGGTGGTGAAGAGCTGTCGCGGACGAGCGGCTTCAGCGGTCCCTCATCTGTGTCGGTGAACTCCGCCGACGGCTCCTGCTGGGTGGCGGACACAATGAACTCCGAGATCGTCCACTTAGGCTCCGATGGGGAGGAGCTCTGGCGGGGAGGCGGATCAGGGTGGTTCAACCAACCGGCTTCCGTGTCCGTGAACCCCACCGATGGCTCGTGTTGGGTGGCTGACAAGCTCCACAACCAGATCGTCCACCTCTCCCACGCCGGGGCCGAGCTCTGGCGAAGTCCCGGCTATCCGACCTTCATCAGCCCGGGCGGGGTGGGCGTCAACCCCAGCGACGGGTCCTGTTGGGTTTCTGACGTGGGCAACGGCCGGATGGTGCGCCTGGCCGCGGATGGGACCGAGCTTGTGAGCGTCGGCGGATTCGCCGCTGTTCCCTCCGTCAGCCCTGTGGACGGCTCTTGCTGGCTCATGAACAGCACCAATCTAGTTCACATCGCTCAGGATGGCACCGTGTTGCTCAATGAGCCGCTGGCGGCATGGTCGGTGTCGGCCTCGGTGAATCCGAGCGATGGATCGTGTTGGCTCGCTGACCGGTACCACAACCAGCTCGTGCATGTTGACGAGGATGGCGCCCAGTTGCTGCGATTCGGGTTCGACCTGCCGCGAACCGTCGCCGCGAACCCGACCGATGGCTCCTGCTGGGTCGCCGACTCTGACGACCATCAGCTCGTCTACCTAGCGGAGGACGGTACTCAGATTCTGCGGGCGCCAGGCCTTCAGGCCCCCTGGGGCGTGTCCGTCAACCCGACCGATGGCTCCTGCTGGGTCACCGACGTATGGAGTGACGAGGTCGTGCACCTCGCACAGGACGGAGCGGAGTTGTCGCGGACGCCGGGCTTCAGCGACCCCGAATCGGTATCCGTCTATGTGAGCGATGGGTCCTGCTGGGTCGCCGACCAGCTGAACGGCCAGGCCGTCCACCTCGCCGAAGACGGCACGGAGCTCTGGAGGGGTGGCAGCTTCAACAGGCCCAAGGCGGTGTCGGTGGACCAGTCCGATGGCTCGTGTTGGGTGGCAGACGACGAGACCGGTGAGGTGGCCCACTTGGCGACAGATGGAGCCGAGCTGTGGCGGGGAGGGTGCTTCACGAATCCCTGGAGCGTCGCGGTGGACCCCAACGACGGCTCCTGCTGGGTGGCCAACACCTTTGGGGCTCAAGTGGTACACCTCGCGGCCGACGGGATCGAGCTGTGGCGGGGATCGGACTTCATCCGGCCCTGCAGCGTCTCCGTCGATCCTCGCGACAGCTCCTGCTGGGTGGCCGATTTCCAGGCCAGCAATGTCATCCACCTGTCGAAAGACGGCGTAGAGCTGGCGCGTCTGGGCGGGATCAGCAATCCCAGGTCGGTCTCGGTGAACTCCGCGGATGGATCGTGTTGGGTGACCGATCCCGGGCACAACCAGGTCGTCCACCTCGCATTCCTCGGTGTTCCCGCCGCCGACTTCGCCGCCGCTCCGGTGACGGGGGACTTCCCTCTCACCGTGAGCTTCTCAGATCAGTCCAGCGGCCCCCCAACGGCGTGGCTGTGGGAGTTCGGAGACGGCAGATCCTCGCTGCTCCGGGACCCGGCTCACCGGTACACCGCGCCGGGAGCGTACACGGTCAGCTTGACGGTGAGCAACGCCGCCGGCGCCGACACCGAGACCAGGGATGACTGCATTCTCATCAGCTTCCTGGACATTGCCTCCGACTTCTGGGCCGCGGACGCGGTCACGGCCTGTGTGAAGGCGGGGATCGTCGGAGGCTATCCCGACGGAACGTACCAGCCCGAGATCTCCGTGACGCGTGACCAGATGGCCGTCTACATCGCCCGCGCACTGGCGGGTGGCGACGAAGGCGTGCCCGAGTTCATCCGGACGCCGACGTTTTCGGACGTGCCGGAGGGCTTCTGGGCCATCGACTACGTCGAATACGCGGCCCGTCAGAATGCCGTCGCGGGATACGACGATGGCACCTACCATCCCGAATACGAAGTCACGCGCGACCAGATGGCCGTCTACATGGCCCGGGCGATCGTGGCGCCAACGGGGGAGGCAGCGCTGGCCGACTACGAGCCGGGCGATCCGCGGAACTTCCCCGACGTCGCCAGCGATTTCTGGTCGTACAAGCACATCGAGTACTGCGTCGAGCAGGGCGTGGTGAACGGCTATGGTGACGGCTACTACCACCCGGAGATCGTCGTCACCCGCGACCAGATGGCTGTCTTCGTCGCCAGGGCCTTCGAGTTGGAGTGATAGGGGGATAGGATGTCGGGATCTCCTCGGGTAGGGTTCACGTTGGATCGGCCTCTCTCATCGAGTTTCCTGCTGCTGGTCGCGCTCGCCGCCCTGCTGGCTTGGCCGGTGTCGCCGCCCGCCAGCGCCGAAGCGCTGGTCGAGGTCTGGCGCAGCTTCCCCAGCGGGGCGCAGTCCGTGTCGGTCAATCCTGCCGATGGCTCGGGCTGGGTCGCTGCTAGCGGAGGGGTCATGCACCTGTCCGCAGCGGGAGAGATTCTCCTCCAGCCGTACGAACGCGGGGTGTCTGTTCTCTCTGTCTCCGTGAATTCCGAAGATGGTTCCTGTTGGGCCGCCTGCTGGGCTTGGGGCGAGGGGTATGTCGTTCACCTTTCCGCCACCGGAGCGGAACTGTGGCGAAGCACGAACCTCATCCGCCCGACGCTCGTCGCGGTGAACCGGGACGATGGGTCGTGCTGGATAGCGGAGAACCCGACGGATGGGTCGGAGGCCGCGGCGATCCGGGTGGCGGCCGACGGCACCGAACTTGCCCGCACAGAGGGGTTCGATGTCGTCAGTGCGTTAGCCGTGAACTACGCTGAAGGCACGTGCTGGGTCAGCGATGTCCCGTCAGGCACGGTGTACCGACTGGCGGAAACCGGCAGAGAGCTCTGGTCCGGAACCGGATTCGGCAGTCCCGTCTCTCTGTCGGTGGATCCGGATGACGGATCCTGCTGGGTTGCCGACTCGTTGAGTCAGCGGCTCATCCGGCTGGCCTCCAGCGGCGCCGAGCTGTGGCGCAGCGATGAGCTGTGGGAGTTCGGAGCGATCTGCGTCAACGAAGCCGACAGCTCGTGCTATGTGACGACCTCCAACAACCGGCTTCTCGTCTTCTCTGCCGACGGCACGCTCCTTGGGAATGCCGGTTCATTCGGCCATGCTTCCATCTCTGTGAGCCCAACAGACGGCGCCTGTTGGGTCGCGAGTGGCGCCGTCATACTGGTATCGCCCGAGCTCCAGGAGGTGTGGCGGCGTGAGGCCTATGCGGGCGTCGTGGATGTGGCGGCGGATGAGAGTGACGGGTCCTGTTTGGTGGCTCTGCGCGACCAAGACGCGGTCCTGCGCGTCGCCTCCGACGGATCGGAAGTCTGGCGCAAACTGATGATCCACCCCTACTCCCTTTCGCTGAACCGAGATGATGGCTCATGGTGGGTTGGCGGGCCCGGGCACGTTACCCACTACGACCGGGACTGCGGGCATCTTGGCAGCGCGTCGGCGAACGTGCCGCTGGCACTATCAATCGACCACAAGAACGGCTCATGCTGGGTTGCCTGTGCGGGCACGGATGAGGTGCTGCACGTCGACCCATCGGGCCAGGAACTGTGGCGGCAGGATGGCTGGGCTGGGGTCTCCGCGGTTTCCGCCAATGCCAACGACGGCTCGTGTTGGATCGGCCGCGAGCTCGGGGAGAGCGGGGGGGACGGATCGGTCTCCCACGTTTCGGAGGCCGGCGAACTGCTCTGCTCTCTTGAGGACTACGGCGAGTACATCGCGATGGCCGTCGACGAGGCGAACGACACCTGCTGGGTATCCTATGACAGCCAAGGATCCTTCGTGAACCTCGACTCCGACGGGACGGAGCTCGCGCGCGTGACCGATATCCTGGGAGGGTGCGACGACCTCGAGGTGGACGCCTCGGACGGCAGCTTCTGGGCCTGTGGCAGGCCTTCGTCCATCGTGCATGCAGCCGCAGACGGCACACTGCTGTCCTCGATCCGGGGCTTCGACTCCCCGGACTCCCTTTCGCTCGACGGGACGCGCCGTTGTCTGTGGGTGGCGGATACCGGCAACCGCCAGCTCGTCAAGCTGCAGATCCTGCCGTTCTCCGACATCGATGGTGACGGCTGGGCCTCCCGCTCCATCGCGGCGTGCGTCGCGAGTGGCATCGTGTCCGGCTACCCGGACGGGGACTATCACCCCGAGCTGCCGGTCACCCGCGACCAAATGGCGGTGTACATCAGCCGGGGTCTGGCGGGAGGGGACGTGTGCGTTCCGACGGGCCCGGCCGAGGCCACTTTCGCCGACGTCGACACGGACCATTGGGCCTACGATTACGTCGAATATGCAGCGGCGCAGAGCGTCGTCGCCGGCTACGATGACGGCTCCTACCATCCCGAATACGAAGTCACGCGCGACCAGATGGCCGTCTACGTCGCCCGCGCCATGGTCGCGCCCACCGGGGAAGCCGCCCTCGCCGACTACGTCCCCTCTGACCCCCGCAGCTTCCCCGATGTTGCCACCGACTTCTGGTCGTACAGGCATATCGAGTACTGCGTCGAGCAGGGCGTCGTGAACGGCTACGACGACGGCTACTACCACCCGGAGACCGTCGTCACCCGCGATCAGATGGCCGTGTACGTGGCGCGGGCGTTCGGGTTGAGGCCCTGAGAGCTGAGGAGGGAGTGTCATGAGACGGATGAAGCTGGTCTTCCTGCTGGCCGCTGCGGCGTGCGTCGCTGCCTCGCCGGCCTGCGCGGAGATCGCCGTCGAAGCCTGGCGCAGCCCCTTCGGCAGCGTGAGGGATGTCTCCGTGAACGCCGCCGACAGCTCATGCTGGGCAAGCTCTGGGGCGAACCTGATCCAGGTCGCCAGCGATGGCACCGTCCTCGCCACCATAGGAAGGCTGGGAGAAGCAGGCGAAGTTGCTGTCAACCCCACCGACGGCTCGGTCTGGGTCTGGGATGAGCGCTGCCAGACGCTCTCTCACTTCACGGCCAGCGGCGCTCGGAGGCTCTCGAAAGCGCTTCCGCTGCATGTGGGAGAGCTTGAGGTGGACGGCCGAGACGGATCGGTGTGGATTGCCGACCTGGGAAGCCTGATCCATCTCGCGTCTGACGGTGAAGAGCTGTGGTCGAGCGAGTTCGGGAACGTGGGTGGGATCGCCGTGGACCCGAGGAATGGCTCGTGCTGGGCTGTCTACCGGCCCTCGGGCAGCTCGCTCGGCTCGGTAGTTCATCTGGCATCAGATGGATCGGAGCTCTGGCGAAACGACGAGATACCCTACCCGAGAGACGTTGCCGTCAACTCTGGGAATGGGACGTGCTGGGTCGGCGCGTGGGAGGAGTCCATCCACTTCGCTGAGGACGGCACCGAACTGGTGCGCGTGCCGGAATCCGTCGACCACGTCGCGGTGGACCCCAACGATGGGTCATGCTGGATGACCCGCAGCGATGGTGCTGGAGTATCGCCATGCAGCCAAGACGGCATCTGGCACTGGTCGGTAGAAGGTACGCTGCTCTGGGAGGCAAGGACTTTCGCCGATCCTGGGTCGATATCCGTCGATCCAAGTGACGGCTCGGTCTGGCTGGAGGACAGAGGCCAGCTCGTCCACCTCGCGGCGGACGGAACGGTACTCTGGCGCAGCCCGGTCAACGCTATCTCGCACGTCACTGTGAACCCGGCCGACGGGTCGGTCTGGGTCGCCGACCCTTACGTCAGCCCGATGGTGGTGCGTATCTCGCGGGAGGGCACAGAGCTGGGACGGTACGAGGATGTCCACGAGGTCTGGGCGTTGTCTGTAGACGAGGATGGCTCCTGCTTGGTGGCCGATTACGGCGAGTTCGATGGAGGGACCGGGCGGGTGAATTCGGCCGTGGTACACCTCTCCGAAGACCTTTCTCTGCTGAGAAGGTACTACGTGGACCCGACGGTGACCGTCCTCGCCGACCCGCGCGACGATTCGTTCTGGACGAGCGATGGCAGCGTCATCCTGCACCTCGAACTGGATGGGACGGAGCTGCTTCGGGTCGAGCCCGACCAGAGGGTACGCGGTCTGGCGGTCGATCCCGTCGATGGGTCCTGCTGGTTCTTCGGCAAGACGTTCGGGTGGATCGACCCGCAGGGAGACCTCGCGTGGGAAGATGAGGGCTACTACGATCTGGGAGGTGTCTCGGCGGATCCGCGGGGTGGCTCGTGCTGGGTCGTTGATGCAGGGGACTACATCTGCGACTTCTGGGGCTGCCGCTGGGAGGGCGAGCTCGCGGCACGCGTGAACGCGAACGGGACCCAGGCGGCCGTCGTGCCCGATGTCAGCCGGCCCTGGGCATGTGCGGTCAACACGGTCGATGCGACGTGCTGGATCAGTGGAGAGAACGGCCTCTGGCACGTCACGGCCGATGGAACGGTGCTCTGGCACAGCGATGATTACGTCTTCGCGCGGCACCTCGCTCCGGACCCCGCCCGCGGCTCCTGCTGGGTGAGCGACTCGAGAAACGGGCAGCTCGTGCGCCTGGACATCCTGCCTGACTTCCCTGATGTCTCGTCGGACTACTGGGCGGCCGACCAGATCGATGCCTGCGTGGAGGCCGGGGTCGTTACGGGGTTCGGGGATGGCACCTACCAGCCCGCGGTGCCCGTCACCCGCGACCAGATGGCCGTCTATATCGCCCGCGCGCTGGCGGGCGGAGAGGCCCACGTCCCGGAAGGTCCGGTACAGGCGACCTTCCACGACGTGCCGACGACCCATTGGGCCTTCGGTCACGTGGAGTACTGCGTCGCCAACGGCGTGGTGGGCGGATACGATCCGGTCACCTACGCGCCGGCGGGCATCGTGACCCGTGACGCGATGGCTGTCTTCGTCTCGCGTGCGATAGCCGGCGGCGACGACGGTGTTCCCGAGGGCCCGGCTGAAGCGACCTTCGATGACGTTCCCACTAATCACTGGGCTTACAGGTACGTGGAGTACTGCGTCGCCAACGGCGTGGCGACGGGATACGATCCGGTCACCTACGCGCCGGCCGTGAGCGTGACCCGCGACCAGATGGCGGTATACGTCGCGAGGGCCTTTGGGCTCGGGAGCTAGCGGGGACGGCAGATGGTAGCGGCCGGCGGGCATTCGACTTCGGCCGAGCACCCGCCCACAAGAACGGCGACGGGCGGTACTCATGCTATACTATCAGGGCTATCTGGTGGTGGCGGAGAGCTTAGTAGGAGGAAGCGACTCTTTGTGGCGGCGAGCCACGCGGGAGGTCTGCATGATGAGCTGGCGGCGACTGATGTACGGTCTCGTGTTCGTATGTCTGCTATGCCAACCACTGATAGTCACCACCGGGGAGGCCGCGGTCTGGGTTCCGGGCTGGCTGCTTATCAGCGGTTGGAACTCGGGCGGTTCCTTCTCTTACTTCTTGGTCTTGTCCTCGGACAACGTCATCCCGACGGCGCGGGCCTTCACGCTAGGGGATGTGGCGCCCGACTCGCATCGGGTGACGTACAGCGAGGTGTGGGGGGAGACCGACGTCGCGGACGGCGGCGATATCTGGGTGTCCGATATCTTCGGCGCCGGGGCGGTCAACCTGACGAACCTGGCGGGGGTGGGGGGCATCAACTGCCGCTCGCGGTGGTCGCCGGACGGGAGCATGCTCGCGTTCCATCACTCAGATCGGGCGCCGGGGGAGCTGCCGTGTGAGTCGGGTTTCCACGTGTGGGTGATGAACTCGGACGGCACGGGGGCGCACCGCGTGACGGCCGAGGGAGCTGTGCCGACATGGTTCCCGAGTTGGTCGCCGAACGGGTATCGCATTTCATGTGAGGAGTATGGCCTGGGGGCGATCACGATCGGAGTGGACGGAGAGGGACGGGAGTTCGTGCCGGAAGTGAATGGAGAGGATTGCGACTGGTCGGCGGACGGTCGGCGGCTGGTGTCTTCGTGGATCGAGGAGGGCGAGGTCGGCGGTGAGCCGGGGATTTGGCGCAGCCTGCGGCTGGCGAACGCGGACGGCACCGAGCCGCAGGTGCTGGTGGAGCAGTTCATCAAGGACTCGGACGTGTGGGCTCACATCGCGGAGCAGGGGTTCGATACGGAGGAGTTCGACTGGTTCACGAACATCAGAGCTTTGGCGGGGCCGCTGAACCCGGAGTGGTCGCCAGCGGGGAATATGATCGCCTTCCTGGCCGCGCTCCCGTTCGATCCACACGGCCCTGATTACCGGTACCAGACGGAGGTCTGGGTGTATAACCTCAACTGGCGGACGCTCACCCAGTTGACGGACGACAGCAACGCGGAGGTCAACCTGAGCTGGAATGGGTTCAACACCTACCCGGACCTGCGAGACGTGAGGGTTGACAGCACGACGGTGAGGTTCGAGGAGGTGCTTGCGGAGGGGCTAACGACGCTGCTGCTGGACGCGACGCCGCCGCCCCTTCCGACGGGATGGCAGCGGGCCGATTTCTGCTATGACACGTCCACCAGCGCCGACTTCGCGGGGACGATCGAGCTGTCGAGCGAGTACCCGGAGGAGAACATCCCGAGCCAGGGAGCGGCGGGGCTGGCGCTGTTCGAGTACGACGAAGCAGCTGGCGCCTGGGTGGATATCACCACGGGGCGCGATACAGACGCGAACGTTGTCTACGGCCAGACCGACGCGCTGTCGCGCGTGCAGTTGGGCATGGCGATTCCTGATGCCCGGTTTGCAGACGTGCCCGGGATTGGCTTCGGGCCGGCGGGACTTCACTCGTACTGGGCCTTCTGGGAGATCGAGGCGTGCGCGGATGCCGGCATCGTCGGCGGCTACGACGACGGCCTCTACCATCCCGACTGGCCACTCTCCCGCGACCAGATGGCCGTCTTTATCGCCCGCTCCATCTGCACCCCAACCGGCGAGGCCGGCATGGCAGACTATGTGCCACCGGCAACACCCTCCTTCTCCGATGTCCCCACCGACTTCTGGTGCTACAAGTACGTCGAGTACGCGGCCGAGCACAACGTCGTCGGCGGATACGGCGATGGCACCTACCAGCCCCACCTCACCGTCGATCGGGGCCAGATGGCGGTCTTCATCGCCCGTGCCATCGCCGGTGACGACGGGAGCGTTCCCGATCCCACTGGCGACCCGAGCTTCCCCGACGTCCCCGCTGACTTCTGGTCCTACCGCCACATCGAGTACATCGCCGCCCAAGGAGTCGCAGGCGGCTACTTCGACGGCCTCTACCGCCCCGAGAACCTTGTCTCCCGTGACCAGATGACCGTGTTCATCTCAAGGGCGTTCGGCCTGACGGGCTGATATCTGGCCAGGGCCAGTTGCGTATGTGGACCGCCCGTGAGGCCGCTCTGAGGACACTTCTCGCGGCCCGGATGAGTTTCTGGACAGCACGGGCATTCCACACGAAACTCCTCTACGACGTCGACCGCTCCTTCGCGTCAGGTGTTGTGAGGGGACTGATCGTGCTGACCATCTACGGCGAAACACTTCCGACTCGCGTAATGGTCCTTCCGTACTACCCTCTACCAGTATCCGTATTGGATCGCTACATGGCTGATGCCGGGTTGCTGACCAGGGTGTTTCCCGCTCGCCAGGGCCTGGCGAGTAACTCGCGCTATGATATCGTGGTGGGAGCGAAGCAACGATAGGCCCGTTTGCGTGTGTCGACCGCCCGTAGGATCGTACTGAGTGGGTTGTGGGCTTGCTCAGGCTGACTCCCTCCCGTATCTGTCAGTCGGCATCGAAAACTGACCCACCATCGGCGTCCAATACTGACCGTAGTGTCCCGGAACTCATCTGGGGATGACTTCGGCAGGTGCAGAGCGGGACCTGCCCTCCTGTATGGTCGGCTGGTGCGTCGCAACGCGCTCGCGCGTCGCCAACCGCTGCCATGATGAGCGCGGGAAGGCCACGCCAGGCGCGCAGCTGCGGCAGTGGACAGTGGAGCGGACCCAGGACTCCGTCAGGCGGCGAGGCGGTGGTAGTCGTTGATGAGGCCGCCTGTCCCTGTCAACCGCCCGTGAAGCCGGCCTGAGAGCGCCGGTGAGTTGTATGCCCGGTTCTGCTCCTGTATCATCTGAAGCCAGAGACGGCGCCTCCGGGCGCCGTTTCTTCTTGCCGGGGGTACTGCTCCGATCAGGAGCGCATAGCGAACATCCGAGTGCCCGTAGTGTCCCAGAACTAATCTGAGGCATCGAGGAAGCCGCTGACCTCGGGTCCTGGCATCCTCGGTGTTGACTTCTCGCCCTCGCTACGGCATCCTTCCGGCCATGTTCTGGTACGTGATGCTGATGCTGTTGTCTCCCCTCTACCTGATGTTCGGGCTGGTGTTCCGCAGCGAGCAGGCCCGCCTGGTGCTGGCGCTCCACCAGCAGGTGCTGATCCTACAGCGCCGGCTGGGCAAGCGACCCTCGCTGGTGCCCGTCGAGCGGCTCGCTCTCGTGCTGTCCAGCCTGCTGCTGGGCAAGCAGAAGCTGACAGAGGCACTGATGATCGTGAAGCCCGAGACGCTGGTGGGCTGGCATCGTGCGATCGTGCGGCGCCACTGGAGGCTGCTGTCCAGGAAGAAGCCAGGCCGCCCGCCTGAGATCACCCCGGAGATGGAGCAGTCGGTGCTGCGCATCGCGCGGGAGAACCGGTGGATGGGCTACGGCAAGATCGCCGGGGAGATGCGCAAGCTGGGGTTCATGCGCTTCGGCCGGAGCAGCGTTGCTCGCATTCTGAAGAAGCATGGACTCACTCCAGAACGTCGGTGCAGCAGGCTGGGCTTGGGCTGGTTGCAGTTCCTCGCCCACTACGGGCGTTTCATCTGGGCCAGTGACTTCTGTACGGTCACCACGGCCACGCTGACAACCTACTACGTCGTCTTCTTCCTGGAGATTGGGACGCGGCGGATCATCCACTGGAACGTCTCCACCTCCCCTGACGAGGCCTGGGTGGCCCAGCAGTTCCGGAATCTATCCGTGGTGAACGACGACGTACCCAGGTATCTCATCCACGACCGGGACAGCAAGTACACCCAATATGCTGACTCCCTGCTGGAGGGCGCGGGCGCCAAGGCGATCCGACTGCCGGTGCGCTCCCCCGATCTGAACGCCTATGCGGAACGCTGGATTCGCAGCCTGCGACAGGAGTGCCTGGATCGGATCATCATCCTCAACGAAGCCCATCTGCGTTGGGTGCTGAGAGAGTACGTCCGCTACTACAACGAACGCCGGCCGCATCAATCGCTGCGGTATCTGCCGCCGGAGGCCCCCGACGCGTATCCGTGTGAAGGCAGCATCGTTGCCCGCCCGGTGCTCGGAGGCCTCATCCACGACTACGGCCGCCTCGCCGCCTGACGGAATCCTGGGTCCGCTCCACTATCTGGTGTCGCCGCTGCGCGCCTGGCGTAGCTTTCTGGCGCTCATCATGGCAGCCGTTGGCGACGCGCGAGCCCTCCGAAATCTGACCAACCAACCACGCGGGAGGGCAGATCCCGTTCTGTACCTGCCGAAGAGGTCCCCGGATGAGTTTCGGAACACTACGGGTACTCGGCCCGAAACGCCGTCCTCCTCAGGCCCGCGCGCCACGCCGTCTGAGCCGTCAAGGCCGGTCTCATCGCCGCCTGACAAGCACACAGAGCCTCGTTAACTGCTGTTGACCTGCGGCTGTGAAGCTCATACTCCTCGACCACCTCGCGCAGTTCGCACACGCGCACGGCAGACTCCTCCTCTGTTCAGTGGGCTGCGCTCTCGCTGTGCCGCGACCCCGGGAATCGCGGGCGGAGCAGAGCATCGGTCTGTTGCGGCGATCAGCTTCGGCGTCAGATCCTGATCGCCTCTGCCCTAGGTCCTTGCCGCGATCTGGCGAAGCAGGAACTGGTTGCAGCAAGCTGAGAAGTCTCAGTCCAGCTGGTACAGAGACGGGGAGCACTCCATAGTTTACAGGCCGCTTCTCACCGGTAGCGGGGGTTGTATGACAGTTCTTCGCTCAGATATCGAAAGAGCCTTGGACGACCTCATTTCCAATGAGGAAGGGATGAAGTTCCAGGGCCTGGCGGTCGTGCTGGCCAAGCAGAAATGGCCGGACCTGTTCGCGTGCGAGCGCAAGAGAGATATGGGCGCCGATGCCATCGCAGAGGCTCCCTTCGCTATTGACGGCAAGGGGAAGGTCCTCGCATGCTCCATTACCGCTTCAATTGCGAAAGTCCGCTCAGATGCAAAGGAGGTGAAGGCCAACTTCAAGAGCATAACCAGGCTGATCCTCGCGACTCCCAGGCGCGTCTCGAACGAACGTTGGCACCCCTGGGCGGAAGAGATCAAGAAGGACTTCGGCATTGATCTGGCCCTAATGTCGCGTGAAGACATCATCACGTCGCTGATGGACCCGCAGAATGCCTCTCTTCTGAAGAGCCACCTCGGCATCTCCGTGGACATTGAGGCGACGCTGTCACAGCTGGTTGAACGAGTGAAAGAGGCGGCAGCAGAGGTAACTGCTGCTTGGTCCCAGCGCCTCGCGAGCAAGCCGCTCCTCCAACTGCGCGCACGAAGGCTTGATCCCGAGGGACGGGATTCCGAGGACGTTCTTCAGCTGAGCGACATTGCCGCTGCGCTGCTTCAGGGAACGCGCGTTGTCTTGGAGGGACCCGCCGGCCGCGGCAAGACAACGACTCTCATCCAGCTCGCACAAGCGCGTGCTGCGGCAGGAGGGATATCGTTCCTAGTTGACCTGACCGCTTGGGCGAGGTCGAGGAGCGAGATTCTCGAGTTCATAGCGGGAATGCCTCAGTTCAAGGCTCATTCGCTAGACGCAGGGGCGCTGGCGCGAGTGAATGCCGCCGAGCATTTCTCGTTCCTCCTGAACGGCTGGAATGAGATTGGAGAGCCCGAGTTTCCTCATTCTGAAAGCGCTCTGCGAACACTGGACCGGCATTTTCCGGCCGCGGGGATCATCGCTGCAACACGAACTCATCACGTTGTTCCGCCGTTGCCTGGAGCTATCCGGGTGAGACTCCTCACGTTGACAAGGCGCGAGCGCGCTGCATACCTGAAGACTCGGTTGGGTGTGCGCGCGGACCAGCTTCGCCCTGAGCTCGATGGCGATCCGGTGCTGGACGACCTCACCCGGACGCCCCTTTTCCTCTCCGAAGTGACATCGATCTTCGAGGCAGGCGCCCCCATCCCATCGACAAGGATCGGTGTTCTTGATGCCATGGCACGCTTGGTGGAACGGTCTGACGAGCACCGAAATCACCTACAGCAGCCCCCACTTGCTGGTCGGGCGGGGGATTATCTTGGCGAGCTTGCCACTAGAATGACCGCGGAAGGCGGGGTCAGCATCTCCGAAGAGAAAGCGCGTCCAGCTGCCACCGTTGTCGGTACCGCCCTGAAGAACTCCGCACAGATAGCCACGGTACCAGACCCCAGCAGCGTGTTGGGTACGCTTTGCGCCCATCATGTTCTGGAGCGGCAGGACTACCCGGAAGTTGCCTTTCGATTCGAACATCAGCAGTTTCAGGAATTCTACGCAGCCGTTGGTATCGGCAAGCATCTCTTCGAGGTCTTGCCCGAAGCGGATGACGAGAAGAGACGGGAGTTCACGAAACTATACGTGAATGAGCCAGCCTGGGCTGAGCCCCTGCGATTACTGGCAGACGATATCCGAGGCCGTTCCGGTGGCACGAA
>Ga0307380_10004454_pt1 | contig 18924 bp, 16 predicted proteins | sample UN3MG_FD_202239 | JGI IMG/M metagenome (GOLD analysis project Ga0307380, IMG submission 202239) | Soil microbial communities from Risofladan, Vaasa, Finland - UN-3 | ecosystem: Environmental > Terrestrial > Soil > Coastal area > Acid sulfate soil | place: Finland: Risofladan, Vaasa | collected... | reverse complement strand
CGGGCTCATCTGTGGTGGTGGTGTGGCCGGGCTGGTGGGCATGATTTTCGGTGTCCCCTCGCTAAGGGTCAAGGGTTTTTACCTGGCCATCAGCACCATTGCCGCCCAGTTCATCATTATCTGGGTCATCAACCACTGGACTGGTGTCACCGGGGGCTTTAACGGCATGGTTGTCCCCCCGGCCTCAATAGGCGGCGCCTCCTTCATCAGCCAGGCCAGCCAGTTCTATCTCATTATGATAATTGTGATAATAGTAGTCTTCCTGGCCAAGAACCTGGCTCGAAGCCGGGTAGGTAGGGCCTTTGTCGCCATCAGGGATAACGACATTGCCGCCCAGGTGATGGGGATTAATCTCTTTCGCTATAAGCTTCTCGCCTTCTTTATCGGCTGTTTCCTGGCGGGAATCGCCGGTTCCTTGTTTGCCCACTGGATCGGCTTTCTCAATGCTGAGAATTTCACCATGATGGACTCGATACTGTATGTTGGCATCGTCATCATCGGCGGCCTGGGCACCACCATCGGGCCTATTTTCGGTGTCATCTTTATCCGCTTACTCCAGAAGCTAATGACCCTCATTTCACCGATTATGGAGAGTGCCATCCCGACCCTGCCCGCTGGATTTACCACCGGCATCGGCCCCATGGTATTCGGCCTGGCCGTTATCCTGTTCCTGATATTAGAGCCTCGTGGGCTGGCCCACCGCTGGGCGTTATTCCGGGCTTCGTATAAGCTTTGGCCATTCTAAATAGTTCTGTAAATGGGGGAGGTGATGTCGTATCGCATAAAATCTTTTGACTAAACTTGATTAAAGGAGGAATGCTAAATGAGCTATAAAAGACCATTAAAGGTAGCTTTAGCTGTATCCCTGGTCTTAGCCATGGCCGTGATACCCCTGCTCGGCAGTGGTTGTGTCGGGGGTGGTCCGGGGGCAGCCCCTTCAGGGGTAAAGGTAGGCTTCAGTATCTGTTATACTGGGGTTGCCGCCGAGAAGGGACGCCCCATGGGTGACGGCAAGCTGGACTGCATGAAGTACATCAATGAAGAGCTGGGGGGCATCGACGGGCACCAGATTGAGGTTATCTGGCGTGATAACGAATATGATACCGCTAAGGCGGTTACCGTTATCAACGAGCTGATGGGCAAGGGCTGCCTGCTCTTCACCACGAACTCCTCCAAGATGATGGGGGCGTCTATGGAGATTGCCAACCGGGCCAGCTTCCCCGGCTTTACCGTCTTTAGCTCTCCGGTGTGCACCCATCCGCCGCAGCATATCTACGGACAGATGCCGGACTACGGCGATGACTGGGCGGCCTTTGCTGCCTACTATCTGGAGAACATCTGGCAGGGCGAGGGGAAGCCCAAGATGGCCCTGCACCTTCTGGATAACACCACCGGTTCGGGGGCCCGAGATGCGGCTCGAGCTTTAGCCGATGAACTGGGTATTGAAATTGTGGCTGATGAGGAACACTCAGCGACCACCATCTCCGAGATGGAGAGCCTGACCCGAATCAAGGCGCTGAATCCCGACGTCATCTACATATCCAGCACCCCGCAGCCCACCTCCATCATCGTCCAGAATGCGGTGGACCTGGGTCTGTATCCCGGTGTCACCATTGGCTGCGGCCACGCCAGCTTCACCAGCGTTCTGGTTGAACTGGCCGGGACGGATGCCGAGGGCGTTTTCGGCGTCTATCCCACGGTAAACTGGGGTGACGACGTGCCGGCCATGGCTAAGATGACGGAGTACTGCCAGCAGTACCACCCTGAGGATTACGGCAACATGGACTACATCACCTCCTGGGCCGAGAGCCTGATTGTGACCGAGATTCTGAGGCTGGCGGTAGAGAATGTCGGTGTTGACAATCTGACCCCAGAGGCGGTAGAGGAGTACGGCTTTAAGAAGCTCAACAACTTTAATGTCGGCGGCCTGCACGGCCCGGTCAGCTATACCTCGGGCGATAACCGGCTGTCGAAGTCGAGCCGTGTCTTCCAGGTTCAGGGCGGCGAACTCGTGCCCGTCAGCGGCTGGGTGGAAGCGCCGCTGATAAAGTACGAAGACTTTGATTGGTTCGGACAGTAATTATTAATTAAGGTGGGAGCCCCTGTCGGGGACGGGGGCTCCTGCGGTGGCAGAAATCGTTATGCTTAAACTGAGTAACGTTGAGGTCAGCTACCTCAATGTGATACGGGTGCTGCATGGTGTCTCTCTGCGCGTCGATGACGGGCAGATTGTGGCTCTGCTGGGAGCCAATGGCGCTGGTAAGAGCACCACGCTTAAGGCGATATCGGGGCTGCTCCGCAGCGAGGAAGGGGAGGTAACCGGGGGCAGTATCGAGTGGCGCGGGCAGAACATTACCAACCAGAACGCCGAAGAGGTGGGTAAGCTGGGTATCATTCAGGCGCTTGAGGGGCGCCGTGTTTTCGAGCACCTCAACACCGAGGAAAACCTGCTGGTCGGGGCCTATCAGCGCCGGGACCGCGGCGCCGTCAAAGAGGACCTGGCTATGGTCTACCAGTATTTCCCGTGCCTCAAGGAGCTGAGGCGTAATACCGCCGGCTATCTTTCCGGCGGCGAGCAGCAAATGCTGGTTGTCGGTCGGGCGATGATGGCTAGCCCCAAACTCCTCATGCTGGACGAGCCGTCGCTGGGTCTGGCTCCCATGCTGGTCGAGGAAATCTATGACACTATCCAGCGCTTCAGCAGGGAGCACGAGACCTCGGTGCTTCTCGTGGAGCAGAATGTCAGGGTTGCCCTCGGTATCGCTGACTACGGTTATGTTATGGAGAACGGGCGTATCGTTCTTGACGGCAGCGCCGACTTCCTCAAGCATAACGAGGACGTGAGGGAGTTTTATATGGGGCTATCGGCTGCGGGGACACGCAAGAGCTACCGTGAGGTAAAGCACTACAAAAGACGCAAGCGCTGGCTGTAGCGGTTAGCCGGTTAGGCCAGTTACTCCGGCTGCCCCAGGTAGGCAGATATGACACTGGGATTGCCTCTAATCTCTTCCGGCGTGCCCTCGGCTATCTTCCGTCCAAAATCTAAAACCACAATCCTGTCGGCCAGATCCATGACCACCCCCATGTCGTGCTCGACAAGGACGATGCAGCTGACGCCGTCCCTGAGCACCGGTGTCTCGGGGTAGGTGTCCCCCTGCCCCTCAAAGATGTCAATGATAAAGCGGGCGATGTCTTCCTTCTCTTCCAGGTTCATCCCGGCCATTGGCTCATCAAGAAGCAAGACCTTTGGCTCCAGAGCCAGAGCCCGCCCCAGCTCGACACGCTTACGCAGTCCGTAGGGGAGGGTGCCCACCACCTGCTTTCGAATTGAGGCTATCTCCAGGAAGTCGATGATGTCCTCAACCGTCTTACGGTGCCTGATTTCCTCCCTCTGGGCTGAGCCGAAATAGAAGGCGCTGCTCAGGAAGTTCTGCTTCATAAGCACGTGCCGGGCAGCCATGATATTATCCAGGGTGCTTAAGCCCGTGAATAGCTCGATATTCTGGAAGGTTCTGGCCAGGCCCAGCCGGGCCGCCTTGTCGGGGCGGATTCGGGTGAGCCTCTGGCCCTCGAAGTAGACCTCACCCTGCTGCGGTTTGTAGAAGCCGTTGATACAGTTTAGAATGCAGGTCTTCCCGGCGCCGTTCGGTCCGATAATCGCCAGGATTTCACCGTCGTTGATGTCAAAGCTGACCTCGCTGAGTGCCTTGACGCCGCCGAAGGAGAGGGAAAGGTTCTCAATCCTTATCTTGGCGGCCTTGCTTGTTACCTCTGGCAACTTCGGCTCTCCAAACTGCAAAGGTCGTTTATCGGCTGGTCTGCTTCAGCGTCCCTTCTCGGTTTCCTCACGAGCCAGCTTTTCCTTGTACTGAGTTACGCGGTGGCATTCCAGCCCCTGGCACTCCAGATGGCGTCCCAGCCGCTTACCCTTCTTCCTGAGCTGACTGGCTACCGCCTTAGCCGCCTCCCGGTACTTGGTGTAGCCGGTACACCTAGTCGACCAGTCCTTATATACCAGCACGGTTACTTCATCGTCCACCGCATCGCAGTAGATGGTGGTTGCCGTTACCTGCCAGTCTGTTTTGCTCGTCACAGGATGCTCCTCACCCAGATTATCATATTGCGGCTTGGGGTGTCTATCGCCGGGGCACTTTTTTATCTCGGGGGTTTACTTGACATAACACTTGCGGCTGTTTAATTTGGTCTCTACCTTAACAGGCGGCTAGCATCAAGCGGGGTATCCGGTTGGCGCCCCTTTGACAAAATGAAAAGAATATAATTTAATAATCATTAAAACTGTAAGGAGGAAAGAGCCATGCCACTTGCCATACCGGGGGTCATTACTGCCATTATCGCCATCGTCTTCGGAATCATTATCCTTGTCAAGCCTGCAGTGCTTGCCTATCTAATCGGTATTTACCTCATCATTATCGGTGCCATCTACTTTATACAAAATTACTTATAGCGGTTAGCCTAGCATAGAGAATGATGGGGTAGCAGTGAGCGTGCCTGGCTGCGGGCACGGCACAGCCGGAAAGTGGGCGAAAAACCCCGCAGGGCTGTCTTTATCGGGTCCCCTGGCGCGAGGGGGAAGGCTATCGCTTGGGCTTGGCTATTCAGTCGCGGCGGGAGGACATATCGAGCCTCTCCCTGAATTCGTCGGGGCTGAAGCGGTATTCCTGAGTGCCGTAACTCTCGACGGCGAAAGAGGCACAGACGCTGCCCATCAGGGCGCACTCTCTGATGTCCTTACCTTGAACCAGGCCCTTGATTAGGCCCGCCCGGTAGGCGTCGCCAGCGCCGGTGGGGTCGACGACCGTCTTGGGTCTGGCGGCCGGGATAGCCAGCTCGCCGTCCGCCGTTACCACCCGGGAACCCATTTCCCCCAGGGTGGTAATTATTATCCCGGTACTCTGGAGCAGCTTTTCCCGGTCTAGCCCGGTGTTGCTCATGATAAGCTCCAGTTCGTAGTCGTTGGAAATCAGTATTTTGGAGCCCGTGATACATCGGGTGAGGTCGCCTCTGGGCCACATGGGCAGCGATTGCCCCGGGTCAAAGATACAGTCGATGCCCCGCGACTTGCAGGCGAGGGAATAGGTCATCATGTCTTCGAGGTTGCCGGCGGCGATAATAGCCAGGCTTTCTCCAGGCGGTAGCTTGTCAAAATCGAAGGTAGAAGGGTGTTTCATGGCTCCGGGGTTAAAGCCGGTAATCTGGTTATCGGCGCGGTCGGTGGTGATATAGGCGGAGGCGGTAAATTCATCCTCGATAACCTTGATGCTGTCGCGGGCTATCTGGTTTTGCGCCAGCCATTCGAAATATCTATGGTAGTCGTGGCCCGCGGTGGCTAAGATTATCGGCTTTTCCTCCAGCAGGGAGAGGGCGTAGGCGATGTTGCCTGCGGTGCCGCCGAGCTTTTCCACCATGCCGTTGACGGTGAAGGAGACATTGAGAACGTGTAGCTTCCCGGGCAGGATATGGTCGGAGAATTTCCCGGGAAAGGTCATTATGCGGTCGTAGGCCAGCGAGCCGGAAACAATGATATTCATGCTGCCTGATGTTTTCAGACGGTATCTCCTATCTCAGCTACTGAGGCTATGGTAAAGCCACGGCTTACCGGCTGTCAAGGGGTGCTTGACGGTGCTGACTCCAGGGAAACCCGGCATCGTGGTTTTCAGCGTGGGAATATTTTATCTCGGGATTGACACCGGGGCATGACGGAACTACGATAATAATGCTGGTGAGGCATGGTTGGAGGTGGCAACCGCCGCCGAGGGAGGGAGAAATGGTATTATCCGTATCAAGCTCAGTATTCGGGGAGGGAGATATGATACCTGCCCGTTATACCTGCCAGGGACAGGATGTATCGCCGCCGCTTGCCTGGAGTGAGGTACCGGCCGGGACTCAGTCTCTGGCGCTTATTATGGACGACCCGGACGCCCCCGTTGGGGTGTTCAGCCACTGGGTGATATTTAACATACCGGCTACCAGCCCCGGGCTTTCCGAGGCGGTACCGGCTCAGGCTTAGCTTCCCGGCGGGGCCTTACAGGGTAAGAACGACTTCGGCCGGATTGGCTATGGCGGCCCCTGTCCGCCACCGGGCCGCCCGCATCGGTATCAGTTCACGGTCTACGCGCTGGATAGCTCCCTGGACTTAAAGGCAGGGGCAGCCAAAGGGCAGGTTCTCGATGCTGTGCCGGGGCACGTCCTGGCTCAGGGTCGGCTCAGCGGCAGGTACCAGCGTTAGCGGCGGTGCTTATCCCTTTGGGGCTTCCTGGGGTACGGGTTGTGGGGAGAGGCTTACCTGAATCTTTTTTGGCTTACTCATGTCAGCCGCTTCCGCGCTGTCTTCTTCCAGGTGGGCTATTTCCGGCATGGTGCTTAAGATGTCAATCAGGTTGATGGGCTCGCGCGGCGAGACGATGATTGAAGGGCGCTCGGTGTTGGGTATAAGCTCGGTGTTCTCAATCTCCGGCAGGCTGTCAAGGTAGCTCACGATTTCCATTATTTTCATGATGTCCAGAGGGGGCAGGATTTCCAGTTCCAAATCTGGATTAGGCTGGTCGCTGGTTTCCCGGTTGTGGGTGGCGGACACTGGTTCCGTTTTTTCTTCAGTGTCTTTCTGACTTACGGTCGGGGCGGGTTCCCGGGAATCGGCTGGGGTCTTATTAGCCTCCGTAGTTACCGGGGTGTCCTTATCCAGAGACCGGGCCAGCTTTTGTTCGGATTCCTCCTGTAGGGCTTTTACCTGCTGCGTGAGGTCGTCCAGTCCCGAGAGGAGCTGGCTGAATAGCCCCTGAACAGAGTTTTTCAGTTCGAGTTGAATCTTTTGGGTCTCGTTCTCTATCTGCCGGGCTTTAGCTTCGGCTTCGGCCATGAGCCTGGCGGTTTCGTTTTTAGCCTGCTCGACGGTCTGTGCCTTTATCTCCTCGGCCAGTTTGTCAGCTTCGCTAACGGTCCTCTCGGCCAGTTTGGTAAGCGAGGTGAAATGCTCCGTGCGCTGGGTGAGCTGGTCGCGCTGGCTAATGAGGTCATTGATGAGAGAGACTACCTGGTTCTCATCAAGGCCGTCTTTAACCTTGTTAATCTCCCACCCGGCCAGTTCGATGAAACTAGCGTCATTAGCCCCGTTCTTTCCCATGCGTCTTCTCCACCTACTGCTAAGAATAAGTGTAGCTCAACGGAGACGAAAGTCAATCGCCCGATAGTAATAGGTTGGGCTATACGAAAGTGGGAGTGGGCTGGGGACGTCGCCTCTTCTCTATTTCAGACCGGCCCTTGGCTTAACCAGCTCCTGTAGCTCGGCGGCGTTGGCGGCGGCATAGCCCAGTTCATCGTTATCGAAGTAGCAGTAGGTGTCCTTATCCGCTTCCCTCCAGCCGAGGAAGAGGTCGGCCCACCGGTCAAGGGTCTCGCTCGGGTAGCAGCCGCTGTAGGCGTCACCGGGGCCGTGCAGTCGCAGGTAGACGAAATCTGCGGTGAGTTCCCTGGGTGAACTGAGGCCAGCCAGTTCGTATATACAAAAGGCAGCTCCGTGCTCGGCCAGGGTCTGGTACACCTCGGGGTGGAACCAGCTTGGGTCGCGGAACTCAAAGGCGTAGCGGTAACCTCCCGGCAGCGCCGAGAGGAATAACCTCAGCCGCTCCAGGTTCCGCTGCCAGTTCGGGGGGAGCTGGAAAAGGATGGGCCCCAGCTTGTCCTGAAGCCCAGAAGTCCGTTCCATGAAGGCGGTCAGCGCCGTCTCGGGGTCTTTTAGTTTCTTCATATGGGTGATGAAGCGGCTTGCCTTGACGGCGAAGATGAAGCCGGAGGGCACGCTACTACGCCACTGCTCGAAGGTTGACTTCTGGGGTAGGCGGTAGAACGAGCTGTTAATCTCCACGGTGTGGAAGTATCCGGTGTAGTAGCTGAGAAAGTCTCTCGGGGATGTGCCCGGTGGGTAGAAGGGCCCCACCCAGTGTCCGTAGTGCCAGCCTGAAGTCCCGATGTGAATCATTTTAGGTGCCTCCCCTTGGCTAATATATTCTAGGCGTGTGATTGTAATACCGCCGTCTTTAGATTGTCAATGCCTCAGGATTGACAGTCCTTCCCCCTCTGTTTTAAGCTGGTTCCGAGGTGAAAGAAGGAAGAACCGATAATAGCTATGCGTGGCCGTTTGACGCTATGGCGGCTGACTACGATGCCTGGTTTGAGGGTGCCGGGAAGACCGTCTTTGATATCGAGGTGAGGGCCTTCCGGGAAGTCTTACCCTCTCTTCCCAGACCCTGGCTCGAGGTGGGGGTGGGGAGTGGTCGCTTCGCCCGGGCTCTCGGTATAGAGATGGGTCTGGACCCCTCAATCAGGGTCGCTGAGATAGCCCAAAAGAGGGGTATCGCCGTGCTGCTGGGCACGGCGGAGCAACTGCCGTTTGCGGAGCGGGCCCTGGGAACGCTCTTCTTAATTGTCACCTTCTGCTTTGTGGCTTCCCCGCGCCATGTTTTGCAGGAGGCTTACCGTGTTCTGCTGCCCGGGGGAAAGGTGGTGCTGGGTCTGGTCTTGAGGGACAGCCCCTTGGGCAGGTTATATCAGGAAAAGAAAAGACAGGGGCACCGCTACTATAAACACGCTACCTTCTGCAGCTATGCTGAGGTTACCCGGCTTCTGGAAGAGGCGGGTTTTACCGTCGAGGGGGTTATCTCCACGCTTTTTCAGAGGCCCGGCCAGGTCGAGCACCTGGAATCTCCGAGGCAGGGCTTTTCCCCTGACGGGGGGTTTACCATCATCGTGGCTGGTAAGGCGAGTAATAATTAGATTGGGACGTCAGCCACTATGGTCGTCCCCTTGCCCACCTCGGGCTTCAGCCTCAGGCTACCGCCGAGCAGCTGAATCCGTTCCTGCATACCCGCCAGGCCAAGTTTACCGGTCTGCACCAGGTCTCCGAGGCTCTGGGGAAGCTCGAAACCGATGCCATTGTCGCTGATGGTAGCCCGGACTCGATGCTTATCGAACTCGACTTTGACCTCGGCCCTGCTGGCTTGAGCGTGCTTGGCTATATTCCTGAGCGCCTCCTGGACAATGCGAAAGAGCACCAGCTCTGCTTCCGGGGAGAAGCGGCACTCGCTGCCGGTTACCTTCAGCCTGGTTTCCACCCCGTATTCCTTGGTCAACTCTCCGGTCAGCCACTCCAGGGCTGGCAGCAGGCCCAGGTCGTCGAGGATAGAGGGTCTCAGGTCGCGGCTGAAGCGGCGCACCTCGCGCACCACATCCCTGATTGCCTCGTAGAAGCCCCACAGGGCTTTGGCCTCTCTTACGGGCAGGGCTGCCTTGTCGCCGAGCAGGTTTTCCAGCTGGTGGAGGAGGGCGATAAGGGTCTGGACCGTGCTGTCGTGAAGCTCCCGGGCGATGCGCCGACGTTCTTCTTCCTGGGCGCGGGTAATCTCCTGGAGATAAAAGCGCAGGTTCTCCTGCAGCCGCTTTTGCTCGGTGATGTCGCGGGCAATGTTCTGGAAGGCTACCAGCCGGCCGTCGCTGAGGATGGGGCTGGTGGTTAGCATAACCGTGGCTTCCGTTCCGTCCCTTCGGGTGAGGCGCTGTTCGTAGGGCTGGGCCAGGGTCTCGTCCTTGAGAAGGCGGCGGCTGATATCCTTGGCCGAACGCAGGCCGTCTTCCCCGAGAAAGGTCTTTATGTTGCTTTGGGCTAACTCCTCGCTGCTGAGCCCGGTGAGTTTTTCCGCCGCTTTGTTGGCTTTCAAAATATTGCCCTTGGTGTCGTTGACCCAGATAGCGTCAAGGGCGACCTCAAACAGCTCCCGGTAGCTTTTCTCCGACTCCTGGAGGGCCCCCTCGGCCTTTTTCCGCTCCGTAACGTCTTGGAGGGTCTCTATGGTGGCTATTATCTCCCCGCCGAGGTTTCTGATGGGGCTGGCGGTGAAGTGGAGCCACCTTCCGTTGCTTCCCAGGGCCGGGTAGAAGTATTCAGCCTCGTAGGCGCCGTCAATAAGGGAAGACCTCTTGCACTTACCCTGGTAATAACGCTCGATTTCCTCGGCTGAGGCGCCATCGACTATCAGGTCGGCGAGAACCGGTCTCTTCTCGGCATAGAAGGCGCGCCACTGCTCATTGGTGCCCATTATCTCTTCCCTTTTCAGGCCGGTGAGGGCTTCGAGCGCCGTGTTCCAGTGGGTAACCTTGTGGGCTCTATCGATGACAAACATGGAGATGGAGGAACCGTCAATAATCTTGGCGAGCATTTCCTCGGCTCGCTTGAGCTCGGTGATGTCGCGCATTAGATCGACAAATTTTACTATCTCGCCGTTTTCATCGAAGATCGGGGAGCTCTTTATGGAGAAAAACCGGTCAAAGCGTGCTTCGTAATGGTCGAGGGAGCCTACCTGCTTGGTTTCCAGTGTCTTGCGGCAGGGACATTCTTCCTGGGGACACTTCGTCCCCCGCAGGATTTGGTAGCATTTCTTGCCGATGACTTCGTCACGGCTTTTACCCAGCAGGGCTAGGCCGCTGTCATTTATGTTTTCGATATTGTAGTCTCTGTCAATAATCAGCATGACGTCTTCCAGGGCGTTGAAGGAGCCGCGCCATTTCTCCTCCTCGGCCTTGAGCAGGGCGTCGCTTACCCGGATGCGCTCCTGCTCCCTGCGGCGCATGTGAAAAAGCAGGTTCACCACGATACCGATAGCAATGACGCCGATGCTCTCAACCAGAGCCTCATCCGGGCTGCCGGAAATCAGAATCGCCCGGGGCAGCATAATAGCCAGGGCGACTGCCAGGCTGGTAATGCCGCCTCTAATACCGAAGATAAAGCTGGCGTAGATAATGGGAACGAGCAGGTAGACTCGCTCTATGGTGTGCCGGGTTAGCCCCAGGAGTGAAGACGGGGCTTCTATGCCGACAAGGTGCTGTGGGTAGTGGAGAATTATGCCGACGGCAAACAGGGCCACCACCAGCCAGAAGCGGTAATCGCGAATCGTCCTTAATACCGTATCCCTCTGTAGAGCCATCTAGCGAACTCACTCCAGGGCGATAGGTAAGGGGAAGGTCAGCCCAGTTCTTCCAGGGTGAACCAGCCCTTTTTCATCGCCTTTATTACCGCCTCGGTGCGGGAACCCACCCCCAGCTTATTGAAGATGCTCCCCAGGTGGCTCTCGATGGTGCGCACGCTGAGGTGAAGTTCCTGGCCGATTTCGGTATTGCTCAGTCCTTTAGCCGCCATCTTGAGGATGATGGTCTCCCGCTTGGTGAGCAGGTCCGAGGCACGCTCCCCGGTCGGCTCGGTCTTGGGTTGCCTTAGCCGCTCCATTACCTTGCGGGCCACGGCGGGGTGGAGCACGGCTTCTCCCCGGTGCACGGTCTGAATGGCTTCGATAAGCTCACGGCTGCCGACATCCTTCAGCAGGTAGCCGGCGGCACCGGCCTCCAGCAGCGGGAAGATATACTGCTCGTAGTCGTAGGCGGTGAGTATCAGTATTACCGTCGGGGGGTGGAGCGCTTTAATCTGCCTGGTGGCTTCGATGCCGCTCAAGTTGGGCATGGATATGTCCATGATAACCACGTCGGGTTTCAGCCGGCGAGCCATGTCTACCGCTTCCTCTCCGTCGCTCGCCTCGCCAATGACCTCAAAGCCTGCCTCGCGCTCCAGCAGCTGGCGGATGCTTTCCCGCACTACCACGTGGTCCTCGGCGAGGAGAATGGTAATCTTTGGCATAGCCGTCTCCTTTGTCACCTAGATTTTAGACCATCTGGCTGCTTTCCTCAAGCGGGTGTGGAGTTAAGGCCCTGAACCTTGGGGGAATCACTGAAGAAACCGAATTTTTCTCTGCGGTTTTCCCCAGGAAGAAAATAGTTATCACACGGATGTGGACACTGCCGAATACATCTAAACTTAGATAGAAGCACAGTGTGAAGGAGGGGAGACATGGGAGTTAGAGCTTATCTACTGGTTGAAGTTGCCGATGACATGGAACAGCAGGATTTCATCACTACCCTGAGACAGATGGAGGAGATGCCGGGCGTGGATTTCGTTGACCCGGTTATCGGGTCTGCGGACATGGTGATTATGGTAGACGCTCCGGTGACTGTGGAAGCAATCGCCAGTAAAATCCGGGCCAAGGACTGGGTAAAGAAGCTGGAGATACTGCGCATCGTCAGCATGTTTGAGCGCCACCGGGCTTCAAAGCAGGAGCTGCTCAAGGCTTTGGCCCGCAGCGGTGTCCAGGCTACCACCAATGTCTAGTAGAGACTGCACTATCGGGGAAGGGAGTTATTTATGGTTACCGAAACCTTGGTGACCGGGGCGCCTGAGCTATCCATTGATACTATCGTCCATAAGCACAATGTGGAGCCCGGGGCGGTAATCCCGGTCTTACAGGAGATTCAAGAGACCTACGGCCACGTTCCACCGATAGCCATCCAGCGCGTCGCCGAGCACCTGAATATCCCGGCCAGCGAGATATATGGCATCGTTACCTTTTATGCTCAGTTCAGGCTTGAGCCTCTGGGTAAGAACCTGGTTAAGGTCTGTCACGGCACGGCCTGTCATCTGGGTGGGGCTGAGATGGTGGCGGAGGCGCTGTCTCAGGTTACCGGTGTCAGAGAAGGGGAGACCAGCGCCGACGGTCTGTTTACCGTAGAGCGGGTTGCCTGCCTCGGCTGTTGCAGCCTGGCGCCGTGTGTCATGATTAATGACGAGACCCACGGGCGACTTACTCCGGAATCGGTTAGTAAGGTAGTTAGTGAGATGCGCCGGGCCGAGGCGCCCGCTTCAGTCGCTTGAGGCGGCCACCGAAGTATAAAGAGGAGCTATCTATGCCACGGAAAAAAGATGGAAGCTGGCTGGTACGGGTCGGGCTTGCCTCCTGCGGCATCGCCGCTGGCGGGAGGAAGGTCTACCATGCTTTTAAGGCTCAGCTTGGCGATGCGGGCCTGGATGTCAGGCTGAAGCAGACCGGGTGTCTCGGTATGTGCTACAACGAGGTGCTGGTGGAGGTGGCATCTCCCCGAAATAAAAGCACCTTTTACGGTAAGGTTACCCCCGACCGGGTGCCGCGTATTATCAGCGAGCACCTGGCTCAAGGTAAGCCCGTTACTGAGTGGGCTATCCCGGATGGGGAGATAACCGGCCTTCTGGCGAAGCAGAAGAGGATTGTGCTCCGAAACTGCGGCCTGATTGACCCGGAGGCCATCGCTGACTACCTGGCTGCCGATGGATACCAGGCGATAGAGAAGGCGCTAAGCAGCCTCTCGCCCCAGGACGTAATCGATGAGATAACCAGAGCCGGCTTGAGGGGGAGGGGTGGTGCCGGCTTTCCCACCGGCAGAAAATGGGGCTTTGCCCGAAAGTCCCCGAGCCGGCAGAAATACATCGTGTGCAATGCCGATGAGGGTGACCCTGGGGCTTTCATGGACAGGAGCGTCCTGGAGAGCGACCCTCACAGCGTTATCGAGGGGATGCTGATTGCTGGCTATGCAGTGGGTGCCTCGGAAGGCTATATCTACGTGCGGGCGGAGTATCCCCTGGCGATTCGGCGCCTGGAGATAGCGCTGGCTGAGGCCAGGGCGGCGGGGTTTATCGGGGATGGTATCCGGGGCTATGATTTCGACTTTGATATCAAGATTCGGCAGGGGGCGGGGGCTTTTGTCTGCGGTGAGGAGACAGCTCTTCTCATGTCTATCGAGGGGCGGCGGGGGATGCCTCGCTTTAGGCCTCCCTTTCCCGCCCAGTCGGGCTTATGGGGCAAGCCCACCACCATCAATAACGTGGAGACGCTGGCTAATGTCGCCTGGATTATCCGCCACGGTGCCGATGCCTATAGTGCCTACGGCACGGAGAAGAGTAAGGGAACCAAGGTCTTTGCCCTGGCGGGCAAGGTGGCCCGCGGGGGGCTGATTGAGGTGCCCATGGGTATCACCCTGAAGGAGGTGGTCTTTGATATCGGGGGCGGTACCTCGAGCGGTCTTGAGTTCAAGGCTATTCAGATTGGGGGCCCATCGGGTGGGGTTATCCCGGCCCGTCTCGCCGACACCCCGGTGGACTATGATTCGGTGACCAAGACTGGGGCCATCATGGGCTCGGGGGGGCTCATCGTTATGGATGAGAGTAACTGCATGATTGACATCGCCAAGTTCTTCCTCAATTTCACCCAGGACGAGTCCTGCGGCAAGTGCACCTTCTGCCGTATCGGCACCCTGCGTATGGAGGAAATCCTGAAGCGGATTACCGAGGGTAACGGTCGGGAAGAGGATATAGCCACACTTGAGGAACTGGCTCAGAATGTGAAGCGGGCTTCACTGTGCGGCCTGGGTCAGACAGCACCCAACCCGGTGCTGACCACCATCAAGTACTTCCGTGACGAATATCAGGAACATATCGTGGAGAAGAAGTGTCGGGCCAAGAAGTGTCAGGCCCTGATTACCTATGAGATTATCCCCGAGAAGTGTCCCGGTTGCGGGCTGTGCGCAAAGTACTGCCCCACCGGAGCCGTCACCGGGGAGAAAAAGCAGCCCTTCGTTATTGACCAGGAGAAGTGTATTCGCTGTGGACTGTGTCGCAACGTGTGCCGCCTCGATGCGGTCTCGGTTCGCTGAGGAGGAAAATGCCTAAGGTTTCATTTACCCTTGACGGGAAGAAAGCTGAGATAGATGCCGGAGCCACCATTCTGGAGGCTGCGGCACAGCAGGGGATAGAAGTCCCTACCCTGTGCCATGACCCACGGCTGAAGCCGACGGCCGCCTGTCGCCTGTGTCTCGTCGAGGTGGAGGGGGCTCGCGGGCCGATGCCGGCCTGCACCACCCCGGTGACCGAGGGCATGGTGGTGCGGACCAGGACTGAGGTTATCACCAGTCTGCGCCGCATGGCCCTGGAGCTGCTCCTGTCCGACCACTACGGAGACTGTCTGGCTCCCTGCACGCGTGCCTGTCCCGCCGGTATCGACATTCAGGGCTATCTGGCTCTTATCGCCGATGGTCAGTACCGGGAAGCGCTCAAGCTAATCAAGGAGTCTAACCCCCTGCCCCTGGTCTGTGGACGGGTCTGCCCCCGTTTCTGCGAGGCCAAGTGCCGCCGTAACCTGGTTGACGAGCCGATAGCCATCAACATGTTAAAGCGCTTCGTCGCCGATTATGATATTGAGAGTATTGAGCCTTACCTCCCCCAGCCCCCAAAGGCTACCGGGCACAAGGTGGCCGTCGTCGGTGGCGGCCCTGCCGGACTGAGTGCCGCCTATTACCTGGCCCGGGAGGGGCATGAAGTGACCATCTATGATGCCAGCCCCAAGCTGGGGGGCATGTTAAGATACGGTATCCCCGAATACCGCCTGCCCAAGGCGGTTCTGGATAGGGAGATAGCCACCATCACCCGCCTCTGCCGCGACGTTTGCCTTAACGTCTCGCTGGGTAAGGACTTCACCCTGGAGAACCTGAAGGCTGCGGGCTACGAGGCCGTCTTTCTGGCCCTCGGTGCCTGGGCAGACCAGCGAATGAAGATTGAGGGGGAAGACCTCTCGGGCGTTGTCTCCGGGATTGGCTTCCTCAATGACGTGGCCCAGGATAAGGAGGTCGCGCTGGGGGACAGGGTAGCCGTCATCGGCGGGGGCAATACCGCCGTGGACGCCGCCCGGAGCGCCCTGCGCCTCGGGAGCAAGGAGGTGGTCATTGTCTACCGCCGCTCCAGGGAGGAGATGCCGGCGCATGATGAGGAGGTAGCCCAGGTGGAGGAGGAGGGCATCCGTATTCAGTTCCTGACGGCACCGGTGCGTATTCATGGCCGGGATGGCCGGGTCGAGGCTATGGAGTGTACCCAGATGGCTCTGGGAGAGCCGGATAGCTCCGGCCGGCGAAGACCGGAGCCAATCGCCGGCTCCGAATTCAACATCAAGGTGGACAATGTCATTATGGCTATTGGTCAGACGCTGGATAAGGCCAGTCTTGACCATGATGGCCAGATAGAGCTGACTAGGAGAAACTACGTCAAAGTCAATGAGGAGACCATGGCGACTTCGGTGGCCGGGGTCTTTGCCGGTGGTGACTGTGCTTCCGGGCCGGCGACGGCGGTGGAAGCCATCGGGGCCGGGAGAAGGGCGGCAGTTGCCATAAATCACTACCTGAACGGCGAGCCGGTTGTCGCGGAGACGAGGCTCTATAACTGTAGCAAGGGTGAGCTAGCTGAGATTGACCTTAGCGACTATGAGTCGGTGGAGCGTATCCCGCGGGCTAAGATGCCTGCCCTTGAGCCTGAGGAGCGCAGGCACAGCTTTACCGAGATTGAGCTTGGGCTTAGCGAAGAGACGGCCAGGAAGGAGGCGGGACGCTGTCTTGCCTGTGGCTGTCAGGACGTATTTGACTGTCAGCTGCGCAAGCTGGCCACCGAGTATCAAGTTGACGATGCCCATTATGCCGGTTACAAGCGGCACCTGGTGATACATGAGAATGAGCATCCCTATATCCTGCGCGACCCCAACAAGTGTATTCTGTGCGGTCGCTGTGTCAGAATTTGCGATGAGGTGATGGGCATCGGTGCTCTGGGCTTTACCAATCGTGGCTTTGGCACCAGGATTGAGCCGGCGCTCAGTATGCCGCTGTGTGAGACGAACTGCGTCTCTTGCAGCCAGTGCGTCTCGACCTGTCCCACGGGCGCGCTGACGACCAAGGTTAGTCTGCCCCAGCCGGGCCCCTGGCAGCTTGAGACCGTGGCCAGTGTCTGCCCCTACTGTGGTATCGGCTGCAACCTGGAACTGAGCACCGTCGGGGATAAAATAGTGAAGGTTACCTCGCCGCTCGGTAGTCCGGTGAATAGCGGCAACCTGTGCCACAAGGGTGCCTTCAAGCCGGGTTCTCTCCACAAACTAAAGCGGCTTAAGGTGCCTCTGATTAAACGGAACGGTGACCTGGCGGAGGCTGGCTGGGAAGAGGCGGTGGCTCTGGCGGGTGAGGGCTTGAGCCAGCTCAGGGACAGGGTTGGTGGTCAGGAACTGGCCGTATTGGTCTCGCCCAGCCTCACCAATGAAGAAAGCTATCTGGCTCAGAAGCTGGCGCGGCTGGCTCTGGGCACCAATAATATCGGCAGTCTCGGTGTCCCGGCTATGGGCGAAGAGCTGGGTCGTGTCTTCGGCAGCAACGCTTCCACCGCCTCCTATAATGATATTGTGAATAGCGACCTTGTCGTTGTCTTCGACTGCGACCTGACCGAGGACTACCCCATTATCGCCCTCAAGGTAAGGGAGGCAGCCGCCAAAGGGAGCCGGCTGATTAACTTCAGCCCCCGGGCGAGCCGAATAGACCCTCTGGTTGATATCACCCTGAAAGTCAATCCCCGCACCAGCCTGGGGATACTGCGCGCCATGCTCAATTACGTTATCGCTTACGGTCTGGTCGATGACGACTTTGTCCGCTCCCAGACCACCGGCTTTGCCAGCCTGGCCCGGGAGATGAGGAAGTATCCCCTGGAGAGGATTGCCGATAGACTCTGGTTGAAACCGGCCAAAATCATCGAGGCCGTACACCTCTACGTCCGGGCGCAGAGGCCGGTCATCATCGTAAATGCCGATACCATCACCCCGGCCGAGCTTACTCTGCTGAGCGACCTGGCACTGGTCACCGGTAATATCGGGCGGAGCGGTGCCGGCATCATGGCGCTGCGCGGCGCCGGTAATGCTCAGGGGCTCATCGATATGGGGGTGGGCCCGGCTCACCTGCCGGGACAGCAGCCCGTCACCAGCGATACAGTGAGGCAGGGGTTTGAAACGGCCTGGGCTCGGCCGATACCTGCCGAGCCGGGAAAAGATGCGGTCGGTATTATCCACGATATCGAGGTGGGCAGAATTCAGGGACTCCTGGTTCTGGGTAGCGAGGCCAGCGGCGAGATAGGTAACGCCATCTTTGAGGTCCCCATATTCTCGGTGCTGCTTTCTACCGTGTTTCCCGAAAAACCGCCCTATCCCGACGTAGTTCTGCCCGGCGCCAGCTTTGCGGAGAGCCAGGGGAGCTACACCAACTGCGAGCGCCGCATACAGCGCCTGCACCGCGCCCTGTCACCTCCGGCCGGTAAGGAGAACTGGGAGGTTATCTCGGCGCTGTCGGCGGCTCTGGGCTACCCCATGGATTACAGGAAAGTGTCGGACATCCAGAGCGAGATTGCCAGGCTCATTCCTGTTTTCAAGGCTATGAATCATGGTTCCGGCTCCGCGGCCGGGAAGCGCTGGCCGTTCCTGAGCGGGGGCAGGTTCAATTTCGAGGATGGTCTGGCTCGGCTGCGGCTCGCCGCTGAGGCCGAGGACTACGAGACCAGGGGCGCCCTGGCGCGCCTCTCCTAGCGCTAAGCTCCCTTCCGTCGGGCGTCATGCCGCTTGAAATGCCTTCCCCCTTGCCACTCGCAGTAGACAGGGGATACAATCTTAGCATAGCTGGTATTTCACAATGGCTTCTCGTGGCTAGTTAGCGTCGTTATATTTTGCAGGAGGCAGTATCATGGGTAAGGTTCTCATGGGCCCTCAGACCTGGCTCTATCCCATGCCCACCTTTCTGGTTGGGGCTAATGTAGATGGCCGGGCAAACTTTATGGCCGTTGCCTGGGGTGGCATCGCCAACGGCGACCCCCCGATGCTTTCGCTGGCTATCAGGCACAGCCGCCACACTCTTAAAGGTATCAGGCAGAACCTGACCTTTTCGGTCAACGTCCCGGCCAGTGATATGGTGAGAGAGACAGACTACTGCGGGCTTGAGAGCGGGGCCCGGGTTGATAAGGTAGAGGTCTGTCGCTTTAAGGTGTTCTACGGCAGGCTGGAGAGTGCTCCGCTTATCGAGCAGTGCCCGCTTAATCTGGAGTGCCGCTTGGTGCATATCCTGAATCTGGGGACTCACGCGCTGGTCGTTGGCCGGATTGAGGAGACCCATGTCCTGGAGAGTTGCCTTACTGGTGGCAAACCGGATGTCACCAAG
>Ga0307380_10004449_pt1 | contig 18928 bp, 36 predicted proteins | sample UN3MG_FD_202239 | JGI IMG/M metagenome (GOLD analysis project Ga0307380, IMG submission 202239) | Soil microbial communities from Risofladan, Vaasa, Finland - UN-3 | ecosystem: Environmental > Terrestrial > Soil > Coastal area > Acid sulfate soil | place: Finland: Risofladan, Vaasa | collected... | reverse complement strand
GCCTTGGCCGGAGCCTTGGCCGGGGCTGCCTTGGTTAGAAACTGAGAAAACTTGGCGTCCAGTTGACGCAACTCTGCATCCTCAAGTTTCTTTATCGACTTGCCCGGAACGGCATCATACTCGTCAATCCAGTTGACCTCAAGTTTTGTCTTCTCATTGTACACACGTGATTCGACACGGAACTGAACCTTGACCGCAGAAAAATCTATACCGTCAAGCTCACGGAACGAAGTCCCGCTCCAGCCGAATACCTTCTTTATCTGTGCAGCGTGGAAGGTCTCACCCTTGCTTCCGTAAAGAGTAAGGTAACTGGTCTGTTCTCTAAATTCGGTGTCTGACCAATCTACCCACACGTCCTCATCTGCGTCGTAAATTTCATCGGCACAGAGTTGAAGTATCAGTTGTGGAAATCCGTTCTTGGTAAGCGACACGCCGCCGCTCACCACGTTTCCACGAAATGTTGCTGCTCTATCTACCTGACCCATTACTGTCCACCACCTTTCTTGGAACATGTTTCATTTATAACTCGCCAACTTTCCTCAACTATGTTGTGTTCTACTCTTGTCAATTTCGCTTGGTCGGTAAGTTGCCTAAGATTCTGTATGGCAATCTCGACCGCCATTATCTGTTTTTCTGGTTCACCCATTGTTTACTACCTCACTTTCTTTTTTACTGACTTCCTCAGCAATAAGTTCCTGCATTAACTTGAATGCAGCCTGTTGACACAACTGAATCTTTACAATGTCACCATGACACTTCTTATATTTCAAGCCAGAACCGCATGGGCACAAGTCGTTACGTCCGGGTTCTCTACTCATTCTCATCTCCAAATACAAACTTCCATATTGATGGGTCAGCCGAGGTCTCAAATGATACCACCGCTTCTTTGATAGTCCGGGACTTGGCCCTGAAATATACTTCCGGCTGAACGTACACGGCACGTTGTGTATCGCCGGTTATCTTCTTGTCCTTGGCCACAAACGAATTGAAGTAGTTCACCCGAAGGATGTGGTCACACCATTCACAATAAAGTGATTCGATACTCCATGTTTTATCGACGTGGAGTCGTGGCCCTTCACGCAGGAAATCTTCACCACCCGGATTAGCAATACGGCTTGGGAACGATTGGGCCACAAAGATAATGTTCTTGCCCACCCTTACGAGTCCATCACACGCCACAAGAATAAGTTTCATAGTATCATAAAGATGTTTGTAGCCCTTGTTGTAACCATAACTTTCGAGGTTTGTTATCCTTATGTCCTTTGGCCCCGGAATAGTCTGAAACACATAAGGTTCAGCCCAATCTTGAAGGATGGTAACTGTATCGACCACCACAGTTTTGAACCCCTCGAATACATCACGTTGACCGAGTACCGACAAGACATCGGCGAACGTCTCTACCCCGGCGATGCACTTCACAGGTTCACCGGTCGCCGGATGTCTCAGTTTTCTGGCTCCATCATCGAGACCTATGAAAACCGGGTCTGGCGACAGGATAGCAAGGGACGACTTTCCTATGCCCGTGTCACCATAGAGCATAATCTTCTCGCCCTCACCCTGCCCGCTCCAGCTCTTAACGCTGAATTTCTTGGCCGGTAACGCTACCGGTTGAACCGCAAGTGATGGTCCCGGCGGTGGAGCAGGTGGTAGTTTAGTACCCATAGTTTTAGGTTTGCTTATCGCCATTATTCACCCCTTTCTATCAAATCTCCTATGTCAACACCATTTTCACGCTCTTCATCAGTTAGTTTACAGTCGTCTATGTTACCCATCAGTCCGGTTGCGTTTCCTTCGATACCAGTTGTGTTACCACGCAAACCAGATATACAACCTCTTAATCCAGATATATCACCCGACAAACCGTTTAGACGACCGCACAGACCAAATACATTACCCCGTAAATTGGTTGTGTTACCCCATAGACTTGTTGTGTTGTTCGACAGTACGGGTATTCCAACCGCCAATGGACCAGATAAATTATATCTTATCAACCTGTGCTCCACCCTATTCACCCCCTTTTTTCAATATGACATCACACAAATCAGATAACAAACTGATATAATCTTCTGTAGTTAAATCAGGACAATCATAACAGTATGTTGTCGTGTAGTAAATATCCCCAAATTTATAACATATTGTTTTGTCCAATCTATTTAACCCTTTCTACTAAATTCTTTATGTTTCATTCTTGCATTAAACATACCAATAGTTTCACGTATGGCGAACGTCCCTTCCTTAGCCCCCGGTGTAACTTCGGCACGAACACCATCAATCAGTAATACCAACAGATTAGTACCCTGCCAATGTTCAGCTACATAAAAACGCTTACCCATATACACAGTGGGGCTGTTTCCTATTTCATCTACTGTCTCGTTTTCGGGCATGAGAAATTTCTTTGATTCGGCCTGGGTTAATTTTTTGGGTCGTCCAGATTTCATATTCTATTCACCCCTTTCTGTCTCAAGGACATACGTTCTTCTAAATCCCGGCGGTACTTCGTCGGGCTTTAACTTCACATTGTTGTAGCATATACTGATGTACGGGCACTTGAATGTGGCCTCGCACTGTGTTTCATCACACCACCAGCAGTTGTTTTTTTCAAGGAATCTTACCGTATGATATATGTTCACTATCTCTGTCTGGATATTACGAATGTCCTCATCCGTGCGTCCCACCGTTCGGCGGGCGAAGTAAAAAGTCGGTCGTTCGACAATGTCAGCGAGTAATCTCGCTCCGAACATACCGGCAGTCTCACGTATAGCGAATGTTCCTTCCTTGGCTCCAGGTGTAACTTCGGCACGAACACCATTAACGAACACACCATCACTGGACACGGAGACCTCAAACTTCTGGCCTTTATACTCACCAGTCGCTACAAATTCCTTGGTCTCACCCTGTGTCAACTTGGCTGGCCTAATACCCGGTTTATGCCAGACATCATATACCACGCTGGAGATAAGCGGGTCGCCCGGTTTTATACCATAGATTTCAAGTTTACCCATTAGTTGCAATTCTCTGGCAGAATAAGGGTAGACCCTACCCTGAGTATCGAGCGTCAGATGTTTCCAGAAATCCGAATCTTCGTCGATACTGCTTCCTGTCGATTTATGTTCATATATCACAACTGCACAATCTGGTGCGGCAGCAAGTTTATCAATCTTACCGTCGAGTTGTACACCGATGAGGCGTCTGTCACTTCCGGGATTTCTTATCGGCAGACTAAACGGTATTTCTCTGGCAACTGTTGTGTACTTCTCTTTGTCCTGATAATACCAGATATAGCCACACAGAGAATATAGAATAATAGTTCGTTCAGTCTCCCAATCATCAGCGGTTTTACCCGTCGGCATCTTCTCATAAGATTTGTTAAGATACCTGATAACGGCATCCATCATGTTATCAGGAAGTAAGTCGGTTCCCTGACACAGAATACAGTCGGCATTTTTCTTACCCTCGTTGGCACACTCCGGGCACACACTTCCCGGTTTCATACTCACTATCTCAAGGCACTTGTGCCAGTGTGTTCCGATACGTTGTGAATCAGTATCTCCTTCCGGCGATATATTGTGGATGTACTTGTAGTAACATCGCATGGCACACGCCTTGAACGTCTTTATAAACGACACACTAATTCGTAAATCTGCTCTTTTCATAGCCTTTATCCTATAACAATTCTTAGACCTTCATAAGTTGTTTCAATCCTCACCGAAAAAATCTCACAGTACCCACAATCATCATAATATACACAATGTAGGTCTCCATGTTCCTCGATAAGTGTCTGTAACCATTCTATGATTTCACTCGCTTTCAGACCGTCTTGCATACTAAGTCTCCTACAAATTTTCACCTCTTGGAGTCAAATACTCGGTGTAATACTGTGTCATGCTATAGATACTATCTCTTGTACGAATCCTTACGAGCTGGGCCAATTCAACTTCTGATTTCACAAAGTTAAGTTCATCTATCGCTATATCTATACTAAGTTCACTTGTGAAATTTACAACTATTACCATCTTATCTGCCGCCCATTTTCGGGGCACTAATCTATAGGTAACTTCGTCAACAATAAGTTTTAATTTTGCGGCCATTTCTTTACACAACTTATCGAGACACCACAATCCTTCTAACGTATCCATCTTGTTTCTCCTATAAATAGACTTTCATTAACATTTCAAGTTCCTCAACGGAGTGTACTACTACGTACAGACCATTACTGTTTACTATCTTTTCTCTGCGTTTCTGTTGAGCATCGCTCCAGACACCACCCTTACCGGACTTGCACTCTATCTCAAAGTGTCTGCCATTGTGCAGCAGGCCTATTATGTCACCAGCACCTTTAATGCCGTACGTTCTGTATCCACTTTCACCTAACGCACCCGCACCCACGTTCATACGGTCGGCTACGAGTCTGTTATGTTTGCACCATGCTATACAGTCTTTCAGGACTTCGGCTTCCGATTTCGGCTCGGTAATAGTGAACATCGGTTTAGTTCGGTACGCTTTCTGGGGCACAGGAACACCGCCAGCGTTAATAACCTTGACACCCCTCGCTATCCCGTCGTATATTTCGGACCTTGATTTCTTTTTCATTGTTTTACTTCTTATATTCTTTAGCTATGCACACCTCGGTTGCCAGTGGTAAGTCCTGTCCCCACATCGGGCTGGTTGTCATAATTTCTTTTATCGTCTTGCTGCAAGATTCTACCTTTTCATCCGACACACAACCAACAATTTCATCGTGACAGTGAAGAACCACAGGAATATGGTTGGCTTCCGTCTCCAGAATCCACGTACCTAACAGGTCACGTGAAATCGACTGCACTACGTTCTCGATAATCGAACCACCCCATAGGTCGAACTTCTGATTACCGCCTCGATAGCGTATGCTCCCGTCTTTGTTCAAATGTGCATCGTGATATAATAATCTACGACCGCTCGGTAGTGTTATAGCTACTGTGCCGTTACCACTATCGCTAAAGTTAAGACAGTCATTGTGTCCGGCAGTACATTCATCTGAGTATTTTATGACGTGTTTGAAAGCACGTTCGACACTACCCCACAGTTCAGGTATCTTTGTGTACTTGGCCCGGTATGTATCAATCAATCGTTTAATGAACGGTTTATCGTACTGGCCTGAATTGAATAATGGTCTTAGGTCATCGTTCTGCATACACCGCTCGAAGAACGTGTCCTTACCCATACCGTAACCTGCACCGAGTATTGCGTCCTTTCCGAATCCTCTTTGTATAGAAACTATCTTCGCTTCTGGACTATTATCATCCGATTTAGGTTTATAAACTTTTGAACCGAATAATACCGATGCAAATTCAGAATATATATCTTCACCATTAGCGAAACCTTGGGTCAGGTCGTTTTGTTCTGCGAGCCATGCCAGCACTCTGGCCTCTATCTGTGCGGAGTCCGCTATCAGGAACGAATAGTTCACCGGAGCCGTCAGACACTCACGCACCTGTCCAATGAGTTTGTTGATAGCCTTGCCCCTGCCCTTCCCGCCGAAGTTCTGCGGGTTAATTTTTTCCTCTCCGCCCCATCGTCCGGTGTGTCCGGCATAATACTTCAAGGGCACTCGGAGCTTACCGTTGCACACAGACGATTGGGCGACCAATCTTCGCACTCTGTTAATATGAAGCGGCCACGATTTCACACCCAATCTGGCCTGAATCAGATTAACGACCGCCTCGACCGGGTGATTAAGTAACTCTTTGCAGGCGTCATCATTCTTGGCAAGGGCCAGAATCATTTTTTTCTTGCCCTTCTTAAACGGTATGTCCTCACCGTCAGGAAGTGCTGCCCTAAGTAGCCTAATAAATGATTGTTCTCCTCGCAATTCTTTAGGGGTGCAACCTACCGCCTTTAATATGTTGGCTACTTCGGTGTCCATTTTATCGGCAAGGTCATTTGCTTTCTTGGCGTCCAGAACCACTATCGGGTTGAGGTACATCTTTAGTGTGTGTCTCGCTAACTTTAATTCAAACATGGGGTTGTCTATCTCAGGGAGTAGAATCCTAAACAGGTCAACTTCGATGTCGGCATCACGGTTAGCATACTCTTTCAGTTCTTTACGCATAGGATAATCCATGTCGCCCCAATGCAAACCTTTGAACCTGTCGGTATCCCCTTTAGCAGGAAGGTTGAAGGTCTTGGCGAGGTCTTTAACTTTCTGGCTCATTCGGGCATCGTAATATCTTCCGAGGTCTTGCACATCAATTACGAACGGTGGAGTGATTCCGAATTTTTCAAGAAGTATCAGGACATCGAATTTAGCGTTTGTCACAATGAGTGTGCAGTTATGAAGACATTTGCCGTACGCTTTCTGTAATAACCTAATCGCCAAGCCCACTTCGGAACCACCGAAAAACTTGGTGTGGCTACCATCGAGAACCTTTACACTCAAACCGGTGAATTGAAAACGCGGGTCGGCCACGTACTCTACCGTTGACATCTTAGGCAAAGCATAATCCTTATCGAAGTACGTCTCGAAATCGAGGCACACAGCGTCGGTCGGCCAATCTATCGATTGAAGTATTTCCTGCCAGCGTTCCACTATCTCACGTCCTCAAGATTCTTGGCGTCGAGTTCAGACACGGGGCCATTTTCCATCCGCTTCTTGTTTTCGTAAGGTCGTGCTACGACGGCATAAAGCTCCATCTTCGCACATTCCAACACACCTATCATAGCATTTAGGTTAGTGTAGTTCAGACCGCAGGCAAGAATCTGAGCGTGTATAATACTGGTGATTACGTAGTTAAGTTCACCGTCATTCAGTACAACCTCATTCAACGCCTTAATCTTCTTGTCTAAAACTTTTCTCTGGTCTTTAGTTATGTAAGGCATTATTTTTCCCCCAAACAATACTGTCCCATGCCCACCTTGTTTACCACAAACGAATCAAGACCTTTGGTGTACACCTTCTGTAGTAGGTCAAGTTGTTTGGTCAAAAACGTAACCATACTCTCGAACTGCTCGTCGTCCGTTTTCATTCGCTGATACAGCCAGTAACCCTTGATAGCATAGGACAGGGTGTTTATCAACACGTACACCTTTTCCTTGTACTGGCTATACTCGTTGCCGTTAAACGGCAGTTCAGATTCGTTTGACGCTGATGAGTATATCAACTGGCCCCTAAACCTACCTACTAAGTCCGCATTAGCCGGATGCTTTTTACCAAGCAGCAGCACAAGATGCGTAATAGCGGCACTGAACTTGTGATAAAGTTCTTTATCAAGTGCGTATCGTTTAGGGTTCGGGAAGTTATTTGTTCTGGACATATTTCTTTTCCTTTAGCTCAGCCATTTTTTCATCAAAAATTCTGCGAGTTATCTTACCGTAGGCCAGATTCCACCGCAGGTCTTCTTCTTTGCGTGATATAAACGTGGGGCGACGTTTACTGCCCTTACTCATTGGCCACCAAACAATCTTTCTGTGCTAACTTGATAGCTTCGTCTGCCGCCTCAAGCCAGTTACCACGATACGCTACACCTCTATCGTCGATGTAAGCAGCAGCCATTGGTTTATCTTGTAGATTCAAACAGTCATAGGGCAAATCATGCTCTCTCATATAATCCATTATCCTGCAAACGTGTTTTATAACATTGTCAGGCCCCCAATTTATGTTTGTGCTGACCGAGTTAATTTCTATCCGTAACCCTGCATCACGTAATTTCTGGAGTCCTTCTCGGACGTGGGGTTCGGGCGGGCCACATTCGGGAAATGCGAACCCACATATCGTACCATCGAAGTCAACGATTACGGTTTTATTTTCGTTTGCCATTGTATCCGCCCCTCGTAAATTTGCTGTCGTGATAACGCTCACCCTTCCCACAGGCCATAGGTATAAGAAATGGTACACCGTCTAAAATCACACCACAGGATAAAAACGGACGCTCTATGATGGCCTTACCATAAGCAAACTGAAAAGCCGCCTCGTCCACACCACAGCCCACATCCATTCCAAACATCCTCATCTCCGTACTACACGTCCATTTTATTCCGGCACGACTATGACAGTGTCCTATTACCAAACCACAATGTAACTTATTATTCATAGCGTTCCAAGCTGGATGAACACCAGATAATCCTTCACCGTGTCTATATTGAATCCTGTCGATATAAAACTTGAAATCCCATCGCCAGCCGGGGGTTTTCCACAGTTGACTGTACGGCACTAACATAAATTCCGGTATGTTTACTGTCTGGGCCAAACGTGCCGGTCTCCGGTCGTGATTACCAAGACAAACAACGGCATCAGGAAATGTTTTGTACCATTTCTTTACCTCATTAAGTGCCAATTCGTACTCATCCTTAGACCCTGCACATTCTGGATGTTTAGTCCAGAAACTTATTGCGTGCCAGTCAACTATATCACCTATGAACACTATCTTATCGCAATCATATTTTTCTGCCGTATCTCTACAAAATTGTCTATATCCTTTACGGGTAGCGGGCAAGTGTAAATCACCTATAGCTAATACGTTCATCGTCCTTTCCCCACCAAGAGTCGTTTCACTAAATCTACTGCATGGTCTAATGACAGCACTATGTGTACGGGTATGTTATGCAGTTGGGCATACTTTATCTCGACAGCCATCCCGCTGGAAATGTAGCTATCGGAGCAGAACGCCAGAACAACATCGCGCCTTGATATTATCTCGCAGTCCACTTCAAGTAGGTCCTCTATACTTAGAAGCCCCTTACGAAATGCTATGTCAGGAAACTCATCCATCTCCGCTGGACAATATATCTCGACATCTGGTACGGATACCCGCAATAACCGTGTGAAATCGCAGGCCTTTCGACAGTTGTGTGCTATCTCTTCCGGCGTAGCGTCATTACCCTTAGCACCACGTATTGAGTGACTTAGGTATATTCTTAGCATTGTATCTCTCTTATTTCATCGTGTTCATCAACAATTCGGTTGTACTTCGGCAGGTCGTCCAGTTCTTTCGGTAGTATATGTCCGTCTATTCTTACTTTCGTTGCCAACATACACACAGCATTCCAAGCTATCGCCCTATAGTGTTCCTCGTCAGTCTTACCCATCTTTACAGCAGCGACGTGTCGCTCCAATGAGTCGATGAAACAACTAATCGGAAGACCCTTCTCCCAATTACGTGCACCATGCAGGCTTGCACCGGCCTCAAAATGCTTACAGATTTCAATATAGGCATCAGCAGGAAACAAGGAAGGTGTCCCCTTGCCCGATGCTGCCTGCCTTTTTGCACCAGTTGCAAACTCACGTTTTTCCCCTGATTCTTGTTTTATTCCGTCCATTATATCAAACTCCTTACACACGTTTGGGTCTATGGTCATTAGGTCTCCTTCCTCTGTCTGCGTTAGAGGTTTTGGCAAGCGTACAAAACTCGGTCAGCTTAGGGTTGTTCTCGTCTAAGTCGATACCACCTACCTTCTTATCGACCATCTCTAACACGATGTCTTGCAACCACTTTGCAAATCCGTATCTTTTCTCGACTAACATCCTGTTAGCTACGCCATTGATTTGTCTTCTACTGATTCTCATATTACCACCTAAAATTAACACCGAGGCTTTCAAGTTCCTCTCGGTCTGGTTGCTCAAATGTATCTAACGCTGATATGCACCGCCAATCTTTGTTAGGGTGTTCTCTCACCAGTTCCATGAAAAATCTGTTGTAATAATCTACAAGGCCACTTAATCCGACGCCACACAGACCGCCATAATCGAACACGATTATATCAGACGATTCAACAGCGTTCTTAACCTTCTCATGGATGGGCGTGGTGAAGTCCTTCTCACAACACAAAGAAATTGTCTTGACTTCAATCTTGTCCTTGGGATAGTCGTCCTGAACGGTCTCGACCATAGATTCTACTACACGTTTATCAACCACACTGTCTTCGATATACACCATGTACTTAATCATTGTGTCTCCCAAAAAGTACGTCGATACAATCTACACACAGATGCCCTTTGCCGTTTTTAGGTTTGCGTTTACCGCAGCGGGCACATTTTCGCCAGTGGTTTCTGAAGCCCACATACCAGACCCACGTATAAATAACATCGACCAGCAGCATGATATACTGCCCCGAAACGATGAACAACGCACCCCAGAAGACTTGCGATACAAGTCCCACCACATAACCCCACCTGTTTATTCGGTGGTTAGCTTTTCCGACAAGCCAAACGGCAAGGGGGCCTGTCACACAGATTAGGATTTGCAGAATAGTGCTTAACATCTATGTTTCTCCAGATATATTCCGGCATTAAGCAAAATAGTAACATCATCATCTGCGCGCCCTATGATATTATTACACCGAGTGCACAACAATCCCCTAACTCTACCGGTTACGTGGTCATGGTCAACTGAAAGCCTCAATGTGCCCCACTGATTCTTAGTCGTTTCTGGTTTACCACATATCGCACAGACACCATTCTGTTCCTCAAACATCTGGTCATATTGTTCGACAGTTATGTTATATTTATATTTCAGTTGATATTTTTTTGCCTTGGCAGTGTTTTTTAAGTAGTATTCTTTAGTGTATTTCCTTACCGCTTCACGGTGATTTTTGTAGTATTCCCTACCACGTTGTCTCGCTTCTTCGGTGTGCTCCTTATGATATTTTTTACAACATTCGCTACTACACACCTTACAACTGCTCCGCAATCCGTCTTTATGAGATTCGGCTCTGTGAAAATACTCATTCGTTGCCGGTAATTCTCTATGACATTTTGAGCAAGTTTTCATATCAAAACTTTCTGATAACTTTGTCGTCCATGCTGTTATCGTATCGAATTGTTTTGGCTGCCGGTATGTCTCTGACCACACCTTTTTCTTTAAGACTTGATAATCGTCTCTTCACTGCCGACAGACTGATTCGGCACACTTGTGCGATGGCCTCTTGACACAGACCAGCATTATAGTTCCGAAGTACCTCTATGTCGGCCTTGCCCAGTGTAGGAAAGAAAGATGGGGCGACAGCCCTAACCCTCTTTAACGCACGGTAAACAGCCGATACACTAACGCCGAAAATTTTAGCCGTTTCCTTTACCCCGTTGCCCCCGAAATCGTGGTGCACCGACCTAAATATCTTTTCATCGTTTTCGCTTATTAACCTCGTCACGTGCATTTTACTGTAACTCATAAGTGTAACCCTTCTGTATTACCTGCTAAAGTTCGGTTTTTTCGCACTTTCGTAACAGTTTTTTCACAAAATTATCGCAATACAGTGCCTTTGTCGGTTATGATTATCCATTCTGTAACGACTATACGTTCTGTGGCGTATGCGGAGATTACCTTTTGCAACATCGACAACAGGCACTTCCCGTATCTAATCGTCCTGAATGGCCACCACCACCGGCGAGGGTATGTTGCTGCGAAAACTACGTAGTTCAGTCTAAACTTCTCCGCTCGGTCACGGGCATCTTCGACCAGCCAACCGAAGTCTTTCGTCAAGCCATATTTATCTGTTTTCATTTGTCTGCCCCTTTCATCTTTTTATGTCTCTGTCTGTGTTTTTTATCACTTAAAAATTCTACGTTTCCTTTTTCATAGCGTCCATCGTTGTCGCGGCTGTGTTCTTTACACCAACAACACAGTCCACCTATACAGCGTGTATCCCCATAGAAAAACCTCGCCGTCGCCGGATATTCTTTACCGCATTTAGGGCAGATTTTCACGTTTGGTTACCCCGAAAGTTCCGACAAATCTTTTGACAAGTTCATCCATCCGGTTGTGTACTTCTTTTGCCGGAGCCATCCAATCGTCCAGTGACATCGCCTCATACAAGTCCTCTACATGGTTGTCGAGGTCTTCCAGTGTTAGACCCTGTTCTTTTTCTGCCATTGTATTATCCCTTTCTCGCCATAGTAGATTTCACGGCCATCATATAACACCCCTCTACTGTTAGAGTGTACCTACCACGTAATCCCTTAACCCTAAACGACAAGATGTTCGGGGGGGACAGGGTTACTATAACAGGACGATTCTCACCCTTCTCAAATACTGTCCCCCCCGTAATCCTTGTAACTGGTACTTTTAAGTGTGTCACCTGTCAGTCCCCGTATGCGTGATTCGGCTCATCAGTAGTGTACACGTGATGACATACTTTACATTCGACTTCTGTGGTCACTTCAATTTCCGTGTTTGCGTGGAGGCAGGACGGGCACCCCCATTCGTAGCCCGACGCTATTACCGGCACAGATTCGCCCGTCTTCACACTTTGCGGCGGTATGCCGTAGCCCTGATTTTTCAGTTCTCCGACAAAATCTGCTGCAAGGTCGTTGTCACCCTTTGACACCAGTTCCATTAGTCTGCCCAATAAATCCTTTACGTGTTCATACTTATTCTCATCTGTTACATGACGATATAATTTTTTACTCATCTTATTCACCCCTTTCTACTAAATCTCCTATGTCAACACCATTTTTACGTTCCTCGTCGGTTAGCTCACAATTATCAACGTCACCCCGCAGGCTGGTTGCGTTACCCGACAGGCCGGTTACGTTACCCCACAGGCCTGATACGTAACCCCGCAGACCTGATACGTCACCCCGCAGGCCGGTTACGTAACCCCGCAGACCGGTTACGTCACCCCACAGACCGGATACGTTACCCGACAGACCGATTACGTTACCCCACAGGCCGGTTACGTTACCCGACAGACCGATTACGTAACCCCACAGACCGGATACGTCACCCCGCAGGCCTGATACATCACCCGACAGGCCGGTTACGTTACCCCACAGGCCGGTTACGTTACCCGACAGGCCTGATACGTAACCCCGCAGACCTGATACGTCACCCCGCAGGCCGGTTACGTCACCCCGCAGGCTGGTTGCGTCACCCCGCAGGCCTGATACGTCACCCCGCAGACCGTCTGGCACACCGAAGATTTTTCTACCGCCTTGATAGTAATATAGCCTACGTTTTAGTCCTCTTAATTCACGTTTCACCTTATTCACCCCTTTCTATCAAATCTCCTATGTTAACACCATTTTTACGTTCTTTATTAGTTAGTTTACAATCGTCAACGTAACCCCGCAGGCTGGTTGCGTCACCCCGCAGGCCGGTTACGTCACCCCGCAGGCCTGATACGTCACCCCACAGACCGGATACGTCACCCGACAGGCCGGTTACGTTACCCCACAGGCCGGTTACGTTACCCGACAGACCGGATACGTCACCCCGCAGGCTGGTTACGTCACCCCGCAGGCCGGTTACGTTACCCGACAGACCGGTTACGCTACCCCGCAGGCCGGTTACGTTACCCCACAGGCCGGTTACGTTACCCGACAGGCCTGATACGTAACCCCGCAGACCTGATACGCCACCCCGCAGGCCGGTTACGTCACCCCGCAGGCCTGATACGTCACCCGACAGACCGATTACGTTACCCGTCAGGCCGGTTACGTTACCCCGCAGGCCGGTTACGTCACCCCGCAGGCCTGATACGTCACCCGACAGACCGGATACGTCACCCCGCAGGCCTGATACGTTACCCGTCAGACCGGTTACGTTACCCGACAGACCGATTACGTCACCCCGCAGACCATCTGGCACACCGAAGATTTTTCTACTGCCTTGATAGTAATATAGCCTACGTTTTAGTCTTCTTAATTCACGTTTCACCTTATTCACCCCTTTCTATCAAATCTCCTATGTTAACACCATTTTTACGTTCTTTATTAGTTAGTTTACAATCGTCAACGTCACCCCGCAGGCTGGTTGCGTCACCCCGCAGGCCGGTTACGTTACCCGACAGACCGATTACGTAACCCCACAGACCGGATACGTCACCCCGCAGGCCGGTTACGTCACCCCGCAGGCCTGATACGTCACCCGACAGACCGATTACGTTACCCGTCAGGCCGGTTACGTTACCCCGCAGGCCGGTTACGTCACCCCGCAGGCCTGATACGTCACCCGACAGACCGATTACGGTATTTTTTGTTAGTTTACGTTTCATTTTTCACCTTCCTTTCTTAGAGTAATAATCTGTTATTGTTTACTTAACATAAACCCGTGAGTCGGAGTTGCACCGACATAATGCTGTCACGGGTGGAAGGAAGGTATTATATGTCTATCCTACACTGCATTTCGTTGTTTGATATGACAACCGTACTATCGTAGGGGCGAGCCTGATTCATTTGCCTCGCTGTGGTTTGTGAATATCTGTCGGCGTTTTCGTACCACAGCCCATCGCTATAAACGAAAATCGGATACCAGCCATAAGACCGCACAACATAAGCCCCGTTGTTTACAAAATCGCCAGACAGATTATGGGCTTTGAATGGCTTGCGTTCATCGATATATCTGTGACAGTCTCTGTTCGTTGTACGTGCCGATTTGACTACTTCCTCAAACACGCCGACGTACAACTGAAACTGCCCCTGTTCGATAATGGCATAACCGAAACCTGCCTTTACTCTGCCGAGAAACTGCCTTTTCGTTAAAGCTGGCTCGTTATCCGAACCAGAACCGCTGTTGTCAACGAACAACCGTTCTGCCAATTTCCATCCTTTTGGTCTATAATCCCCAAAATTCGGACAGGATAAAACATCTACGTCACCATCGCATTTAGCGATATATGGCAACCTGCCCCTTGCCGCTTTTGCTGCGTCCCTGTTCATCCGTTTTATCGCTTCGATACTGTACATAGTTTCACCTTCCTTTTCTACAAGCTCTGTTAAAAACATGCTCATCAAACATATCGTTTTTAGTTCCGCAAAATTCTGCAAGACGCCCCTGAATTTCGTCCAGCAACGCATCAACAGAAGTACCGCCATCGGCGTCTTCACGAGCTTCCCTCACTATTTTAGCAAGTGCTTCACAATCTTTTCTACCAAACATTTTACACCTTCCCTTCTTAAAGTAATAATCTGTTTTCAACTATGTAAACTATACACTATTTTTCAGGCTGTGTCAAGTGCAAAACCGGTATTTTCTAAAAATTCTTTTATCGGACTTTATGCCCATGCAAACGTCTCCTGTCTGTCAGCGTCCATTGCCGCCGAAAAGCTCGCCGGTCGTTTCCCGTTCTTCGCACGTTCAGCTGTCCAGATTATAGCTTGTAACGCCGCCGGTGTCAATCCGTATCTATTTGCCAGCCGTCTGATTCGGTCCGATAACCTTGTATAGTCCGATGTTGACGGATTGACTTTCGTAAACTTAAAAAACCTTAACATCCACACGTCAATAGTTACGACGCTGCTGTTTCCTGCAAGATTTTCATAGAACGCCCTAACTTTTTGGCCCGATAACTCTTTTCCTGATAATGCTCGATGCACGTTCGGTATATGGCACGGCATGAGGCCCGAAAGTGTTATCGGACGTTCGGCCAGAAAATCGGCCATGATTCGTTTGGTCAACCGGTAATTTTTGGTAACGTGAAAACGTGGGGACGTGGCAGCTAAAACCCTAAAAAACGTGTCGGTATTGCTGCCATATTTAGCAAAGGCAGCTTTGCGGACACGGTCGTACCAGTTTTCATAAAAACGAAAATTAGTGATTATTCGCATAAGTTAGCTCCATATGAAAAACGTGCTGTAGCGCTTCAAGATTATCGGACGTGTTGTTCATGGTGTCAGCGTCTATATGATGCACGTCGTGTCCAGCAGGGACAGAGCCATGAACAAGAACGTAAATAAACCTGTGTAATCTAACTGTCGGCGTTTTCCCGCCGACACGGACGGTCGACGCAACGTATGAGCAGTGGCTTGACTTTTTCAAGAACCACGACCGACCGGCACACGCCGCAACGTGGCGTTCGTCTATCATTGCAACAAGTTCGCTGTTTGATAAACGTAGTTCTGCCATAGTCAATCACCCTCAATAATACTGCCAATCCATGATACGGTCAATACGAACATTATTGCAACCACTAAATCAATCATTATCAAGCCTTTCCCTAAAAATTTTCGTTCCAAGATTCACTACAATCGAAAAATCCGGACAGGGGGTGGGTTAGACTGCCCCCAAAATACTTTTTAGCTTGCCTATAGTTATCGGACGAAATTCCTGCACCTGATTTTCGTCCTGGCCAATACGGTATGCGATAACGAATCGGTCACGTTCTTTTAGTGCAACGCCTAATGCTGAAAACTGTTCGTCCGATAACTGATTTTCAGCCTCAAACGCAAGATGTTCACCGAAATCAGCAACCCGAACATAACCAGACTTCAGCATATCTTCAAGTGTAGTGTTGTGATGGACAAACGCATACCGTTCGTGCGTTATACCATGAGCAGCAGTGTCTATGAATCTTCCTGTCTTGTCGATAAAACCGTTCATATCATTCTCCATTCAATGCGGCCATAAATTCTTTTGCATGAAGCGGATAACATTCGCAGTGTTCTTTCACTTCATTCGCAAAATACTTTTTTATCAGTGTCGCAAGCAATTTTTTAGAGTAGACCGGGACCGCTTCATTGTTGACCCATGTTATTTCAGCCTTCTGGACCGCTTCTTTTAGAATGGCGGACCACTTGCTAAACTGCATCTTGTGGTATTTTTTCGTCGGCCCCTTTGTTCCCTTGACCGCCGCGTAGGTGCAGGCAAGATTTTTTATTATCTTATCTATTTCCAAAAATTCGATCTCTAGCAACCCGTTCATATCGCACCTCTAACATAGGGCAACGAACGCCCAAAACACTAAAATCCAGAATTTCTTTGGTAATAACATAAGTCCGATAACAGGAGTTGCACCTGATAGAGCTTATTATCGGACTGTGTGGTTTACTACTTCACCAGAAAGTCTGTGTCAAGTTCTTTTTCAAATACCGCTTCGCCGTTGCTAAATGTGGCAACATGACGGAGACCGACCACGCAGCCTAAAATTGTTCTCCGTATGCCGTTCCAACACTGGTCGAGCCACGCGTCGGCAAGATTCGTAGTAAACGGCCAATACTCTCCGAGGCCTGGTCGTACGAATACCGAAAACGCACCACGCCCACAATACTCCGACACACTAATCTGTACGTGGTCGTTTTCTAACACGATACGATTCTCACGATACGGATAATCAACCCATTTGTTCTGCACGTTGACCAACGACGGGTACCGTTTCTGCAAAGTATCGACCACACCGGCGACTATCTCATTGAAGTCGTAGCTGTCTTCACAAAAACTCGCGTCAAAATACGCTACATTTTCGCCTATTGTTTCAATACTTCGACCCATTTTTCACCTTCCTTTTTAATAGTTTACTTTTCTGTTACACACGTCACTAATCAGACTATACACTATCTTTTGACCAGATGCAAGCGAAATCTTTTGTTTTTCTTAAAATTTTCTTATAGGACGTGTGGGCATTATAGCATGAACGATGCCATGAACGATAGAAGTTGCGAACTTAAGCGCCTGTCACACAACAAGTTAGGTGCTTATTTGTGGGTGAGGGTATGAACGATGGATGTTTTGATCGTTCATAGTCTAAGTAATTGTCAAATAAAGAGTTAAGTGCTACCATGAACGATATGAACGATGTTTTCCTGAAAAGTATATAAGAGTAATAATAGATAATAGGCCTATAGTAGTATGTCAATATAATATATTTAGCAATAGACAATATGCCCCTATAGAGAATAGGTACGGATTTGATCGTTCATGCGTTCATGGCTGAACCTAAATCCTTATGTGACAATACTTAACTATGAACGATGGGTGCCTTTGAACGTTCATGCAGCGTTCATATAGCGTTCATACCTGATTTTCTGGCACGCGTGATAGTTAAGGACTTAACTAACAAACGCCTTTGTTATGCGATTATCTAACAAGCACCACAACCTGTAGTGTTTAAGTCGCCTGCACACTATATGTAGTGTCCTGCCATTATGGCAGCCTCGCGGGCCATACAATCGTTACAACCCCACTGCCATTATGGCAGTCAACGGTTATGAGGCCTGCCCGCTTGCGTTGTCAGACCCCGCCGGTACCGCCCTTCGGTTCGGATTGGCGACCGCCGGCAGATGCCTACTCGGACGAAGTAGCCAGAAAATTTTTTCCCCATCTGCACAGTTTGTACAGTTTGCACAGAAAAATTATGGGAAAAATCCCGATTCCGTGCAAAAAACACGGACCTTTTCGTGTAATACAGAGGGGCAACATTTTTATGCAGCGACGGGGACCCCAATGTGGGTCCCGACCCCCCTCCTGAACGATAAGGGTGTGATAGTATGAATACTGTAAAGTTGGAAATTGTAGAAGTTACGTGGAATGATACGTTTTCTGATTCCGGGTGGAAGGATATAGATAAAATACCACTTGCTGCGTTACCTGAGTGTACTACAGTCGGGTATCTGTTGTCCAAGGACGAAAAAATAGTACGTATATTGCATAGTATTAACGGTGACCAAGCCGATTTTACCATCATACCGACAGGTTGTGTACTTAAGATAAGGACGATATGCAGTGTTAATCCGTAATGCTATTTTCGTGGTAACAGGAATATGACCATGTAACGGGTAAAGTGCGTGGTCTGTTGTGTGCGAGATGTAATCTTGGCCTTGAGTTTGTAGAGAAGGATTTGTATATGGCCAAGGCACTCTTTTATCTGAGGACACATCAATAATGGACGATAGGAAAATCAAGGAAATCTATGACGGGTTCTTAATCAAGGACCTAAGTTTTGATGACTTTCGTAAGGAAGTCAGGAATATAACTAATCCGGCATCGGCGGCAGCCGAACTCGCTAATATGCGAAAATCAGTTAAGATAAAGGGGAAAAACTAATGGAAGGTTATTTGTCAGATAATGCAGGTAGTATATCGAGTCCGACACCGGAATCGAGTCAACCCAAAACGACCCAGACAGCACAGGCGTGCGGGTCTCAGACGGCAGGGACGGATTATTCATTGACAGTTACTGCCGGGCAGAAGTATCGGTTTACAGCACAGTTGACCGGCGGGTTTAAGTTCGGTCTCGCAACGGTGGCT
>Ga0307380_10004448_pt1 | contig 18934 bp, 13 predicted proteins | sample UN3MG_FD_202239 | JGI IMG/M metagenome (GOLD analysis project Ga0307380, IMG submission 202239) | Soil microbial communities from Risofladan, Vaasa, Finland - UN-3 | ecosystem: Environmental > Terrestrial > Soil > Coastal area > Acid sulfate soil | place: Finland: Risofladan, Vaasa | collected... | reverse complement strand
CGGACTTCGTCGGCGCCGTCGAGGAGGGTCACCGAGTAGGTCGGGTCGCCGTCATCGGCGTCGGGCCCGAACAACGGGATCCGGGCGTCGGCTGCATCGTCGGTCAGCGGCTGCTCGTCTGCGGTCTCGGTGTAGCCGGCGTTCTCGCGGAGGGTCGTGAACCGCTCGGCCCGGCGCCGATTCGTGTCGGTGATGATCACGTGGGCGTCGGCATCGAAGACGATCCCATCGAGGCTCGCTGGGAGCTCGGAGAGGTCGGCGGAGTAGAAGACCAGCTCCTCGCCGTCGATCAGTCCGGCCGCAGCTGCATCGACGATGCCGTCGCCGTCGCCGCTGAGGATCACCTGGTTGGTCCCTGTCGCGGTCGACACGATCGGAGCCGTACCGGCGACGGGGTAGACCGAGATCGCAGGGAGGTCGCGCAGCGCCGGGTCGGCTCCGAGGGCGAGTTCGTCGACGAGTGGGACCTCGGGGGACGGCACGTTGGGCACACCGAGGCCGAAGACGGTGGGGGACTTCAGGCCTTCGGGCACGGTCGAGAACAGTTCGGCGAGCACCGAGGGCCGAGGGGTTCGGTACCGCTCGGTCTGGAGGTCGCCTCGAAGCACGATGTCGCCGGCGTTCAGGAGCCGGGCGACGGGGGCCAGGCTCGTGGGCTCGAAGGTGCCCTCCTGGAGCCTGCGGTCGAGCGCACCGATCAGGTTGATCGATCCCTCGGTGCCCTGTGGCGCGCTCTCGCGACCCACCCACGGACGGTCCATGAGGCCAGGCAGGACCGGATCGACCGTGTTGCCGAAGCGGTAGGCGGCGAAGTCGGTTCCCGGGATCTCGAGGACGCGGGTTCCGTCGCCGCCGTCGTCGAGCAGGCGAGCCGCGTCGAGCAGGTAGGGAGGCAGCTCCTGGGGCCGTTGCAGGTTCTCGTCGACGAGGAGACCGGTCCACAGCGCTGGGAAGTTGGCGAGGATCAACAAGCTGAGCGGGGCAGCGGTCAGGGCGCGGCCCCAGGCGATGCGGTCGCCCACGGCGTTGACGACCGAGCCCAGGAGCGCGGCCACGCCGAGCGCGAGCAGCGGCACTGCTCGCTGTGCGTTGCGGAGCGCGAGGGCGAGTGAGGATCGGTCGGTGAGGATCTTCGTCAGGGCGCCGAACGGCGACGGGTTCTCGAACGGGAAGGCGGCGATGGCGATGACCGCGCCGACGACGATGAGTGTCGTGAAGTACGCGCGGTGCTGCCAGCGGACGATGGCTGCGGCCCCGAATGCGATCGCCGGCAGGACGAAGCTGACGGCCATCAGCCAGCCCTCCTGGGTGTACGGCACCGATGCCTCGACCCAGGGCCCGATCGCGTCGCGGCCGTAGAAGAACCAGTTGCCGAGGCTTCGGGTGACCTCGGTGCTGAGACTCGAGGTCGAGACCGCCTGGTACGTCTCGGTGGTCTCGAGGACAGGCGGCCCCAGCGAGCTGGACAACAGCAGGGCCACGATCCACCAGACCTGGGTGAGCAAGGTCAGCAGCGCCACCCTGCCCATCGCCCTGGCAGCGGTCTTGAGATCGACCTCCTGGAGGTGCCAGACCGCGAACGGGACCCAGAGAACGACGGCCATGGCAGCGAAGATCAGCGACGACGCGTTGATCGACCCGACGGTGGTGACGAGGAGCGCGAACGCAGCCGGCCATCGCCATCCGCCGCGCCGAAGGGCGAGGATGAACAGTGCGATGAGCCAGGGCAGGCCGGCCCAGGGGAGCAGGATGGCGGAGATCCGTGCTGCGTAGGCGAGCACGTACGGGCTCAGCATGTAGCTCAGCGCTGCAACACTCGCGCCGAGGCCGCGCATGCCGAGCTGTCGCAGCAGGAACATGACACCGGCTCCGGCCGCGAACAGCAGCGTGCCGAGCCACAGCCTCTGTGCCACCCAGTCGTCCACGCCGAGGTTCTCGAAGAGGCTGTACCACGGTCCCATCGGCCACAGATAGCCGACGTTCTGGTGGCTGACGGTCCCGAGCCCGATGCTCGGATCCCACACCGACGCCGCCCGATCCATCAGTTGGTCGGGGTCGAGGTACAGGTAGTGCTTGGTGTCGGCGCCGATGATGTCGGGTCCGGTCCGCAGCAGTGGCAGGTAGGCGATGGCGGCGAGAACCACGAAGGTGATCCGGTCGCTCAGCACCCGGCGTCGGTCGGTCATGATCGCGCCACGTCCTCGAGCTCGTCGAGGATCCGCTGCGCGACGTGCTCCCAGCGGTAATGGGACGCGTGGAGGCGGGCACGTTCGCCCATCGTCGCTCGGCGGTCGTCGTCCTCGAGGAGGTCACCGACTGCGGTGGTGAGGTCGTCGATGCCTCTGGCGAGGAGTCCTGTCTCCCCGTCCACGATGGCTTCGCGGTGTCCGCTGATGTCGGTTGCGACCGCAGGCGTGCCACAGGCGCCACCTTCGGTCACGGTCATGCCCCACCCTTCCTTCTGCGAGCACGACAGGACGAGCCAGGCCTGCTGGTAGGCCTCGATCTTGCGCGCCTCGTCGACGGCTCCGGGCAGATCGATCCAGTCCGTGGCGTCGTGGAGAGCCACCTGCCGGGCCACCGCGCTGCGCTCGGGGCCGTCGCCGATGATGGTGGCGGTCAGCTCCGGGTGGCGCTCGCGCACCCCGGCGAGTACGTCGACCGCACTGACCATGTGCTTCTGCGGCATCATCCGACCGACCACGACGACCATCGGGACCGACGAGCGGACGCCGGGTACGTAGTCGTCGGCCACTCCGGGCTCGACCACCACCAGATCGTCGACGGGCCAACCGAGTTCGGAGACCATCTGCTGCTTGACCGATTCGGAGAGGACGACGAGACGGTGGCCCCGATACAGGCGCGGGTAGACGTGGCGTTCGAGCAGCATGGCCAGCTGCGCCAACCCCGGCGGGAGGACTTGCGAGAACTGGTCGGTGTGCACGTGGTGGAAGATCCCGACGGTGGGGATCCTGCTCCACAGGGGGCTGAAGAAGCTCACGCCGTGCCAGACCTCGAGCCGGGCGTCGAACACGCCGTCACGTCGGAACACCGCCGCAGCCACGTGACGGACCCAGACGCCGACCTTGCCGCCGCGCCGGATCACCCGGACGCCGTCGCGCTCGATCTCGGCCGGCTCGCCTCGAACCCCGGCCGTGCGGAGCGTGACCCGGATGCCCTGCCGGGCCCACTCGGCGAGCACATGGCGCAGGTGCACCTCACTTCCGCCCGACGTCGGATCATCGAGGTCGCGCCACGCGAGGACGTGCACGGACGTCACGGTCATACGTCGGGCCGGCGACCGACGGCGATGACCGCCTGACCGAACGGGAGATCGATCCACCGCAGCAACAGCGTCTCGGCCGCCACGAACGCCCTCAGGACCCGGTTGAGACGGGCATCGACGAACGTCGCCTGTTCGGGCTTCTGGAGAAGGACGCGACGCAGCGGCGTTCGTTGCAGCAGAAGGGTGAGAGGGGTGAGCCAGGCGTGGAAGTGGCTCACCCGCACCACCTCGAGCCCTGCCGATCCGAGCAGTGCCTCGAGGTCGGAGCGGTCGTACCTGCGACGGTGGCCGAGCGCTGCGTCGTAGTCGCTCCACATCGACCTCATGCCGGGGCCCGTGATCACCACGATCCCGCCGGGTCGGGTGACGCGTGCCAGCTCGACCACGACGGCGACGTCGTCGTCGGCGACCGCGATCGTGTCGATCGCGGTGACCGCGTCGGCCATGCTGTCGGCCAAGGGGATCGCACGTCCGCTCGCCACCGACAACAACGCCGGGTGGGCGGCGGGCCCGCCGGCGAAACGGAGCGTCCCGGCCGAGGTGCCGAGGCCGAGCCGGTGATCGAACCCGAGCTCGGCGAAGCGGTCGACCACGGTGCCCGTGCCGGCCGCGGTGTCGATCGCGAGATGTCGTCGGCTCGGTGGAAGGCCGTTCGCGATGGCATCGCTCGCGGTTTCTCGATGGCTCACGTACCACCAGTGGCGCCGCTCGAGCAGCGCCAGGACGGGGAGGCCCGAGTCGGCTTGAGCCTGCCACCGGCGGACCCGACCTCGCAGCCGCAGCACGTCGACGGCCATTCGGGCGCCGTCGCGGATCGGTCGGACGGTCGAGTCGTCGACGTGGTGCCACTCGATGGGCATCTCGATGACGCGGAGACCTGCGACCTCGGCGCGGAGCAGGACCTCGACGTCGAACGCGAACCGCTGGACCGTGAGGTCGGTGAACAGCGAGCGTGCGGCCTCGCGGGTGAACCCCTTGAGGCCGCATTGGGTGTCGGTGTACCGGTCGAGGCCCAGCCGCCAGCCGAGGAGGCGGCGAAAGACCGTGGTCGAGAGCTTGCGTGTGGCCGGAGCCGCGCCCGTGATCGTCGACTCGGGGGCGTGTCGGCTCGTGACGACCACGTCAGCGGCACCGGATTCGATCGCCTCGAAGCAAGCAGCGATGGCTGACGGCGGGGTCGACAGGTCGGCGTCGGCGAACGCCACGGCGCGTCCGCCGGCGTGGGTCACGCCCGCGGCGATGGCGCCGCCCTTGCCTCGGTTCTGTGCGAGGCGGACGACGCGCCCACGCAGGTCGGGGCGGACGATCAGTGCGTCTTCGGCCAAGGCGGCCGTTGCGTCATCGCTCCCGTCGTCGACGAACAGCACCTCGAGGTCACCGAGGGTGTCTGCGGCGTCGGCCAGCGTGTGCACCGTTGCGGCGATTCGGGCTGCCTCGTTGTACATCGGAACGACCAGGGATCGGGCCGTTTCTCGCGGGTGGGCGGGTGGCCGGGAGAGATCGGGGGCAGGTGTCGGCACAGGTCACGGTGCCCTGGTCGGGCCGCGTTCGATAGTACCGTGCCGCCGGTGGCGGATCGGCTCACCTTCGAAGACATCTGGCGGCGACTCGACGGGGTCGAGGGATGGCTGAGCGAGGGTCAAGCCCGGATGCTCCACGAGGCCGCCAAGGACGTGTCGCCGCCCGGCTCGGTCGTCGAGATCGGCAGCTTCCGGGGGCGCTCGGCCATCGTCCTCGGGTCGAGCGCAGCCGAAGGGGTGCAGGTGGTGGCGATCGATCCCCACGCCGGCACCGACCGCGGGCCGCGCGAGATGACCACCAGTGCCGAAACGGGCGAGACCGACCACGAAGCGTTCGTCCGGAACCTGACCGAGGCCGGGGTGGTCGAGCGCATCGATCACATCCGTGCGTTCAGCGATCGCGCCCACGACGAGGTGGACGGCGACATCGACGTGCTGTTCATCGACGGTGCCCACCGTTACGCGCCCGCGCGGGCCGACATCGTCGAATGGGGCGGTCGGGTCAAGCCTGGTGGGTTGATGCTGATCCACGACTCGTTCAACTCGGTGGGGGTGACCCTGGCCCAACTCCGCGAGCTCTTGCTCGCCGCGGGCTGGGTGTTCGAGGGGCGCAGCCGGTCACTTTCGCAGTACCGGAAGGTCGATCTCCAGCTGACGGCCCGGGCTCGCAATGCCGGCCGACAACTGGGTCAGCTCGGCTACTTCGTCCGTTCGGTCGCGATCAAGGCGGCCTTGAGCGCAGGAAGAGACGGCCTTGCGCGACGCCTCGGCCACACGGGTGACGCGCCCTGGCCCTACTGACAGGAACGTTCGGCGGCTGCGGTCCCCAGGCGGAAGTGCACCTCGTACCGCCCCGATGTTCCAGCGAGACAGAAGTTCTCCTTGACGACCTGATTCGGCTCGTCCGGGCCGAATACGCGTGAGGCGTTGGGCTCGTCCCAGTTGTCGTATTCGTCGGAGAGCACCAGGACATCGGCGCGTCTGAGGTCATCGGCGAGTCGGGATCCTGGGCGATTCGCGATGCCCGGATTCGACTCGAGGAAGAAGCTGGCCGGGGTGTAGTCGCTGAGTAGGTGGTAGAGGAAGCTGTCGGCGTAGTTGGCCAGTCGCAACTCCTGGGGCCCGATGAAGATCCGTCCGCTCCCGGGACCTTCGCGGTCGACGAGGTCGATGACGCCGGTCACGTCGTCGAAGATCGGATCGATCACGGGGAACCGTCGTCCGTCGTTGGTCGCGACCGCCACCGATCGGGCACCGACTCCCCAGCGAAGGTCGACCGATGCGAGCCGCAGGGTGTAGTAGGGCACGAGGAGCGCGACGGCGAACCCCGACATCAGCAGGAACTGGACCGCCCCCCAGTCCCGGGGGAATCGTCTGTCGAGGAGGTGCAGGGCCACCGCTGCCATGACCGGGGCCACGGCGAGGATGGTCGACGCGGCGAAGCGGACGTGGGTCGCGTCGGCTCGTTGCAGCATCTGGGTGACCAGCAGGGCGGAGAACAGGCTCACCGAGGCGAGGGCAGGCGTCAGCGGGTGCGCCCGATGCCGGCGCAGCGAGTACCAGGCGACGATCAGCAGCACCACGGTGGCGGCTGCGGTGAGCCAGAAGAAGGCCTGGAGCTGGACCACGAGACGGATGTCGGGCAGGACACGCGACGGTGGTGGGTCGGGTGCCGAGAGGTCGAGCCACGCGGTGAGCTCGTTGCCGGGCGGCGGGACCGGCAGGCTGCGGCCGTCCCGGAGTCGGAACAGCGTCGAGGTGATGATGCCGTCGAAGGTCGGTCCCGGTCCGGCCATCGCGAGATGGACGAGGTACGGCACGAGGCACGTGGCCGTTGCGGCGAGGAACCCGCGCCGACGGAGGTCTGGACGGAGTCTGGGAGCGAGGACGAGCAGGGCCGCGCCGATGGCGAGGATCAGGTCCGGCCGGTACAGCAGCGCCAGGCCGGCGAGTCCCCCCGAGATGGTTGCCGCGCGGGTCTGCGCGTGGTCGGTCCGAGCGAGGAAAGGGGTGCCTTCGCGGTCGTCGCCCGAGGGCCCCATGGCGGCGAGCGCGAGTGCGATCGCCGCGAGTCCGAGTGCGACGCCGGCACTCCACGAGTACGCGTGGACGCCGAACGGGACTCCGATGACACCGGCGGTGATGGCTGCAAGGGCAGCCGCAGTCAGCCCGAACCGACGGGTGAGGACGAAGATGGAGCCGACGAAGAGCATGAAGTAGCCGACCCCGAGGAGCCGCTCGGCTCCCAGGTTCCGGCCGAACACCGCCATCGACGTCGCAACGGCCCACACGTCAGCCGGGCCGTAGAAGTGCTCGAAGTCGTCATGGGGCACCTTGCCGTCGAGGACGAGTTCGCCGGCGATGAGCAGCTTGCCCTCTTCCATCGGGGCGCCCGGAGCGCGCCACGCACCGAGGACCATCGGGGCGAGCACGAGAACCACGACTGCGACGGCGATCCCTGAGCGGAGGCGGCCGTGGGAGTACCACCAGCTGATTGCGCGGCTGCTGAGGGTCGGTCCTTGGGTCGGGTCAGGAACACCTCTTCGGGTCTCTCGCAGGTCGCGGCTGTTCGTCACCATTTCGGCGGCCGGCGGAGCACCCGGTCGCGGACGCCCCACCACGTGACGCGCCACAGCTCCTCGAACATGATCTTCGGCGACATCTTCGAGAATCCCCGAACTCGGTCGGTGAATGCGATGGGCACTTCGGCGATCGTGCCGCCCACGCGGAAGACCCGGTACGCGAGTTCGATCTGGAATCCGTACCCGCCCATGCGAGTGGAGTCGAAACTGATGTCGCGCAGTGTCTGGGCGCGGAAGGCTCGATAGCCCGAGGTGGCGTCCGAGGCGGGCAGACCGAGCGCGATCCGTGTGTATCGATTCCCCCACTTCGAGAGGGCCCGACGGTGCCAAGGCCAGTGGGGGATCGTCCCGCCCTTCACGTAGCGCGACCCGATGACCATCGCGGCGCCGTCGTCGAGTGCGGCCAACAGTGTCGGGAGCGCATCGGGGTCGTGGCTGAGATCGGCGTCCATCTGGCAGATGGTCTCGTAGCCACGGTCGAGGGCCTCGCGGAATCCCGCCCGATAGGCGTATCCGAGGCCCTCCTTCTCGGGTCTGCTGAGCAAGCTCACGGCCTCGTCCCGTTCGGCGAAGGCCCGCACGATGTCTCCGGTGCCATCGGGACTGCTGTCGTCGACCACCAGGACGTCGGCCTCTGGGACGGCTCTGCGCAACGCATTCAGGGTGATCTCGATGTTCTCGGCCTCGAGATAGGTGGGGACCACCACCATCGTGCGCATCGGAAGCACCCTACTGACGCAGTACCATCTGGCCGGTCATGAAGAAGATCGGGATCCTCGTGGTCGCGTACAACGCCGCAGCGACGCTGGCCGAGGTCCTCGACCGGATCCCCCAGGACTTCCGGGGTCGTATCTCCGAGGTGCTGGTGAGCGACGACTCGAGCAACGACTCGACGCACCTGATCGCGCTGGGCTATCGACAACTGGCCGACGATCTCCACATCACGGCGGTCCGCCAGGAGGAGAACCTGGGCTACGGCGGCAACCAGAAGGTCGGCTATCGCTGGGCGATCGACGCCGGGCTCGACATCGTCGTCCTGCTCCATGGCGACGGCCAGTACGCACCCGAGATGTTGCCCGAGATCGTTGCTCCGTTGGACGCGGGCGATGCCGACGTGGTGTTCGGGTCTCGGATGCTCGACAAGGGCGGCGCTCGCGGTGGCGGTATGCCGCTGTACAAGTTCGTGGGCAACCGGATCCTGACCCGGTGGGAGAACATGATGGCGGGCACCGACCTGTCCGAGTGGCACAGCGGCTACCGGGCCTATGCGGTCGACGCGCTCGCCGAGATCCCGTTCGAGTCGAACAGCGACGACTTCGACTTCGACACCGAGATCATCCTGCAGATGGTCGAGGCCGGCAGACGCATCGTCGAGGTGCCGATTCCGACCTACTACGGCGACGAGATCAGCCGCGTCAACGGACTCAAGTACGCCAGGGACGTGGCCGGGCACACGCTCGAGTATCGGCTCCACAAGATGGGCTTCGGCTCGGGCGCGCGCGCCTTCGCCAGCGACGCATACGAGATGAAGATGGACGGCGACACCTCGCACACCCGTCTCCTGGCCTGGCTGCGGACCCGCCGACCGTCTCGGCTGCTCGATCTCGGATGCAGCGACGGGTCCTTCGCCGCGGCGGCTGCTGAGCTCGGACACCACGTGGTGGGGGTCGATGTGGTCGAGCACGAGGGAGTGCGCGATCGTGTCGAGGACTTCGTCCTCGGCGACCTGACCGACGGTATCCCGTCCGAGGTCGGCAAGGACTTCGACGTGATCGTCGCTGCCGACGTGTTCGAGCACGTCCGGAACCCGAAGGAGCTGCTCGAGGAGTGCCATGGCGTGCTCGCCGACGGCGGCAGCATCATCACGTCGGTGCCGAACTTCGGGCACTGGTACGCCCGGTTCCGGGTCACCGCAGGCATCTTCGACTACGACCGCCGGGGCATTCTCGACGTGGACCACGTGCGCTTCTTCACCCGCAAGAGCTTCGAACGTCTGGTCGATTCAGCAGGCTTCGAGGTGGCGAGGGCCGAGGCGACCGGTCTCCCCATCGAAGTCGCCGATCGCGGCGCGGGCGAGCCCGTGCACGACGACAGTCGGGGCCGGGCGATCGTGTCGAAGGTCGACCGGGCGCTGGTCGGGATCCGCCCCACCCTGTTCGCCTACCAGTTCCTGTACGAGCTCGAGCCGGCTCGCCACTAGCTGTCGTCGCGCCGGCCGGCGGGTCCGCCGTGGTTGCCTGGGTTTGCCGTGGTTGGTGTTGGTGTGGGCTGAGCCTTCGACGGCGGTCTTGGGGATCCACGGTGGTGTGCAGCGGTGCCGTGGTCGGCTGCTAGTCCGTCTCGTCGGTGACGGCGCGGCAGGCGGTCGGCTGGCGCTCGGCCAGGTCGATGCTGCCGGGGAACGCCTGGTTGATCACGGCGTCGGTTCGCGGACCGTCATAGAAGGGGTCGATGACGTGCTCGCCGTCGATGTCGACGGTGACGAAGCCGATGCGCCAGTCGACGGCGACGTCGAAGTCGAGGGGCTCGCCTGGCTCGTAGGTGATGGGATCGCTCGTCTGATCGGCATGACTGACCGTGAACGCGAGCGGCCCGTCGCGGGCAGGGACCGGGGTGAGGACGATGGTCGAGACGAGCTCGGTCTGTTCGAAGGACTCGGGCAGGGTCACGCGCATCACGAAGCGTCCCCCTTCGGGCATCCGCTCCACCGGTTCCCAGGTGCGATCCTTCGCGAAATAGAGCGCTGCGCAGTCGTTGATGACGAACAGTGAACCCGGGTCGGTGATGACGCCCGGGAGCTCGTTGCCGCGGGGTGGCGTCGGGAGGGCGCCGAGCGAGGGAGCGTCGCCGTACTGGAAACGCACCAGCTCGGCCCGGACCTCCTCGTCGATGAGGAACCCCCACTCACGCTGATACCGGAGGCCGAGAGCCATCACGATCACGACGGTGAGCGCCAGCAGCGCGCCGAAGACCCCGAGCCAGTGCTTGCGACGGGGCGTGGTGAGCTGATGCAGCCCGACCGAACCCGACATCACGAGAAGTGGAACGGCGTCGGCGGTGTACCGCTGTCCGATGTAGCCGATCGTCAGCGTGACCAGGACGCCCGCAGTGGCACCGATGATCGGGACCGCCAGGCGCCAGAGGTCGCGTCGCCGCACGACGGTGATCACCCCGATGAGCCCGAGGACCGTCCACACCGGCATCGTGTTCGGAACGCTCGAGGAACGTTCGATGTCGTCGAAGGTCACGTCGCCGACCACGGTGGCCAGCTCTCCGAAGTCGACATAGGGAAACTCTCGTGCCACGTCGAGCGCGTCGGGCCGGACGAACTGGAGCGTGGTCGACGGAAGGAATCGGGCGCCGAAGATGGTGCCGTCGTTGACCTCGAGTACGTCGGCGCGGTCGGACCGGAGCTCGTTGATCGCCTGGGTCTGGAACGGAACCGAGAAGAGCGAACCGAACTTGGCGTAGTTGACGCCGGTGTACACGACGACCGGGAGCAACAGGGCGAGCCCGAGCTTCGCGACCTGTCGCGCATCGAGCCGGCGGCGAACCAGATCGAGTCCGCAGTACAGCGCGAATGCCGCGAGCGGGCCGCCCCCGACCGAGCTCCGGGTGAGGAGCGCGATCATGATGACGACAACCAGTCCGATCAGTCGGCCGGTCGTCGGTTCGTCCCGCCATGCAAGGAGCCGTTCGTAGGCGGCGAGGGAGATCGCCACGCCCCAGGTGATGGCCTCGTGGTACACGATCGGGGTGTTGGCCACATAGAGCAGGCTCGACCCGGCACCGATGGCGAACGTGAAGGCACCAGCGCCGAGAAGCTCGACCTTGGCGAACGGTTCTCGGCCGCGCGTCAGGATCCGCAGGCGCTTGTGCAGGCGCGAGCCGAAGAACATCGCGAGCACCACCCCGAGGGTCATCGATGTCTGCGTGAGACGACCGTCGAGTGAGTCGGTGAGGGCTGCCACCGGCATCCGCATGATCGCCGGTACCGGCCCGAAGTACATGTAGGTCTTGCCGTCGTGCTCGAACGCCTCGACCTTGAGCACTTCCTCGGGGACGTCGAGCCGGCCGTCGAGCAGCGAGTGGGCCTGTGCGTCGTAGAAGTCGCCGAGCGGCTTCTCGGCGAAGAGGTCGTTCCGCCCCGAGTTGATCAGCCACACGTACGGCACGAGGGCGAGGAGGGCCCCGAGAAGAGCCGCATTGCGCCAGCGGACGCGGTTCTCACGCGTCAACACGGTGTGTACAACTCGAAGATCGTGGGCTCGCCGAAGGTGCCCCGGAGGCAGAACTGCTCGGCCAGCACGCGTTCGGATGCATCGGACCCGTCCTGGACCGATGCATTGGGTTCCTCCCAGCGATCCCACAGGGTCGAGAGCACCACGACGTCGGCGGTTGCGAGGTCGTCTTCGAGCCCCGAATCGTCGGCATCGGCCACGCCCGGGTCCATCTCGATGTAATAGGTCGCAGGGACGAGGTCGCTGAAGAGATGGTAGAGGTACGAGTCGACGTACGGGGTGCGGCTGAGGTCGGCCGGCCCCACGAAGAGGCGGTCGCCGGGTTCGGTCACTTCGTCGACCGCCGCGGCGAGTTCGTCGAATGCGGGCGAGATGTCGGCCCGCCCCTCGTAGAACGTTCGGCCGTCGTGGGTGACCGCAGTGGCGGAGCGGCTCCGACCGAACGTCTGCAGCGAGAGGTCGGCATACCGACGGGCGGAGAAGAACGGGAAGACGACCACGACGAGGAGGGAGGCCACCAAGGCCGAGGCGATCCACGCCTTCTTCGGCGCCGACTCGAGCGAACGGCGCTCGACCAGATCGGCGATGGCGACGATGAGCATCGGCAGGGTGAAGCAGGCGACCCAGGCGAGATGCGTCGTGTCCGGTCGCTGCACGGCCTGCGGCAGGATCCCGACCGAGATCGCCGCCCCGACCAGGAGCAACTGCGATCGCCACGGGGGTCGTGCCCGTCGGACGCCGAGCAGCGCGACGACGGCCACGAACGCAGTCGCTGCCAACAGGACGAAGAACCACAACCTGATCTGCTGGGGGGTGTTGAACGGCGCCGGCCAGTCGAGGGTGTCGAGTTCATTGATCTTCTGGAGGTAGCCGTCGAGGTCGTCGCCTGACGGCGGCACCGGAAGCCGTCGCCCCTCGCGGAGGTCGAACACCGGCTGAAGGAACATCCCGCGGAACGCGTTGGCAGGGCCTGCCATGACGAGGTGGATCAGCATCGGTGACGAGCCGGCGAGCAGTCCGTAGACGAGGCGTCGTCGACGACTCGGGTCAGCGGCCCACCACAGCACCGCCCCGGCGAGGGCGACGGCCAGGACGAGGTCGGGCCGGTAGAGCAGACCGAACCCGAAGCACGCCCCGCCCAGCAGGGTCAGCCGTTCGGGACGGCGGTCCGCCCACGGCCCGTCAGGGAGCGCGCGTGCGGCGATCACGGCACCGACGGTGACGAATCCGAGGCCCCCGACCCAGGGGAGCGCGATCAGGCCGATCGGCGTGATCGCGATCACGAGTGCGAGCAGCGCGGCGACCGTTGCCACGGTCGGCCCCCACGGAAGGGCGAACACGAACACCGACCCGATCAGGCTCAGGTTGTGCAGCAGCCCGACACCTCGCTCGACGAAGATCGAGACCCCGAACGCCTTGAAGGCACCGGCGAGCACCCACAGGCTGCCGGGTCCGTACAGGTGGAGGAAGTCCTTGTTCGGGACGTCGCCGGCCAACACCCGCTCGGGGAAGACGAGCATGAAGCCCTCCTCCATCGACCCGCCCTCGGCCCGAAAGAGGCCTCGGAGGGGGATCAGCACTGCGAGAGCGACCAAGGCGGCGCCGATCATCGCGCCACGTCGGCCCTTCGACGGGGCACCCATGATGGAGTCGATCCTACGGCACCGCGGCCTGACCCCGGGGTTCATCAACGTAGGCTTCGTGCTGATGGTCGCCACCCGTCGCGCACCCGAGCGTGCGCACTTTCCCGCGCTCGACGGCTGTCGTGGGGTGGCGGCGCTGGCCGTGCTGGTGCTCCATGTGTCCCTCTTGAGCGGGTACGCGAGCCGCACCGAGAACGGCATCGGCGCCTTCCTCGCTCGTGGCGACGTGGGCGTCTCGGTCTTCTTCGTGCTCTCGGGATTCCTCCTGTACCGGCCGTTCGTCGTGGCGCGACTCGCTCAACGCTCGTCGGGCGATCTCGGCACGTATGCCCTACGGCGGATCCTGCGCATCTTCCCGGCCTACTGGGTCGCGTTGCTCGTCGTGGGCTACGTGATGGACGCTCCTGCGTTCGCCGACCCGCATCGATTGTGGTCGCACTTCTTCCTGCTGCACATCTACGACAATGCGCAACTCGTCGGAGGCCCGATCCAGCAGTCATGGACGCTCGCGACCGAGCTCAGCTTCTATGCGTTCCTTCCCGTGTACGCATGGGTGCTCGCCCGGGTTCGGCGGTCGCCTCGCCTCCAGCTCAGAGCCGAGGTCACGGGCGTGGCGGCCCTGTGGCTCGGCTCGACGACGCTGAAGGTCGTGACCATCGCCCTCGGGGCCGACCAGGCGCAGTTCGGACAGCTGTCGACGTGGCTGCCCTATCGCCTCGACGAATTCGCGCTCGGGATGGCCCTGGCCGTGGCGAGTGCCTGGCTGGCGGCCCGTGACGTGCCGTCGCCAGACTGGCTGGCGGCAACTCGGACCGCCTGGGCGTCGTGGGCGGTGGCCGGGCTGCTGTTCGTGCTGCTGTGTACGGCGATCGATCTGCCGACCTTCCCGCTGTTCACGCCCCGTGAGAGCTTCGTCGTCAGGTTCGTCTACTCGTTCTGTGCGCTCTGCTTCGTCGCTCCGGCGGTGTTCGCGCCGCCCCGCACCGGGCCGGTCAATCGTCTGCTCGCGAATCGGCTGCTGCTGTGGCTGGGGCTGGTGTCCTACGGCATCTACATCTGGCACGAGGCGGTCCAGGATCTGTATCTCCGCTGGTCGGATCAGCCGGTGTTCGGCACTTCGGTGGTCGAGATGGGCGTCGCGACGCTTCTCGGCACGATTCCGCTGGCAGCGCTCAGCTACTACGTCATCGAGCGGCCCTGCATCCGCTTCGGGCATCGGCGTCGGACCACGCACCTCGACACGACGCACACGAACCCCGAGCCGTCGGTCGTGCCATGAGCGAGGCGCCTGAGGAATCGGTGTCGTCGCGCGCGCCCGCGCCACGGTGGTGGTGGGCGGCGATCGGCGCCCTCATGGCCGGAGGCCTGGCCGTACGGGTCGGCTTCGTGCTCATTCGGCAGAAGAACCTCGACCTGGTGACCGGGGATGCGTTCTGGTACCACTTCCAGGCCAAGTTGGTCGCCGACGGACGCGGTTTCCTGAACCCGTTCGACTTCTTCAAGAACGGGATCGAGAGCCCAGGTGGCGACCACCCGCCGGGCTTCACGTTGATCCTTGCGTCGCTCGATGCGATCGGGATCGACGGCCCTCAAGGGCAACGACTGGTGATGACCATGGTCGGTACCGCGTCGATCGCGGTCATCGGCCTGTTGGCCCGGCGCCTTGCAGGGTGGAGCGCAGGGCTCATCGCCGCGGCGATCGCGGCCTTCTACCCGAACATCTGGGTCAACGACGGGCTGCTCCAGGTCGAGACGGTCTTCATCCTGGCGATCGCCTGCTCGCTGTTGCTCTCGCATCGGATCATCGAGCAACCAAGCCGGAGCGATGTGTTGTGGCTGTCGTTCGCGCTGATGGTCTGCGCGATGACCCGACCCGAATCCATCCTGCTCTACGTCCTGCTGCTCACCCCTCTGGTCCTCACCCGCACCGAATGGCCGATGAAGCAGCGGATCGGGATGACGGCGTTGGCTGCGACGATCCCGATCCTGGCCTTCGCTCCGTGGGTCGCCTACAACACGACCCGTTACGAGGAGTTGGTCCTCGTGAGCACCGGATCCGGCCAGACCCTCGCGGTCGGGAACTGCGATCTGACCTATGACGGCGCGAACCTCGGCTACTGGGATCTCAACTGCATCGTCGCGCCGCAGATCGACCCACCCACCGAGTCGGACCCGTCGGTCCGTGACGGGCTCTACCGTGAGATCGCGGTCGACTACATCACCGATCACCTGGGCGACCTGCCCAAGGTCGTCGCGGCTCGCGTCGCCCGCATCTGGCACCTCTACAAGCCTGGCGAGCAGACCAGGATCGACAGCTTCGTCGAAGGACGCGGCGGCGACGTGACTGCCGAGACGGCACTGGCGATGTACTACGTGCTCGCCCCGCTGGCGATCGTGGGGCTGATCATCCAGCGGCGGAGACGCATGGCGATCTATCCCGAACTGGTCATCGTCGCTCTGGTGTGCTTCACCGCGGCGACGACCTTCGGGGTCACCCGATACCGAGCGGGTGCCGAAGTGGTGATCGCGGTCGGTGCAGCCACCGCGATCGATGCAGCCATCGGAGAGGCGCGCCTCAGGTTCGGTCGACGTCGCTCATCTGTCGCACCGCCTCCTTGAGGAGCGCGACCTCTTCGGCGAGCACACGCGTGCGTTCTTCGAGCCGTGACAGCTCCCACGAGTACTGGACGATCACCACGAACAGGAAGGCGACCGCCACGGCGAGCAGGGCGGCCGGCGGGTAGTCGACGCCCACCGCTTCGGTCATGCGATCGACCGTGTCCGGGAAGATCGACAGCAGAACCATGCCGCTGGCGATCGACAGCCAGAGCAGCGAGTACTTCGACTGCAGCGACTTGCGCCGCACCATCCGGATGACGAACACCAGGCTGGTGAGCGTCACGAGCGCCAGGAACACCTGCGCCGTCGTCGTCATGTTGCGTTCGCCTCGCTCCGCGTAGGTCGGGCGTTGACGAGCAGGGTGGCCAACACCCGGATGTAGTGGTAAGCGAGCTTGATGCTGCGGTTCGAGGCTTCGCCGCCTTGCCGCTCGGCCATGTCGGTCGGGATCTCACGGATCGTGAATCCGCCGTAGTGAGCGGCCATCAGCGCCTCGACTGATTCCATGTACTCTGCCGGATAGTTGACGGCGAAGTACTCGAGCATCGGCCGGTTGAAGGCCCGGAAGCCCGAGCTGGTGTCGGTGAACTGTCGCCCTGACAACATCCGCAACGTCATCTGGAGGATCCGCATCGCACGTCGTCGGGTCCGCCCGGGATCGTACGACGTCGCCTCGCCCGCGAATCGGCTGCCGATGACCAGATCGGCCTCGTCGAGCCCTGCCAGCAGCGACGCGATCAGAGCCGGGTCGTGTTGGCCGTCGGCATCGAGCTGGACCGCCCGTTCGTAGCCGTGCTCGACGGCATAGCGGAAGCCGGTGCGCAAGGCGCCGCCGATGCCGAGGTTGTAGGGCAGTTCGAGCACGGTGACTCCGGCCTCGCGGGCCACGCGGGTCGTCTCGTCGGTCGATCCGTCGTCGATCACGAGGACGTCGAGGTCGGCCGCGGTGTCGGTGAGCGCGCCGAGCACGGCGGGCAAGGTCTCCGCCTCGTTGAAGGCGGAAATGATGACGAGATCGGCCACGCGGTCGCTCCTCACCCGGCGGGTGACGACCCAGCGTACCGGTGCTTGGTCCGCAGCTCGGCGATCTGGTCGACGACCCAGACGAGGGTGACGGCACTGAGCACTGCGAGGGAGGCCTCGGCGCCGTGTCGGAACCGAAGTGTGCCGAAGGCGAGGACACCCGTCAGCGCCACCGTGACGATCGGCGCGAGGACGAGCGCGATCATGGGCATGCGCCGACGGCTCAGCCACGCGCCCACAACGGCGAGCGGCAGCACCACGAACACGTGCAGGATGATCCCGACCTGCTGGAGGCCTGGCGAGCGTCCCTCGACGATCTCCTGCTGGCCGGGCCGCCACAGACCCCAGATCCGCATGAGGCGGGCGGTGGCGACCGCAGGCGTGCGCGTGAGATGGTCGAGCCCGTAGTCGACGGCGTCTTCGCGCCAGACTGCTGATCTGTCGACCTCGCTGACCGTGAACGGCAAGGCTCGCACGCACTCGACGTGCCACGTCCCGATGTCAGCTCCGAAGTAGCTCGGGTCGCAGTTCGCTCCGGCGAGGACCGTCGAGTCGTTGGTCGAGAGCAACACCGGCTCGCCGAGCATCAGCTGGTTCCGCGCGGTCCAGGGCGCGAGCAGGACCAGGGCGGTCCCGACGATGGCGAGCGCCATGCGCCAGCGGAGCCGGCCGCGGAACACGGTCACCAAGACGAGGCCCATCACCACGGCGAGTACGAGGCCTTCGCCCCGCGCAAGGGCGGCAAGGGCCGCCATCGCTCCGGCGGCCGCGGCCGCCCGCACGTTCTCGTCGCGGACGGCGACCATCGCACACAGCAGGGTGAGCGACGCACACAACCCGAACACCGTCTCGGCGTGCAGCGAGCCATCGGCGGCCAGCATGGTCGGGTGCAGCGCCGTGATGGCCGCGGCCACGAGGCCGACGCGGCGCCCGGCAAGGAGCCGGCCGCACCAGCCGACGACCGCGATCGTGGCGGCACCGAGGACACAGCCGACCAGCCGGTGGGCCAATTCTGTGTCGAACCCGAGCCGGCTGGGCACGGCGAGGATGGCCGACCACAGGGGCGGGTGGAGCGCCGTGGCTCGTCCGTCGCCGAGGGGGACACGGATCGGATCCACGTAGCCGACGCCGTCGGCCAGCAGGCGGGCCGAGTGGTGGTAGAAGAACCCGTCGCCGAGGCCGAGGTCGGTGTGCTGGTTCGCGACCAGGGTCGCGATGACGCGGGCCACCAGCCCGATCGCGGTGATCGCCGTCAGCGCGACGACGAAGCGGTCAGCTCTGGCGAAGCTTGCGCGCAGGATCGGCCGCCTTGGGAATGACGGGTGCATCTCGGCCGGTGGCACCTGAGGACTCCTCGTGGTACTCGCCCTCGACGTTGACCGACCAGATGTCGTGGTCGGCGCCGAGCAGGTTCTCGACGGTCAGCATGGCCGTGTACATCGAATGGTCCTGGTTGTTGTACTTGTGCATGCCGTTGCGACCCACCGGGTGCACGTTCGGCGTGTGGTCTTCGAGCCATGTCCGGAGCACGGCGACGTTCTCCTTGTAGGTCTCGTCGTAGGTCGGGTACGCCTTGGGCATCCGAAAGACGTAACCGGCCTCGACGACCGACGAGTCGAGCAGGCCGAGCGACGCGATTTCGCGTTTGCCGATCTCGATGAGTTCTTCGTCGCTCGTGTTCCAGAAGTCGTCACCCTCGAACACGAAGTACTCGAGTCCGAGGCAGGTCCGACCCTCCTTGACCATGTGAGGGGACCACGATCCGAAGTTCTGGATACGTCCGAGTTTGACGTCGGGAGAGTGGACGTAGATCCAGTTGTCGGGAAAGCCGTGCTGCTCGGGGATGACGAGCGCCACGGTGAGGAAGTCGCGGTAGGTCAGGTCGTCAGCTGCCTGGATCACCTCGGTCGGCGGAGCCGGGTCCATGGCCTTGAGGAGATGGGTGATGGGCATCGACGAGATGACGTGGTCGACGTCGATCGACGAACGACTCCCGTCGGCGGCCTGCGTCTCGACGGAG
>Ga0307380_10004447_pt1 | contig 18936 bp, 13 predicted proteins | sample UN3MG_FD_202239 | JGI IMG/M metagenome (GOLD analysis project Ga0307380, IMG submission 202239) | Soil microbial communities from Risofladan, Vaasa, Finland - UN-3 | ecosystem: Environmental > Terrestrial > Soil > Coastal area > Acid sulfate soil | place: Finland: Risofladan, Vaasa | collected... | reverse complement strand
GATCCGCGTCTCCGACGACGGAGCGGGCATCCGCCCCGAGCACCGCCGCCACCTGTTCGACCCCTTCTACTCCGCGCGCCAAGCGGGCCGCGGCCTCGGCTTCGGACTCTCCAAGTGCTGGCGCATCGTCACCAACCACGGCGGCCGTATCGAAGTCGAAAGCGAGCCCGGCCAGGGAGCCGTCTTCACGATCACGCTCCCGCAACGCTCGTCGGGCTGACAGGCGGCCGAGTGGAGTCTTGGCGGGATGACTTCCGCAGACTCGCTCGACGTCGGCGTTTGACGCTACCCCGCTGGTTCCCAAGCTCCGGCTTGGGAACCCACTTCCGCGAAGCTTTGCTGCGTATGGCCGGAAGCTGAAGCTTCCGGCAGGTGCGTTCCCAAGCCGGAGCTTGGGAACGAGAAAACGCGAGTGACTGGTCCAACCATGATGTCTACCATTTGAGCCCGAACTCCTGGCCGCCGGGTGAACGGCCCAGTCCGCCCTGGAGCGGCTTGGTCGGCTGCTGGCGGCGTTTGGGGGGCGGGGCGGGCTCTCCGGCCTCGGACGATTTGTCCTTGTCGACGGGCTTGGGCTCCTCGATCAGCTCTTTCATGGAGAGGCTGATCCGCTGGGCCTCCTCGTCGACCGAAAGGACGACGGCGTCGACCTCCTCGCCCTCCTTGACGACGTCGCTCACGCGCCACACCCGCTTGTGCGAAAGCTGTGAGACGTGCACGAGCCCTTCCACCCCGGGCTCGAGCTCGACGAACGCCCCGTATTCCATCAGCTTGGTCACCCTGCCGTGGACCGTGCTCGTGACCGGGTACTTCCTCGCGGCGCCGGACCAGGGGCTTTCCATCAGGTCGCGGTAAGCGAGGCTGATCTTGCCCGTCTGCCGGTCCACGCTCTCGATCTTCACCCGGATCTGCTGGCCTTCGTGGACGACTTCGCTGGGATGTTGCACCCTTCCCCAGGCGAGCTGGCTGATGTGCAGCAGGCCGTCGACGCCGCCGAGGTCGACGAAGGCCCCGAAGTCCATGAGCTTGCGGACCACGCCCTCGCAGACCTGGCCCGGCTCGAGCGATTCGAGCAGAGTGCGCCGGGCCTCCTCCCTTTCGCGCTCCAGAACGGCGCGGCGGCTGAGCACCAGGTTGCGCCGCAGGGGATTGGCTTCGGTGACCAGGCAGGTGAGCTTCTCGTCGACGAACTCCGAGAGGTCGTCGACGTGGTAGAGGGCGATCTGGCTCGCCGGGATGAATCCCCGGATGTGGTTCACGTCGCACTCCAGACCCCCGGTGTTGTGGCCGGTGACCCGGGCTTCGACCAGCATCCCCTCCTCCAGGTCGGCCCAATCGGCCACTTTGGCGGCCACGCCCGCTCGGGCGAGCTCGTAGATCCCATCCTCGCGATGGTAGCGGACCATGCGGACCTGGACCTCGGCGCCGACTTCGGGCGGCTCGTCGAACTGCTTCAGCGGCAGGATCCCCTGCTCCCGACCCCCCAGCTCCACGAACACGTCCTCCCGACGAATCATCACCACGCGGCCCGTGTGCCGGCTGTCGGACTCCAACATCGGCTGCTTGGTGATCTCCTCGCCGGCGGTCATCAGGTCGTCCAGCGGTTGGTCGGCCAGGGCCTGTTGGAACTCGGCCTCCAGGTCGGCCGAAAGGCGATCGCGGATGTTCGGCGGCGGGAATCGCTTCCCCTCAACCGGCTGCTGCGGCGGCTCGGCGATTGCCTGCAACGCGGCGGGCTCCTGCTCGGGTAGGTCTTCCGTCAGGGCGGTCGCCTCGACCGGCGCGGCGATTTCATCCGGGCCCGACGGCGGGGGCGCGGAGGGCGCGGAGGGTGCCTGATCCTTTGGGATCTCCTGGGGGGTCGTCTCGACGGTCGCCGGCGCTTGGTCTTCGGCGGAGACCTCGTCGGCCGGAGCGGTTTCCGCCGCCGTCGGCTGCCTCGGGGGAGCCTCGGGTTTCTCTTGGGTCGGAGCCGAGGGCTTCGCCTCCGGTTTGTCCGACGCGGCCTTCTCCGACTTGCGAGGCTTCATCCCCACAATGCGGATTGAATCCCAACTGGGCCTGGGGCGATAGGCGGCCGCATCCCGCTGCGACCCGATGAGGATTCGACGAGGAGGAGGCCGTTGGGAGCCGGCCTCGGAGCCCTCGGAATCCGCGGACTCGGGCGTGGACTCCCCCGGCTCGGCGGGCTCGGCCGGCTCGGCCGGAGATTGCTCCCCACCGGCACGCTCGGGCGACGGTTCCGCCTTGGGGGCTGCGTCTTGGGGCTCCTGGGGCTTCTGGGGCTCGGACGACACCGGTTGCTCGGGCGCCGGGTCCGGGCCTTCCAACGGCTTGTCCGGCTTGGCGCCGGCCTCTGAGGAATAGGAGCGGTCGTTCGGATCGCTGCTCATCAAGTCATCCTTGGTGCTTCGAGTGCCTCATGTTTGCGCGCGTCGCGGAACCCCGGACTATTATAGTAGCAAACGGGCCCCGGGGGCTCCAAGTGCCCGCGGGGGCTCCGGGGGCAGGTTTCGGGTGGACGGCCGCGCAGCAAGGTGCGTCTGTGCGGGTCCCCTTCGCGAAGGGGGATTGCGACAGTCACGAGTGGCGGTCGATTGGACGATCCCGGATTCGTGCGTAAAAGCACACGCTTGTAGGATGGGGCGGTCATGATACCTCGGTAGGATTTGCGGGCTTCGCAGGACGGTAGGAGGCGCTCGATGGCGTTTCAGTTCCTTTGTCCCCAAGGACATCTGCTCCAGGCCGACGAGTCGCAGGTGGGCCGGCAGATGCAGTGTCCGTATTGCGGGGGCATGTTCCTGGTCCCCCAGCCGCTACCGACCGCGGCACCCGATCCTCCGCCTCCGGCGCCGCCTGCTTCCCCGGAAGCCGGACCGCAGGCCCCGCCCGCGCAATCGCCCGCGCAACCCCCGTTCTTTCAGCCGCGGGACATCGAAGCGGCGACCTTCCAACCGGCCGCTGCCGGGGCTGAGCCCGAGCCGCAGGTCCCCACCGCGGCCGACCTGCCGATCGTGCACGTGGTCTGCCCGAACGGTCACTCCCTGGAAACACCCCAGGACATGCTCGGCCAGGAGGCCCTCTGCCCGTTCTGCCGGGTGCAGTTCCGGCTGCGTCTGGAAGACAGCGTCGAGTACCGCGAGGAAAAGGCCAGGGAGCAAAAGCGGCGGGAGATCCGAGCGGGTCAGCTCTGGCTGCGATGGGCGATCGCCGCCGCCGTGGTGGTCGTGTTCGGGCTGATCGTCCTGATGTTCCTCTAGGGTTCGCATGGGCGCGACGTTCCTTTCGGCCGTGCACTCTTTGGGCACCGACGCGATCGATGCCGGATCACTCCCCGGAACACCACCCGGCGAACCACGCTCCCGCCCACTGCGCCCTCAGGGATCCCCGGCATCACGGCGAGCCCAAGGCCCAATGGCTCGACGGGCCGGCCCGCGATTTGCCGGTCGACAAGCGGTCGCTATACTCAGGGAAGCTCGATTTGGACGGACGTAAGGGCATGCTGCGCTTGAGGGTCCGCGGCACACGGTTTCCCACGACGGTCAACTTCCAACTCCACCTGATTCGGGGAGCAGACCATGTATCTTCGGAGCTTCGCGGCAACGTTCGGCGGGAACGGATCACGGTCGGATTTTCGCAAGCCCCTCCCGGCGATCGCCGCGTGCGCGATCGCGTCGATCGTCGCCTCTTCGGTCGTGGCGGCGGGCGCCAAGCCGAACGTGATCGTGCTCGTCACCGACGACCAGGGCTACGGCGACCTGGCCTGCCATGGCAACCCGATCATCCACACCCCGAACATGGACCGGCTTCACGCCCAGAGCGTGCGGCTGGTCGACTTCCACGTCGACCCGACGTGCGCGCCGACGCGATCGGCCTTGATGACCGGGCGCTACTCCCATCGCGTCAAAGTCTGGCACACGATCACCGGACGGAACATGCTCCGGAAGGACGAAGTGACCATGGCCGACGTGTTCCGCCAGAACGGCTATCGCACGGGACATTTCGGGAAGTGGCATCTGGGGACCAACTATCCGTACCGGCCGATCGACCGCGGGTTCGACGAGTGGCTCGGCCACGGCGACGGGGGCACGGGCACGGCCACCGACCACTGGGGGAACGACCGGGTGAGCGACACCTGCATCCGCAACGGCCGCAAGGAGCCGAAGGAAGGTTATGCCCCGGACGTGTTCTTCGACGAGGCCATCCGCTTCATCCGGGCGGACCGAGACCGCCCGTTCTTCCTCTATCTGGCCACCTACGTTCCCCACTCGCCGTGGAGTCTGCCCGACAAACGCTGGGTCGATCCCTATCGCGACCAGGTCCCGCTCGGCACGGCGTATTTCTTTGCGTCGATCACTCGGGTGGATGACAACCTGGGACGGCTCCGCCGGTGTCTTGCCGAGGAGGGGCTGGCCGAAAACACGATCCTGGTCTTTCTGACCGACAACGGCACGTCCGGCGGCCGCCAGGTCTTCAACGCCGGGATGCGGGACCAGAAGGGCTCCGAGTACGACGGCGGCCATCGCGTGCCGTGCTTCCTCCATTGGCCTGCGGGCGGGCTGAACCGGCCCGTGGACGTTCCGCACGTCACCGCCCACGTCGACTTGCTGCCCACGCTGATCGATCTCTGTGGTTTCAGGCCGCCCGAGGGAGTGGCACTCGACGGCACCAGCCTCAGGCCGCTCTTCGACGATCCGAACGCCCCCTGGCCGGCGCGGACGCTGGTGGTCGAGTCGCAGCGGATCCCGCATCCCGAGCCGTGGCGGAAGTGCGCGGTGATGACCGATCGCTGGCGCCTGGTGGGCGGCAAGGAGCTGTACGACATGGTTGCCGACCCGGGCCAGAAAAAGAACGTCGCCGACGAACACCCCGACGTGGTCGGCCGGCTGCGCGATGCGTACCGGGGGTACTGGGCCGGCGTGACCGAAGGCGACGATCAGTACGGCCGGCCGATCCTCGGCTCGCCGCAGCAGGAGGAGGTCTATCTGTGCAGCGAGGACTGGACGCCCACCGAAGGCCCCTGCCCGTGGAGCCAGGCGGCCGTCGCCAACGCGACCCCGGCGTTCGGCTTCTGGCCCGTGGAAGTGGCCGTCGCGGGCACGTACCGTTTCGAGCTCCGCCGCTGGCCCCGGGAGGTGGACGCCCCGATCGTCGGCGTCCCGATCGTCGAGAAATCGCCCGACGCGTATCTCAACGACCAGCCCGTCTCCGGAACGCTCTACCCGGCGGAGCCCCGGGCCATCGCGGCGGCGAAGGTCCGCCTGAAGGTCGGCGAGGTGGTCCGGGAGGCGGCGATCTCCCCCGCGGACGTAGCCAAGGTCTTCACGGTCGACCTGCAACCCGGCCCGACACGTATCGAGACGTGGCTGCTCGACGCCGACGGCGAGCCGCTCTGCGGGGCGTACTACGTTTACGCCCGACAGGTGAAGAAGCCCTAGCCGCACGTTGAAAAAGGGTGCCACTGCTGGCTTGTCCAGCAGTGATTTTCGTGCGGATTTGTGCAGCACTGCTGGGCAAGCCAGCAGTGGCACCCGGTGGACAAGAAGTGAGCCGCGGGCGGGCGAATCGCCGTCCTCGTTCCCAGGCTCCGCCTGGGAACGCACTACCGCGAGGCTCTGCCTCGCCCCGAACAGCGCGCAAGACGCAGGCTCCAGTCGGACTCGCGAACGGCAGGCAGCGCCTGCCCAACCGGTCCGTTCCCAGGCAGAGCCTGGGAACGAGGAGAGCCTGGGAACGAGGACGAAAGGGAGAGAACGATGAGGACAACCGTCTTCCGTAGCACTTCCGCCCCAATCGTTCTCCTGGCGGTGGCCACGGTGATCCTGTGGCACGGCACGGCGACGGCGCGGGCCGCAGGCGGCCAAAGCGGCGGCGATCCGAAGCAGATGAAGCTCTTCCAAGAGGTCGACGTCAGCCGCTACCCGGGCTGCTTCGTCTGCCTCGGCGATCTCGACGGCGACCGCCGCGTCGACTTCCTGCTCTATCGCGAGGGGCCGCAGACGACGCCCGGATACCTGGTCGCCCTGGACCACGACGGCCGAGCGCTCTGGTCCCGGGGCGATCCGGCGATCGAGAGGCACATGCCCGACGGCGCGTATCGCGAGCCGGCACTGCGGGGGATCGCCTTCGTCTACGACGTCGATCAGGACGGCCGGTCGGAAGTCGTCACCGAGTTCTGGAAAGACGCAAGGCCCATGCTTTACGTCCTCGACGGGGCGACGGGCGAGATCGAGCACCAGCGCGAGTCTCCCTTCGACCTCGAGGTCCGCGCCGGACGACGAAGCCGCTGCCATCCGGTGGGGCGGATCGCCTATCTCGCGGGCGAAGAGAAGCCGCCGGCCGTCGTGCTGAAGTACGGGGCCAGCGGTCACGTGCCGTCGCACGCCGTGGCGCTCGATTGCAGGTTGGAGACCATCTGGCACGTCGAGGCCGAAGGGGGCGCCATGGGACACCTGCCCTCGGTGGGCGACGTCGACGGCGACGGCCGCGACGAGGTCATCCTGGGCACGCTGTTGGCCGACGACGACGGCCGCGTCCTCTGGCAGAAGGAGGCCCCAAGCCACGCCGACTGCACGGCCGTCTTCCAGCCTTCTGCCAAGCCCGAAGCGGCCGTCTTGATCAGCATCTGCAACACCGGGCCGGCCTTTTGCCTCTCGGCCGCCGGGGAGACGATCTGGGAGAAGACGACCGACGAGGTCAGCCACGGCCAGGGGATCTGGGCCGGCAACTTCCTCGACGCCGAGCCGGGCCGCGAAGTGATCATCCTCCGAAGCGGGCACTGGGGAGACTTCATCACCGTGCGGGGCTCCGACGGGCAGCAGCTCGCCGAGTTCCAACATCGCCGCGAGCTGAAGGGCTATCCCGACTTCCCCTGCGTCGTCAACTGGAAGAGCCCCCAGGTCCAGTCGCTCTGGATCCCCATCGACCGAGCCCTCGTCGACGGCCACGGCAACCTGGTCGCCGAGCTGGGCACGCACGAAGATCGCGTGCGAGAGCGGCTCCAGTGGGGCACGACGAAGTCGCACGTGGCCGCCCAGGCGTTCGCCGTCGACCTCTGCGGCGACCGGCGCGACGAGCTGGTGCTCTACCAGCCGTACCATGGGAAGAGCATCATGATCTTCACGCAGGCCGATTCGGATGCAGCGGAGAAGCCGTACGTGCATCCCCAGAGCGCGTATAACATTCACAGCTACTTCTGAGCATCCCCCCTCGTTCCCGGGCTCTGCCTGGGAACGCACTACCGCGAGGCTCCGCCTCGCCCTGAAACACCGCGCGAGGCAATCTCCAGTGCAGCACTCGAACGGCAGACCGAGCCTGCCCGGCTGGCCCGTTCCCAAGCAGGAGCTTGGGAACGAGAGTAAATTCCAGTGGCGCGACCCGGCCCAACCTGTCCGTTCCCAGGCAGAGCCTGGGAACGAGCAATGTGGGGCCTGGGAACGAGCACGAAGACTCGCTTATGCTGAGGGAGCACAACGATGATCCACCCCGTCCTGCGTCTCTGGGTCCGCGGCGCGGCCGTCGCGATTCTGTTCGGAGCGTCTCTCGTCGGCGCAGCCGCCGCGTCGTCGGCCGAACCTCGACAACAGCCCGCACGCCCGGCCGAAGACGAATCTCGCAACCGCGAGCGGGCCTCCGACGCGTGGACCTTCGTGAGCATCCCGGACTTTCTCAACGTGGATACCGAGTATCCGCAGGAAGGCTGGGAGGACGCCGTGGCGTACGTCCTCGAGGCGATCAAGGCGGAAAACCCCGACTTCGTGCTCGTGGCCGGCGATCTGGTGATGGGCCGCTGGTGGAGCGAGGCGGACGTCGACAAGTACGCCGCCGTCTACTACCCGGCGTGGATCCAACGCATGCAAGACCACGGGCTTGCGTACTACACGGCGATCGGCGACCACGAGCTGGGCGATAACCCCTGGCCGCCGGAGAAGGCGAAGCTGGTGCCGCGGCTCAAAGAGAAGTTCCGCGAGTACCTCGGGATGCCGCTCAACGGCCCGGAGCCCATGAAGGGCACGGCCTTCTGGTGGACGCACAAGAACACGCTGCTGGTGGCCCTCGACGTGTTCGAGGAAGGCCGGGGGCCGCAGGGCGACGTCGTCTGCCAGGTGACCGGCGAGCAGCTCCGCTGGTTCGAGGACGTGCTGGCACGCCACAAGGACGTCGATCACGTCGTGGTCATGGCCCACACGCCGATCCTCACGCCGGTTTGGAAGTGGAGCTCCAGCGGCCTGGTGCTCGACGGCGGTCGCCAATCGCCGTTGTGGCAGACGCTCGGGCGGCGCGGCGTCGACCTCTACCTCTGCGGCGAGGTGCACGCGATCACCTGCACCGAGCGCGACGGCGTTCTCCAGATCGCCCACGGCGGGCTGTTCGGCTACAACCCGGAGGTCAGCTACCTGGTGGCCACCGTTTCCCCCCGACGGATCGAGCTCGAGCTGAAGGCGATCGGCATCGTCAACTCGGGCGAGAAGCTCTGGCAGGTCGGCACGAACCGGCCGCTCGAGCGCGTCGCGATCGCGCCCGAGGTCAAGAAGCAGGGCTTCCAGAGCTTCGGCACGATGGTGATCGACAAGACGGCGGGCACCAAAGCGTTCCTCGCGAAGACGGGCCTGTTCGACGAGTCGCACCATCCCGTGACCGAGCGGCCCGTCGTGGAGATCAAGCGGCTCAACGAGAAGGTCACCTCGCAGCGCGAGTTGAAGGTGCCGCGTTGACGTTGCCAAGGACGGAAGCCACCGGCGAAGGCAAGGCTGATCGAAAAACCTTGCCGCGGATACGCAACTTGCCTAGAATCACTCTCCCGTTGACGTCGAAACGCGACGGTCGGAAGCCCTGTCACTCCACTGAATCGAAAACCTTCTCATGCCGCACAAGAGCTGGACGCTGCTGGGCAGTCGGACCGTCGCGGAGTACAAGTTCGTGCGGATTCGGGAGGACTACTACCGTTTCGAGCCGACGGGGGCCGAAGCGCCGTTTGTGGTGTGCGATTCGGCCGACTGGGCCCTGGTGATCGCCCTCACCGAGGATCGCCAGATCGTCCTCGTTCGGCAGTACCGGCACGGCGTCCGCCAGGTGGTCTTGGAAATTCCCGGCGGCGTCGTGGACGCGGGTGAATCGCCCGAGGAGACCGCCCTGCGCGAGCTGCGGGAAGAGACGGGCTTCACGGCCGAGCGGGTACGGCTCGTGGGCACGATGATGCCCAACGCGGCCCTCAACACGGCCTCCTGTCACGTCGTCCTGGCCGAGGGCTGCCGCCGGACGGACCGGCCCAACCTCGACCCCTTCGAGAAGATCGAGGTCCTCCTCCGCCCGGTGGAAGCGATCCCCGAAATGATCCGAAGCGGCCAGATCCGCCACGCGTTGGTGATCGCCGCGTTCGGGCTGATGGACGCGGTCGTCGGCTCGGAGCCGGGATAGAACGGCCCCCGCGTGCCCCCGCTTTGGGAACCTGCTTCCGCGATCGCTGATCGGCTTGACGCCGATACTTCGCGGCGCGACGCCTTGCGCGGGGCTCGACCGACGGGCGGAGCGGTCGGGCTTCCGATCACTTTGGTCGGCGGCGGCGTTTTCGTCTTCCCCCGAATGCGGAAACCTGCTACGCTCTCCATGGGTAAGGATGGACTCTAAGGCAAGCGTCACGATGAGCCTCGTCAAGCGGCAAATGTCATGAAGGTCTCCGCGAAAACCGAGTACGCTTGTATCGCGATCCTGGAACTGGCCTCGAACTACGGGGCGGGCGAGCCGGTCCGGAGTCGCAAGATCGCTGAAAGCCACGGTGTGCCCCACCGGTTCCTGGTTCAGATCCTGTTGCAGCTCAAAGCGGCCGGTTTGGTGTCCAGCGCGCGGGGTGTGACCGGAGGTTATCGTCTGACTCGCCCGCCGGGAGAAGTGTCGTTGGGCCAGGTGATGAGTGCGATCGAGGGCTCCTCGTCGAGCACCCACCGCAAGAGCCCCAACGCATCGCCCGATTCCCCTGCCGTCAAGGTGCTGATGAGGGCCTGGCAGGACGTGGACGCTCGGGTGGGAGAGGTTCTCAGCGGGATCACGTTCGCGGAGCTGGTCGGCCGGGCGAAGAAGAGGAAGCGCTGACGTATCACGTCTGACGCCCCAGAAGGCCGGCCCCGGGGCGGGAAGTGCTCTCCATTTCCCGATGGCCTACCTTCCTGGCTGCCCGATGCGAAACAGGGCCGACTCGGTGCGGACGATCAGGTTTCTTCGGGCGATGGCGGGCGTGGCCATGCAGATTTCGCCGAGGCTGTTCTTGCCGAGCACCTGGAACTCCGGGCCGGGTTGGATGACGAAGGCATCGCCGTCTTCGCTCAAGCAGAAGACCTTGCCATCGTATGCCCAGGGGGACGAGGTAAACGCCCTGGCACCGCCGGCGATCCGCTGCTTGCCGTAGATCTTCTCGCCGGTTTTCGCGTGGTAGCAGGCGAAATGCCCGCGGTCGTAGACCACGTAGAAGTAGTCGCCACAAGCGATCGGCGACGGGTTGTAGGGGCCGGCCGTTTTCCGGCACCAGGCGACGAACTGGCTGCTCGTCTCGTCGGCTGAAAGCGAGATGTCCCCCGCGACGCGCCGGGCCGGCCCTCGGCTCGCCCGACGACGTCCGGACGTGGGACCCCGCGGGGGCCGGCTTGCCGTCGGATTTGGGCGCGGCTTCGAGCCTTTCTTGCTCAAATTGGCCCTTTTCTGTCGTTGCTGCGGTTTGTTTGGCCATAGCTCATTGAGGAGAGATGCGATCGCATCTTGGGGGCGGCGCTCTGCCCAAGCTCCCGGGGATTCGATCGGCGGAAAGATCACGGAATCTTGTAGACGGAGAAACAACATGCGATGGACGAAAGGGATCACGCTTTGTCTTCTGTTCCTCGCGGCAACCGCGAGCGGCGGACTCGAGCAAGTGCAGGCGGGGGAGCAGGGAGACCTTCGAGTGGTCTTCACGGGCTTGAGCGACAACGCCGGCAGAGTACGCATCGCGCTGGTCAACACGGAGGCGGGGTACAAAGATGAGGAGAAGCACGGCTTTCGCTTGGCCGAGGCGAAGGTGAAGGAGCTCGAGTCGCAGCACACGTTTTCCGACGTCCCCCTGGGCACGTACTCGATCAAGGCGTACCACGACCAGAACGGGGACAAGCGGCATAACAAGAGCCTGTTCGGCCAGCCGTTGGAACCCTACGGCTTTTCGAACAACGTGCGTGGGCGGTGGGGTCCTCCGGCGTACGAGAGCACGAGGTTCCGCTTCCGAGCCGACGGCGCGGAGATCTCGATTGGGCTGGCGAAATGATGGCTCGACGGAATGCCCGTTGGACGTATGATTGTGTCTCGCGGCGTTCGGAGAACGTCGCGCTTGATTCGCGGGCGAGGCATTGTCGAAAGTGGTCTTCCGGCGGGGGAGAAAGAGGCCGCGTCCCTGTGGGGAGCAACTCCGGCTTCTGGTAGGTGGGGATTGGCCAGCCGGACTGCCTTGGCGGTCGGCGGAAAGGGTTCCGCCCCAAACGGGCGTCCTCCGGCGAGCCTACGAACCGCCGATGGGAGTCAGCCCGGTGAACAGGAGGCTGTACAGCACCGCGCCGATCACGCCGCCGATGAGCGGGCCGACGATCGGGACCCAGGCGTAGCCCCAATCGGAGTCGCCCTTGCCGGCGATGGGCAGCAGGGCGTGGGCGATGCGCGGGGCCAGGTCGCGGGCCGGGTTGATGGCGTAGCCGGTGGGGCCGCCCAGCGAGAGGCCGATGCTGAAGACGAGGATGCCGATGGCGTACGGCCCCACGCCGCTTCCGATCTCGTTGTTCGTGTTGAGGATGCCCAGCACGCCCATCAGGAGCACGGCCGTGCCGATGATCTCGCAGATCAGGTTGCCCCGCCAGTTGCGGATCGCCGGGCCGGTGCAGAAGATGGCCAGCTTGGCGCCCGTGTCCGAAGTCGCGGGCCAATGGGGCAGATAGGCCAGCCAGACCAGCACCGCGCCGAGGAAGGCGCCGAGGAACTGGCCGACCAGATAGACGGGCACCTGGGCCCACGGCAGCTCGCCGATCGAGGCCAGGCCAATCGTCACCGCGGGGTTGATGTGCGCCCCGCTGGCCCAGCCGGCAATGTAGACGCCGATCGCCACCGCGAATCCCCAGCCCGCGGCCACCACGATCCAACCCCCGTTTTGCGCCTTCGATTTGGCCAACGAGACGTTGGCGACCACGCCGTCACCCAAGAGGATCAGGACCATCGTGCCTACGAGCTCGCCGGTGAAGATGTTCATGGGGGAGACCTCGTGCGGGTGTTCCGTAATAGTAGGGTGTGTGCTTGCACGCACGCGTTTGTCCGGTCCAATTGACCGTCGTGCGGGGCGAAGCCGCAAGCGGCGGGAACCGGCGCAGCGCTTCGCATGTCCCCTGAGCCGGCTCAATCTAATCCTCCTGCGGGTCGGCGACCAGCCTAAACCGGATTGGGGGCTCGATCGGCTCCTCGAAGGGGACGAGGGTCCCTTCCGCGTGGGGCCACTCGGGCGGCTGCGTGTAGACGGTCGCGGTGACCTGCGACGACGCCTTGCGCCCGTCGGCCAGCTCGATCTCGATCCAGAACCGGCCGATCTTGAAGGAGTCGCGGCCCGGGTTCTCGATCTTCAGACGATTCCACTCGTCGAGCGCGGCGATGGCCTCCGCGGCTAGCTCCATGGCGGCCTCGCTCCAGACGCCTTCGCCTTCCCGGCCTCCCGCGCCCGGGATCGGCCCCAGCGGAACGCGGTTGAGGATCGCGTCGGAGACGTACTGGCCGCCGCATTGGAGCCCGATTCCCTGGTAGTGGAGGAGGCCGCGCTTGGCGGCCCGCAGGTCGTCGACGGTGAGGCCCTGCAAGGGAAACGGCCCTGGTTGGCGCGGGAGCTCGACCGGCTGGTCGTGGACCGTGATGCCCAGCGCCGGCTTGAACGTCTCGATCCGCATGCCGGTCCAGCAGGCCCAGTCGCCCGAGGAGTTGTCGCCCGGGCCGACGTCGCTCGTGAGCTTGATCCGCACCTGCCGGCCGGCCCAGCGTGACAGGTCGGCCTCCAGGGGCGTCCAGGCGTGCTCGATCCATTGCTTCTCGGCGACGACCGTCTCGGTGCCGTCGGCATCGACCACGGCCACGCGGAACAGGATGCCGTCGCCGGGATCGCTCCCGTCGGCCTTGCCAACGTCGCAGCGGAGCGCCGCGTTGGGCTCCTGGGGAAGCTCCACCGGCTCGAACCGGGCGAACGCGTATCCGACGCCGCCGATGTACGGCGGGTGCATGAACAGGCACTTCCGGTTCTCGCCGCCGCAACTCCGCTCGGTCCAGAGGACTTGCGATCGCGTCGGGTCACCGAGCGACTTCTCGGGGCCGCCCCGCAGTCGCTCCCCGGCTTCCATCTGGTCGGAGAGCGCGGCGAGAGGTTGGATCGACTCTTCGGCCTTCAGCCACCACGCCTGCTCATGCACCAAGTCGCCCGCGGCCACCTTCAGCGGAACCTCCCGGACCTCCTCCGTGGTGGGCTTCCGGAACGGGAACTCAAGCTGGATGGTTGTCTCCGGGACGAGCTTGACTCGCTGCGTCTGGCCGTCGAGCGTCACCTCTGCCTCGGCGGCTGAGGGCAGGTGGGGCGTGAGATCGAGGATCAGTCCCGTAGGGTGCGTGCTTGCACGCACGTGCTTATCTGATCCGGCGACGGGCGTGCGTGCAAGCACGCACCCTACGACGCGGAGCTTCGCGCTCACCAGCGGCAGCACCGTGAAGTCGATCCAAGCGCCGTCAAAGCCCTGCCAAAGCTGCTCGCCCGGCTTGGCCTCCGGCGGCACGCGGAACTCATGCTCGGTCCGGCCGGTGACGCGGACGGTCTCGCCGGGCACGACCGCCACGCGCTCGCACTTCAGGCTCACCTCCGGCGGGGCTTGCGGCTTGACGAGATAGCTGAACGCGTCGGGCACCGGCGTGACGTAGACCAGCCCGCGGCTCACGCGGGTCTCGGCCGGTCCCATTTCGTTGGCTTCCTTGTCCAGGGCGATGGCCCTTGCCGCACGGCCCTCCAGCGAGACGGCCAGCGTGGAGCACTTGCCCACGGGGATCAGCTCCACGCTCCCGTCGGCCCGCTTGTGGGCGACGAGCTGGCCGTCGCAGGCGGCCTTGTCGAACCGGGTGAAGCGGCCGCGCCCATCGGCGTAGACGTAGGCCGGCGAGTCGACGTAGTCGGCCCGGTGCCCCTCGACGATCGCGCTTCGGGCGATCAGCTTGCCGTCGCGCGTATCCTCGGCGTACCAGCCATTGGGCGGCAGCTCGGCCTCGGGCGTCTTCCACGTCTCGGTGGGATGTCCGTTGACGACGACCTTCATGCCGTTGGAGTACGTCGTGGCGATCTGCGAGCGCCGGTAAGCGCCGGTGGCCACGGCCGCGCTCGTGTCGAGCAGGTTCCCCTTCTCGTCGGCGTAGCGAATGTCGGCGGCCGTCTCTTGCGCGTACCGGGCATGGACCTGCTGGACGTTGAAGTAGCTCCGCACGGCGCTTGCCATGCCGCCTTCCATGACCAGGAATCCGGTGTGTCCGAACGCAAGCGTGGCGGCCAGGAAGCGGTCGAGCCGGGCGTCGCGCTCCTCCGGCGTGTCGCCGGCCCCCTGATTGCGCCCGTAGAACATCCCCAGGTTCCCCATGCCGAAGTTGCAGCACAGGGGGTGCAGCTTGCGGAGATCGAAGTCGACCAACCAGGGGCTGACGTCGAGGTGGGCGAGCTGGTCCTGGCCGTAGTTGCCGTCGGTCAGCCCGCAGTAGTACCAGTGGTTGTTCCCCTCGCTGTAGACCGGCCCGTTCCACGTTTTCTTTTGGTGGAGCATGATCTCGCCGTAGGCGTAGAGCGTGGCGGCGAACGTGCCGGCGCCGGGCACCCGGGCGTCGAAGTCGCAGTAGCTCCACGGGCGCACGGCCGTGTGGACGTCGCAGTAGGCCGTGTCGAGGTGGAACTTCTCCTGGATGATCGGGGCCAGCCGGGCCTCGAGCTCCACCGCCCGGGCGGGCTTGGGGTTGTAGCATCGGGCCCAGGCCGAGCGCCAATCACCGTCGGAAAGGCGCGAGACGTAGTCCTCGTCCCAGTGCTCGTTCACCGGGGCGTAGTCGGTGTAGTTGTTGTAGATGCCGTACCGGAACCCGAGGGCGCGGATCTTTCGGGCGTACTCGGCCTGGCCCTCGTCGCCGCCTTTACCGGGCGCGGCCCGGGTGCGGAGCGTGAAGCTCTCGCCGCCGTCGCGCCAGCCCGTCTCGTGGTCGGTGATCACCACCTTGGTCATCCCGTAGCGGGCGACCTCCTTCCACGTGGCGTAGTCCCGCTCGCGGTTCGAGGCCCCGTGCGCCCGCCACAAGCGCTCGCCGGCCACGTGCATCCAGGGCGACGGGGAATTGGCCACGTTGGGCAGGACTTCCTCGAACCGCGGGGAGACGGTGAGAAACAGGCGCTCGAAGCAGCCGTTGCGCCGGCCGTCGGTCTTGGGCAGGTAGCGGGAGCCGCCGTTGTAGGTCGCTCCTTCCTCCGAAATGGCATTGACGGCCCAAAGCTCCGAGGCGTTCGACCGGTAGTAATCCACCAGGCCCATCAGAAACAGCGGCTGCTCCGCCGGGCCCATCACCAGCACGGCCGGCCGCTGCGATTCGCAGGCGAGGTAGGGAAGCGTCACCAGCCGCGGCTCCCGGACGCCTACCGCTCGGCCGAATCGCACGTCCTCGACGCGGCCGCTCGGGTCCGCTACGTCGATCACCAGCGACTTCTGCCAGAGCCGCAGCCGGTAGGTGAGCTCGTCGGTCGCTTTGCCGCGGGCGAGCCGCCATCGGGCGACCACGACGTCGCCCTCCCGCCGGCACTCCAGCAGTTGGGCCTCGGTGCTCCCGTGCTCGACGCCTTCTTCGGTCCGCTCGCGGATGCCCAACGGAGAAACGCCGCCGTCGGCCATCGGCTGAAACGGGCCGCCGCGGCCCTCCCACTCGGCCGTCACGTCGCCGAGGGTGCTCGTGGCCGGCTTGTAGCGGTACTCGAGATGGCCGTCGTCGCCGCGGTAGTGGAACACGTACTCGCCGTCCGATTCCTCCAAGGTGATCTTGAACTTTTCGGTGAGGTTGTCGGGCAGGATGGTCTCTTCGCGGTTGGGGAACGGAAGTCGGCCGGGACCGGTGTTCGTGCCGGTGGTCTGTCCTTCGGGCAGGTCGATGCCCCGTTGGGGTCGCGGCTCGAACTCCAACGGCGGCAGGTTTTCCTGGTAGACGGCCAGGTTGTCGAAGTGGAGCAGGCGATCCTCCTCGTTGCGACCGCCGGCCACTTCGATCGCCTCCAGGGCCGCCCCGTCTTGGAGCAAGGCCAACTGGTCGGGGCTGAGCCGCCGGTGCATCACCCACCACTCCCTCCAGCGGACCCTGCCCAGGGAGACGCGAACCAGCTCGCCGCCGGCTCCCCGGAGGAGAACGCGAACGTCGACCTGCGGCGTGGTTTTGTCGGACACCCAGGCCCAGTTGTTGCCGTAGACCCAGAAATTGACGCAATCGAACGGCGGTTGGACCGGGACCGGCTTCGGCGGCTTCACGGTCACCGTCGCCCCAGGGCCCGTGCCCCGGTAGGTGAGCGTGCCGACGTACTTGCCCCAAAGCTGCTGCCGGCGGGAGCGGGCGAAGGCGGCTTCGGCGTCGGCGCACTCGACGGTCCAGCCGTCCAGGTCCTCAAAGTCCACAAGCGGCGGCCGCGTATCCTCGGTCCGCCCGGCCCAAACCATCTCGTAGGGCCGCTCGCCGACGGGCTCCTCGGCAGGTGCAGGTACGGGCAAAGCGAGAATGGCCAAACACGGCAGGACGATCTTTGCGTTCATCGGGCGGGCCTCCACGGGTTGGCATGGCGTCGGCAGGGTGGCGCGAAGCGTACGGCCACGCACCCGATCTTGACGCGACGGGCAGGCGGCGTCAAGCAGGCGGAACGCAAAGCGGCCGACGCTCCGTTACGACGCAGAAGCGTCGTAACGAGGCGGGAAAAGCGCTGGGCCCGGGTCTCCTGACAGCGCTGGGCCCGGGTCTCCCGCCTACTGCTGTCAAGGTCTTTGGTCAGGGGCCTCGGGACGTTTGGTTTGGTTTTCTGCGGCTATGGGCTTGGAGAATCCGGTAGACCGAGTTATGAGTGCGGCTGCCCGGTGCCTACGCCCGAGCACTATGGAAGCTCGTTCATCCTGGAGGTGCGCGGAGTGGCTGATGGTCGACTGCGGGCCGGGCACGACGTACAAGATGGGGCGGATGGGCTTGCGGCCGGGCAGGGTGGGGCACCTCTTCTTCACGCACCACCACTTCGATCACAACTGCGACTTTCCATGCTTCGCCCTGACGCGATGGGACCTGAGCAAAGGCACCGAGCCTCCGCTGAAGGTGTACGGCCCTCCGCCCACCCGGGCGTTCGTCGAGCGGCTGCCGGGCAAGGAGGGGGCGTTCTTCGACGACTGGAACTCGCGGATCCAGCACCCGGTCAGCCAGGCGATCCACAAGCGGCGGGGCGGCGGGCTGCCCCGGCCGGCCCCGGCCATCGTGGCCCGAAGCTTCGGCGGCGCCGTGCTCTTTCCCGATGAGCTGACGACGGTGGCGCTCACCCCGCGCGCCGAGGGTGCCGGCAAATAGAGCAGGACGGCGTTCTTGCCGGGGACGGGCCGCGTGCTCCAGCGGACGGGGCGTGCGGCGGTCGTCCTTGAACCATCCGGCGGTCGCGACTATCCTCGGACCGGGGCCGCTGCACACCGCCATTCCGGAGGACTTCTGATATGCCACACGGGACGGCCTTCTTTACGAACCGGACGCCTTTGCCGCTCGGGGCATTGCTGCTGTTGGCCACACTCGCGCCGGCCGGAGCGCCGCTCTTCGCCGGCGAACCGGTCCAGCCCGGGGGATTCCGGCACGCGCGGATCACCGACGCGTGGGCGGCCTACGCCGACAAGCTGACCTTCGGCAAGGGGCAGACGCTGGCGCTGGTGGACGACGGCTGCACGCTCTCCAAGCCCGAGTGGTCGCAGTCGGACGGCGACGGGCCGAAGGTCGTCGTCACCTACGACAGCGTCGACGGCGACACCGATCCCAAGCACGAAGGGAAGGGATACCACGGCTCGACGATCGGCGTTCCCTCGTCGCTCAACTACCAAGGCAAGTGGGGCGTGGCGTACAACGACCAGCTCGCGGTCATTCGGGGGCTGGAGTGCTGCCACGGCAAGATCGGCGACGGCCCGACGTTGGCCGCCGGCCTGCAATGGATCATCGACCACCACGAGCAGCACCGGATCACGACCGTCAACCTCGCGCCGGTGGACGACCTGGCGCACGACGGGCCGGTCCCCACGGAGATCGACGCGAAGCTCGCCGAGCTCCGCCGGCTCGGCATCTGGGTGAGCGCGCCGACCGGCAACCACAACTTCACCACCGGCATCTCGTGGCCCGCCTGCCAGCCGGACTGCTTTGCGATCGGGGCGGTGCGACCCGGCAAGGACGAGGTCTATCTCGATCGGCACGCGAAGGTGGACCTGGTCGTGCCGGCGGCCGCGACGTCGTCGTCCAACGCCATCGCCTGCGGCGCGGCCATCCTGTTGCGGGAAGCGATCGCGAAGACCGGCTACGACTGGAAGGGGGACGGCCCGACGCTCCCCGAGGCGATCCTGGCCGTGATGCAGAAGACGGGGAAGACGGTCGAGGACCCGCCCACGCGGCGGAGCTACCGTCGCCTCGACCTGCGGGCGGCGCTCGACCACGTCTTCGCCGGCGCTCCCAAGAAATAGCCGGGACATTGTAGGAAATTGTAGGGTGCGTGAAACGCACCATCTGCGCTTCCGTAGCAGGCACACGCCGTGTGCCGTCCGCCGGCTACGGCACACGGCGTGTGGGCTGCTCAAAACGGCGGTCAATCACTCGCCACATGGTGTCCCGTTTGTGTTCCATCCC
>Ga0307380_10004445_pt1 | contig 18938 bp, 27 predicted proteins | sample UN3MG_FD_202239 | JGI IMG/M metagenome (GOLD analysis project Ga0307380, IMG submission 202239) | Soil microbial communities from Risofladan, Vaasa, Finland - UN-3 | ecosystem: Environmental > Terrestrial > Soil > Coastal area > Acid sulfate soil | place: Finland: Risofladan, Vaasa | collected... | reverse complement strand
CTTCAGAAAGAACACTATATGTTTACGATGAAATTGATAGGACTAATGTTAAAAAATTTCCAACTACTAAAGATGGTTCTATTTGCTTTGTCATAAAGGACAATGAAGAGATTTTATTCTTTATGAAGAATTCTGAATCTGGAAAAGAGAATGTATCTGCAATGTGGACAAATTCTTCGGCAATGATTTATTCTAAAAAATTATTGTTTGATTTGTTATGGACAAAATCTAAATCAATTCCACTCTAGTTTCAAATTAAAAAATTTTTTTTATGTGTATATCAGATAAACTCACACCTCTTTATATACAAAATTATCTGCTTGTTATTGTGAGTAATTCGGAATTTAAGATTCGCACAGGAATCCCAGGATTCGATTTGATTATAGATGGAGGATTAAAAGAAGGAAAAACAATTGTCTTATCTGGAGAATCTGGGAGTGGTAAAACAACATTTGGGATGCAATTTCTTCATAATGGCGCACTAGATTTTGAAGAACCAGGAATATTTGTAACTCTAACACAAAGCCCACAAGAACTGATTAATGACTTTCGAAGTTATGGATGGAATATTGAAAAGTTGATGGATGAAGAAAAAATTTTGATAGTTGATGCACGACCATTTAAAATGAATGATGAAACGTTTGAATCAGGAGATTCTTTGTATGGTACAGAGCCTTTTCCATTTACTCATTTGACTCAATTAATTTTGCAAGGAATTAAAAAAATTCATGCCAAACGTCTTGTTGTTGATTCACTTTCGGTTTTAAGCATACAGTATGGAAATAAATTTAATGCTCGCCAAGGTATTCAAAAATTGATTCACGCCTTAGATGAAAAAAAATGCACGTCAATTTTTATTTCAGAGAATTTAGATTCAAAAACTCCCCCAGAATGGTATGAAGCATCAGGAATTGTAATTTTAAATCATGTTCAAAAAACAAATACAATGGAACGATCAGTTCAGGTTATTAAAATGAGAGGAACAAAACACAGTGAACAAACCTATCCAATAAGATTCAATGAAAATGGATACCATGTATTACATCCAAGATTACAGACAATAAACTAATCATTTGAGTTTGTTAATTTCTTGAGCGACCATTGGCAAGAAAGCCCCCACGTCAGTTACTATTCCCAAAGCTTGCCATGTTCCCCTATCCATTAATTTAGTCACTGTTGGCTGACTAATGTCAATAACAATAGCTTTAACATTTGATGGAAGCATATTTCCTGTGGCAATAGAGTGAAGCATTGTTGAAATCATTATCACCATGCTAGCATTTTTAAGAACTTTTTTGTACTCCCTTTGCGCTTTGGCAACATCGGTTATGACATCAGGTAAAGGTCCATCATCTCTAATCGAGCTTGCCAGAACAAAAGGAACTTTATTTTTTACACATTCATAAAAAATACCGCTTTTGAGTTTTTTTTGTTGAACCATTTTTGGAATAGAGCCTGCTTTGAAAACTGCGTTGATAGTATCCATATGGTTCCTGTGGCCACGTTTAGCTAGCGTTGCATCATGAACATACATTCCTAAAGAAGTACCCATGGTAGCATATTCAATATCATGAACTGCCAATGCATTACCTGCAAGTACACCATGAACAAATCCACCTCGAATTAATTCGGCTACAGAATCAGCTGCGCCGGTATGTACTATGGCAGGACCTCCAACTATTACGATTTTACCTCCGTTTTTTGTTGTTTGAATAATGTCTAATGCAACCTTTTTTGCAATATGCTGGGTGGGTCTTTCACTAGAACTACTACTTCCCATAAATGCAAAAATATTTGCTTGATCTCGAGGTCTTTGAGGCGGAGTTACTTTAACACCAATTTCATCTACAACAATAAGATCATCTTTTTTTACATCTCTAATTGGCACACAGTGTGCGATGTTTTTCTTTACAACGATACATTTGTCCATCATTTGATTCTCAACTGAAATCCATGAGTTGTTATGAAAAATCCATGTATCATTATTTGTAGTACTATAGAAATTATCTGGCATCACCATGTCTTTTGGTGCTTTTTTTAGTTTGACTTGTTTTTTGTTGTGCACAACAGCCCCTTCTCTATGAATATTATCCATGATTTCCTCAAGGTGTTTTTGATCCTTTCCAGTAACTAAAAGTTTAACAAAACTAGAATCCTTTTTCTTTTTACCTACAGTTAATTCTAAAATCTCAAATTCTCCGCCATAATTCATTATCTTATCAAAAATTTTTGTCAAAATCATAGAGTCAATCAAGTGACCGCTTACCTCAACTTCTTGAGAATGTTTTTTCATCAAATAAATTCATGGACATTCCTTCAAAAAGGTTTGGGCATGAATTTAAGCACAGTTTTTGTTAATTAATCTATACAGGTAAAATTACCTTACCTTTGAATTCTTTTACATTATCTGAGTGAAAAATTGTTTCAAACTGTTCCCTTTGAACCTGAGTAACACCTTGTACAATTGATTTGGAAATACCATTTCTATCAACTATGGCTAGAATGTAGCCACTTGTATCTGTCAACACAAAACCCGCACTTTCGTCTACAAATGAGTATAAAATTTCTTCACCTACAGGATCCCAAACATTGGTTTTGTTATCCCTTAGGGCCAAAGCAGGCATAGCTTTGCCATCTGTGATTTTATTTAGATATTCGCGGGCCAATGCAACCCTTTTCTGACCCAACTTTAATGCTTGAAAATACTGCACAGATTCTTAAATTTCAAAATAATATAAAAACGATCTTTTTAATGGAAATTTGATCAAATTTAATCAAAAGAAAAAACAAAACGTGGTAATTTTACATCTTTTTTTCACAATTCAAACTAAAAAATCTAATTTAGTTCTAGTAGAATGAATTTCTAAAATTAAAAAATTCAAAAAGATCTGACAAGTAATTTTAAAAATAAATTTAATTTTTTTTTAGATAGTTTCTAAAACAAAATACAGTCAAGGATTTACTCTAAATAAGAATAAGTTTAGATAGCAAGATTATTTATTTTACAAGTAAGAAAAATAATGCCCTTAACAAATAATGTAATTTTAAAATTAAATGAAATAACCACAATGATAGAAGATAAAAATAGTTTAAAAGAATATGAGATTGAGCAAATTAAATCTATTTTTAAAACAATAATTGAAGAGGGTGAGCGATACGATTTAGATGATATTGAATCATGGTTTCAAAATGAAGGAAGTTGGAAAAATAAAGAAATCAGAATTAGAATTATAAATTTGGCCCATTATGTTCAAAATAAATTTCAACAAACACTAAAACTAAAAATTATTTCAGACGATGATTGTGATTGCGAAGATTAATCGTCCAGTTTTTCTAATAACCTTCCAACAATTTTTGCGTTTTCTGTTCTCTCTTTTAAAATATTCTCCAATCTTGTTGTATTCTGTTTGGTTTTTTCCTGGCTTGAAATCAATTTAAAATATTCTTCATCCAAGTCATTATTTGCTTGTAGTCTTTTAATTACTTCAAAAAGTATTCCTATTACTTGTTTTTGTGCTTCAATTAATTCATCTTTTTGAGTTTCAGACATGTCTCTTAATTATTTAGCTGATTAAACAGATTTAAAATATCAGGGTGCTTGATTTCTTTTTTTGCGGAATCAAAAAAAGTAGTGAAATCTTTAGAAGATCTATTCTGTTTTGAATATATTTTTGCCTGTAATGCCATTTCAAATTTATCTATCTGATGAACAAAATTTGCATCGTTTGTTTCATTCGTTTGATATTCATTCCAAATTAAAAGATATTGTTTTTGAAGAGTTTTAGGTAAATTTTTTAAAATTTCTTTCATGGCTTTATTTTCTAAAATTATTTTATCTTTTTTAGATTTTTGTTCCGGTGTAAAATCCCCTGTAATAGATTCAGCCAAATCATGAAGTAGGATCATTTTTAGAATTTTATTAGTATTATAATTTTGAGAGTCAGACAAAATCATTCCGATAATTGCCATGGAGAATGTATGATCTGCCACTGACTCTGGATTCACTATAGAGAGTTTATCAATCCAACCTTGCCTTGAAATTATTTTGAGATTGGCTGCAATGTATAAAAAATCTAAAATCAAGATTGTTTTTTTAATATAGATATGATTAATCAATTTTTCTAGATGGAGTGTATTAGAATAACATAATAGTAAAACGCCCATACAAAAAGTCTTGAAAATATATACTAAAACTGGTGATGATGGTACAACTGGCCTCCAAGGCGGTTTACGCCTAGCAAAATCCAACTCTAGAATTATTGCATATGGAACAATAGATGAAGTGAATGCATCATTAGGTATAGTTTTGACTAATAAGTTGGACTCCGATATAGAAGAAGTTTTCACACAAATTCAAAATGATTTGTTTATAGCTGGAGCGGACCTGTCTAACCCAGATTTGCTCCAAATACGAAACAGGGTTACTTCTTCTATGATAACTAGGATTGAAAATACAATTGATAATTTTGAAACGGAGCTGGCTCCATTAACTAATTTTATTTTGCCTGGCGGAGATATATCAGCCTCACAAGTGCATTTTACTAGAACAATTGTAAGGAGATCTGAGACTTGCCTAGTATCATTAATGGAACAAGAACAGATCAACGAAAACTGTGTTAAATACATCAATAGACTATCTGATCTTTTGTTTGTTTTAGGGCGTGTAATTAACAAAAGAAAAGGAAAAAAAGAAAATATCTGGAAAGGATAAAAAGACAAACTTTAATTTTGCATCAAAAAGAATTTTTAATGTGCCAGGGTAGCTCAGCCTGGGAGAGCACTCGGCTGAAGACCGGGCTGTCGCGCGTTCAAATCTCGCCCCTGGCACTTTTCTTCTAAAATATCTATGCTTCATAATTTTTATAAACAAGGCCACCTCTAGGATTTCGACATTAATGGCAGGAAAAAAAATTGCAAAAAAATCATCAAAGGTAAAAACACAGAAAACAAAAGGGAAAACTAAAGGTAAAAACGAGATAAATGAAGATTATGGTGATGGCATAGCAATAATTGATGATGATCTCACGATCGATCAAGAGAAAATTAATGAAGAAAGAAGAGCTTATCTTGAAGAAGCAAGATCCCAAGAAGCCTCAGACTAAGTAATCTTTATCCGATCCTAATTCACATACTAATACATGAGAGCATTGTGCCTAATTACCGTTAAACCTGGAAAGGTTGACGCAGTAGTTCTAATTTTAAAGAAAAAAAGAAAAATCATCAAAGATGTGATGGTAGTAGCAGGCCGAGCAGACATTAGTGCGATAATGCGTGGTACAATGGATGAAATTAATCAAATGGTGATAGATCTTAAAAAAATTAAAGATATTGTTACAACTGAAACATTGATTGAAGTGGAGGTAGATTTGGGTTGGTAAGAGCGATTATTTTAGTAAAATCACCTAAAAAATTGATAGCTGCAAGGCTACGAAAAGTCAATTGTGTACGTGATTCCTTTCCAACAAGTGGGCAATTTGATGCAGTGGCAATTATTGAGGTTGACGAATTAGGACAAATTAAGGATATTGCCACTCAAATTCAAAAAATTAGTGGAGTAGATAGGACAGAGACCATGGTTGAAGTCCAATAAAAAAGAATTTAACGTACGACTGCGAAGAGATTATCGTGAATGTCAAAAAGGTTGGAAACGTAATTTTGGCTGTAAAAGATATTGATAGATCAATTTCTTTTTACCATGAATTAATTGGACTTCCAATTAAGAATCAAAGACGATCGTGGGTGGATTTAGGAACCTCTGGTGCCTTACTTAGTCTACACCCTGCTTCATTAACAGCAGAACATATTGGGAGCTCAATCGACAACGGAATCACAGTAGGATTTCTAGTTGGAGATGTTCAATCCTCCGTAGATGAATTAAGAAGCAAAGGCGTTACAATTTATCGTGAAATTGTGGAACGCGAGGCAGGAAAGAATGCAGTGATCCAAGATCCTGACGGATATCTAATATCCCTATTTGAACCCATATTCAGCGATAAAAACCAACAGACCGGCGGATATCACGGTTTTACTCCCGCTTAAATTAATTTTTTAATTTTTGAAATAATTGAATTGATGTTTTTTTCTTTTGCATCAATTGAAATATAAAAAGTCATATTATTTTTTTGGAAAATAATGATAGATACTTTTTGATGCTGAAGTAAAACATGATTTAATTTTCCTATAGAATTATCAGAATCTTTCCTTAAATTCATTAAAGTTGAAAGTATGAAAAACTCATTTTTTACCTGCTCTGATTTCAACAGAGGTTTTAAATCGGATCTTACAATCCCTGTTATTGTTCTCCCATATGCGTTAATCACTCCAGTATATCTAACACTTGAGGAGATTTGAATAATTTTTTGGCATTTTTTTCTGTAATTTACAACTAGATCTTTCCACTTTTCAGCAGGAGTTTTTACCATAAGGCAAGTTAATTTTGAAATTAATAAGGATTCGTACTAGGTTGAGAAATTTTGAAATCAAAAAGGATAATCAAGTTAGGATTGTTTTTTGTCTAATTTTTTTTTTAATTCAAGATTTTGTTTTAACAATTGATCGTTTCTTGTTTTTAAAATTTGAATCGAATTTTTTTCAGAATATAATGGATGTCCTGGGGGTATTATCCCTGATGCATTCATGCTTGTTAATCCAGATACATGATGATGATACATTCTTTGAAAACCATCCAACGTTTTATTAAGATTTGATGCGTTTTGTAGAAATTTTTCTTTCATTGGATTTTCAAAAATTTTAAACATCGGGGGGTTTATGCCTGGAGGTAATCGCGGAAATTGAAATGCTCTGTGAGGAATATCATTGTTTAAGTCATAAAGATTTTTTAATTGATTTAATACTTCTCCATCCATATTTATCGTGATTTTATACCATATTTTTGCCTTGCTTTAGGCGTTTGATATACTAAAAAGTATAACATGGGTTCGTTTTACTCAAATTGAGCTAATCGTAGATCCTTATAGATTAGAATTTTAGATCGCAATTACGAATGACAAATTCAAATAAAATATGTCTTAAATGCAACAAAAAGATCAAGGGGGAAGAATTGCACAAAATTGTAATTTATGTTGTTCAAGAAAAATTTTCAGAACACCATTACGAACATGTAGAATGTCCAGACAAATTTACTATCTAACAATCAAGAACAATCAGTTTTTAATCATGATTAATTAAATTTAATGGGACTTATTTTAAAGAAAAGAGATCAGAGTGCGATTAAAACCAATAATTCAATATCCAAGTAAATTAAAATTTTTCTTTTGACATCATGTAATGGTAAAGTGAATAGGTATTTTGGATCCATTAATCAAAAATACTTTAAACATGATTATAAAAACTCACATCATGAAGAAACAACTATAAGAGTTTTTAAATCATCCTTTTTTGGATATCTTTTTGATATTATGAATTATTTATGATCGTATTTGCGAGGCAAGTAATTTAATGACAAGGATTTTAAATTTAGAAAAATAAAATTTAACATCTCAGTGATTATTATATTATAATTGGTTTCAATATCGATCTTTTATTATCAGTTACAAAATTTAATTAATTAATTTGTTAAGGAATCGTTGTAGAATGAAAAAATGCGCAGGATTGCCAAACTTTGAATGTTTGTTCAAACTGATTTAAAATTTGTAGAAAAGGATTTACATCTAATTTAATACATATATTTAGAATGTCAAAATTTGTTTTTAATATTGGGAGTTAATTTTTAAAATTATTAATATTTATTTTACATTATTTTCATTCCTTGTATTTGTAACGAAATTGTTTTTCAATTAAATTAAGGAAAAGATCTTCATTAAACACAATTAAAATAATTACTGGTTTTAACTCATTATTTGAAAAAAGAATTCCCCATACCATATGTAAAAAATTTCGATAGTTATTCCTTATAGAGTCATTAGTTTTTCAACAAGAGGGTATTCTAACCCCCAATAATTCAATTTTTTATTTTTAAAATTTTAACTTGCTTAAATCAGATATGGAATACCTGATCTAGGTTAGTTAATTCATAATGCTTTAACATCATGATCAATAATAAAATGAACATGTTAAGCATAAAAAGTAAAACTTGTGAAGACTGCCTACGAATGGATTGTGTAAAGGGTTGTTTGTGTGATTGCCACAGTGTATTTCACAATTGGAATTAATTCTATACAATATTTTGAAGGATATGTATTACCGTACCGGTACGGTAATAATTTAGTTTTTTGAGTAATTTTAGGGCCAAGAATTATCCAAAAAAAGTAATCGATAATTTTCCTTTAGATCATATCGAATTTTTTGGAAATGTTCGAATGTGTCAAAATCTATAGACGTTAAAACATGTAATTCTTTTACTGCCAAAAAATAGTTTTTTAAAATAATTGAAAATTTTTGAAACTATTAATTTAGCATAAAGAAAACATCATCCATCATATTGATATACTTTGTATATATCTCCAGTTAATCTGGAACGAAACTTCCATTCATCTTTAGTCCAATTTGTTTCTATGAAATTTTTCTGAGTTGTTGGATGTATTCTTTCATATACATCTTGACCAATAAGAATCTGATTTGGTTTTGCCATGTTCTGGATTTTTGAAGAAATATTCATCACAGGTCCCATTAAATCTACATGTGAGGTCGTTTCATTTGATCCGTATCGAACAACAATACTTTGGCCATAATCTACTCCAATTTTTACCATTAAATCTGGGTAATCATATTGATTTAGAATTGGATTAATTCCCTTTTCAATTACCGTTATCATTGATTTTGCACAGGTAACAGCCTTATCTGAAGAAAGTAAGGAGTTGTCTGTGGCATAAAAATAGCCAATTACAGCATCACCTACAAATTTTAAAACATACCCCTGATGTTGACGTATTACTGAGGCCATTTCTTGAGAAAATGAACTAATAATAATAGCCAATTTTTCTGGAGGTAATTCCAAAGTCATAGTTGTAGAGCCAACTAAATCAACATACAACACCACTATGTTGATTTTTTTAAAAACATTTTCTCTTAAAAATTGTTCAGATTCATTAGTTATCCCAGTGTATTCATATCCTTTTTTCAGAGCACCCCAAACACGTTTTTGGGTTTCCATGATCATTGTTTCAGAATCAACTACTTTTTCTTCTCTATGATCAAGGCTTGGATCAATGACTTCGGGAGTTTTTTTTTCAATTGGTGAATGATCTGAAGGCATCAATAAATCTCCGATAAGGGCTATTTTGAACCTATTCTAAGGGGAAATCAATCCCACAAAGGATACATTTTCCACGGTCTCCAGCATATTGTTCATGATAATATACTAAAATTTTTGATTGGCAGAAATTACAACTAATGTCATCGTCGGTCATATCTACTATACTGTGTTTTACACTTATTAGGATTTCATGGTGTAAGGTTTAAGGAACATAAAAATTGGATGTTTTTGTGCGTCTTGGAATTAAATCACCAAATGAATTTATCCAATTTTTAAATACCAAAAATACTGATATACAAAATAGTTTCATTGAACAAATTCAAAACATAACTATTCCTGTTAACACCAAGGTGATGCTCGGAGATGCAACAATTACAGAACAAAAAACTTTTGATCCTGAATTAGTAAGACGTTTTTATGAAAATTTAATAAAAGATTTGAAAGATTGGACGATTCAACAAGTATCAATTTCAAATAATGAAGACCTACGTAGAATTTTTACAAAATTTGAAATCAAAGAAGGTAATTATCTAATTTCAGGTCATTTATCATTACAATACCATGTGTTGTTATTTTACCGACCTGATCAAAGAGTGGTAGAGGCACAAAAGGAGTTAGCAAATATTATTGATTTGACAAAGAATGAAGAGCAGCAATTATCTGATAATAATGATCAACTTATCTTGGATAGATTAAAAGAGATAGGGTACAAGGATTTTGATCATCAAAAATTATTTGAAATATTCTTTGAAAATAATGAATTAAGAGAGAAAATTTACAAAGAGATTGAAGAAAAATCAGGTGTAGATTTTCAACAGATGGTCGATAGAAAAAAAGAATTGGTAAAAGAATTAGATAATTTACTTATTGAAACATATCAAACAAGCACCGTATTAATTGATGATGCTAAATTAGTTACAGGGGAAGAAGGCTGTTTGTGTACTTTTGACATAGAATTTGTCAAGGGTGGTATTAAAGAGGGATTATTTGATCCTAGAAAAATACCTGATCCGATAAAGAAAAAACTTGAAAGTCGAGTAGATGAAGTCTTAAAGTACATTATGGTTTAATTTTATTTTAATCGCCTTGAAGACTTTAAGATTAAATATCAAGTTTAATGTTTAAAGGAGGTTTAAGGGAATTTTGTTTCCTCGAGAACGATTTTTGCATCTATTCGTAAAAATTGATTAAATTGTGATTTTTTTATGGAAGAAGTCAAATATGTCGGCAAAATAGGAACATCGCAAATGACTCCAACTTATGAGGACATATTACGAGCAGACAAGATGAAAAGTGATAAAATACGAAAAACATCACTTATCTATTCTCCGACCTTTAGTATGTTAAGTGGATCCAAAGTTTTTCTAAAATCTGAATTTCAACAAAAAACTGGTGCTTTCAAAATCAGAGGAGCGTATAATAAAATCCTAAATCTTAAAGAGGAGGAAAAACAAAAAGGGGTGATTGCAGCATCTGCTGGTAATCATGCGCAAGGAGTTGCATATGCTGCTAATGCTGAGAAAATAAAATGTACAATTGTGATGCCAAAAAATGCATCACCTGCCAAAGTATCTGCAACAAAAGGATATGGAGCTGAAGTGGTTTTAGAGGGTACAAATTATGATGAAGCATCTACAAAGGCAAAAGAAATAGCAAACAAAACAGGAGCAATTCTAATTCCTGCATTTGATGATCCTGAAATTATTGCAGGTCAAGGAGTTATCGGATTAGAAATTTTGGAACAGATGCCAGATGTTGAAGAAGTGTATTTGCCAATTGGGGGCGGAGGATTGGCTGCAGGAGTATTAATTGCAATCAAAACAACACATCCAAATGTAAAAATAATTGGGGTTCAATCAAGATCATTTCCATCAATGTATGAATCATGGAAAAAAGGTTCTATTACCAGCGCAGGTGGTGCAAGAACTATTGCAGATGGAATATCAGTCAAGGTTCCAGGACAAACAACATTTTCAATAATTAAGGAATTAATTGATGATATTGTTTTAGTAGATGATTCGGACATAATTAAGGCAATGTTTTTGCTCATGGAGAGAATGAAGGTAGTAATCGAACCTGCAGGAGCAGTTGGGTTAGCATACTTAATTTCCAAAAAACCTTCGCCTGGAAAAAAAGTCGTATCGATTCTAGCTGGAGGTAATATAGACATGTACTTACTTGGACAAATTGTGGATAAAGGGCTGGCAGCCATGGGAAGGCTACTGAAAATATCGGTTTTGTTACCTGACAGACCAGGGGCCTTCAAGGAGATTGTAGATGAGATTAGTGCCGCTAATGCAAATATTGTAGAAGTAGTTCATGACAGACTAAGCTCAAATATAGGTGCGGGATCTGCATCAGTTACCTTAAGTTTAGAAACTGCCGGCAAAGAACAATCTGACAAACTAATTGAATCTTTTCAAAAAAAGAACATCATATTTAGATTACTTACTTGAGTTTTTTTTTGACAAATTTTGAAAGGCCTAGTTTTTTTAGTTCTTCGGATTCCTTGAGGACGGATTTATGTTGAGTAAATTTATGTTGTTTTAATTTGGTTTTTAGTTCAGAGGATTCATTTGCTAAAATTTTTATTGCATAAATTCCTGCATTTTCAGATTTATTTATGCCGACTGCCACAACAGGTGAACCCGTAGGCATTTCAGATATTGAAAGTAGGGAATCTAAACCTCCAAATGCTGAAAATTTTGATTTCTCAGTTTTCTTTACTTGCTTATCATTGTATACTAGGATTGGGACTCCAATAACTGGAATTATAGTGTGAGATGCAATCATTCCAGGTAAATGAGCGGCGCCACCAGCACCGGCAATAATTATTTTAAAACCCATTTTTTCTGCATGTTCCGCATATTCAGATAAACGGGATGGTGTTCGATGGGCAGAAATAATTTGATCCTCATGCTTGATTTTAAATTGATCAAGAATTTTTGCTGCACCATTCATGATTCGGCTATCAGAACTAGACCCCATAATAATTCCGACCAGGGGTTTTTTGGAATAACTCATATCTATCAACGATAATTATCAGTTATTATCTTTAACAAATAAAAAATAAACGACAAAGACGTACAAAAAAACATTAGCTATTTTTAATCGTCGACTTATGACCTCAACATGGGCAAAATTTTAGGCATTATTGGTGGTGGTCAACTAGGAATGATGCTTACAGAAGCTGCCAAAAAAATGCCTCAGGAGATATCCAAAATAATAGTCCTTGATCCTACTGAAAATTGTCCTGCAACTCAGGTAGGGGCAGAACAAATTATCGCTGATTTTAAAGATCAAAAAGCGATTCAGGAATTAGCCAAAAAATCAGATATTATAACCTATGAAATTGAATCAGGTGACAGCGATGTTTTAAAGTCAGTTCAAATTATGGTAGAGGTAAATCCATCCCCCGAATCCTTGAAGATAATCCAAGATAAATTGTTGCAAAAAAGGTTTCTATTAGAAAATAAAATCCCCACCCCTGAATTCATTCAGATTAATTCTGTTAATGATTTAGAACAAGGAATTGCAAAATTTGGATACCCATCTTTGTTAAAAGCTCGACGAGATGCATATGATGGAAAAGGTAATTTTAAAATAAATTCTTTTAATGATATCCAAAAAGGGTTTGATTATTTTAAAGGTCAAAATTTAATACTTGAAAAATTTGTGCGATTTAAAATGGAGGTATCTGTAATTGCAGTAAGAAACACAAAAGGACAAATCAAAACATTTCCTCTAGTCGAAAACATTCATGAAAATAATATTCTCCGAGAGACCATAGCTCCCGCAAGAGTATCTAAAGGAATATCTAACAAAACTGAAGAAATTGCAAAAAAAACCATCACTATCCTTAAAGGGGCAGGAGTATTCGGGATTGAAATGTTTGTTACCGAGGAGGATAATATTTTAATCAATGAAATTGCACCTAGAGTTCACAATTCGGGTCATCATACGTTACAGTCAAGTGAAACATCACAATTTGATCAACATTTAAGAGCAATATTGGGTTTGGAATTAGGCGGTGTAAAACTATTGCACTCGACAGTTATGTATAATATTCTAGGATCAAAAGATTTTGAAGGTGAATATATTCCAATTAATATTTCCGAGAAAAATGTTTTTCTTAAAATGTATGGAAAAAAAATATCAAAGCCCTTAAGAAAATTAGGGCATATTAATTTAGTTGGAAACCCAGGAGAATCTACAGATTACCTATTGCAAAAATTGGAAAGTCTTAAAGAAAAACTCCAAATTAATGCATTAACCTAAGTGACCAGAACAAGATTTGGCACATCATAGGTTTATTAATAATTTCCAAAGAACATCAATCATGGTTTCAATCCCGCATGTACTTTCTGGAATATCAATAATACTTTTGGTCATTTATGGAGCAGATGTAATTGTTGGAGGAGGAGGAGCAGGTGAGGGGTTCTTACCATTTGATGCAATGACTCGTGGAATTGGATTTGGATTCCCTCCAATAATTTTATCGTTTATTGCATTCTTCATATATAAAAAACCCCCATTCAAAGGCTTAGGAATTATGTTGATAATAACAGGTATTTTGATAATAATCGGAGGTGCAATTTCCATGTCTAGTTCATTAGAATCCGAAAACAATACTAGAATGCTAGGAGAGGGTGGAACTTTGATTGCAATCGGTACCATCATCATAGTCCTGGGAATAATAAAAATTAGAAAATCTCAAGCAAAGGTTGCATAAATGACGAATTGCACAAAATGTGACAGGAACACTTCTAAAGTATATGACTGTGAACATACAGAGTTTGAAGAATATTGTAAAGATTGCTATACAGAACTTCACTATTATCTGACAGAAAAAAATTAAAATATTATTAAAGGTATTAGTATTTTTTGACATATAGACTGGCCATTTTTAAGTTCCAAGAAAGAGGTGTGTAGGTCAATAATCAAGAAATTCAATTACTCTAAGAATTGATTGGAAAAATTAATTATATAAAATTTTTATGTCAACGCCTAATACAAAAAATGAACAAAATGGATAGAATTGAGAATAAAAGGTATTTGGAACTAATAAAGGAAAAAGAAGAATTGGAAGGTAATAGACCATCAGACATAGACGGAATGAGGCAATGGAAACATTCTATGGGTAAAATCTTGCAAGAATTAGAATTGTTTAATTAACAATATTCTTAAGGTCGTTAAAAAATTAGAATTGTATGAAATGTACTCAAAAAGGAGAAGCTCATCTTTGGAGATATTCTAAGGCCACTAAAATCCGAAGATGTCTCAAGTGTAAATCTAGAATTAAAATCACTAAAGAAGAATTTGCCCTTAAATGGGGCACAATTAAAACTATAGTCAATTAGACTATCTGCTTTTTATTTTTTAGAATAATTGTTTTTCAAAGCATTCTAAAGAGAAAAATCATTTTTAAAACCAAAAAATAAAAGATATAAAAACTTCAAAGTAGGGTTAAACAGTGGAAGCAATAATTTTAGCTGGCGGACAAGGAAAACGCCTAAAACCAATAACGGATTATGTTCCAAAACCACTAATTCCTTTGGACAACATTCCAATTATAGAATGGCAGATAAAATATTTAAAAAAATTTGGAGTCGATAAGATAGTAATATGTTCAGGATACAAGGCTCAAATGATTAAAAATTATTTTTCTGTAAAAAATAACCTAGGATTGGAAATTAAATTTTCCAATGAAAAAACACCTCTTGGAACTGGGGGAGCAATAAAACAAGCAGGTAATCTAATTAAAAATGAATCATTTATCGTAATGAATGGAGACATAATTACCAACATTGATCTTAAAAAATTATTAGTGACACCAAATTCAATAGCTGCAATTGAGCTTCGAACCAAATTTGGAATCATGGATACAAGAGATGCCAAGGTAATAAAATTTAGAGAAAAAAAAGAAATTCCAGAGGTTTGGATGAATGCGGGAATTTATCATTTAAAAAAAAATGTTCTAAAAGATTTACCGAAAAAAGGAGATATTGAAAAAACTGTTTTTCCAAATTACGCAAAAAAAGGACTACTAAATACTGTGAAATTTCGAAATATAGAATGGTATTCCATAGATTCGTTAAAAGATATAGAAGAGTGTTCTTTGAACATTCATAAAATAATTAAATAAATTTTAAGACCCGGTCCTATGTAATGTAACCATCATGTAGGCGATTTCGCTTACAAATTTTTCATCGTTTTTCGCTAATGCAGCATATTTTGTAGCAGTACTCCAAAAGGCATTTTCATCAGAAAGGTTTTCATCTAAAATTTGGGCACACATTGATTTAATTTATAAAACCTGCTGATAATATTAGACCTCAATGAAAATTTACCAAATGCTAAAAGAGATATACTATATTAATCCAAAAATATTTTTTTTTGAGAATAAAACCGTCTAGAAAGATAATTTAAAGGAAACACTAGAATATACATATACATTACATCGTCTATGAGAATAGCTTGCAGTCTAGGCTCACTTTTATCAATTAACCAAGTATTAGATTGCTCTCAATTTCTATCAAAAACATCGGTGGAAACTATTTGGATTCCTGAAACATGGGGAATGGAAAATTTTTCAATGTTAAGTACAGTATCACAGAAAGCTCAATCTCAAAAAATAGGATCCTCAATTATCAATATCTTTTCAAGAAGCCCTGCAGTCATTGCAATGGGCGCAGTTACAGTAGATACGATATCAAACGGACGCTTGATTTTAGGTTTAGGGACAAGTAGTACTGCCATAGTGGAAGATTTTCATGGGACTGAATTTAAAAATCCAGTTTTAAGGATGAAAGAATACGTTGAAATCATTAAGTTGATTTTGACAGGCAAGTCTGTGAATTACAAGGGCGAAATTTTTAATTTGAAAAATTTTACCTTGTTAATCAAAGCGCCTAGAGAAAAAATCCCAATTTATCTTGCGGCAGTAAATCAACAAATGGTGGAACTGACATGGAAAGTTGGAGACGGCGTAATATTCTATTTAAGACCACTAGATGAAATGAAAAAGACAATTAAAACTATGCAATCAAAAAGAAAAATTGATGTGGCTTGTCAATTTATCACATGTGTTTCCAAGGACTCAGAATTGGCAATAGATAAATGTAAAAAAACCTTGGCATTTTATGTATCGGTTGGAAAAATTTACAGAGAATTTTTAGCTGGAAATGGATTTCAAAATGAAACTAGAAACATTTTTGAGGAATTTAAAAAATCAGGATTTGCTTCAAATCACGAGTTAGTTACAGATCAAATGATAAATGCTTTGACCGTAACAGGAGACCCCGAAACATGTGTAAATCAATTGCAAAAAATTAAGGAAACAGGAGTGAGTCAGCCCATTATGCAGTTTAACCCAATTGGAGATGTAGTTGATTCGTTTAAATTATTTTCAAATACCTTTTTTGAGGAAAAATAATGCCAAAAGTTGCGATTGTGGGATATGGCCAGACAAAATTTTCAAATGAAGATTTGAAAATAGAATCAGTATTATTAAGAGCAACCAAGAATCTATTTGACTCCACATCTAATCTAACTCAAAAAGATATAGATTCAGTTTTAGTGTCGACAAATAATAATTCCAAATATCTTTCGGCTATTTTATCTGAAATGACAGGTATTCAGCCAAAAATAGCTCATTCTATTGAAAGCTTGTGTAATTCAGGAACAAATTCAATTGTCTCAGCTTATTCCTATATCGCATCAGGATTGGCAGAAGTCGTTTTAATTTCCGGTGCAGAAAGATATGATAGTCCAGGTCAAATTTTGGAATGGGACAATTTGAGAGGAGAATTTAAACATCCTATTTTTTGGGCGTCGATATTTTCAAAATCATATAAAAAAAAATATGGCATTACTGATGAGGATCTGGCTTTTGTATCCGTTAAAAATCACAAACATTCAAAAAGTAATCCATTTGCTTTCTCACAAAAAGGTGTTTCTATGGAAGATGTATTAAATTCTAAAAAACTTACAGATGATTTAAGATTACTAGATTGTTCAAGACCTTGTACAGGGGGGTCGTCTATTTTACTAACATCAGAAAAGTTTTGTAAAAAATTTACTGATAGTCCGATTTGGATTACAGGGATAGGACAAAAAACCACATCTGCTAGTTTTACCAAAAATCAGACATTTGATCATATGGAATCAACCAAACAAGCAACTAAAAGTGCATTTCAAATGTCCAAAAAGTCCCAAAAGGATATCGATGTAATGGAGATTCATGATGCTTTTTCAGTTTGTGAACCTATGGCATTGGATTCAATAGGATTTACAAAACCAGGGGAAGGTATCAAATTGGTTAAAGAGTCATATTTAACAGAAAGTCCAAAAATTAATCCACGTGGAGGACTGTTAGGAGCAGGTCATCCGTTGGGAGCAACTGGGATATCTCAAACTATAGAAATTACCCAGCAACTTCAATTAAAGGCAGGCAAAAGACAGGTAGATAAAGCAAAAGTTGGTCTAATTCATAACATGGCAGCCGCCGCAACATCATCGACTATATTGGTTTTAGAGAATTGAATTTTGAAGAAGCGTTAAACAAAGGAATTTTTTTAATTTCAGAGTGTAATTATTGTAAAATAATCGTATGGCCACCTTCAGAATTTTGTAATCAGTGTTTAAATGAAAACTCATGGCGGGAGTGCTCACGTATTGGCACCATAATTGAGTTTTCAAAAAAAGAAAAAATCTACTTTTGTGTTGCAAAATTTGAAAATTCTATTCAATTAATGGGCGAAGTAATTTCAGGAGCACCACGAAAAAATGGAGATGTGGAAATTGTTGAATGTGGAATTACTAATAACAGATATTTTTTTAAAATGATTGTAATGTCATAATGCCATAAAGTAAATCAAAAGTATGGCATGAGGTTATATCATTATTACCTACTTGTCTAAATCATTAGTAAATTAAAGAGGGTATTGATACCCGAATCTCGAACTATTACATTTTTAAAAAATAAACAAAAAGAAAAATCAAAAAATCATGGAAAAGCAGCTCATACTAGAAGACAAAGAGGATATCATTGGGAGGACACCATAGTTAAACGATTTAACTCTGTTGAGAATTGGAACGCATTTAGGCTTGGATCTCCTAGCACCGCACTTCCTGATGTTTTAGCCGTAAATACCCTAGAAAGTTCAATTTTTACGATTGAAGCAAAATCAGGAACTAGTATGTCACTTCCCGTACCTGCAGATCAGATTGAAAGGTGTTTAAAGTGGGTCAAAATATTTGACATTTATAAAAAGAGAAACGTAATTCTTGCCTTCAAATTTCTATCAAAGAAAAGAATAGGTTTGGGAATTTACGAAAGCAGAGAATTAAGAGAATTTTACAAGATATGGGATGAATCCATTTCGATTACTAATTGTACATGTAATTACGAAGGCAAAGTGTTTGCCCAAATTGATGGACAACGAAAAGAGATTTATCTTGAAGATTATAAAATGCCATTTAAAACAAAATTTAGACTACACCAATAATTATTCAAGTGTACATCAAATCATTTTTTAGGGATAATCACATAGAATAGATTGTGTCAGAAGAGAAAAACGAACTAGGATCTGAACTCCCTAAGAGTGAATCCATATTCGATCTAGTGGCAAACGCAGATGATAAGGGGTATTCTCGAATAAGTTTTGAAGAATTTACGGATGAACGAGTATTGATAAGTTATGATTCTACAGGAAATAAACAA
>Ga0307380_10004444_pt1 | contig 18940 bp, 8 predicted proteins | sample UN3MG_FD_202239 | JGI IMG/M metagenome (GOLD analysis project Ga0307380, IMG submission 202239) | Soil microbial communities from Risofladan, Vaasa, Finland - UN-3 | ecosystem: Environmental > Terrestrial > Soil > Coastal area > Acid sulfate soil | place: Finland: Risofladan, Vaasa | collected... | reverse complement strand
TTGGACAATAGCTCCACCATGTAGGCCGGGATGCGAATCGTCTTGGCCGTGTTGATCAGCGCCCGCTTGATCGACTGCTTGATCCAGTAGCTGGCGTAGGTGGAAAAGCGGGTGCCCATGGCCGGATCGAAGCCCTCCACGGCACGCAACAGTCCCAGGTTCCCCTCTTCGATGAGGTCTTGCAGGCTGAGTCCCTTGCCGGTATATCCGCGGGCGATGTTGACGACCAGGCGGAGATTGGCCCGGACCATGCGATCGCGGGCCTGGACGTCGCCCTCGCCGATGGCGACGGCCAGATCCTGCTCGTCCCCGGGGGAGAGGAGCGGGGTCTCGTTGATCTCGCGGAGGTAGGTTTCCAGCGGGGACTGCACCGCGGAGGTAGACTGCTTGCGGGGATGCTTTGTCATCGGAGTGCGTCGGGGCCGTGGAGTAATAGTCAGACTGACCAGACTCAGCTATCGACGCCGGGGAAGGAGTTTCTGCAACTAAGCACGCCGTCAACGAGGTAGACCATCTGTAGGTGAGTTTCCGGGAGTAGCGAAAAGAACGACCCCGCCGGTATTGACCGACGGGGTCGTGCAGGGGGCGACGTGTTCTGACGTGCCGAAGATCGGGCTAATGGACTTCTTCGCCTTCCGATCCCGCGGATTGTTCGGGTTCGTCGCCTTCCGATCCCGCGGATTGTTCAAGTTCGCCGCCTTCTGAGCCCGCGGATTGTTCGAGTTCGTCGCCTTCCGATCCCGCGGATTGTTCGGCTTCGCCGCCTTCTGAGCCCGCGGATTGTTCGGCTTCGCCGGCAGGGGGTTCTTGGGATTCTGCCGACTCCTCTTCGGACTGGCCCTCGTCCGGCTCGGGCTTGGGCTTGGGCTTGGGCTTCTTGGGTTCCTGCGGGACGGGCTGGATCAGCGGTCCGGTGCTGTCGCCCACTCCTCCTTTGAGTTCCGTGGCGGGGGTGCCGGTAGAGGGGGGAGCCTGATCCGCGGGGGCTTTCCCGGCGGCCTCCGCCTCCTCGGCCCATTCCACGCGTTTGCGCGACAAGCCGATCTTTCGGTCATCCGCATCGACGCGAAGGATTTTCACCTGGATCTCTTCGCCGACATGGACGATCTCTTCGGGGTTTTCGACCTTGTGGTCGGCCAGCTCGGAGATGTGCAAGAGCCCCTCCAGCCCGTCTTCCAGCCCGACGAACACGCCGAAGTTGGTGATCTTGGTCACCTTGCCGGTGACGATCTGGCCGGCCTCGTACTTGTTGGGGATGTCCCGGACCCAAGGGTCTTCCGAGCGTTGCTTCAGCCCCAGCGCGATCCGGCGCCGGTTCTGGTCGACGGAAAGGACCATGCACTCGACCGGTTGCCCCTTCTCGACCACCTCGCTGGGATGGCTGATCTTCCGGGTCCAGGACATGTCGCTGACGTGCAGCAGCCCGTCGATCCCTTCCTCGATCTCGATGAAGGCCCCGTAGTTGGTCAGATTGCGAACGGTTCCCTGGACGACCGAGCCGGGCGGGTAGCGCTCGGCCACCCGATCCCAGGGATTCTCCTGAGTCTGTTTCATTCCCAAGGAGATTTCCTGTTTCTCCTTGTTGATGCCCAGCACCTCGACCGTGATCTCGTCGTCGATCTGGACCAGCTCGCTGGGGTGGCTGATTCGCTTGGTCCAGGACATCTCGCTGATGTGGACGAGGCCTTCGATCCCCTCTTCCAGCTTGACAAAGGCCCCGTAGCTCATCACGTTGACCACGGTGCCGGTGACGTGCGTCCCCACCGGGTACTTCTCTTCGACGTTCTCCCAGGGGCTGGGCGTCCTCTGTTTCAGGCCCAGGGCGATCTTCTCCTTCTCGTGGTCGATGTGGAGAATCGCGACCTCGATTTCCTCATCGATGGAGACAATCTCCGAGGGATGGTTGATTCGTCCCCAACTCATGTCGGTGATGTGCAGCAGGCCGTCGATCCCCCCCAGATCGACAAATGCCCCAAACTCCGCAATGTTCTTGACCACGCCTCGGCGAAACTGACCCTCCTCCAACTCGCCGAGCAGTTGGGCCTTCTTCTCCGCCCGCTCCGTCTCGATCAGCGCTCGGCGGCTGACCACGATGTTGCGGCGCGATTCGTCGATCTTCAGCACGATGCACTGGATAGTTCGGCCGATGTAGTCGCCGATGTCCGACGGCCGACGGATGTCGACCTGGCTGGCCGGCAGAAAGACGTTTACGCCGATGTCGACGAGGAGCCCTCCCTTGATCTTCCGGTTGACCACGCCGGTGACCACGTCCGCCTCGCGGACGTTCTCCATCACCTCGATCCACTTCTCGATCTTCTCAGCCTTGCGCTTGCTGAGAACAATCATACCCCGGGAATCGTCGATCAGGGCGGAGACGTCCTCGATGTCTTCGATGAGCACCCTGACGGTCTGGCCGGGCTCGGGGGGGTCGTCTTTTTCCTCCCATTCGCTCTGAGGGATCATTCCCTCGCTCTTGTAGCCCACGTCGATGAGGACGAAGTCCCCTTCGACGCGGAGCACGCGCCCGTCGACAATCTGGTTGACGCTGACGATGTCGCCCCCGTCATACCAGTCGTCCGGGGGCGTGCCTTCCAGTGCTGAGTCCAGCTCCTGCTGCCACTCTTCCTCGGTAGGATCCAGTCCTCGAATCAGGTTTCGGTTGACCATAGTCGAATTGCTGTGATGTCCGCTCGATGAAGGCGGCCGCATGCATCGCGTCGACTGCCCGGTTCGGGCGCCGTCTCGCGCGCCGCGCCGCCTCCAAACGCCGTTGGCTATCCGATCCCGTTTGCCCGGCCTCCCTACGTAGAAAGCCTCCCTAAGCCTACGGGTAACCCCGTCACTATAGCAAACGCCGGGCGGCCCAACAATCGCGCCAAGCGTTTATTTCCGAAAGAGGGGGAGATTTCTGGGCCCAACGGGCTTGGCGGGCCTACCCCTGCCGAGAGCCTGCCGCAGGAGCACAAGCTCACAGCCGGTGCGTGCCGGGGCCCTCGTCGAAGGCGTGGGCGACGGGCCGGCTTCGGGCGAGGGGCCCGCGCCGGACAAAGGGCCGACGCCGCCTCAGCACCGCCTGACACGCGCAAACCCTTCTCCGCACTTCGGCGATCAGCTCCTCATCGCCGAGCCGCTTGACCTCCTCCGCCAAAATGGGAACCCCGTAGTGGACGTGAATGACTCCCAGCCGCGGCACAGTCTCCCAACGGGGCCACGCCTCGAACGCCCCCTCGATTGCCACGGGGAGGATCGCCGCCCGGCCCCGGGTCGCCAGAGTGGCGAATCCGGGCTGAAACGACCCGACCTCGCCGTCCCACGTTCGCGACCCTTCCGGGAAAACGAGGACCATCTCACCGCGTCTCAGCCGCCGAAGCGTCTCCTTGATGCCCCCGAAGCCGATCCCCTCCGTGTCGAGGGGGATGGCGTCGAGCGAGTCGATCAGCCATCGGAACGGGGGGAAGCGGAAAAGGCTCTTCCGAGCCAGATAGTTCAGAGGTCGCGGACATCCGGCGCCCACCAGGGGCGGGTCAAGGTAGCTCTGATGGTTCGGGGTTACCAGGACCGCCCCCTCCGGCGGGATGTTTTCTCGGCCCGTATACCGAACCCAATACCCACCCGCCCAGAAGAACCATACGACCCTCCTCAGACACTCGTACCAAGCTCGACCGGCAGAAGAACGCTCACTCATGGCCGCCTTCGCGTGGGAGAGGTTTCGTGGTTGGGTTTGGGGCAAGGCGCTCGCGCACAATCGACTCCAGCCGGTCGACCACCTGCTCCACGCTCAGACCGTCAGTACAAACCTCGACCGCCCCCGAGGGCCGAACCAGGGCCCCGACCGGCCTCTCGCCATCCTCCCGGTCACGCCGGTTCAGGTCGCCGAGCACTCGGTCGAGCGCCGCCGCCTCGCCCTGGCCCTCCAGATCGCGAAGTCGGCGCCGCGCCCGCTCCTCGGGGCTGGCGGTCAGGAAAATCTTGCACTCGGCTTCGGGAAACGCGACGGAGCCCTGGTCGCGACCTTCGGTGACCACGTCGTTTCCGGCCGCAGCAGCCCGTTGAAGCTGCACGAGCTGCCGGCGAACCTCAAGGTTGTCTGCTGCATGGCGCGTCACGGCCGTTACCTCCGAGCTCCGCACCTCCTCGGTCACGTCCTCCCCGTCCAAGAGGATTCGATCGCCGGCCACCTCGATTGTCAGCTCCGCGGCCAGTTGGGCCAACTCCGCGGGACGGTCCCAGTCCACGCCGCGTCGCAGGCCGGCCAACGCCACGGTCCGGTACATCGCCCCCGTGTCCAGGTACCGAAATCCCAGGCGTCGGGCCAGCGCCCGCGTAACGGTGCTTTTTCCCGCTCCGGCAGGTCCGTCGATGGTGACGATCATGGAAGCCAATAGTCAGGTCAGGAGTCAGGACGAAGGCGGCAGGGGGGCTAGGCCGGGAATTGGGCTTCCACCTGCGCCCATTCGTGGGCCTTGAGGTCCATGGTGATCTTGTCGCCCTGGGCGGACAACTCAGTCGGTTGCTCGCCCTGGAAGTCCGTCTTGCGAGCGGATTTGACCGGGCGGAAGGACCGCAGGTTCGCCCGGCAGGTGCGACCTTCGGTTTCCAGCAGCCGCACACGGAAGCCCGTGATTCGATCGCCCGAGCGGAGCGGGCTCCAATGGGTGGCGATGACGTTCTTGGCGTCCACGTGGAACAGCCAGCCTGAGCCGCCCGCCGGAGGCGGGGCCTTCTCTTGGTGCACGTGGTCCGGGGCGAGGAAATCGAGGGCGGCGGGCACCGGATGGGTGAGGTTCACTCCGATTCCGAGCCGGAACGACCGCGCGGTCTCGCCGCGGACCACCAACAACGTGTCGAGCTTGCGCAGACCGAACCGGCGATGGTAGGGAAGGCCGCCGGTGAGTATCGTGACCCGCCTCTCGCCCGATCGAATATCCACGAAATGCGGCGATTCCAGTTGCGGCCGCTCCGTGGGCCGATTGGCCAGGCACACGCCCCGATACACGTCGGCCGCGGCGTCGCCCCAGGCGAAACGGACCGCGTAGTAGGAATTCCAGGGATCGGCGTCGGGCTCTCGCTCGACGTCCAGGTCGATCTTGATCTCGAGGATCGGGCTTCCCCGCCGCGCTTCGATCGTCTCCACGAACCGGGCCAGCCGCTCGCCGTCACGACTCACCAGCCGTCCCCGGCACACAATCTGCCCGACCACCGGCCCGGACGACGTGACCGAGATCTTGTCGGCGGCCATGATCGAGTAGTCCTTCTCGGGGTCCTCCCCCTCGAAGCCATCCTGGCGCGGCCGTTTCGGGCGTGGCCAGCGGAAGGCAAGCTGCTGGGCCAGGCGGGCGCCCCGCGACACATAATAGTCGTCGATGGCCTGGATGGCGCCCGTGGTCGGGTCGATCGTGACCTCGAAGTGCTCGTTGCGGAGCACGTTTTCCTCGGCCATGGGCGTTTCTTCGGGGGCCTTCTTGCGCCACCTGTTCCTGCGTTTCGGCCCTTCCGGCACGGCCGACTCCGCGGCTCCGGGCCCGACCCAGGCGAACCCCATCGCCGGGACTTCGACCACGACCTGCTTCTGCCCGGCCGACTCGCCCGCCGCTCGAACGGGCCCCTCAACCACCGGCGTCCGACGGAGCTCGGATGCGTCGACCAGCACACGTCGCGAGAAGCTCCAGGGATTGACAATCAGGTAGCCGTCTTCCGTGACCGCCTCCTTGCGAGGGACGACCCCGGCGAATCGCGCGGTCGCCTCTTCGGCACGACGACGCAGGCGGTTCTCCAATTCCGCGTGCCGGGCCGATTCGGCCGCCCCGCTCTCCTCGGCGTCCTCGACCTCTCGCAAGAGATCTTCGCTCCAGGGACCGTGCGTTTCCCCACCACCGGCGAGGTCGGCCATGGCACAGAGCGACCCGAGGGCGTCGACCGCCGCCCGGCAGCCATGGTAGCGGACCCAGCGGGAGATGGGATCCGGCTGCCCTCGATTGACGTCCTGCCTCAGATACGGCGACCGGTAGTCATCCGGCCCGGATCGGATCCACTCGCTGATCGACTGGCTTCGTTCGAGGTACTCGGTGATCGTGCGGAACTCGCCGAGCACGGGGGAGTAGGCGGCCATCCGCTGTAGGTCGCGATACCACGGGCAGGTCTGGCCCGGCCAGTGAGCGAGCACGGCCGTCGCGTTGTGCTCCTGGTAGCTCGTGTTGCTCACCTTGGACGCGAAGTTGAGGAAGTTGGTCGCTCGTGCGGCGTCGACGGGCAACTGGGCCACGGCTTCCACCTCCGTCCCGTCGATCCCCACCCACCAGATCTTGCTCTTCCGGCTGGTGGGGAACCGGCCCTCGTCCAGGGTGAAGTGGATCGCGCCCGCGAAACCGAGCTTGCGGAGGATTTGCGGCAGCGCGGGCGACAACCCGAACCGTCGCCGGCCGAAGATCGCTGGCCGCTCGTCGAGGTGCCGCTCGTAGGCGTCCAGCCCCCGGCGGAATTGGCCGAGGATCCCCTCCGGTGTCAACAGCGGCAGGGCACGCTCGTCGAATTCCCCCCCGACGATCACGACGGTGTTCTTGCTCAAGGCTTCTTTGAGGGCGGCAAGCGTAGCCGGCTCTTGGCGCGCCAATTGTTCGAGCACTTGGCCCGAAATGAGCAGATTCGTGGGGATGTTCCTGGCCAACTCATCCCGCAAAGGTTGGCCTAGGGTCGTGGGGGCAATCAGCGTGAGGTCGACCAGATGCGGGTTTTCGTCGGCGGAGTAGGTGTAGGGAAGACCGCGGCGGGCATCGGTCAGTTGAGTGAATGCTTTGCCGAGGTGATCGCGGGCCGCTTGCTCCTCGCCTTTCACGGCGGCCACGGCTGCTGCGATCGTCTCTCTTTCGAGAAGCTCCCGGTCGAACTGCCCCATGTAGTCGTAGTACTGCTCGTCGTAGTACTGGACGTCGGTGCCCATGTCGTAGCCCGCGTCCCGGATCAGCACCTCCATCTGGAGATGGCAGAAGCCGAGGGCCAGGAAGTCTCCGGCAAGTTGCGGGTCGACGCTCCCGGAGCCCCCATCGAGCCGTTCCAGGGCGGCCTCGACCATCTCGTCCCGCCGCTGGAGACCGCCGATCACACAAGCCCCCGAATTGGTGGCCTGCGCGAGCCAGTCGGAGGCCACCACCTGCTGGCTCGACGGGGGCAGCACGATCAGGCTGGCGGTGGGGTCCTTCGGCGGTTCATCCGCGGAAACCCATCGGGGAAACGTCCCGGCGTCGGCCAGGAGCGCAGGGTGGTACAGGGCCGACCAGGCTGATAGCAGCTCCTCGGCATGCTCCACTTCACGGTCGAGCGAATAGCCCTCAAGACTTCGACAAGGGAGCACGACGACCAATTTCTCGAACTTCATGTCAGCAAATGACTTACAGCGATGATGTGGTGTCCCGGCACGACCAAACCCGGAGAAGTCGCGGCCCGAGCCGCAATTGTAAACGATAGCCGCTCTCCGCCGGTAAGTCGAGCCGAAGCCTTGCGGGAGAAGAGGGAACCCTCTCGATCGAGAGAAACGCGAGTTCGCCCCGACGCCTTGCAGCGCCGCGACCTCGACCGATTCGTTATCCCGCCACACTCCACACAGATAGGGGGCATTGCACAACGCTGCGGGCACGGAGACCGCCAAAGACCGCCGGCCCAACGCACGGCTCTTTCGGGGGACACATTGTTGACATGGCCCCTGCGCAGGCGATAGACTGATGTTTAGAAGAGGCGTATCGTGCGGTAGTGTATCTGGACACATCTCATACTCGGCCACTGTCCGGCTCGGGGTCTGTGGAACAGAACAGGGGCCGTTCCCTTCAACGCCCCCGCCCGGAACAGAGAGAGGATCTGTGCCATGGCCAGAATCGAAGCGGTCTGGGGAGTCGACATTGGGAATTCCTCATTGAAGGCGGTGCGCTGTCGCTTGGACGACCAGGCCGACCGAGTCGTAGCCGACGCTTTCGACTACATCGAGTATCCCAAGATCCTCACGCAACCCGGGGCCGAGCCGGAGCAGTTGATCAGCGACGCCCTGGCGCAGTTTCAAACCCGAAACAACATCCGCGGCCAGAAGGTGGCCGTGTCGGTTTCGGGCCAGAGCGGCCTGGCTCGCTTCATCAAGTTGCCCCCGGTCGAATCCAAACGCATCCCGGATATCGTCAAGTACGAGGCTAGGCAGCAGATCCCCTTCGACCTGAACGACGTGATCTGGGATTACCAGCAGATCGCGGGCGGGATGGAGGTGGAGGGCTTCGTCCTGGAGGCGGAAGTCGGCATCTTCGCGATGAAGCGCGACCAGGTGTTTCGGGCACTGGAGCCGCTTCGCTCCGTCGGAATCGACGTGGATTTCGTCCAATTGGCGCCGCTGGCTCTCTACAATTTTCTGGTCTTCGACCAACTCCGTGATCTGCCCACTCCCGACGAATACGATCCGGAGGATCCCCCGCCCTCCTGGATCGTGCTGTCGATGGGAACCGACGCCACCGACTTGGTGGTGACCAACGGATTCCGCGTCTGGCAGCGGAGCATCCCGATCGGCGGCAACCATTTCACCAAAGCGCTCACCAAAGAGCTAAGACTCACCTTCGCCAAGGCGGAGCACCTGAAGCGCAACGCTTCGGCCGCCCAGGATCCGAAGGCCGTCTTCCAGGCCATGCGGCCCGTGTTCAGCGACCTTCTGACCGAGATCCAACGGTCGGTCAACTACTTCACCAGCATCGACCGCTCGGCCAAGATCGAGAGCATCCTCACGCTGGGCAACGCGATGAAACTGCCCGGCCTCCAGCGCTATCTCGGCCAGAACCTGGGGTACGAGGTGGTTCGGCTGGATGCGTTTCGCGGTATGGTCGGTCCGGAAGTGGTCGGTGCCCCGGCGTTCAAGGAAAATCTGCTCGCCTTTGCGCCCTGTTACGGTCTGGCGCTTCAGGCCTTGGGCAAGAGTGCGCTGAAGACGAACCTGCTGCCGCGAGAAATCCTCAAGGACCGGCTGATCCGCCAAAAGAAGCCTTGGGCGGTGGCCGCCGCCGCCGTGCTGCTGTTGGGGTGCACGATCAGCTTCGCCAGTCTCTCGCGGGCGATGGGTACGATGGACGGGTTGGTGTTCGGCACGGCCGAGAAGGAAGCCGCGTCGGCAGCCAGCGAGTCCCAGTCGTTGAAGAGCGGCGCAGACACCGAGGAGGGGAAGTTCCGGGAAACGGACAAGATAGGCCAGCATTTGGTGGAGAATATCGAGGGACGCCTCCGTTGGCCGGAGTTGCTTAAGGCCGTCAACAGTTGTCTACCCAGCGATCCGGAGGGCCGGCGACCGAAAGAGATCTCGCTGCGGAACGAGGTGCACGTTACCAGCTTCCAGTGCTATCACGTGGAGAGACTGGAGGACTGGTTCGGCGCTCGGAAAAAATGGTATCACCCGGCCGGAGAACCGGCACCGGCTGCCACCCCGCCGAACGCAGCCGCTGCGAACATGGCCGCTGCCGACTCAGCCGGCATGGAGGCTGTTGCGGCCGGCGCCGCCAGCCAGCCGGCCGGCCCGGCGGAGGAAGGTGGTCCGACGGGGCCCGGCTGGGTCGTCGTATTAACGGGCTACCATTACCACAACCTAAACCCAAGGGACATCTTACCGGAAGGTGGTCCTTACTATCAGGGAGCCCAGTACCTCCAGGAAAACCTCATCAAGAACCTGGACGGTTTGGGGGCAAAGCTGTTCTTCCCCATAGGGGGCGAGCAGGGGAAAGTGGAACCGGTTTCCTTGAAGGACCTCAGAATTGGCTACCCAGTTCTGGTAGACCCCGGGCAGATCTACCCAGGTAGGTTGCCTAACCCGAACGCTCAAGGGGGGCCCGGTTCGGGAATGTCGGGTGGGTCCGGAGGTTACCCCATGGACTATGAGGCTGAGTCGATGGGTGCGGGACCTGGGGGCATGGCCATGCCGGGCGGACCCGGAGGCATGCCCATGCCGGGCGCACCTGGCGGCACGGCTGCTGGCACGGACGAGAAGGCCGAGCCTCCCTTTATCGAGGTGCTGAAATTCGATTTCAAGGTGGAGTTCTGTTGGCAGCCCGAATTGCCGACGGAAGGGGCAGAACAAGAGGAACAAGCCGCGCAGGCACAACAGCCGGCGCAGGAACAACAACCAGCGGGACAGGAGAGCGAGGCTTAGCCGGCCGGTCGGCGAGCCCGGGAGGAATCGAGCAATGGATCAAGTCAAATTCGTCCTTGCCGCGGTCAAGAAGCACCATTTCTGGGTGCTGTGTGGAGTGATCGTCGTCCTCGTGTTGGGAGCGTGGTGGTCGGCCACTTCAGGGCTGGCCAAGTCGATCGAGACGAGAAAGGGGGAACTCGAAAGCGCGGAGAAGAGCTTGCAGGGTATCACGTCCGAGAGCCTGCATGCCAACAAGGAGTGCATCAGTGCCGTTCAGGCCAAACATGAGAAGCTCAAGAACGAGGTGTACGGCGCGTGGGACTTCTTGTATCGAGTGCAGAAAAAGAACAGCGTATGGCCCCCGATCGCCCCGAATTTCCGCAGGGACATCGAGCTTTTGGGCCCGGACGACGAGATCCGGCCGGAGTATCGCGATCTGTATATGTACTTCATCCGGAAACACCTGCCGCGGTTGTACGAGGCCGTCGATATCCGCTTGCCTGCCAAGAGAGATGCGCAAGGGATGATTATTACGGACGAGAACGGCAAGCCGGTCAAGATCGATCCGTTCGAGACGGCATCCGGGCAGAATTACGCCACCACGACCGGATACGGCGGGGGAGGAATGCCCGACACGATGGAGGGGTCCGGCTACTCGCCGACCGGGTCATCCAGGGACGAGTTGGTGGGCAAGGTGGATTGGACGATGGGCGACCTGAAACGGATTCGGGACGGCTACTACTGGAAAACGCGCCCCACGACGACGCAAGTTCGCTTGGCCCAGGAGGACCTTTGGGTCTACGAGGCGCTGTTGCGGATTATTGCCAAGACCAATGAAACCGCCACCAGCCAATACAATGCGGCCGTCAAGAACATCCAGGCCCTGGAGATCGGCCAAAGAGCGGCAGGGGCCTTCGCACAGTCGCGTGTGTCAGGCACGCGCGCGCCCGCGATGGGAAGCGGCGGGTCAGGCGAGGACATGTACGGGGGAACAGGCTCCGAGGGTATGGCCGCCGATGCGGGGGCCGATATGGCCGCGATGCCGGGACCGGGCATGGGCATGCCCGGGATGGGAGGCGCGAGCGATTATGGTGGGGCGGCGGGAGACATGTACGGGCCGTCCGGTTCGGGGCGAAGGGTTGGCAGCACGGGCTCGGTCGAAGAGCGGATCAAGTCCCAACTGATCAATTACCGCTACGTCGACCAGAACGGGATGCCGCTGGCGGCCACCGCCTCGCCGCCGTTCGCCGAATTCAAGATGATGCCCGTTCGCATGCTTCTGGTCGTCGACCAGCGGAGAGTCGCCAACTTGCTGATCAACTGTGCCAACTCCCCCATGCCGGTTGTGGTCTGGCAGGTCGGCCTCAACCCGGGAAAAGGGGGCACCTTGAACTTGGGTACGACCGGCAGTGGCATGGACAGCGCCTACGGGGGCGCGTTCGGTGGCGGGATGCCAATGGGGGGGGGCATGATGCCCGGGATGGGTGGCGGCGACATGTACGGGGAAGAAAGCGGTGCCTCGGCCTACAACATGGGGGGAGGTCCAACGGCTCAGAACCGCGATCAGCAGACGACCTACGACATGCCCATCGAGATCCAAGGGATTATCTACGTCTTCAATCCCCCGGATCGCGAGAAGCTCGGGACGGGCTCGGCCGGTGAAGAAGCGCCGATGCCGCCTGCCGCAGCGCCAGGAATGCCGCCTGCCGGCGCACCGGTAGTCCCACCTGCGGGAGCACCAGCAATGCCGCCTGCCGCAGCGCCAGGAATGCCGCCTGCCGGCGCACCGGTATTCCCACCTGCGGGAGCACCAGCAACGCCGCCCGCCGCAACGCCGCCCGCCGCAACGCCCACCGGGGCTCCCGCAGCGACGCCAACCGCTCCGGCCACACCACCGGCGGCCGGAGGAGGGAATCCGTAACAGAAAGAGAAGGTTGGGCGGCCCGCGGCGTGAGTGTCACGTCGGCTCGGGTCCGCCCTGGACGGAAGACGCAGAGGAGGTAGACCAATGAAACCGAGTCTCGATGTGAACTCGATGAAAGAGTTCTGCATTCAGCACGTTGAGAAGTTCGTGTTTGGGGGGGTCGTACTCCTGCTGTTGCTCTTCGCGGTTCGGGCCGTGGGAACGATTGGCGGGTTGGGGCCCGATTTCTCTCCCGAGGAGTTGAGCGACCAGGCGAAGGCGGCCACGAACCATTGGTCGGGGACAGATCCGCGCGCCTATCTGGCGGCCAAAGGCATCGAAGTCCATCCGTACGGGACTGTGGACGCCCCGAAGATCCTGGAACCGATCCCGCCGGAACCCTTCGTCCATACAGTGGTGTGGAATGCGCCAATCTCGCCGCCGCGCCGCAAACGCGAGGAGCCGGCGCTGATGGCAATCAAGGACCTGCGTGCGTCGGCGGGCCACGGGGCAATGCAGGCGACCAGCAGCGGGTCCATGGGGCGGGACGCGGCCGTGTCGGTGAACTCGACCCGGAATGCGCAGGGACGGCGCTGGGTCGTGGTCACCGGCCTCATCGACATCCAGGCCCAAATGGAGGCGTATAAGACGCAGTTCGAGGATGCCGTGGTCCGAAATTGGCAGCGCGACGTGCCCATGTACCTCGGCTACCGGATTGAGAGGGCGGAGGTGACCGGCGACGAGGACCCCGAGCAACTGGCGCGGCTCTGGAAGCCGATCAAGCTGCTGGAAGCATTCCAGGCGGCAGGGTACAGCGCCGGCGGGAGGGAATTGGTCGACCGGAGGTATTTTCCCCCGCAGCCTCAGGGCGCGATCTATCCGATGGTCTTCCCGTTGCCCCCGCTGATCAAAGGCGATTTGGGCCCGGAGGTCGCCCACTATCCGGAGATCCCGCTGGCGGTCGACATGCCCGAATCGGAGCGCGGATCGCTATACGGCCAGCAACCGGGCTCTGCGGCGGAGCCGGGGGAGGCCGGCGAGCTGCAAGGCGCTCCCGGCACGGAAGCGCCCGGAAAGTCCGAGGTCGATGAGTTCGCAGGTCCGATGGCCATGCGGCGCGGCGCGGGCGGCGAGTTCGGAGGGTCGGGCATGCCGGGAACGGGAGGGGGCATGTACGGGTCGGGGATGCCCGGGATGCCCGGGATGCCCGGTGGACCTTCTGGGGGTATGGGTGGATCGTATCCGGACTACGACGCTTCGATGGGGGCGGAAGGGTCTGGCATGCCCGGCGGTTACGGGTATGGAATGGATGGACGTACCGGGGCGGGCATGCGGGCGCAGAAGCCGGTCGAGTACCAGTTGTTCCGCTTCTTCGATTTCGACGTCGAGCCCGGCAATCGCTACCGGTATCGCGTCAAAGCGGTGCTGAAGAATCCGAACTACAAGCTTCCGGAGCAATACGTCCTCAAGGAGGAGTTGGGCGCGAAGTACTCTATCGAACCCGATGGCTGGAGCGAGTCCTCGGATACGGCGACCGTGCCGTACGACTCCCGACTGGTGGCCGGGCCGGTCAAGGCCCCGCCCACGATCCTTTACGAGCCGAGCGCTCAGGTGGTCACCGTGACCCTCCGAATGGAAGACGGGTTCGAAGCGTCGCAGGACTACACGGTCTATCGCGGTCATCTGGCCAATTTCGAGGCCGCGATTGCCGAGGAGACGAGACGCGGCCCCATGGGAATGGGCCCGGGGTACACGGGCGCGGAGGAGGCCGGGGAAGAGTCGTCGATGGGGTACATGCCGCCGGGCATGGGTGGTGCCGAACCGCCGCCGAGGCGCCGCGCCAAGGCCAATGAGGACGAAGAGGAAGAAGAGAAAATCGAACACGCAACCAACATGTTGGTGCTCGACATCGATGGCGGCGATCGTTTGCACGGCACCGACCGGAGTCTGACGGAGCCGGGCAGCCTCCTGCTGATGGGACCGGACGGCAGCCTCATCGTCCGCAACGAACTGGACGACCAGGACGACTACCTCGCCTACCATGTCGAAGAGGAACGACGCCCAAAACGTAAGGAGCCGAGCCCGATGGACGGCATGATGCCCGGCATGGAAGGCGATTCTGCCATGGAGGGCATGGACATGTACGGTCTCGGCGCCGACGAGGAAGGATCCGGCAGGCGAGGCAGGGGCCGGCGGTCGCGAGGTTCGTCGAGCGACTACTAGGTTGCTCATGCGCGGACGCGAAATCTGGACTTAGGCCCGCGCAAGAAACAACTGTCGCGATATGGCCGTGGGGCACGTTTCCAACGTGCCTGGCACGATGGAATCGTGCCCCACTTATGTTTCTGCGATCCTTAGACCCGCGGACGGCATCAAATCCGCGGGCCTTCTTTGTTCTTGCCAGTCCGGTCGGGACGCCTGCACCACAAGCACGCAATCGGTCAACGTGCTCGGTTGCGGCCCCTTGGCGGCTTCTTCACGGGTTGCGAGAGCACGCCACTCCGCAAAAAAAGCCCCTCGCAAGGCGAAATCCGCCGGAAGTGCCCTTGACCCATTTTTCGGGTCCGGGTATTTATCCCGCTCTCTTCTACCGAATCCTTGGCAGGCAAATCCAACAGCCGTTCGTCGCTGGCGTTCCGCCGGCGGAGAATCCATCGGATGCGGTGCGACCGCGTGCGCTGGACTTCCGGCTGGAACTCCCGCCCGAATGGCGATCCGTCTGCGTCCGCCCTGCGCGGAATCAACCGATGTCGAGTCCGTCCCAACGGAATGGGAACCGTGCGAGTCTCGAAAGGAGAATCGTGTTGAAAACGACCGCAAGAATCCTCACCGGCCTGATTTCAGTCGTGCTCTCGTGCTCCGTGGGCGTCAGCTTCGCGGGGCCGTTGTCTACGGGCAACGACGCTTCCCTCGGAACGGCGGGTGCGAGTCAGACCGCCAGCTATCGCTCGGACGAAGCACGTCGCCGTTGCGACGACTTGCTCAAGCGTGCCCGCCAGGCAATGGCCGAGAATGACCTGGAGTCGGCCGAATCCTTGCTGGCTCAAGCCGAAGCGATGGGCGTGAAGTACGGCCCGTTCGACCGCGGCGATACGCCCAAGAACGTGCGTCGCGACCTGGAACGGACACGCAAGGCGGCCAGCCCGGCACGTCCGAGCCAGTTGTTCTCCCCGCTGTCGCTCGGCAACAAGAGGGCCCCCGTGACGGATCCCTTTGCCGCCCGCAACGACGGCTCGGCCACGGCTCTTCCCGATGCCAAAAGCAGGGCCAAGAGCTACCTCTTGAACGGGCGGACGGAATTAACCCAGAACGATCTGCCGGCTGCCGCCCACTGGTATCGCCAGGCAGCAGAGCAGCAGGCGACGTTTGGCCCGGGCGAAGACTCGCCCACGAAGCTGGCCGGCGAGATTCTTCGCCGCGGCGGTCGTTTGGACGACTCGGCCCAAGCCGTCGGCACGACGACCAGAAACGTCAGGCCGCTTCCGCCGATCGATCAGGCCGCACCGCTTGGGCCGGGCTCCGAAAACGGCTCCTCGGCGCGGAGTGGCCCATTCTTGCTGGCCGCGCGCCGGGCTCTGGCCGAAGGTGACGTGCGACGTGCCGACGAAATGGTCCAGCAAGCCAATGCCCTCGGCGTCCAGTACGGTCCTCTGGACGACAGCCCCGCCAAAGTGGAATCCGTCATTCGCAGCTACAACGACGTGATGGCCCAGCAGGCCGAACGGGGCAACTCCGAAGGTTTTCGCAGCCAGTACGCCCGGCTCCTGATGGAGCAGGCCGAGGGATTGCTCCCGTACCGGGAATACGACCGGGCCGAGCACCTGGCAACCTTGGCCTCCCGGCAGGGTGTCAGCTTCGGACCCTACCAGGCCAATCCGGAAGGCCTCCTGAAGCGGATCGCCACAGTTCGCCGCCAGGACCGCTTCTCGCCGTCTGGCGTGGTGGGTGTTGGTGGGCAGGACATCGTGCCGGCGACCGGAAATCCGCAGATGGATCGCACGGCCTCCCATGCGGTGTACGATCAGTCGAACGACCGAACCCGAAACATGTTGGCCGGTGCCCAACAGCCGACACCGGCAGTCCCCTTCGGGGCTTACCGATCAGGCTTCGGCGCCCCCACACCCGCCCCGCCCTCGCCCTCGATGTCTCCCCAAGCATCGATGCCCGGGCCGAGTGTGGGCGAGTCCCTGTTCCAACAGGGGGAGGCGGCCCTGATGGCCCACGACACGGCCAGGGCGAACGAGTACTTCCGGCAGGCGGCCGACTACCGCGACCAACTGGATCCGATCACCGCGCAGCAGCTCCAGGAGCGTCTCCAGATGCTATCCCCGGGGGCCGCCGGACCGCCGGCCCCCTCGATGATCGACCAGGCCGCGGCAGCCCAGCGGAGTCTGTATCAGCAGGTGGCCGTGGACGTCGCTCATCAGGAGGGCGAAGCCAAGGCATTGCGCCAGACCGATCCCAAAGGCGCCTTGGCGCTCTTGGATGAGACTCGCAGAAAGGTCGAAGCCGCCGGCCTCGAACCGACGGCTCGGGACCGGCTCCTGGTACGAGTCGACCGCAGCCTCGCCGAGATGCAGCAGTACATCGAACAGAACCGGGCTCGAATTGACTTGGAGGAGCGAAGCCAGCGGACCCGCGAGGACATCGATCGCGAGCGCCAAATGACTTTCGACGTTCAGGAGAAGCTGGCGCTGTGTGTCGAAGAATACAACCAGTTGATGGACGAGGAGCGTTTCGCAGAGGCCGAGGTCGTGGCCAAGCGGGCGGCGGAGCTGGATCCGGACAACCCGCTCACCCTCCAACTGCTCACCACGTCCAGGCTGGTCCGCCACCACTTCAGCAACCTGGACCTCCGCGCCCAAAGAGAAGAGGGGTTCTGGGAGCAAATGCACGGGGTTGAGCTGGCGGCCATCCCGCGCAACGACATGGAGCCCTACGTCTTCGGTGATGCCAGGGAGTGGGAAGCCCTGAGCCTCCGACGCCAAGCGTGGACCGCCGAGCACGGTCGACGTCGTACGGAAGGGGAGCTGGAAATCGAGCAGAAGCTGAAGACCCCGGTCTTGCTCGAGTTCGACAGCGCGCCCCTGAGCCAGGTCATGGACTACCTGGCCCGAATGGCCGCGGTCAACCTCCACCTGGATCCCCAGGGGCTGGCCGATGAGGGCATTACCACCGACGATCCGATCACGATCAACCTGAGCCAGGAAATCTCGCTGAAAAGCGCCTTGAATCTCATTCTCGAGCCATTGCACCTGAGCTACGTGATCAAGGACGAAGTCCTCAAGATCACCAGCGAGCAGTACCGCGACGGCGATCTCTACCAGCAGGTGTACAACGTGGCCGACCTGGTGGTGCCGATCCCGAACTTCGTGCCGAGCACGGGGATGGGACTCGCCGGCGCGTACCATGATGCCTTGGGGAGCGTGGGCTTCGGCGGGCAAGGGCCGTTTGGCGGGATCGGATCGCCGCTGGCGGTGGTCGCCAGCCGCTCCGGGGCGCGGAACAACGCCATGATCAGTCCTACGGTGCTCGCCCAAATGCCTACCGGTCAGGCGGGGACCTCCTCGCCGGGCAGCATGCCGATGGGCTTCGGCGGCCCCGGCGGTTTGGGCGGCGGCGCGATGGCCGATTTCGACAGCCTCATCGAGCTGATCACCACCACCGTGGCGCCCGAAAGCTGGGACGACGTCGGCGGCCCCGGCTCGATTGCCCCCTTCGAGACCAATCTGAGCCTCGTCGTCAGCCAGACCCAAGAGGTCCACGACCAGCTCGTCGACCTGTTGGAGCAGTTGCGCCGCATGCAGGACCTCCAGGTGACGATCGAGGTCCGGTTCATCACCCTCAACGACAACTTCTTCGAGCGGATCGGAATCGATTTCGACTTCGACATCGACGACGACGTCGACCGGCCGTTCCAAGTCTTCGGCCGCGTGGTCGGCGGCGACGACGAGGACCGGGATCCGGGCACGGAGCCCGTCCGAGATACCGCCGACACCGATCACAACAACCCAAGCAGCGTCACCGTCGGCCTGTCGAGCCCCGGCGTCTTCTCGGCCGACCTGGACATTCCGTTCCAGCAGAACAGTTTCGGGCTGGCGGTCCCGCAGTTCGGCGGCTTCGACGCCACGGCGGGTGCCCAGCTCGGGTTTGCCATCCTCAGCGACATCGAGGCGTTCTTCTTCGTCAGCGCCGCCCAAGGCGACCGCCGGAGCAACATCCTTCAGGCCCCGAAGGTCACCCTGTTCAACGGCCAGCAGGCCTTCGTCTCCGACACCTCGCAAAGCCCGTTCGTCATCAGCGTGATCCCCGTGGTGGGCGACTTCGCCGCGGCTCAGCAGCCGGTGATCGTCGTCCTCTCCGAAGGCACGTTCCTCACGGTCCAGGCCGTGGTCTCCGACGACCGACGCTTCGTGCGCCTCACCGTCGTGCCCTTCTTCAGCCGCATCGGCGACGTGGAGACCTTCACCTTTGAGGGCTCCCAAACGACGACCGTGAACAGCTCCCAGCAGGGCGACCAGGAAACGCCAAACGACAACACGTCCAGCAGCAGCGGGGGGACCACCACCCGGTCCGGCACCACGGTGCAGTTGCCCACCTTCTCGTTCGTCACCGTGACCACCACCGTCAGCGTGCCCGACGGCGGAACCGTGCTCCTGGGCGGCATCAAGCGGCTTAGCGAAGGCCGCAACGAGTTCGGCGTGCCGATCCTCAACAAGCTCCCCTACGTCAGCCGGCTGTTCAAGAACGTGGGCATCGGCCGCGAAACCCAAAGCCTGATGATGATGGTCACGCCGCGCATCATCATCCAGGAAGAGGAGGAGGAACAGCTCGGGATCCTCAACCCGTAGCCCGGCGAAAAGGACCTCTCCTCGCCAAGACAAGCCGGCCTCCCC
>Ga0307380_10004438_pt1 | contig 18962 bp, 14 predicted proteins | sample UN3MG_FD_202239 | JGI IMG/M metagenome (GOLD analysis project Ga0307380, IMG submission 202239) | Soil microbial communities from Risofladan, Vaasa, Finland - UN-3 | ecosystem: Environmental > Terrestrial > Soil > Coastal area > Acid sulfate soil | place: Finland: Risofladan, Vaasa | collected... | reverse complement strand
AAGTCGCACAGACCGCTGCGCTTGGAAGCGCAGCGGTGCGCATTTCATGCGCCCGCCACCCCCAGGCCCCGTACATCACCCCGCATGACTGATTTGTGAATAATCCGGGCTAGCGCCCGCGTTCAGACACATGGGGCTTCCCCTAGAACATAATCGGGACTGGTGTTTCAAACCTCGCCACAAAATTGTTTTATATGTGGGTTACAATATAAATTATATCAACTAATCTCTGGAACACGAAGCTAGATACAAACCACGGAAAAATCATTTGTCAGTGCTCTTAACTCCCCGCGCCGATAACCGACCTTCCAATTCCGCAGTCAATTCGCTTTCCGGAGCAAGAGCCCGTAAAATATCAAGGCAGGCTGCAGCATTCTCAGCTTTCCCGCTTGCCAGATTGGACAGCCCAAGGTTATACCAGAGCTTTTTGCTTGTTTTATTAAAGGGTGCGATCTTCTCTAAAAGCCCGACCGCCCGGACACTGCGTCCGGTCTCGACCAGCAGCTCAGCCAGAAGGAGATTAGCGCTCAGGTGAGAGGGAACTATTTCCAGCACGTGTGTCAGACATTTCTCAGTCAGGGCATACTCTCTGTGCCTGAAAAGAATTTCCGCCAGGTCGTAATAAGGCCGCAGCTTTTGAGCTGGAAGGTTTTCGAAAGCCTTGCTGAAAAACCCGGCTGCTTCATCTTTCCTGCCTGTAACAGACAGAACTTTTCCCAGGCCCGCATTGAACTCCCAATCCTCTGAATCGTGTAAAAGCAGCGCCCGATATATTTCCTCGCACTTGTCATACTCCTCCAGGCGGAATAACAGGTCGCCGTACCCCTTTAGATATTGAGGGTCCTCGGGGTGGTAAGTCAGCAGCTCCTTAAGCAGTCTGTAAGCTTTTGGACGGTCGCCGGTCTCAAAGTAGATTTCAGCCAGCTCGAGATAGGACTGGCCCATAACGGACTCGAAGGAGACAGACTTTTCGAGCGCCGCAGTGGCTTTGTCGATATATCCCAACCCTCGATAGGCCACTCCCAGTTTATAGTAACTGAGCCAATCCGGCTCCAGGGAAGTCAGCCGCTCAAAACAGCGGAAGGCTTCGGACGGCTTATCCATTTCAAAGTAAAGCATACCCAGGTTATTCAGGGCCGGCAGGTAATTCGGATCGATTGAAAGCGCCTTCTCATAAGCTTCTGCAGCTTCGTACAAACGCATGTCCTCCCCCAGAAGATGACCCAATGCTGTCAAGTAGCGGGCGCTCGGCTGTCTTTCTATGGCCCGGCGGTAAAACTCCTCCTCCAGATCCAGCCGGCCTTTTTCACGGTAATAAATAGCGAGCTCCTCAAAATTATGAGCGGCCTCTACCGCCCGGCGATGCAAACCTGGGGCGTTTGAAAGCTGACTGAAGCGTTCGAGAGACGGACCCTCGGAAGCATTTAACAATACCCACGGCAACAAGGCCACCAGGTTGATTACTGTCAGCCTCAGCAGCCTGACCGGGTCGATCAATTTCCCGTCTCTTACCATAAGGAAAAGCAAAAACACGGCCACCAAAGGCCCGGGAATGGAAAAAAGATCCCAGTCCCGGTAAAGGGCAATCTTGAAATCCATCAAAAAGAAAAAAACCACGAAAGCACCGGATACTAGGAACAAAAAACGATAGCCGGGAGAGCGAATCGACTGTCTTACCGGTCCGGCCCCCTCAAACACGAAGGGGAAAAACAGCAAAGCAGGAAAAATTAGCAGAACAAGATTAACAAGGTCCACAAAATGTCCCGCAGAAAAAATCCAGTAATCCCCTCCCTCGACAGCCGAAGGCAAAAACGGCAGGAACAACCTGCCCCTCGAGACCCCCTCTTGAAAAAACAGCCTAAAATCAAAACCCGCTAAATAAAAAAAGGTTACCACCACAACCGGCGGCAGCAGGATGCCACCAGCCGCGGATAGAACTCCCCTCTTCCATCCATAGGGCGATTCCTCTTTCCGTATCCGCAAAAACCAAATCACTAGAAAAGCCGCAGAGAGTACCACATTAAGACCGGTCGGGTGAAGGCAGCAGGATAAAGAACCCAGGCAAAGGGGAAGAAAGGGGCTTTTTGCAGAGTTGTTCAATAATCTCAGGGAAAACAACAGGTAAGCCTCGAGGCTCACTATAAATAGCGCATAACTTTCAGCATAACCGAAAAACTGAACCAACGTACCTACCGATAAAAGCCACACTAAAGCCAAGAGCCGCGCTCCCCCGCCTTTAACCAGGGAGCGCGCCAGAAAATAGGCAACAACCGCATAGGCCCCTCCAGCAGCACAGCTCAGCCAGAGATAGGATCTTTCCCCTGAGCCGAGTAAACCGGCAAGGACACTATGCAGATAGAAATCGACCAGGTTGGAAGGGTAAAACTGCATCCCGCCGCTCACACCGCGCACTAGCGTTCGCCCGTCACCCAGAAAATGGACCCTGGAAGGAAAAAGCCGGCAGAAAATAAAAAAGACAAGCCCCACAAGTACCCCCCGGACTGCCGGACTCCCGGGCCACCGAATGCGGGAGACCAGCAGGTCGAGAGCACTTAACAAACGCCTGCTGACCTGTGGAATGAAAGCGAGAGATGCTCCAAGAACAACCAACACCAGGAAAAATGAGGGAAAATAGCTATAGATATTGATTCCCCACAACCAACGCACCAGATCCCGGCGGGCAAAATCGAAAGAAGCGGCGACATAAAGAGCAAGAACACAAACAGTGAGGACCGGCTCAAGAGAGGAAGATATAAAAAACCGTGGGCTTTCCTTGCGGCTGGATCTGTGCATTGTCAAAAGGTTCGGATTTTATCAGGCTACCGTTCGAAGCGGTGCTCCCTGTCTTCTATCCTCTCGAGACGTTCCAGAAGCTGACCGAGAAGCTCGGTCAAAAAGCCGAGTGTGAAAAGCAGAACACCACCCAGGATAAAAAGAATCACCAGATATAAAAGCGGCCGGTAGCCCTGAATAAGCACGAAACGGTAGTAAAGTGCGGCTGCCCCGGTGAGAAAGCCAAGCGCAAGCAACACTATTCCCCCGGTGCCGAAAAGGGTCATCGGTTTCTTGCCCAGACTGATCAAGAATTTTACACTCAACAGATCGAGCACACCGAACAGCACCCTTCCGAAGCCCGTATATTTGGATTTGCCGTAACGCCGCGGCAGCAGCTCGATCTCTATCTCACCCACCCGGTAACCCTTGTTGTAAGCGAGCACCACGAAAAAACGGTGCCAGTCGTGACGTAAATGGAGTGATTCGAGGATCTCCCGCCGGAAAGCTTTCATCGAGTTAAGGTCTCTGGCCGGCACATCGAAAAGAATGCGGGAAAGGAAATTGTAGATCCCGGAAATGATGCGCTTACTGTATTTTCCTACTTTCCGGCCGCAGACAATGTCAAAGCCGCCCTGTTTCATTTTTTCCAGGAACCGCGGAATATCCTCAGCCGAGTGCTGCATATCTGCGTCATAGAGCACCATCACATCTGCGCTTGCGGCTTTATTCCCGGTAATCATGGCCTCGGTTTTGCCGAAATTCTTCCGGTGGCGCAGGACCTTAAGCCTTTTTTCCGTCCGGGCAATCCGGGCCGCGGTTTCATAAGTGTCATCCGTGCTGCCGTCATCCACCAGCACGATTTCTCCGGCCAGGGAGTGGCTGTCAAACATGACGGTAAGAGACCGTACCAGATCAGCGACATTTTCCACTTCATTGTAAGCCGGAACGAGAATGGAAACTTGAGGCTTGGAAATCGTGTTCTCCATGTTTTACCTCTAATGCGGGACTTCCAGGGACAGATTACCGGGCGAAAAACCGGGTTATAAGCTCAAGACCGGCGGAGAGGCTCTTATTCCACCTTTCGGATTTTCAACCGGGCCAGGGCTACCGAAGCGCGAATCGATCCGCCCTGGATCGGCACTTCGCTCACTCCCTCAGGGCATTGGAGCAGAAATTCCAGTTCGCCTTTCGCCGGCAGCTCGAGCGGGCCGATAACCAGTTCTTGCGGCCGCATGTCAACAGGCAGCCGGCTGATCTGGCGGCCATCCGCAACGATCTCGAGAGTCCGGGGCTTGATAAAAGATACCCCCAGCGCCTGGAGCTCCACTTTTTGCGGGGTATCCAGCAGGTTGCGCATCCTGAGCCTTCCCCGCTCGTGCATTATCCTCCAGCCCAGCCGCTCAGTCCCGGAACCGAAAGTCAGCGGGGGATCGAAGTCGTACTCCCCGTACTCCCGCTTCACTTCCAGATAATTATAATAAGGCCCGGTGTCGAAAGAAAGTAAAACCGTGGCCGGCTCAGCAGCCACACGGTAAACAGCATCCTTGCCGAACTCCCTGACAAGCTGCAGGCCCTCGACATTCGAGAGGTCCACTGTGGGCAGGGATTGGGTCTCTGTCCCGCTCTTGTCGTGAAAGGCCACGTAATCCACACCGAAATAGCTCAAGAGAGCCACGTTGTTCGGATCGCTCAAGGCTCCCGGATAATCCAGGTCAAGCCAGAACGGGAGATACTCACTGGGAATCGTGCTGGTATCGAAAGTGCGGTTGAAAAGGTTTTTTTTGTGGATCGTCTGGAAATAGAGGTAATCGCCCTGAGCCAGACCGCTCATGGCAGTGGACGGGTACTCGAAAACCGTGACCCCGGGCTCGAGTGAAGCCAGATAAGCATAAACAGGAGGAGAATTTTTCGGGTTTGTCGCCACAGGGGTGGTTTCCACAGGATGCATATATTCCACGGCACCCAGCAGAAATATCCCGGCAAATACAAGGTTGAAAGACGCCTTTTCCCCCCAATTTTGGATCAGGGCAGCGAACCCATAGCCAGCCAGCAATGCCACTGAAAATTGGACAAAAATGCTGTAACGGCCAATCGCCCGGATAAAGGGGGCGACAGTATGGAGCAGCAAAGAAGGCATCGGGATGCGCAGGTGGCCTAAATTGAGATAAGGGCCCAGGGTGAAGCTCAAGGACCCTAACCCCAGTACCAGCAGCATCCAGGCCTGCCACTTCCTGGCGGCATGCCGCATACCCCACAGAGCGAGCAGAAGCGGTATCCAGCCGATATAGGCCGTGGACTCGGTCACATTCCGCCGCACAGGCACCACCGAACGGGTGGCTTGCCCGAACAGCGGGTGATCCACACCAGGCAGCAGGTAGTTGGCCCAGGAGAGCTTGAAACGCTCCTGCCAGTGCAGAGGGCGCACTTCCAGGGCGGCCTGACTGGCCAGATAAAACTTGTAGGCAGCCACAGCGCCGACTATCAGGATTACCGCTGCCGCCCCGGCCAGGATCCACCGGATCCTGCCGATCCGGGAAAAAGAGATACCGCGGGGTGCGCGGCCGGCCTGGAAGTCAAAAATAAAGGCATCGACAAAACGGACCAACAGATAAGAGCCGGCCACCAGGGGAATAAAGAGGTAATAATACACCGAGCAGTAGCAGTGAAAGATAACTAGCGACAGCAGGATCAGCAGCGCCTTGGACAGCGAGCGGCGACGGTCGAAAAGGAGCAGGGAGTAAACCAGAAGGGGCAAGGGCCAGGTGGCCGCCAGGTCCGGATGCACCACACTGCGCGCCCAGGCATAGGGACAGAAAGCGAAGATCAGTCCGGCCACTACCCCGGGAAACCGGCGCTCGGTGAGATGATAAACGAGCAGGTAGGTAAAAAAACCGGTAAGCACAAAGTTTGAAAAGCTGAACAGGTTCAGCGAGGCAACCGGGCCGAGAAGAGCCGTGAAAGGGATCATCAGCACAGGATATTTGTGCGCGGCCAGAAATGACAACCGGTAAGCTGAATACGGTCCGGCGAGTATCCCGTAGTGGAAAGGACTGGTTTTGAGATCGAGCAGCTCGTATTTGGAGATCCAGAACTCCCAGATGCCGGCGAAGATATCCCCGTAATAATTCGTGAACTTTCCCAGGACTTCGCTGCCGGCTGAGAAAACTAGCGGAAATGTATAGAGGGCTGAAAAAACGCACATGACCCCTAAGACGCGCCAGGGACCCAGCCGCTTTTCTATCTTCTCGACAAGACCGGGAGCGGCTGCGCCGGCTTTCTGATCTTTTTTACCCTCCGGGCGGGACCTGCTTTTTATCTTTTTCCGGGCGGCTGTCAAAAGCTCTCCCTTTTGAAATAGCACGAGGCACAACCGACATCAAGAATCAGAGACTGATTTCGCCGCTACGCATTAAGCCTGAAATACGAAACAATCGAGTTGCCTTTGCCTGGGAGTGTGTCCCAGATAATCACCGGAAGCACCGGGTAATCAAAATAGCTGAAATGAAAATCATAAAGCGGGCTCAACTTGGAGAAAGTTCTGGTCTCCAGATGGACAAAACCGGACATTTCGAACAGAAGCCTCAATGAACCGGGATTGTAACCCACCATGTGGTAAGGATAGTTGAGAGAGCCGCACTCCTTGAGGATCCGAAAAGGGTAGATAAATCTCTTAAACGCGTTGGAGAAACTCAAATCGTTGGGCAAATGAACTGCGACCACTGCCCCGGGTGCGCAGACAGCTTTTATATCGGCCACAAATTGACCGGGATCGGGTATATGCTCGATAATGTGGCGCATATAGACCACATCGAACTTTTCATCCTTAAAGAGCCCGGCGTTGAAATTGCCGACAATCACCTCCACTCCGAACAGTTCCTTTGCCTCCCGGGCCACTCTGGCCGATACATCCAATCCCACGCACTCATAGCGGCCGAGCCGCTGCGCAATATGGATGAATTCACCCCGGCCGCAGCCCAGGTCCAGGAGCTTGCCGCTTTGCTTGAACCTGGCCAGGCGGTCCAGATACTTCTTTGAAATTTTCAGCAGATGTCTGGAGGCCTTGGCGAAAAACTTGTTTTCAAAGGAGCCCTCGCAACCGTAAAATTCCTCATAATGGCTGTCCATTTTATCTGCCTTGAACTCTTTCGAGCAAAAGGCGGTTTTGCATTCCCTGCAGCGCAAATAGAGGTTATCCCCGGTATAAAGATCCTTTGAAATAAGTTTCCAGGCCCCGGAGTGACAGATTGGACACTTGATCATCTTGTTGTAGCGAATATCGAAAAAATTACAATTTCAACCGTCTGCGATAACAGGCTTCCAATTCAGAATAGCACTAAACATTCAGCCCGGAAAATTCATAAAATTTTTCCGTTTCCGTTTTTTGTAGGGGCGCACCCGCGTGTGCGCCCGATTATAGTCGAAAAATTGCCGAACTCCGGGCGGACACATGGGTCCGCCCCTACAAGTTTTGTGGCAATTTGTGAATAATACGGTTCAGAAAGCTTTTTTTATCAGGATGTCATAAACCATCGGGTCTTTTAACTTACACTTTTCAACGGTCCCGGGACAGGCCGGTTATTGATGCTCTTCGAGGCGGTATTCCCAGGCCTCAATAGGTCTCAAAGAGCCTGCCCCACTTGGTCAAGCGCCACTGTTCGACAATCCGCTTCCCTTTTATCGGGTACCACAGGAAGTCGTGGTAGAACGCCGAGCCGAAAACGAAAAGATAAACCAGCGGGGTGTGAAAAAGCAAGCGCTGGAAAATCTTAAGCGGGCTGAACCAGAAAAGGTCTCCCACCAGGCTCGCCAGATTGTCGCCCACTGCAAAACCGAGGTTCACTCCGCTGATATCCTCGCCGACAATTTCTATTTCGCGGGGATCGCCTGTTCCCAGGCCCTGCTCGTGAGCGATACGGATGTAATCGAGCTTGAGCGGATCGAAACCCATCAGGCGGCTTGAGACTGCATCTAGAGCCACACAGTCTGCCGAGGCGAAAATTAAATCGGCCTCGACCGGTGTCATTGTCCGCGGCCCTGGCCCGCTGCCGCAGGTGGTACCGTCCGCAAAGGCGAAAATCCCGGAATGGATTTCCTTTTGAATGCGCAAGAGATCGACCAGGGTCTCATGGATCACGCTGTGGGTGTAGTGGCGCCTGCGGTTTAGCAGCCCCCCGAAAGCGTTTTTCATTGCCCCGGTGGTGGTCGTATAAATATGGGTCTTCAGTGTAGGCAGGTGGACCACGTTCTTGCCGATAAACTCCCGGGGAATCCTGATCCCTTCCGGAAAGATCTTATCCATCACCAGCATCTTACCTTTCGGGCGATAAATTTCCCAGTTGATATCCCCTTTACGGAAATTATAGAGCACAGGCAGGTTATAGCGCTTGAAAGTACCCATATAGCGGTTCAGCCGCTCTCCCTTGAACGCATTGGTCACCACCGTGTCGTTCTGCACTGCGACCATGTCGCTGAAACCTCTCTCGGAAAGTGCGCGCACGACTCCCTCGAGCTGCCAGGGGGTTGTGTTCGCCCCTGGAAAGGGAAAATGCCAGGAGATATTGTCTTTAAGAATTGTCCGGGCTTTGGGGTCGAGAGCGCTGGCAAGTCCGGCCAGATCCGCCAGCCGGCTATAGTCATCAAGCACACGCTCCGGGGTGGTTTTCAATACGGCGACTTTTGCTTTGCTCATATAATCTCTCCTTGTACCACCTGTGACAAATCGCGCAGAATTAAGCGATATCTCCAGAAGCCCAACCTTAATGGTAAAGAACCAGCGTTACCACCACCAGCCAGCAGAGAATGGCAGCCAGTAACGACCGGTCCGAAAGCAGAACCTGGGTCGGATCGCCCCCGCCTCTTTTTTTGTGAATCAGATACAGGTAACGGAAGATGCCGTAAATCACAAAAGGCACTGAATACAAGAGGTTGGAGCTGCCCACATGAGCGACTGTGTCCGGGCTTAAAGTATAAAGCGTATAGCAGACCAGAGTGCTCGGTGTGACAACAGAGATCATCTGATCGAGAAAATAAGGATCGTAATGCTCCAGCACGAAACGGTGTGTGGAGGCCTGGTTCTCAAGGAGCAACAGCTCGTGGCGTCTCTTGCCGAAAGCCAGGAAAAGGCTCAGCAGGAAAGTGCAGATCAGGATCCAGGGGCTGGTTACCACGTCGATCGCCGCAGTACCCGCCAGAACCCGGAGCACAAAACCCAAGGCCACAGACATCACGTCAATTATCACCACATGCTTCAACCAGGTGGTATACAGCAGATTCAGGACCAGATAAACCGCTCCCACCAGCATAAACTGGCCACCCAATCTGAAAGCCCAAAGGCCCGAGATGAGAATAAAAACAACTGCCGTAAATACACAAAAGCCGGGCCTGAGTTTCCCTGAAGCCACCGGCCGCATCCGCTTGAGCGGATGCTCACGGTCGCGCTCCCGGTCCAGGACATCATTGATCAAATACACAGAGGATGAAAGCAGGCAAAAAACCACGAAAGCCTGCAGCGCGAGCCGGACCAGATTTGAATCTCCCAGTTTCTCGGCGAATATCAGACCGGCAAAGACAAGCAGGTTCTTGGTCCATTGGACCGGCCGCATGGATTGAATCAGATAATAGAATCGCACTGGTTCTCTTCCTGTGTCTGGAATTAAGGTTTGCCGCCGGATTGCCTGTGACGCAAGCCTGTCCTTTCGAGAGGCCTGGATCAGGAGTCGAGCTCTTAAAAGCAAGTTTTGATGCTAATCACTTGCGAAAAAGTTAAACATTTATAATTTACTTTCCAACTGAAAGTTTGTGAATTTATTTATTCAACCGACCCAGGCCGCCAGTCAATCATGCGTGAATTACCCAAAATATCAATTTGCGTGCCGACTTATAATGAAGAAAAAAATATCCGGACCTGCCTGAACGCAATTTTTTCCCAGAACTATCCGGTAGAAATGCTCCAGGTCTTGGTCGTTGACAACCGCTCCGAGGACAGAACAATCGAGATAGCCCGGGAGTTCGAGGTCGAGTTACTGTACAACGATATCGAAAAGCACGGCGAAACTTCCAAGCTGATCGGTTTCCAAAACTCGACCGGAGAGCTGTTCATTTATCTCGATGCGGATATCGAGATTGTCGGTAACCACTGGCTGCGCAACCTGGTCGAGCCTTTTTTTGAAATCAGCGATTTAGCCGGGTCATTCGGCAGATTCATTCCTAAACCGTCAGACACCGCTATCGGCCGTTTCTTGAGATACCATCCCTTGGAACTGGACCCGGTTTTTCAGTATTTCTGCACCGGTATCGAACAAACGGTTGTCAAAAAGAGCGAAGGCTATACTCTCTGCGAGTTCTGTTATCCGAAAATCCCTCCGATAGGGATCTGCCTTTACAGAGTTGAATATTTAAAAAAGGTCCTGGAAAACGCCCGGAGATTTATGGACATTGATGTCCCCTGTCTTCTCTCCGAGGCCGGCCATACAAAATTCGCCTATATTGAAAAGTCCGGCTTTTATCACATCAATGTCAAGAGCTTGGGCGACTTGTTGGGAAGAAGGTGGAGAAATCTCACAAAAATTTATCTGCCGAATGAAGAAACCAGGAAGTATCAATATTTCGATCTAAGCTCATTCCAAAGCATATTAAAAATCGGCGCCTGGGTAGTCTACGCCAATCTGCTCATACCCGAGTTTTTACGCGGCCTTTACAAATGGGCCAGATTCAAAGACTCCGCCTGCCTTTACCAGCCAATAATATCAGCTTCCCTGACAGACCTTATCTGTTTCGGTTTCGTTACCAACAAATTCCTGAGATTCCTTAAAAAATGATCCGCCTTTTGGTTTAAAGCAATCTGTCCGGGTAACAGCGAAAAACACAATCCTTTGCCTTCCTGGGCCAACCACGAGGCAAAGCCAGTGTCACACCGGGCCAAAAAATCCTCTATCTCTCCTCTCTGAGCCTTGAGGCAAGCAGTCCGCGGATAAAATAAAGCCCGTAGGTCAGGTGAGAAAGCACTATGCCGCTCGAAACATACCAGATACGCATTGGGTGCATGCTCACAGATGCTGCCAGAAGGGCGGCGGCAAGGTAGGCGGCGAGTCCAGCCAGATAAAGAGCCGCCAGAGGGGCCCAGAGAAAAGAGAAAACCCAGCCCAGAGACAATCCCAATGCCAGCACTGAAGGTAAAAAGTAAGCCGGCCGCAGGCTTGTTTCCGGGAACTTTTTCACAAAGTAACCCCGGTGCAGGGCATAGCTTTTTATCTGGGCCAGGTGCCCGCGGTAGACTTCCCTGCGGTGGTGATAGACTATGGCGTCCGGCTCGTAGACTATTTTCAGTTTCAGATCGCGGACTATCTTAAGGCAAAAGAAAGTGTCTTCGCCCGGCCAGTATTCGGTATCGAAACCGCCGAGCCGCTCGAACACATCTCTTCTCACCAGCAGGTTGCAGGTCGGATAGTCCTCCACCTCGCGGTACCGGCCTTGTAAATAACGATAAGTGTAAGGCCCGCCCACCAGGGGGGAGGCGTAAATATCTCCGCTTGCCTGCTGTCTCAAGCTGTCCGAGGGAGGGGTGAGCGCCGGGCCGCCTACAGAGGCGACCTCCGGCCAGTGAAAGGCACGCACCGCATTGGTGAGCCAATCGGCGATCGGATAGGCGTCATCATCTAAAAAGGCGATAATCTCGCCTGTGGCTTCGCCGATAGCGCGGTCTCTTTTGTGGCTCGGCATCTCCTTCCCGGTTGGGATCACCCGCACCCGGGGATCGGGCCAGTTGAAAGGCTCATCCGGAAAGACCAGCACCTCGAAATCGGGGTAATCAAGCCGCAGGCAGGCCTCGAGCGATTCAACCAGGTTGTCGTTATAAGGGCCGACAGCGATCACGATTGAGACCCGCGGATATCTGTCAAGAGTGGGAAGCTTGCGGTCATAGTAGTTAAGAATCCTGAGGCGGTAGTAAATGGCCAGCGTATCGATAAAGATATGGACAATGTCCTCCAGGCGGATCCTTCCCCAGCGCAGCCCTCTCTTGAACTGGAGAATTACCGGGACCTCCGCGATTTTGAAGCCGTTATGATGGGCGAGGGTCAAAAGCTCGATATCGAATGCGAACTTTTTTACCAGCACGTGCGGGAAAACTTTCTCGAGCACGCTCCTGCGGTAAAGCTTGATCCCGGTCTGGGTGTCTTTAAGGGGCAGCCCGAAAAGAAGCTTGATAAACAGATAGTAGCAAAAGGAGAAAAACCTTCTGCCCGCCGGATAGCTCAATTTCGACTCCGGGTGAAACTTCGAGCCGATAACCACATCCACCGGAACGGACCGGAGCCGCTCAAGGAGCAGGCCCACCTGGGAGGGATGGATATCGAGGTCTGCATCGAGAAAAGCCACCACCTCGCCGCTGGTTCTTTTGAAACCGGTTTTAAGGGCCCAGCCCTTGCCCAGGTTGTGATGATTTGAGGTGACTTTGATCCGGCTGTCCTGGCTAGCCGCCCGGCGGGCCTCTTTCAGGGTGTCGTCCGAGCTCCCGTCATCCACCAGGATAATCTCAAAAGGAACATTCAAGCTTTCCAGAGTCGAGAGGGTCTCGATCAGGTTATCATGGATTCCATCTCCCTCATTGAAAGCAGGCATGATTACTGAAAGAAAAGGCTTATTCTCCATCTTGGCGCAGATCCTTCCTAAAACCGGGGCTTGGTTATATACAGCAATCTCTCTCGTTGTGCGGATCTTTCACTGAAAAAAATTACCAGATAAAGGCCTGTACCGGCCACCAGGCCGAAACCGGCCATGACCCAGATCACAGTGGCCAGAGTCGCGTGCCACACCTGGAGGGCGGCCACATAGGCCAAAGCCATCGGGATCAGAAAATATAGAAACGCGGCTCTGCCTCTGGCCAGAAGATAATTAATCATGATATAGAGCAGAGCCACAGGGGTCACTCCGATACCGAATATGCGGACCAGTTTCACAGCAGTCATTGTCCCCTCCGGCAAGAGCAGGATCAGCTCCGCGAAAAAAACGCAGACCACTATGCCAATGACACAAAGAACGATGCAGTAGACCAGCGAGAGATTTAAAATCTCCAGGCTGGAGGATTCCAGGGCTGCCGTGCGCCGGGTGACTTTCGGGAACAAAGCCGTGCTGATAGCGACCGGGATAAACAGAAAAGCCTTGCCCACCACCTGGGCCAGACCGTACTCTCCGGCATTGTAGCGCGGGAAAAAATGCTTGACCGTGATAAAATCAGCATAGGTGAAGACAGCGAAAGCCAGCAGGGAGACAAATACCGGCCAGAAAAAGCGGTAGTGCGGAAGGCTGTCAGCCTCTTCATCTCCACCGGCGAGTTTAAAAAGCACCACGTAGAGCGGGAAAACAGCCATTATAACCGCTGTCAGGTAAAAAAACACGAGAGAACCTACCGCTCCCACCACCTCGAGACCCAGCCAGACCAGCAGAATCCCCCCGCCCAGCTTGGCCACAGTGGAAACTATCTGGTTGGCCGCATAATGATAGAAATACTGGAAGCCCTGGAGCGCCCCCCAGAAAACCGAGCTTATCAGGGCAAAGGCCACTGACAGGCCGACAACATAAACTGCGCCTAGACTGTGCACGTTAAGGTACCCGGCCAGAAACTGTCCGAAAGCCAGGAAGGCAATCAGTACCGCAGCCGCAGTCAGAGACAGCTTGAGGAGGGAGCGCCGCAGGAGAGAGGCCGCCTGTCCCAGCAGGCGCTTGCTCTCCAGAGCGGAAACATATCTGGCTGTAACCATCTGAACTGCGGTAAGCGGAAAAGCCAGGATCATGTAAAGCGAAACCAGGCCCGTGTAGTCGCCGAAATTCTCCTTGGTCAGCATCTTGAGCATGGCAATATTGAAAAGCGTATTGCTCAGTCCGGTGATTATAGTGGCTACCAGCAGGATTGTCCCATGCTTGATCAAGCCGTCGTTTTTGCCTGTGAATCTCTCGCTCATATTCTTTTCTCCAGGATATCTTCGATATAGCAGATAGTTTTTTCTGCGGATGTGTCCCAACTGAAAGTCTGAGCAAACTCCCTGGCAGCCGATTTCATTCTCCGGCGCAGGGACTCGTCTCCTGCAATCAGGAGCAGTTTGGCGGCAAAATCCGCTGGATCGCCGGGAGAGAACAGGAATCCCGTCAGACCGTCTTTCACCGATTCCCGCAGACCCGGGGAGCGGCTGGCTACCACCGGTGTCGCGCAAGCCTGGGCTTCCATGTTGGTAATGCCCCAGCCTTCCTTGGGGGATGGATTGGCCACAGCCACGGCGCCGCGCAGGAGCCGCACCTTTTCTTCCTCTGAAACCCGGCCCAGAAAACTCGTCTCGTTCAACAGCCCGAGCTTTGCAGCCCTCTCCCTCAATCCCGGGTAATCATCTCCCGCCCCGGCGAAAATAAGGCGGATGCGGCTGTCAAGCCCCTGGCGTCTGGCGAGGGAAAAGGCATCGAGAATGAGCCCGAGACGTTTGTAGCGTTTAATCCTGCCCATATAAAGGAAATAAGGCTCAGCGGCAGGCGGTTCCTCTCGGTCTGGAGGCGCGGGGCTGTATAGGTTACAGTCGACCGCGTTATAAATCAGACGTATTTTTTCTTTAGCGAAACCCATCCGGATGAGCTCATCTGCCGTATCTTTAGAGACCGCCTGGACCCATTCACCCCGGTAAATCATGGGGATAAGGCGTTCCCAGAGGTAAACATAGGCGGCAACCGGAGGGGCGACCTCGCGGAAAATCGTGGTCCCGAACAGATGGTGAAAGAGAATCAGCTTTGGGTGCGGAGTGAACCAGGGGGTACAGAAGGGGATTTTATTGACATCCTCGACAATGATGTCAAAGTCTCGTGAGGACAGCTCACCGCGAAGCAGAGCGGCAGCAGTAAAGTTGAATGTCATGTTGCGCCCGGCGCGGAGGATTTCTATCCCGTCGATCTCTGCCCGGGGTTCGCAGCCCGGCCACCTGGCACAGAGGAAAGTCACCCTGTGGCCTGAGGCGGCGATGCGCCGGAAAATCTCATGGGCGTGCACCTCGGCTCCTCCGGCCTCGGGATGGGCAATGTCGCGCCAGTTGATCAAAAGGATGTTATAAGCCATCTATAATTAGATATTTAAATAACTGCGAATATGATAGATTAAGAAGAATATGAATATACTACTTTGAAAATAAAATCCGAACGGAATTATTTTCATCCCTTTCATGGTGGCGCGCCAGAGTCATGAATGGCTGACTCCTGCCGCCTGTCGCCTCAAACACGATTGTCTATAATTATTTATAAAACCGGGCACAGTATTTATGCCCAATAATTTTTGACGTTATGGATAAATTCCTAGCTCCCGTAAGCAAGTCTGGCGGCAAGGATCTGTGGCAAACCGTTCTCAAGAATCCGCCTCTGCGCCGCAGCTATATCATAGGGTTGACGGTGGAAAGTGACCTCGTTCCTCCCGCTGTCGAAAAGGGCAAATGCGGCGCGGGGATCGCCATCGCGGGGTTGGCCTACACTGCCCACGTTAACAATATATCTGATTTGAGAGTCCAGAGTGAAATCTTCGGGTTCGTGAAACAACACCTCTTTCAGGCTGCTCTCGAACACCATCGGGAAATGGGTATGGCCGTAAAAAAGAAGCTGCCTTGAGAAACAGTCAAAAAGCGGCCCGGCTTCCTCCTCTGTGAAGAGGTATCTCCAAAGGGCGGGGTCATCGGGAGTGGAATGCACTATTTCAAACTCGCCGAAATCATCTTTCAAAGGCAGCCCGGAGAGATAGCTCTTCTCCCGGGGCGTCAAAACCCTGCCGGTCCAGAGGGCTGCCTCACGCGCGACAGGATTGAAATAGGCGACTGAGGTCAGCCCGACAGCCGCAGCATCATGGTTGCCCAGAATAACCTGGAAACACTTCTGGCGCACGAGTTCGATACAGAGCGCTGGATCGCCTCCATAGCCGACAATATCTCCCAGGCAGATTATCCGGTCGACAGCCAGCCTGTCGATAAGACTCAGCACCTCTTGCAGGGCCTGAAGGTTACTGTGGATATCTGAAATAATCGCGTAGCGCAAAGTCCGGTCAGCCTCTGGACTGCGGGTTAGGTTCAATACCGTTCACTTAAAGCGACAACACTCTCTTTTTGTCACCCCCGCGAAAGCGGGGGTCCAGAAAATAGGCTTAAAAACCTGGATTCCCGCTTGAGCGGGAATGACATCGTTTGCCTTTCCCGCCTAAAGTGAACAACATTGGGGTTAGGTTGGAACGAACGGCTTTCTTTATTTTTTGGCCAGGGTCTTATGCACTGCATCCAGAACCCCGTTGACAAAGCGCGGGGAATCTTCCGTTCCGAACAGGTGGGCGAGTCCCACGTATTCATTAATTGTCACTTTTGGAGGCACATCCTCCAGGAAAAGGAACTCGGCCACTGCCAGCCGGATTATTAACCTGTCCAGCACGGCGAGGCGATCCGGAGTCCAGTTTTTAAGGTGGCCGGCCATGAGCGAGTCGATCTCTGCCAGGTGTTCCTGGTATTCCGAGAGGAGCCTCACTGTAAATTCACGGCCTTTCGACCTGATATTGCGGTAGTTAAAAAATTCTTCCAGTGCCCGGTCCATCCCTTTACCGCTCAGCAGGCTGCTGTAAGCAGCCTGCAAGGCCCAGATCCTGCACTTTGTGCGTCTTTTCATAGGTTGAGATATTTGAGTCTTTGGTGACCCTGAAACGGAAGGTAACCTGGGTGGGAACCGTGAAGTTTCACCAGGCCGTAAGTTAAAAAGCGCCGCTGGAGTAAAGGTTCATCAACTCAAGCGCGGCCAGAGCGGCCTCTGCTCCCTTGTTGCCTGATTTTGCCCCGGCCCGCTCCAACGCCTGCTCCAATGTATCCGTTGTCAATACCCCAAAAACTACCGGCACATCCGATTCGAAAGCAGCGTGAGCCACTCCCTTGGCCACCTCGGCGGCGATGTAATCGAAATGAGGTGTGTCTCCGCGAATCACGGCACCCAGAGCGATTACGGCATCATACTTGCCGGATGCCGCCAGCTTCCTTGCCACTGGACTGATCTCAAAAGATCCGGGCACCTTGAAAATCGAAATGTCCTTTTCAGCCACGCCATGGCGCAATAAGCAATCCAAAGCGCCGGCGGAGAGATGACCGGTCACCAGATCATTGAAACGCGAAACCACAAATGCCACATGCTTACCGCTACCGTCGAGTTTCCCTTCAAAAATTTTAGGCATAAACCTCCCCTTTCAGTGAACGCGGAAAAAGGAGCTTAACCGCTTGATTCCGACCCTTCAGCTCGATCAAGCTTCTGCAGTTTGTGACCCATCCGAACCCTTTTAGTTTCGAGATACTCCCTGTTGAATTCGTTAGGGTCTTGCTCTATGGGCACCTGTTCAGTGACTACCAGCCCGTAGCCACCGTAAATAAAAGCATCCACTTTTTTAGGATTATTGGTCATCAGACGCACGCTGGTCAATCCCAGGTCTTTGAGAATCTGAATTCCCAATCCGTAATCGCGCTCATCATCCGAATAGCCCAGCTCGATATTTGCATCCACAGTATCCAGTCCCTTGTCCTGCAAGGCATAGGCCCTGATCTTGGAAGCGAGACCTATGCCGCGGCCCTCCTGATTCAAATAAAGCAGCACCCCGAGACCTTCATCCTGGATCATTTTCATGGCAGTATGCAACTGGTAGCGGCAGTCGCAGCGCAGGGACGCCAGGGCATCGCCGGTAAGACAACTGCTGTGGACTCTGACAAGCACGTCTTTCCTGCCGGCCACAGAGCCGCACACCAAAGCCAGGTGAGTCTCGTCACTATAGGTTGTCTCGTAGAGGTACATATCAAAAGTGCCGAAAATAGTGGGCAGTGTCGTTCTGACCGTGGCGTTTACAATTTTTTCCCTTTGTCTGCGATACCGGATCAGGTCCTGAATCGAGGCCACGGGCAGGTCAAATTCCCTGGCGATTTCAAAAAGCCGGGGCAGGCGCGCCATCCTGCCGTCATCATCCATGATTTCGCAAAGCACGCCTGCCGGCTCTAAGCCTGCCAGACACGCCAGGTCTATACCGGCCTCGGTGTGGCCCGCCCTGCGCAGCACTCCTCCATCCTTGGCCCTTAAGGGGAAAATATGGCCCGGCCGGGCCAGATCCTCGGGCCCGAGATGCGGGTCGCACAGCGCTTTGATAGTGGCCGCGCGGTCGTAAGCCGAGATGCCGGTTGAAGTGCCTGCTTTCAGATCCACGCTGACTGTAAAAGAAGTGCCGTGAAGCGCGGTATTCGAACCGACCATTGGCTCGAGCCCCAACTCATCGGCCCGCTTCTCGGTCAAGGCCACACAGATTATCCCTCCGCCCTGGCGGGCCATGAAATTAACAGCTTCGGGCGTGACCTTTTCAGCGGCAATCACAAAATCACCCTCGTTCTCCCTTTTCTCGTCATCAACCAGGATAATCATCCCCCCACGGCTAATATGCTCGATAACCTCCTTGATCGGAAGCATCGTGTTATCCAGGTTAATCATCTCCAGTTCCTTTTCTCGACTGTAAAATCTTCCCGGCGCTTTTTCAATAACCCCAGAGGCGCAGCTTCTCTTCGCTGAGACCTCCGCCTTGAGACTTCATCCTCTCCAGCGTGCTGACTACGTACTTGCCGATCATATCCGTTTCCACGTTTACCCGCTGGCCGAGCTTCCTGGTGCCTAGGTTGGTATGTGAAAGAGTAAATTCGATCAGGGAGCAGGTGAAAGCCGTCCTTTCCAGCCGGGCGACAGTCAAACTCACTCCATCGACAGCCACCGAGCCCCGCGGCACAATAAAGGGCCTGGTTTCATCATCAAGCTCAAAGCTCATCAGGGTGCTTTCCGGCAGCTTCCTGATTTTTACAATCCGGGTGGTGGAATCCACGTGGCCGGCCACCCAGTGGCCGTGCACCCGCCCCTCGGCCGGAAGAGGCCTTTCGAGATTCACCAGGCTCCCGGGACAAAGCTCGCCGAGATTGGTTTTGGACAGAGTCTCGGCTACTGCTTCAAGCTCGACCAGATCATCCTTGATCCCGATAATTGTAAGGCAGACCCCGTTGACTGCCAGCGAGTCTCCGGGCCGCATCCGGTCGGACAGGCGCCCGGATTCGATAGACAGGATCTTGCCCTGGCCGTAAGGTGCAACCGCTGAGACCGTGCCCAGGTATTCAATTATACCATTA
>Ga0307380_10004437_pt1 | contig 18962 bp, 18 predicted proteins | sample UN3MG_FD_202239 | JGI IMG/M metagenome (GOLD analysis project Ga0307380, IMG submission 202239) | Soil microbial communities from Risofladan, Vaasa, Finland - UN-3 | ecosystem: Environmental > Terrestrial > Soil > Coastal area > Acid sulfate soil | place: Finland: Risofladan, Vaasa | collected... | reverse complement strand
GTAAAAACGCCCCATTTGTCAAATTCATAATACAGTATATATCCCATACAGCTTATTAAAATGAGCGTTACAAATATCCCAAGTATTCTAATCACAGACGGCTTCAGGCTTGTTTCGATATTGACGTTTCGCTTGAGAATAAGGTACACAACCAGAGTAAAAATACCTGACGCCAAAAAGGCAAAAGCCTGTTTTGAATACCAGCCCTGTGAAGGAACGCCCTCTTCTTTGATCCACTTCCAGGTATGTTCCAAAGGATAATAGTGCGGCAGTTTAATGTTAAACCACGTAGCAGAGCAGTAGAAAAAGGCAGTCATAGACGCAAAAACAGAACAGACGATGTAATTGATGTCTGATTTCCTCATTACCAGGACCCCTTCAGAAGTGTCAGATAGCATCCGGTGATAACCTTGTACCACAGGATTACATTCAACAGCAAACAAAGCGGTATGTAAAGGAAGAGCTTGTCTTTTTCTTCGGCCGGCTTAAAGTGTTTACGCAGAAAGTAATATACCATGAGCATTGCCAGTCCTATAGAGCCCCAATGTTCCTTAACCTCAAATAACCCGGTGGCCCAGCGCAATTGCTGGTCAAAATAAGGTTGGCGGATGCGAGCCCCATAGGCAGGATAAATCAACGCGCCGAGGACATATACAATTATATAGGCCCACAAAGACACTCTGACATAGAACCATTCGAGTTTTTGCCGACCGAATTTACCGCGTATATAACCGATTACTATGAGCAGGTTATGGGTCATACTGCCAACAAGAACAATTGCGGCCAGCAAATGAACCAGGAGCAAGACTTCGTAGAAGTTCTCCAGAAAAACCATAATATCGAATCTCGATTATTATCCCGGGAAGTAATATTCGTCCTGAGCTAATGGATTATCAGGTGGACAAATACAGCGATTTAGTCCTCATCAAATGTCAAAGCTCCGGGACTTAACTTTCAGTAATACTCCATCCATATTCTTCGTAGAACCGACGTGATTCCGGAGATGCCAGGAAATCCATAAACTGTGTTGCTGCCTCAGTATTCTTTGCAAAAGACAATAGTCCAACACCCGTTCCCCGAGACACCTGTTGTTCTTTGGGCATTTCAACGATTTCTATTCTGTCCGGCTCCAAATGTTTAAAAGCCCCCCAACCGAATGCCGCATCAATCTGATCGGTTGCAACCGCTTCTACAATAGCGATACAGCCGTTAGCGTAATAACTAATGTTTCTTCGAATCTTATCTAAAAGCCCCAACCGGCCGGAGATATCCTCCCACAATCCTTTCAAACAATCAATGACCGACACACCCACACGCACACCGGGTTTGGCCATATCTTCAATGCTCTGGATATTCTTGGGATTGCCCGCAGGCACAATAATAGCTGAAACACGGTTGGCAATTGTGCGCCGCTGATGCTTTTGCACAATTCCTCTTACCTCTCCATCATCAAGCAGGTATTCGGCTCCTGATATGGCAAGGTCGTGTATACCGGCATCTGAAATTTCTAACAGAAAATCATCACCTCCGGTTTCTCCGGTGGCCTCTTCGGCAACCGGTTGGGCACAATGGCGGCTGCAAACGCTGATTTCTATGTGGATACCCGTTTGTTTCTCAAACAACTCAGCGGCTTTTTCCAAAGGCGCCGCACACGCCCTGGCACTGAAAATACGTACAATCCCGTTGTTAGATTTTTGACTCATTCTGTATGTCTCCGTTATTAACTGAACTAATACTTTTTTGTTCTACCGAATTGTTATCAAGACCCCTTTGTTTTGGTCTTGCCGAAGTCGTAAACATCCTCACGGCAGCTATTATCAGAACGGCCGCGAATACTTTCCTTAATATATGGTTCGGGAGCCGACCAGCCAATTCCGTACCGACTAATGCACCAATCAAAGCACCGCATACAATAAGTCCTATAACCGATATGCTCATTTCGATATTGGGAATCTTCCAGTATCGCAGCGCCCCGACCAGTGCCATAGGTACCATGACAGCCAAGGACATACCCTGGGCGCTTTTCTGCCCAAAACTACAAAACAGTACAAGTGTGGGTACAAGTATAATCCCGCTGCCTACTCCCATAACACCACTGAGCACACCTGCAGCAACACCCAGTAAAACATAAAACCACCAGGGATTACCTAACTGACTTATCATAACTAAAACTCCAAAATATTTACCACGGCCCCAATGCTGCTCTTTACGGCGAGCATTATAGCCGCCCTCATTGCTTTTTGCGATAAAATAATTGCACGACGCTCTACAATCAGTCAGATTGCCCTATAGAAGCCTGTTTGGGCCAAAGTTATTTTGAAGAAGTTTAATTGCCTCTAATAATAATTCCATTTAGTTTGAGCCGATATGGCAGATGAAAGCTAAAACTCTTGTACTGTCCGTGGTGCTTACGGAAATATATAATCGGCTCTAATTAACTGAGATTGATATAAATTACAGGTTAAAGGCTTTTATTCCAAAGGTGTGGTCCGGTAGTCATATTTCTCAAAAATCCCTCGACCCTGCTCAGAAACAAGGAAATCCACAAACTTTTCTGCCGTTTCCGCGTGCTTGGTGAACTTCAGCACGCCCACATCCACAGTGGAAATCACATTTTTTTCCACAGGAATAGGAACCTCTGTTCCATGCTCGCTGTAATATTTGGCCATTGCATCCCAAACAATAACAGCGTCGAGCGATTTGGCCTGTATTTGCAAGCCCAACTCATTAACAGTCAGCGATTGAAATACCAGTTGTTTTTTTACGTCCTCCCATACGATGTTGTTCATGGTGAATACCTGCTGGGATGTTCTGCCTATAGCACATGCGTCCGGATCACCAAGACCCAACTTTATACCTGGCCTAAGAAGGTCTTCTAATCCGTAGATTTTTTTTGGATTGCCCTTCTGTACAAGGATAGTCGGGATCCAGTAGCAAACCGAACGCTGGGAAAGAACCATATTTTCTCGGGCGGCTTGTTCAACATAGTGCTTGTCACCCGGCATATAGAGATCGCCCCGACGGGCAATTTTTATCTTCGATAAGAGCACCTCGCTGCCGGCATAATCAGGAGCAATTTTAACACCATACTCACGTTCGAAAATCTCGACTAATTCATCCACAGGCGGACGGATACCGGCACCACAATAGAGTAACAGTTCCTCGGCTTTGGAATCAGATTTTCCCGGCTTTTCAGCCTTACAGCCGAATAGCAAAACGGTAATAACAACAGTTACATAAAATATGAGCTTCTTCACTTTATACTCCAATTCTATCATTACCGAGTAAGTTACTTTACATAACCATACTCAGCGAAAATCTCGGGGCCTCTGGTTCTGGTGAATTCAATAAATTGTTTGAGCGCTTCGGCTTGTTTGGTATAGCTCAGGCCAATAATATGCACGCGGATTTCCTCATCGTATTCGTAAGGTGTCCGAACCACTTCCAGGCTGTCCCTGAAAGTATGGGCCACGCCATTCCACATAATGACTGCATCAACCGCCTGAGTCTTCAGGAAGTTCCCCAAATTGCTGTGCCCTTTGGTCAGGCGGTTTTCGACGTTTTTCATCACAGCCTCTTTTATGCTCTTCTTATCCAAAAGCGCAAAGACCATTTCGCCGCACGTGGAATACTGAGGGTCGGTCAGGGCAACTTTCAGACCAGGGCGGGTCAAATCCGCTATGCTTTTAATGCCCTTGGGATTACCCTTCTGTACTGCGAGCACAGGTGCCACAAAGCCTACGTGGACATAATCCGCCAGGGCGTTGGCATCAGCAACGTAATCCAGGAACGGGTCGTGGGTAACAAGGATATCGCCCTTTTGGCCGGCTTTGACCAGAGGCAAAAAGTCCTCACTGCCGGCAATCGTCATAGTAATTTTAATGCCTGTTTGGGCGGTGAACTGCGAATATAACTTTTCGATTGGTTGAGGGAATGAACTGCCGCATAGAATCACAAGTTCTCTGGGCTTCTCTTCCGCCTCTTTATTGCCGCAACCGACCATGACCACAGCACAAAATACGCCGATTAGCAGTAGAAATAAGACTATATTGGGGGAACAATACTGTTTTCCTGGCATTTGCTTAATATCTCCTTCTTAAAATTATACATCTTATCCTTTATTGTTTAGCGAAAACTGCACCAAATGATACCTCATTGAAAACCTGCGAGAAGTAATAATATCGCCAACACGCTGTTTGCCGACATCATCCAGCCTGCGATATTTTTTTTACATCAAATAGGCGGCTCATCCCTCCCTGTACCGGTCCAGAGTCGATTGTTACCCGGGCCTCCAATGTCGGTCAGGGCCTTCTCAACCGGCCGCTTTGTGGCCGGATCGATTTCGTATCCGAGTTCTTCATAGGTCATCGCCTCGGCATGACCGTCCAGGAATGCAACATTAACCACGCCGGTATGTCTGGCATCCGCTGGAGAATATTTCAGTGGTCCGACTGATGCGCTTTTCGGTGCAAAATCCCTGGACCCCTTGCTAAATGCCATCTTAGGGGGATCAACCAAATACGCATGTAAGCCGTGCGGAACGTCCGCACCCCGACTGTCACAGAATGCAACTGTTTGAGCAGGAGATTTGATCTTTGACAACCAGACCGGGTAATTAGCGTAACCTGTCTGTTCCGGATTCGGCCTGCTATTGCCAAGATATTGAAAGTTATAGCCATACGCACCATTACGTATGCTGCGTGCGTATTCATAATGCTTCAGCGATGGGCACATAAAGTAGTCATTATCCATCTGAAGTGCTGTATTAAACTGTTCCTCCGTTTCATACTTATACGGATTGATAACAAAACCCATTCCTTCATTCAGAAACCAAATCCATCTTGGCATGAAGCGTTTATATGGACCAACCTCTATATAATCAGTAGCTTTCCTGAGCCTGTCGGGGGGCAGTTTGCCATCATAGTTGTCTGCATAAAGCCTGATAGAGATAGCCAACCGTCGCACATTTGCCATACACACCGCTCTTCGGCCAAGTTCCCGAGCCCGTCCAAGGGCCGGCAAAAGCACAGCCATAAGCAAAGCGATAATAGAGATTACCACTAATAACTCGATAAGAGTGAAACCGCCTTTTACTTTATTGTTTTCTCTCATTCTACTGAAATCCTCGATCTTATTGCTCGCCCTTATCGCCTCTGGACTTATGAAATTCAATCCAAATTCCGTAATTCACGTTTTCAATGCCGGGAGGGGTGGGTCTGTGAATTTTGTATTCTTTGATTCCCAGAACGTTCATAATATGGCTTAGGTCTTCGGCTGTCTGGTCTACATCATATTTCAATTTCCCAGACCGGTTCGAGCGTATCTTTTTTGCCGTTGCAACAGGCAGGTTTCTCGAGAAACCGCGTCCGATGTAGGCCACAGCCCCGGGTTTGAGCACGCGATATATCTCGCTGAAAGCCCCAGTCTTGTCTTTCCAAAAATGGAAAGAGCCTCTGGAGACAATTATATCCGCATAGTTATCGCGAAAAGGAAGGGCGAGGGCATCGGCTAATACGGCGCTGACGCGATGCCCAAAACCTCGCTGTTGTGCCTGCCTGTAAAAATGTGGAAAGAAATGCGGGTTGATATCGGCATTTATCCAATGGAGTTGCGTATGCTTGCACAGTTCGATAATGAGGATTCCCGGGCCACTTCCAAGGTCGATACCTATACCCTCTTTTTGGCGCAGGTCGAAATCTTCAACAATTTGCTCAGCCAACGGAGCATATACAGGCGCCAGTCTTCCCCGACTGGTCTTTATCATCCCAAGGGCACTTTGCTCCGTATATTTTTCACCCGAAGCTGATGGCAGGGAATTGCCGTTGAAACAGCCCGCTCCGCATAATAGCAGCGTTAGAGCGACCAAATAAAAACACCGTAATAGTCCATTCATCAAACTAATCTCCCTTTTAAGGATTTTGTATCATCAACTGCCGTGCTCACCGATCCCACGACTAAAAAAGCTCCAGTCTTTCGCACTGTAAAGTCTGCCATAAAAGTCCGTCTATCCCTTGAAAATAATCGCGTAAACGACACCGTCAGGGCTCTTAATGAAGCCGGTGCTATCTACCTTGATAAACGCGTTGCAGGACTTCAACCCAGCCAGCTCCCACACCTTAGAGCCGGTGTACCTGTTCAAGGCCACCAGGCGTCCTTGATTACTTGAATCAACAAAATAGGCCATCCCTTCGGCATAAGTGACGGGATTACATCCCGTGGCCGGACAGGTCCAAAGCAACCGTCCCGTTGTACCATCCAGTGCCTGAATGTTTTGATCGCGGAGATAGAGAGTATCGTCGATAGCATACAGATGACTAACATGAGTTACGACCTTGGACCAAAGCGCCTTTTGTCTTGTAATATCCACACAGAGCAGCCGGCTGGTACTAAAGCCAAAGCTCAGGGACGTATAAATTTCTCCGTCTGCCGCAGCCAGTAACGGTCTGCCCCGACTGGAAATAACGTCGTCAAATGCCAGTTTCCAGGACTCGTGGCCTGTTGTAACATCCAGGCAATAGAGCCCGATGGCATTCGCGACATAGAGGTTTTTATTCACTACTGTCGCTGCGGATAACAAGCCACCATCAGGAATCGGACGGGTCCAGAGTGGTTTGCCATTGGCGCAGCTAAGCATATGAACGGTCTTATTAGTGGTCCAGCAGATACGGCCCGTGGGAAGCAGGGCTGGACGACACGGGCTCTGCAGAGGCTCAGGATTTTGTTGCGGATATTTCCACAGTGTTTTGCCATTAGCCGCATCGAGTGCAACAAGGTCGGATTTCCCGGCACCGCTCGGCGCCAGACAATAGAGATGCAAATCATCTGCCAAAAGGTAACCGCAACTTTGAATATCTGACAGCCATTTCTGCTTACCGGTCTTTATATCAAGTGCCGCCACATAGGTCCCCGGCTGGACTGAGCTGGTCGAATTCCGGCCATGTTCCTGCAGCAGATACATGTTTTGTCCGTGAACTATAACTCCGTCGGCCATCGACCCGGGTACCGAGAGGGCGCCTCTATGTTGCCACGCCTCCAAGACAGATGGTGCATCAGGAACTAATGTTGCCTCAACGAGTGGTTCTGTGGAAGGATTTTTTACTAATACAGATTCCACCCTGCTATCGGAAGAAATCCATACGTGACGGATTGCAAACGCGAACAATAAACATGCTGCCACTGACCCGGTTATGGTAATTATTCGCCGTGCCAATGAGCGAAGGGCTATGGAACGGATTTCCGTTTTAACTGCCGAATGAAGACCTCTGGCGAAATCAAACCTGGTCGAATCCGGCTGAGTGGATTCTTTAATCTTGGTAACCAGCAAGCGATACTCGGCCTCAGCAGCACTACAGGCCGGGCAGGTTGCGATATGTGCCGTTATCGCGACCTGCTCCGATTTGGGCAGTTCGCCGAGCACGAATAATTCGATTTTCTGATTGACTTGAGCACAGTTCATATTTTTTTTAGCTCCCATTAATATCCAATACGTTTGACGGAATGATTTGGGGACATGCCTATAAAAAAAGAATTGCCTCAGATACGACAGGTGCACTATTTGTGGGATTCAAATCGCAACTGACAATTTGCCTGTGGAACTTTCCGAATCACAGATATTTGCGCGTAGCCGCCTTAAAGCGCGTTGAGCCCGTTTTTTTGCGGCTTCCTCGGAAATACCAAGTGCGGCCGCGACATCACGGAATCTTAAACCGTGGACAATTCGCAGTACCAGCACATCTCGATCACCACGCGCCAGGACGTCTAATAATTTCGTGATTTCCGACCTGCCGTCACAACCTGTGTCGTGAGATGCAGAGGCAGGTGAGTCAGTATGCAGCATATCAGGCTCGCACCTGGTGGTAATTTCCTTAATCGCCTCTTTCTCCCGAGCGCACTTACGAAGCATATCTACACACACGTTTCGAACAATAGTGTAGAACCAGGACGAAAAGGGGCTGCCGGGTATGTACTGATCCCGCTTGCGAATCACCCGAAGGAATGACTCCTGAACGGCATCTTCCGCGAGAGCGTAATCCGAAAGAATTTGCCGTGCCACTGCCAGAGCGGGGCTCATATAAGAAGAAACGATTTGCTCGAAAGCATCCGAGTCAAGCCCGGTCTGAAACCGGGCCATAAGTGTTTCATGTGATTGAACAGGAATGATTTGCATTAATTTTAGGTTATGCCCTCTAAGAACTTTTATTATCAGCTTTGTCAAATCGGAGCTTATAAAACTCCACCCTCACCTTAGGGTCTCTTTATCTCTTCACAGGAGGACATTAGCCCTACTCAATGAGCTGTCCCTGGCTCATCTGCAATGTGCGGGTGGCATGTGCGGCTGCCCTGGCATCGTGAGTGACAAGCAGCACACATCCGCCATCGTTGACATATTGGCTGAGATAGCCGAACACGATCTGTGCATTATCTTCGTCCAGATTTCCCGTGGGTTCATCTGCCAGTATGACTTTCGGCCGATTCAATATAGCACGAGCCAGTGCCGTACGCTGCCTCTCGCCGGTGCTGAGCTGGGCAGGCACATGGTCGGCGCGATTATCCAGCCCAAAATGGCTAATGAGCTCCTCCGCTCTTTCGGAAGCCTCTTTCGCCGGCACTGCCAGCGAAGCCACTAATATGTTCTGCCGAACCGTCAGGTACGGAATCAGGTGGAACTGCTGAAATACGAAGCCAATCATGCGTGCACGCAGCTTGCTGCGCTGCTCAGGTCCCGATTCATAGGGGTCCTGACCATCAAGGCTGACTTGTCCGGCGTCGGGTCTGAGAAGACCGCCGGCAGTCAACAACAATGTTGTTTTTCCACAACCGCTCGCACCTCGCACGGCCAATAATTCCCCCGGTTTGACGGACAGTGAGACTCCATTCAGAGCCGTTAACTTGCCTTCCGGGCCTTCAAAATATTTGCTGACATTCCTGAATTCAAGCATATTTTCTTAATTTTCAATTCTTAAAACATCTGCCGGATCCTGTCGAGTTGCCAACATAGTAGGAATCCACCCGGCAATGACTGCAAGGGCGGCAGCACCTGCGACGGAAGCCAGGAGTAACCAGCCCGTCGTTTTGCTGTGCAAAAGCGAAGCAAAGGGTGCGCTATCGCGGGCCGCATCGAAGTAAACCGCTGACAACGTCCCGGCGACAAAGCCAAGCACCCCACCAATTACACCGACCAGAACATGCCTGGACAGGAACATAATCAGGATACGTTTGGCAGAGACTCCAAGTGCACGAAGAATACCTATTTCAACACGGCGGGCACGTACATTCGTAAATCCCAACACCGCGACCCACACTACACAAGCCGTTACAACCACAGGCGTCAGTATGGACGCCAGGCCTTCCCGGGCCGCCCGCAGGTCTTCCCGGGCGATTTTTTCTTTTTCCACAGATATTCGTGCCTGTTCCTCGACTTTAGTACGGGCTTCGGCACGAGCGATGGCACTAGAGCCACGTTCGATAACCTGTGTTTCGGGTAAAATTCCCGCTATTTCCCGGCGTATCTGCGGCAACGCATCGGTAGTACAAAGGCACTCAAGCGCCAGGATCGCGTTGATCTTACCCTCCTTATCCAACAGCTCCTGGGCTTCGGCCAGGTATATCCAGGCCGTGATATCGTCCTTGTTACCACGCTCTTCGTGACAGGCGTGCACTTTGAACTGCCTGCCCATCAGCTCGACTGTGTCACCAACCTTAAGGTCCATGCTTCGATGCAGCTCATAGCCCAGGCTGATCGTTCCGGGCGGTACCGGCTGCACCATCGGCTTGACCGGATTCTTGTGCATATTCGGGACCTCGCCGCGAGCTCCGACCAGGATTATTTTGCGCTTGTATTCGGGCCACTCGATCTTTTGCTGCAGGCTGGGAAGAAAATGACGAACCGTAACGACTCCGGAATCCGCCAGGCGATGCACGTATTCTTCGGGCATATATTTTGATGCGTAATCGTCTGAATACCAATCGCCCAGGTTCTGGTCTTTCGGCAAGATAACTACGTTGAAACCGAGCTTCAGCATCGCCTTTCGGGTGTCGTCTTTCAGTCCATCCATTCTCTTGCCCAGCTCGGCCTCTTTCTGCTCGAGGATCTGATCCGTGTGTATATCATGAATTCGCAGGAGTGTGACAGACCCGATAAGCGAACCAATCGCAACCATCACCGACAACACACCCAGCCCGAAATTAACTTTACGATGAAGTATTTCGCGTATTAACAATTTCCAGATTGTCATGGATGCCCCTTCTTGAGCCGACTAACAGCCAGAGTGCCCAAAACAACAGCCAGCAGAATGCCTCCCAGAGACACTGCAGTTGTACCCACAACACCGAATCCACGGAGCTTTCGTTCTTTGCCTTCGACCGCCTTTGCCTGCTCGTCGGTGGCATTGATCAGGCCATTATCCGAGTCCAAACCCATGGAGCTTATCTCATTTCCAGCTACCTTGTCTTGCGTTTTCAGTTGTGAATCTTCTATCTTTAGTTTCGCGTCAGCCGGTTCTTCCGGAAAAACACTCGTTAGTTCCGGTTGAGGTTCTTCCATCTGGTAGTATTCCTCGTAGAACTTCTCGTAAAACTTCATCACGGCTGTGTCCCAATCTACTGCCATAAGAAGGTCCACGCCGGGATTCAGCATTTTGATTTCGCAGCCACAGGGCCCCGTTAAAAAGGCGATTGTTTCCCGAATATTATCAGCGCTTATACCAGCAGCAACGAGCGCATAAAGGGAACGTCCCCGCCCGAAAACAGGAAACACTACCGGCTCATCTTTGTACTCTTGGAGATCCGGCTCGCTGTTCAACAGCATAGTTCGCAGAATTTCTTCCTGCGGATTAGAGCGTGACACCGACACAACTGAAAATTCGTACGTGACCCCGGGAACCTCTGATTCGTCAACGAACGACTCCATTTCCTTTAGTTCCTTAGTTGCCTCTTCAAGCACCTGTTTGAGCAGCTCAAGCGATGCCTTGTCTTTATCAGCATTGCCCGATTCAAGGAAAACCCACACTCCTGACTGTCCTTTAGTCAGCCGCTCACCCAACTGACTGCGCACCGGGGACTGAGCCAATGCCTCCACGGTCGAGGTATTAAATTCGCCGATCCAAAAAGGAGCGGCCCGACCTTTTTGCCATGGATACCACAGGGCAATAGCCGGCAGAGTTGCCGGGACTTTATCACCTAAAAGGCCTTTAATTTCGTCCTCTGTAGAAGATTCAATATCTATTTCAGAAATTTGTAAATTCAGGAATTCTTCCGTCTTGTCTCGCAAAAGCGAAGCCGCGGGATCATCCTCCGCTATTTTACCTTTGTGGATCAGCACCGCTTCGTAATAGTCCGGGACCCACCTCTCCAGAGCATAGCGAAAAACCGGTACGGCGCAGGCAAAAGCAGACTGTGGCAAAAGAATCAGAAAACCCAACATTATCATCATAGTCAAGTGCTTTTTCATATCTATTCTTCCAAATATATTGACATTTAGTTTTTCCTGCATTTATTTATTTACGATATCGAATACCTTATTGTTCATCAAAACACAGTATTTTACCACCTTTGGTTGCAAGATACAAGCGACTGTTCGCTGCAGCCATTCCGTCGAAAACAGGTTGTGAATCGAGTTTGTATTCAGCCAGCGTCTTACCATCTTCGGGTGAGACGGCGAGGAGCAAGCCACCTTTGTCTATTTCCAGGGCCGCCAGGTTATCGGGTCCCTCGGTGTCACCACCCTGTGGGCCGGCCAGAAAGAGGGTCTTGTCTGCCAGAACCATTGCCCGCACTATTAGCGGTATTTGCTCAGACCATTGATATTTTACTGTGGACTTGACGGGAATCCCGTCGTCAGGCTTCTTCTTGTTTGTGGTCTTTCCTGTAGTTTTGTCAACGCTAAGTGGTTCACGGCTTGCAGCGAAAAGGCGAAAGTGCGCCTTGCCCAGGCCTATGTGACTGCCGTGTGTGTCGTACTGGTTGCGCCCGAATCCATAGATATTCGAGGCATCGAATACAAGCAGTCTGCCGGATGGTACAACATTACCAACGCGAGGCCATCCCCCATAGCCGGAACTCATAATCGTTCCCATCATCCAATACGTTCGATGCCACCAGGAATCATCAAGAAAGCCCGCCGGACTGTACAGGTGCGGTATGTTTTGCTCCTGCTCGATGCCGTTTCGGTCAAATCTCTTATGTCGCATGTAAACGAATGTCCCATCACTTGAGAGAACATCCGGAAGTGCTCCCGGCATGTTAGGGCCTCGGATTGTACCTTTGAGCTTAGCTGCGTTATCAGGATCGCAATCGTTAATGCATGTTTCCGAGAGCACCTTGCCCGTCTCCGGATTGAGCCGAAACAGATAGATGCCCCCGTCGATATAGGACGACCTTCCGGCAGCGAAGTATATAGTATCGTCCTTGACCAGGACACTGCCGTGAACCGGCCATACCGATTCCAATTGTCCATAGGCAACTACGCGTCGTTCTTCGGGTGCTGCTCGAAAACGCCAGACAAGCCTGCCGTCGGAGGCGGCAAGACAATAGACCCAGCCGTCCGCCGAGCCGAAAAACGCCAGCCCTTTATAGATCGTAGGTGGCGAATCCACTCTCCCTGCTGCTGTATAATTCCAAATCGTTTTGCCGTTATTTATGTCCAGGACATGGATGGTGTGCGTTTCCTGCGATGCAACGAAGAGCTTTCCAGCGACAATCACGGGACTGGTGAGCTTACCGCCGGGCTGCACCTGCCACGTACATTTCAGAGTCGCAGGGACAGGTGACTTTGTATAACCGCTGCGTGCCGCATCGTGTCGATATGTCGGCCAGTCCTGTTGATCTTCGGCTTTCGATTTTCGATTGTAGTTTTTACCGTACGCCGGGCCACGTTCGAGACGGCCACGGTCTGACAGGCCTGCTCTGCTTAATCCGGATTTTCGCTGCGGGGCCAGGGCATTGAACCCGTTGAGCTTGGCCGTGATAAAGCACGCACAGGAATGAGGCGGGGCATATAGCAATCCGTTACAGGGCATGATTCCATACTGGCAGGCGCCGCGAACCCAATGGTTTGGGATGGCCTTCCCGGAGTCCAGCTCAAGGAACTCAACTCCCGCCCTGCCGAGCAGAAGATACCGGTCGGTTGCCTTGTTCCGGTAGCACCGGTGATGTCCCATTCCAGGTGTGAAAAATTCTTTGTCCGGCGGGCGCCTCTTTATAATCTCGCCCGTCAGCAGGTCACGTGCCTCGGTGATGCCCGGGTCCGAAGCCCGCACGAGGTTCCCGGTCCAGACAAGTCCGCCGGCAACAAGAACATCCACCGGTGAATTGTATGTTTCGCGACACTCACAGGCCCAAAGTTTTTGGCCGGTCTTCGCAGAAAAGGCGATTAATTCTCCGACCGGAGATTCACCGCCTTTGCTGTTGACAAGCCATTGGACCTTTCCGGGTTCGGTGGATTCGCCCTGATTCTGAGCGGTGACGGCGCGATCGGCGGACAACACAACATCGTTATGGACAACGAGCGTGGGAGTCGACCACCCGAACCGATTGAGGCTGACGGGTCGGGCCGCACGCCAGAATTCACTGCCGGAATTCGCTTCCAGGCAGATTAACTCCTTGGAGCTCTGGAAGAAAACGCGACCGCCTCCTGCGGCAAGAGTCGTCGGCATCATTTCAAAGGTGTCCCCATCAGACTTCTTCCATAAAAGCTCACCTGTTTCGGCCCGGATCGCCCGGATATGCTTGCGGGGCATTGTCATCGCCTGTATAGGCCACCACCACCACTCACCAATCTTCTCGTCGATAGTAATGGACTGAGCAGGGTCTCCGACCACCAGGAACAAGGTGCCCTCATGGCAGATAATTTCGAGGGTGTTGTCGGTTTCTTCATACGTTTTAACTATCCGGCCCGTAGCCGCATCAAGAGCACTAACCGGCTTGCCGTAACCAGTAGTGACGTACACGCGGTCGTTGACGGCGACCAGCCTTCGCGGCAGCTCAGTTGGGCCGCTGCGAAAACCCCTGAGATGTCCCTCCCAGGGTCCGATCGGACGTTTCCATAATAGCACTCCATTGAATGCATCTCTGGCGACAAGGAACCAATTAGCCGGCAATGCGACCGAAGCGGTCGGCCCCTCGTCAGCGATGTAGAATAACCGTCCGCCGGATGAAACCACCGCGCTGACACTGGCGAGATGGTCGTGACTTCTGGCCCATTTGGGCTCGCCGACCCACTGTATGTGATATGGCACTGACACAACCGAGTCATGAGCGACGGCGTTATTGGTTGAGTCGTGGAGGAAGTGTGTCCACTCATCGATCTCCTTGGGACGCGGTTTGACTGTCTTAACCCATTGACCGTTCTTCTTTATATATGCGGCACCGTCGGGAGCCAGGACTCGCATGACCTCATCCATCGTGACCCTGCCGGGGTTTTCCGACAAAAAGAGATTGACCATGTTGTCGGTGTAAGGCAGGCGACTACCTCCGAACTGTTCGACTGTAACTTTGCCATAAAGTTTTAACGACTGGATATAATTCCGTGCCTTTGTGACATTCTTTGCATCAGGATCCAGACCATGAACGAGGTAGCTGTTATTTGTGCGCAGCGCAGCCGTGAGTTTCCCATCTCCGCAGCCGAAGTGAACGATCAGGCCGCCCTTGATGTCCGCAGCCTCCAGGATTTGCCGGGCCTGTCGTTCTTGTTCGCTCTGCTGAGCTTCCGCTACTGATAATATGCTTGATATAACCAAAAGGCATACAAACGTTGTGAAAAATAGACATCGTTTGTTCATCAACATTTTTCCTTTCTCGTTCGAATCACGCAGCAATTGGAAAATAAAATAAAGAATTAGTCCTTTATTTTACTTGAGGACCTCCATCCCGACAACTGAATAATATGGCTTTGAGTGATTTTCTGCTATGGCCTCGATCATTGGTGGATGTTTGGTTTTCCAGGCATGTTAGATGCAAGCATCTTGTTTTCGCAGATGAGGGCACTTATTTGGTTAGCAATTTAGAGTTCAGAATTCTCAACTCTTCATCTGCATTCTCGATTTGCAGCGTTTTAGCCGGAAACTCCCGATTTGTCCTGCACAACGTGTGATTCAGATTCAGGCGCAGCTCGACGCTCAGAAATAACATTGACTAACGCAATCGCAACCCAAATGCCGCTGGCAATAGCAAACAAGGCACCAACAATAACAAGAACAATTACAAGTATTTTCATTTCTTACGTTTCCGATTTAACGCTTTCGAGCCAATGTCCCAGGGCATACGCCACAAGTGCCGAGGCAAGAGCCGGGATAATAATGGGAGGCACCTCAATTGCCCAATGGAAGATGAGCTTGAAGATTACCCACAGCATTACGGCAACAAGCGTTCCGACACCCATTGACAATATTCCGGCAAGGGGACGCGGCTTCTTAATCCAAAGACCGATTATCAAGGTAGGAAGAATCGCCGGTGCCCAGATGGTGTAGCAGATAAGCAAACCGCCGATGATACTGGGGACAGCCACTGCACCGACCGCGGCGATTAATGCAATAACAATCGTCGCCGCTCGACCGATGTTCAAGGCGGAGTTGTCTTGTAATTTCACAAACGGCTTGACAATATCCTGAGTGAAAGCCACAGCGCCGGAATTCAGCAGCGAGTCGAGGCTGGACATAACGACGGATACTAATACCACCAGCAAAAGCGCATAGCCTCCGGCGGGAAAGATTGATTTGACCAGGTTCAACAGAACGAAATCTTCGCCCGTATCCGTCGGAATGATACTTCGTGCCATAATCCCGAGCGCTATCATAACCATGAACCAGAACACGCTGAAAAGGCCCGCTAAGATAAAGCCGTTTCGCGAGATGCGAGTTGTTCTGGATGCCAGGGCCCTGTTCGCATACGGAGGTATGAGCGTTTCCCCGAGCAAAAAGGCCGCCAACAGGCCGACAATTTCTATGGGCGATGTCGCGCTCAAACCGTTTGTCGTTGCGGCCGAAGCCTGACCGGAAAAAGTTGCCGCTCCGCCCTTCAAATGGAAGAGCAGCACGAATAACAACGTAATCGGCAATAGTATGGCAAACGAGCTGAATTGAAACGCGTCGGTTATGACGCTCGCTCTCAATCCTCCGAATGTTGTGTACAAAGCCGTCACGGCGACAACTATGAAAACAGATGACCAGTGCGGCAGTCCGAATACGTCGCGCAATACGTCACCGCCGGCCTTGGCCATCACGGCAGAAAATCCGGCGCATAAACCGACGGAAATAATGCCGGCAAGAATCTGGCACTTCTTGTCGTATTTCTGGCCTATCGCGTCACCCAGGGTATGGCAGTTTTTCAAACCCCTGAGCCGGGGGGCAACGAAAAGCCCGACCAGGATGTTCTGGATCGAATAGGCCAGTCCTATACCGAGAAAAAGGAATCCGCTTTTGAACCCGCGCCCGACGAAGCCGATCGAAAAGCCCGGGCCCACATAGGTCGCCGCCAGACTGCCGAAAACAAGCGCAAGCGGAAGCGCCCGTTTGGCCAGCGAGAACTCTTCGAACTCATGAGCGGCCCGCGCGCGCACGGCCACGAACGTAAGCAGTAATACATAGACTAAAACAACAGCCACAGACAAGGCCATTCCCACAGTTCCTGATCCTATTTGACGCTCTATATACTATCAGTACGACGGATGGTTTGAACTGACCGTCACGGCGATTCTTGAATTTACGTTTTCGACATCCCGGGCGCTACCTCTCGTGTTTGGGCTCGTCCCCGGGTTTGTCCTGGAACGTCTCCTCCTCAAGCTCGTTAATCGTCGTGTCCAGCTCGGACTCCGTACGAATCCATCCAAATCTCGCATCCACGAGAAAAGTACGATACCACTGAATCAAATTCTTCGAAAAGTCATCATCCTTGCAATAAATTCCAAACGATATTTCTCCCGCATGCGAGCCGGCCTTTCTCGGTATTTGTGGAAATGCCAGAAGAACGGCGCCCCGGGTCAGCAGGAACTCGATGTCGGAGACCTGGCTGTTGTAAATCCGAAGCCAGCCGGATTCGATTGCTTCAGGATATTTGCGAAACAAAAAACGTGCCGCGTTCGAAAAGCCCGGCACGCTCAAATTCATCGCGCGGTGCACTCTGACGTCACGGTAATCTTCGATAATTTCGTACAACGCGCTGAGATAATCGTCCACAGGCTGCCTTTCCCCCTCGAACAGCATGCACGTCCAAAGCTCGCTGTGGCCGGTCGCGTCGAGCTGCTCCTGGAGCATTTCCTTGGCAATCCTGTAAGTCTGGCTTCGGCTGCCTAAGACTTTAAGTCGCCGCTCGGTGAGGAGCTTCGCCCAGGAAGGCATCTGCTCCGGCAGAGAATCCGGCGGACAAACGCCAAGCCGGGCCAGCAGTCTTAGAAATTGTTTTTGTTCGGAGCCGTAGAAACGCCGGCCCACGACGCTGCCGACGTTGCCGTTACATTCCATCCCATATTTTTTGTGATATCCGAACGACAAACAGTGCACGTCGTAGCCTTTGTCAACCAGCATCCTTTCCAGCTCGCCGATCATCCAGACCGCTTGTTTCTCAGGTGCCTTGTCGATCGACAGGTGAACGTTCGGACACAGCACGATGGGGCGTTTGCCGATCAGGCCGGACAACAGCTCGAATTCATCCGCCGCTTGTTTCAACTCCTGCTTGTCGTCGTACAACTCGACGCACACAAATATCAAAAGGACATTCCTGAAGGCCATTCTGGGCTGCGTCGATGAAATCGTCGCAGGATCGATCCGTGAAGAGCGCTCCTTATCCTCGAAATAACAGGATGAACACTGGTAACAATCCAGAATCATATCGGTTTCTCAGTCTTATGTGTCTTCGTCATTGATCTGGTGCCGTTTGTTCGTCTGGCTCGCGGCGAGCTTTTGGCCTTTTTCAGCCTGGATGCGATATTTGCATCGACGCGGGACGCAAACAGCCCCACGTCCGCGGTCGCGGCTTTATCGGCAAATCCGACCCCGTTCAGGACCCGCACGACCTGAGCGGCTTCCCAGAAATCCTCGGAAGATGTAAGCATCTTGCCCTCCTGACGAGTCAGCGATTTTAGAAAAACCGGCAGACAACCGTCACGCAGCGATCCTGCGTAATCGCTCAGCAATTCTTGAATTTTCCGGTTCGTATCAGCCATAATCTCGCTCCTTTATAAATCTTCCCGTCACTCTTGGTGACAGTATTCACTCATCATTTTTTTCAGTTTCAAAATAGTTCTGAATTTCAGCATTTTCACCGCCCCGACCGTGGTCTTGAGCTCGTTGGCAATCGCCCTTACCGACATGCCTTGCAGCCATAGCTCGATTGCCCGCCGCTCGCGCGCCTTGAGTCTTCCCAGCGCCCGGCCGAGAGCCTGCTTAAGCTCGCTTTGCGACATCGTATCGAGGACCCCCAGCTCCGGAGAGGTCAGGTTCGTCAAATCAGTCTGCGATAGGTACAAATGCCGATTCATTCTTCTATAGACTTCTCTAAGGCGTTTACGCATATAGTACAGATACACCGTTCGCAGCAGTTGCCGCTCGCCGGCCACATCCCGCAGGCGGTCCGGACTTTCCCATATATCTGCGTAAACATCTTCGAGCACGTCCTCACATTCAACCTCGTTGCCCAAATAGCGGTATAAGTACCTGATAAAAATCCCAAAAGTCTCTCTTACGAAAGGCTCCATCGCCCTTCGTCGGCGATCAACGTCCGGGGCAGTGAGTCCTTTCATGGCATTTCGCAGCCGTCTGTTCATATAACGTCTGTTGCTCCCATCTTTGTAGCTCTCTAAGGCTCACTCGGCGCTTGTCCGGCCTGATAAAAGCCGCCAGCGCCGAGCGAGGCTTCTGCCCTCATATAAAAAGGCATTAACTTCACTATAGGTAACAGAAATTTTACCCGAAAACAAAAATTCCTTCAATAACCAACTTTTGTATGGGCGGTTCGGGAACCGTCCTGACTAT
>Ga0307380_10004436_pt1 | contig 18966 bp, 13 predicted proteins | sample UN3MG_FD_202239 | JGI IMG/M metagenome (GOLD analysis project Ga0307380, IMG submission 202239) | Soil microbial communities from Risofladan, Vaasa, Finland - UN-3 | ecosystem: Environmental > Terrestrial > Soil > Coastal area > Acid sulfate soil | place: Finland: Risofladan, Vaasa | collected... | reverse complement strand
TCGCCCGCCGGCGCGCATATACTCGGCCGAGTCCATGTCGTAGTCGGCCTGTTTGAGCCATTCCTCGTGTGGGGGCTTTTCCATCGGCGCATCCAACGCCCGGAGGACGGCCTATGTCCCGAACAGCACGTCCTGCATAGTATACAGTCCCGGCGGCCGGCCGACGACCCACTGCGCGGCGCGGAGGGCGCCGCGGGCGAAGGTGTCGCGCGAGTGCGCGGCGTGGGCCAGCGTGACGGTCTCGCCGAGGTTGCCGAAGTGCACGGCGTGTTCGCCGACCGTGTCGCCGACGCGGAGTGCGTGCATGCCGATCTCGCCGGCCTTGCGCGGGCACTGCCCGCCGCGGCCGAGGACGGCCACCTGACCGTAGTCCTTGCCCAGGGCGGCGCAGACGGCCTTCGCCAGGGCGATGGCCGTCCCGGAGGGGGCGTCTTTCTTGAAGCGGTGGTGGGTCTCGGCGATCTCGACGTCGTAGTCGGCGCCCAGTGCGGCCGCCACCTCGCCGACGACCCTCAGCAGCACGTTGACGCCGACGGACATGTTCGGCGCCTGGACGATCGGGACGGCGCCGGCCGCGTCGGCCACAGCCGCGAGTTGCGACTCGGTCAGGCCCGTCGTGCCGATGACCATGGCAAGCTTGTGGCCGCGGCAGACATCGGCCCAGTGGACGGCGCCGTCCGGCAGCGAGAAGTCGATCAGCACGTCAGGCATGTCGACGAGCGCCTCGCCGACCTTCAGGCCGAACGCCCCCACGCCGGCCAGCTCGCCCACGTCGCGCCCGACGGCTTCGTGGCCTTTGTACTCCATGGCCGAGACGACGTCGAACTGCTCGGACTCGATGGCCAGCGCGGCGATCCGCCGGCCCATCCGCCCGCCCGCACCGGTAATCGCGATCTTGATCATGCCGTGCTCCGGAGAGAAACAGTCCACAGATTACACAGATTGCACGGAGTCTGGAAAAGGCAATTCGCCCGGCGCCGTGGGCGGGCGGTGCGAGTCTCAGGGGACGGGCCTGCGCTCGGGCCAGGTCAGCAGCACGACGGCCGCCAGGGCCAGCGCGATCCCCAGGACGCGGCGGAGGCTGATCGGCTCGCCAAGCAGCATCCAGCCCAGCAGGATGGGGATCACGATGCTCAGATTGGTGATCGGCGCCAGGGCCGTCAGGTCCTGCGTCCCACAGAGCTTGTAGAACGCCATGTTCCCCAGCATGTACAGGGCGCCGATTCCCAGGGCAGCGCCGTGATAGACGGTAAGGTGATAATCGGCCCGCGGGGAGATCAGCAGCCCGACCAGCACGTACCCCGGCAGGGCGAACACGGAGCAGGTGTATGGCCCGAGCTTCTGCCCGGCGATCTTCATCAGGAAGACGGCCAGCCCCCAGGCGCACATGCAGGCAGTCAAGAGCATCGCATTTTGCATAGCGGACCTCCGCGGGTTTCGGCGCTCGCCCAGCCCGGCCGTCAGCGCCGGGCCTGCGCCATCATCGTGCTTTGGCTGGTGATGTTGCACTCGACTTCTGCCCTCGCCCGTCGCGGCCTTGGGCCCTGTTGCCATTCAAGGCCCGCACAGAACCGCAGTTGTGGCTGTGCAATCCGTGGACTACTAAACCGTTCGTTCGATGAACTGGCGGACGGCCTGCGTGTCGTTGGGCAGGACCTCGCATCGCGTCGGCAGGCCCGCCAGGGCGTCGATGGCCGGGTGACGGGCGAGGTCCTCGCCGGTGGCCTGCTTGATGGCATCCGGGAACTTCGCCGGGTGCGCCGTCGCCAGGCACACGATCGGCGGATCGTAGGGCGCGCGGGTCTGGCGCGCGCGGCTGCTGGCCGCCGGCTCGCCTGCGTGCAGCCCCAACGGGGCAGGCTCCGCTGCACGCCCTACGTTCTCGGCCACGGTCACGCCGACGGCCGTGTGCGGGTCGAGCAGGTAGCCGTGCTCCTGGTGGTACTTGCGTATCGTGGCGAAGACCTGCTCCTCGGTGGCCGTGCCCGCGAGGAAGTCCGCGTCGATCACACCGTCCGGCCCCGGCTCGATGGACAGCGAGCCCGTCCGGGCGAACTCGCTCATCATCGTGCGGAGGCGGGCGCCGTCGCAGCCGACCTTGTAGTACAGGTACCGCTCGAAGTTGCTGGCCACTTGGATGTCCATCGACGGCGAAGTGGTCTGTACGACGCTGCCGAGCGCATAGACGCCGGTGTTGTAGAACCGCGCGAGTATGTCGTTTACGTTGGTGGCCAGTATGAGCAGGCTGATCGGCGCGCCCATCTTCAGCGCGTACCAGCCGGCCAGCACGTCGCCGAAGTTGCCCGTGGGCACGGTCACGCGCACTCGCTCGGCGCCGGTGGCCGCCTGCGCGTCGAAGGCCGCGCGGAAGTAGTACACGATCTGCGCCAGCACCCGCGCCCAGTTGACGGAGTTGACCGCGCCGAGCGAGTGGCGGCGCTTGAAGTCCAGGTCGCCGGCGATCTGCTTCATGATCCTCTGGCAGTCGTCGAAGCTGCCCTCGACGGCGATGTTGTGGACGTTGTCGTCCAGGACGGTGGTCATCTGTCGCTGCTGGATCGGCGAGACGCGCCCGCGAGGGTGCATGATGAAGATGTCGATGCCCCTGCGCCCGCGGCAGCCGGCGATGGCGGCCGAGCCGGTGTCGCCGCTGGTGGCGCCGAGTATGTTCAGCCGCCCGCCGCGCCGGTGCAGGATGTACTCGAACAGGTTGCCCAGAAGTTGCAGGGCGATGTCCTTGAAGGCCAGCGTCGGCCCGTGCCAGAGCTCCAGGACGTGTATCGACCCGACGCTGACCGTCGGCGCCGGGGCGGGGTCGAAGGCGTCCCGCGAGTACGTACGAACGACCAGCTCGCGCAGGTCGGCCTCGGGCATGTCCGACGCGTACAGGCGCAGCACCTCGTATGCCAGCTCGTCGTACGGCAGCCTGCGCCAGCGTTCCAGCTCGCCCGACGCGTCGGGGATGCTCTCCGGGACGATCAGCCCGCCGTCGTCGGCCAGGCCCATCAGCACAGCGTCCTGGAACTCGATGGGGCTGACGCCGCCGCGCGTGGAGATGTATCTCATGAGGCGTTCCTTTGCCGGCAGCCCCATAGCCTACTGTATTCGGCCGGGGATGCAATTCGCCCCAGACGCCGGTCGGCCGCTACGAGGGCTGGCCAAGCGGCCGTGGCAGGGATCGGCCGACGCCGGCGCAAGCGTCTTGGCCGCTCACGTCTCCGCTCGGATGGATGCCTCCACGTCGCGCAGCTTCTCCGCGCAGTCGGGACACAGGCCGTAGGAGACGGCCTCCTTCTCGTACCGCGCCATGTAGGTCTCCAGCGACATCCATTCGTCGCCGACGCGAATCCTCCTGCACTGCCTGCACACGGGCAGGAATCCCTCCAGATACCGAACCCGCGCCAGGAGCACCTGCGACCAGATGAGCACGAGGAATCCGAGAAACGCGACCACGATCGACTCCAAGAGGCACTCCGCCCAGTTCGTCGGCGTTGGCCGGCTGTGAAACAGCACGTGGGGCAGGTCGAGAAGCTCGTCCATCCACAACAGCACGATCACTGCCCCGAAGCCCAGTATCTCACAGAGCAGTATCCTCTTGGCTATCGTGTCCCTTACCATCGAAGGACTCCTTTGCGTTCGGCGAGTCGCCGGCGCGCCGTCGCGGCCGCCCGTCCGGCGCAATGATACAGCCGCCGGCGGACCAGGGACAGAAGGCTCAAGGGTGGGTGCCATGCTTCTGGCGGTTTCTGCCAGAAGCATGCTTCTCCGCTGCGCGTAGAAGCATGGCACCCCAGACCCAGCGTTCCAAGCGGGACGAGAGTTCGGGTATTCCTCGCGGGAGCCTGGGTGCTGCGAATCTGATAAAATTAGCGGCATGAAGATCGCGCGAGCAGTCGTTCCCATCCTGATCGCGACGGCGGCCGTCGCGGCGCTGGCGGCGTGGCTGACTTTGCCGGCGCCCGTCGATGTGCGGGAGCGAGTCCCCGTCGAGGACTCCCGTGGGCAGCAGGCGGCCATGGGCCGGGGCGTCTTCAAGCCGGGCAGGGGCAGGCCGGCCGACATCCCCGGTGCCTGGCCGCGATTCCGAGGGGCGGCGTTCGACAACATCAGCACCGAGACCATCCCGCTGGCGGAGCGCTGGCCGGCCGGCGGGCCCAAGGTGATCTGGTCGCGCCAGATGGGCGAGGGCTACGCCGGGGCGGCCGTCTGGAACGGCCGCGTGTACGTGCTCGACTACGACCGCAAGGGCCAGGCCGACGCCCTGCTGTGCCTGTCGTTGGCCGACGGCGAGGAGATATGGCGGTACCACTACGAAGTGGTGGTCCTCCGCAATCACGGCATGAGCCGCACCGTGCCCGCCGTCACCGACAAGTACGTCGTCACGCTGGGCCCCAAGTGCCACGTGCTCTGCGTCGATCCGACACGCGGCACCTTCCGCTGGGCCATCGACCTGGTGAGAGACTACGGGACGAAGCGGCCGGACTGGTACGCCGGCCAGTGCCCGCTGATCGACGACGGCCGCGCAATCATTGCCCCCGCGGGCAAGGTCATGATGATGGCCGTCAACTGCGCCGACGGCAACGTGATCTGGCAGACGCCAAACCCGAAGGGCTGGCTGATGTCGCACTCGTCCGTCGTGCCGATGGAGTTCGCCGGGCGCCGGATGTACGTCTACTGCGCCAACGAGGGAGTCGTCGGCGTTGACAGCCGCGACGGCCGAATCCTCTGGCAAACCCCCGAGGTGCCGGACAAGAAGCAGGCCAAGCAGAGCGCCGCGTGGGCCATCAAGCCCACCGTTGTTCCCTCGCCGGTGCCTCTGGAAGGCGGCCGGATATTCCTTTCGGGCGGCTACGGCGAGGGCAGCAAGATGATCCGGCTGAGACAGGACGGCGACAAGATTACACCCGAGCTTGTGTTCCATCTGCCACCGGAGGTCTTCGGGTCCGAGCAGCAGACGCCGATCTTCTACCGCGGGCGCTTGTACGGCATGCGCCCCAGCGGCGAGATGGTCTGCATGGACCTGAAGGGTAACGTTCTGTGGGCCGGCGGGCAATTCGGTAAAGGCTACGGGCCTTACGTGGTGGCGGGCGGCATGCTGTACGTGATGGACGACGACGGGGTTCTGAGCCTGCTGCGGGCCACGCCCGAGGGCTATCATGAACTGGACCGTGCGAAGGTGCTGGAGGGCCCGGACTCCTGGGGCCCGATGGCGGTGGTGGCCGGCCGGCTCATCGCGCGGGACCTGAACCGTATGGTATGCCTGGACATCCGTGCGAAGTGACGGCCTTGAATGGGCCGTCGTGGTTCTAGTGTAATGGCGGCAGTGGCGATGAGAATGCGATCTGGCCTGTCGGGGCGGGGTGTGCTCGCGGCGGCGGCAGTGGTGCTGGCGGCCGGCGTGGGGCTGTATTTCGCCTTCGGGGGCGGCGGGTGGCTGAGCAGGGAGATCGCCCCGCCCGATGAGGCTGTTGAGCTTCGCCATACAGATCCGGCCCTGATCGCGTACGACGAGCTGCGAGCCATACCGACGGGCCTGGACCGGCCGCGCGGGTTGGCCGTCGGGCCGCGAGACCGCATCTACGTCGCGGGCGACCGGAAGGTCCGCGTGTTCGACAAGGGGGGCGCTGAGGTCTCGGACTTCCCCACCGGCGTCGTCGGCAAGTGCGTGGCGGTCGGGCAGGACGGCAAGGTGTACGTTGGCGCGGGCAGCAGCGTAGAGGTGCACGACCCCTCGGGCCGGCTTCTGGCGAGCTGGGACTCGCCTGGGCCGAAGGCCATGATCTGCTCCATAGCCCTTGGCGAGCAGGATGTATTCCTCGCCGACGACCACTCGGCGTCCGTGCTTCGCTGTGACCCGAACGGCCGCTTCGTGGGCCGGATCGGCAGACCGGACCCCAACGGCGACATACCGGGGATCATCCTTCGCAGCCCGCACTTCGACGTTGCCGTCGGCCCGCAGGGCCGGCTGTGGGTGGCCAACGCCGGCCGGCTCCGCGTCGAGGGCTATACGTTCGACGGCCGGCTCGTGGCCGCCTGGGGCCGCGCCGCTCAGCAGATCGACGGCTTCAACGGCTGCTGCAATCCCAAGGACCTGGCCTTTCTGCCGGACGGGCGGTTCGTCACCAGCGAGAAGGGATTCCCGCGCGTGAAGGTGTACGACGCGGCCGGCCGCTTCGTGTCCGTGGTGGCCGGGCCGGAGTCGTTTGACCAGGCCGTCGCCTACCTTGACCTGGCTGTTGACGGCGACGGGCGGGTCCTGGTGCTCGACCCCCAGGCCAGGACAGTCCGCGTGTTTGTGCCGAAGGCCGACCTGCCAGGCGCGGCCACGGCGGGTTCGAGGAGCCCATGAAGGACGATTCGCGCCAACTGCGGAGCCGTCGGGAGCTGCTCGGCGCGGCGGCGCGGGCCGGGGCGCTTGGCGCGCTGGCGGCGCTTGCGGCGCTGTTGGGGCGGCGGCGTGGGCGGCCCGGGCGCGATGACCATCGGTGCGTCAACCAGGGCATCTGCCGCGGATGCAGGGCGTTCGACCGCTGCATATTGCCCCAGGCGGCGTCGGCCAGGCGCGCGAGGGGAGGGTCCGATCGTGGCTGAGCGCGACGAGGGCATGACCAGGCGAGACTTCCTTTCCCGCGGGTGCCGCGTCGGGGCGCTGGTGGGGCTGGGCGCGGCAGGGGGCGTCGTCGCCTCGAAGGCCTTCGCCGACGGGCGGGTCTGGCAGATCGACCCGAACAAGTGCGTTCAGTGCGGCAAGTGCGCGACGGCCTGCGTGCTGGGCGAGTCCGCCGTCAAGTGCGTCCACGCGTTCGCGATGTGCGGCTACTGCGACTTCTGCACCGGGTTCTTCGAGCTCCAGCCGAACCAGCGCAACGCCGGCGCGGAGAACCAGCTCTGCCCCAGCGGCGCCATCCGCCGCACCTACGTTGCCGACCCGTACTACGAGTACACGATAGACGAGCGCCTGTGCATGGGGTGCGGGCGGTGCGTGAAGGGCTGCTACGAGCACGGCAACGGCTCGCTATTCCTTCAGGTCCGCCACGACCGGTGCCTGAACTGCAACCAGTGCGCGATCGCCGCGGTCTGCCCGTCGGGCGCGTTCCGCCGGGTGCCGGCGTCCGACCCGTACATCCTCAAGGGAAAGGACGTCCAGAAGTGACCCGGCGGCCCGCAGGACTGCACACGACGCAGCTGGCCGTAGTCGTTGTTCTGCTCGGCCTGGCCGCGGCGGCGCAGGCCGTCGAGCGATTTCCACTGCCGGACTTCCCGAGCTGGTACAACCAGCCTGGTCTCGACCGGCCGGCGGCGCGGTCGGCGTGGCTGGAGTATATGGACCTGGCCGTGCTGGTCGCCGCACTGGCGGCGGCCGCATACCTGGGCCTCCGCGCCCGGTCGCGGCGCGGCCTGCTCGTGCTTACGATCCTGGCGCTGGCGTATTTCGGCTTCTATCGGCGCGGGTGCGTCTGTCCCATCGGGGCCATCCAGAACGTGGCGGCGGGTCTCTTCAACGGGCAGGCCGTCCCGCTGATCGTCTTGGCGTTTTTCCTGCTGCCGCTGGCGGCTGCGATCCTCTTCGGGCGGACATTCTGCGCGGGCGTCTGCCCTCTGGGTGCGTTACAGGACCTCGTGCTGCTCAAGCCGATGAAGCTGCCGATGTGGCTGGAGCACGCGCTGGGGCTGCTGCCGTGGGCGTACCTGGCAGCGGCGGTGCTGCTGGCGGCCACCGACGCGGCCTTCATCATCTGCCAATACGACCCGTTCGTCGGGATCTTCCGGCTGGGCGGGCAGGCGAACATGCTGATCTTCGGGGCGTGCGTGCTGATCGTGGCGGTGTTCGTCGGCCGGCCTTACTGCCGCTTCGCCTGCCCGTACGGCGCGCTGCTGCGGCCGCTTGCGAGAATATCCTGGCGGCACGTTACCATAACGCCGGAAGAGTGCGTCAACTGCCGGCTGTGCGAGGACGCCTGCCCCTTCAACGCGATCCAGACGCCCAGCCCGCAGGACCCCGACGCGCCGCGGGCGCACGGCAAGCGGCTGCTGGCGGCGCTGATCCTGCTGCTGCCGGTGCTGGCCGTCGTCGGCGGGTGGGTTGCGTCGGCCGCCCACGAGCCGATCGCGCGGGGGCACTACAAGGTTCTTCTTGCCGAGCACGTTCGGCTGCTCAAGCAGATGGAGGCGGCCGAGAAGCTGGCGGTTCGGCCGCCGCTGACAGTCGGCGGGCGCACCTTCCGCGTGCACGGCGCCTTGGGACGAGGCATCCTCGTGGCCACGGACGCCGCTTCGGGCAAGGAGCTTTGGCGCAGCGCGGACATGGACCCCCGCATGCACCCGGCCTGGCCGCCGGAGGGCCTGACGGTCCGGCTCGCATGCGACGGCAATGCCGTCTGGGCGATGGTGAAGGACCGGCAGGTCGTGGACGGCGACCCGCTGGACGTGTATCGCATCGCGATCTTCGACGCCGCCACCGGCAGGCTGCTGCGCGCCGAAGATCACCGCCTGGATCACAACCTCACCCTGGCGTTCGAGGGATCCAGCCGGCGGTTCGGGACGAAGGCCGAGGACGTGTATGCCGAGGCGTCGGCCGCGCGCGGACGGATCGGCGTGGGCACGTGGCTCGCCGGCGGGTTCGTGGGCCTGGTGGCCGGCCTGAAGCTGCTGCAACTGTCCGTCCGGCGGAAGCGCATCGAGCACCAGATCGACCGGGCCCGCTGCGTCTCGTGCGGGCGGTGCTTCAGGCACTGTCCCGTCGAGCACAGGCGGCTGAAAAAGCTTCGAGAGGGCAAGACGGGTGACTGACAACTCGACAACCTCTGCGGCGGGTTCCAGGCGGCGCTCAGTGGCGGCTGCCGCGGCGCTCGTAGCCGGCGCGTTCTCGCTGGTCGTCGGCGCGCTGCTCGTGTGGAATCTCACGCTTCAGAGGCCCGACCCGCAGGACGACGCGAGGATGAAGTCGCTGAAGGACGAGCTCGTCAGGCAGTCCAACAGCGAGCAGATCAGGCAGAAGATACGGGCCCGGGACATCGAGCTTCGCAGCGAGTTCTTCCGCCGCCGCGAGTTGGCCCGCAGGGGCGGCTACCTGCTGGTGGGCGGTCTGATCGTGTTGTTACTGTCGGCGGGCGCTGCGGTCTGGCGGCCTGTCCGGCCGGCCAGGCCGGGGCCCGTGAACGACGAGCCGGATGTTCGGCAGCTTCTGGCCAAGCAGGCCCGCTGGTCTGTGGCGGCGGTGGTGCTGGCGCTTGTCGGCGGCGCGCTGGGCTGGGCGGCGGTCTTCGTCGGCGGCATGGACCCGGGCGTCCCGCAGCTTGCCGCTCGTGCGCCCGATGCGCCGACCACCGCGCCGAGGCCGACGACCTCGACCGCGCCGAGGCCGACGACAGTCAGGGTAGCCAGGTCGGTTGCGGTCGATGAGATCCGCAAGCAGTGGGGGCGGTTCCGCGGGCCGTTCGGCGCGGGTGTCTATGACGGCCAGGCGCCGACCGATTGGGACGGCAACAGCGACAGGAACGTCTTGTGGAAGACCCCGATCCCGCTGCCGGGCAACAACTCGCCCGTCGTGTGGGCTGGGCGCGTCTTCGTGACCGGCGCCGACGCCAACCGGCGGGAGGTCTATTGCCTGGACGCCGAGAAGGGCGGGCTGCTCTGGCGGCGGGCCGTTCGCACGCCGAATGCCCCCGTTGACCTGGAGGTAATGAAAGACACCGGCTACGCCGCGCCGACGGCCGCCGCCGACGGCCGGCGAGTCTGCGCCGTGTTCGCCAACGGCGATATCGCCTGCTTCGACCCCAACGGCGGGCCGCTCTGGAGCCGCAACCTGCGCCTCAAGGAGAACGCCTACGGCTACGCGTCGTCGCTGGACCTGATCGGCGACCTGCTGATCGTGCAGCTCGACGAGCTTGGCCCGGACGACAACGCCAGCCGCGTCGTCGCGCTGGACCCGAACACCGGCGAGGAGGTATGGTCGGCCCCGCGCCCGACCGGCGCGTCGTGGACCAGCCCGATCGTGGTGAAGGTCGGCGAGCGCTTCTGCGTGATCGCCTGCGGCAACCCGTACGTGATCGCGCACGACCTGGCCGACGGCGAGGACATCTGGCGCGCGGAGGTGATCGGGGCCGACGCGGCCCCCTCGCCCATCTACGCCGGCAGGCTTGTGTTCGCGATCAACTCCGGCGCGGAGCTGTCGGCCGTCCGCCCCGGCACAGGCGACGTGACGCGGACCGGGATCGTCTGGAAGGCCGACGAGTATGTCCCCGACATCGTCAGCCCCGTCAGTGACGGCAATCTGCTCTGGACGCTGACCACGGACGGAATGCTGGTCTGCTATGACGCCGCCGCCGGCAGCCGCCTCTGGACGAAGGAGCTGGACGCGGGCTTCCAGGCCTCGCCCTCGCTGGCCGGCGGGCGGCTATACCTGCTCGCCGAAAGCGGCCTCATGATTATCGCCCAGCCCGGCCCGGCCTACAGCGAGATCGCCCGCTGCCCGCTGGGCGAGGAGGTCCTTGCCAGTCCTGCGTTCTGGAACGGCCGCATCTACATCCGCGGCCGCAAGCACCTGTACTGCATCGGGGCGACGAAGCAATGACCGAGGCGGACCTCCAGACCGTTGACGAGCTTGTCGAGGGCGTCGGGCGCGGGCCCGAGGCGACGATACCGATCCTCCAGGCGATCCAGGGCCGCTTCGGCTGGCTGCCGCCGGAGGCCCTCCAGCGGGTCTGCGAGCGCACCGAGATCACCGCCGCGCAGATCGCGGGCGTCTCGACGTTCTACATGCAGTTTCGCCATCGCCCCGTCGGCCGACACGTCATCAGCGTCTGCCACGGCACCGCCTGTCACGTCAAGGGCGCCGAGTCGATCCACCAGGCCCTCGACAGGCACCTGGGTCTGGCCGGCGGCGAGGACACCGACGCCGACGGGCTGTTCACCGTCCAGAAGGTCGCCTGCCTGGGCTGCTGCACGCTCGCCCCGGTCCTCCAGATCGACGGGGTGACCTATGGTCACCTCACCGCGGACATGATCCCGCGGGTTCTGCGCGACTTTCTGGCCCACCAGGAGGCGCCGCCGGCGAAGGCCGCCCGTGCGGCTGCGGGCGACGCCCACGGCGAAATCCGCTTGGGTCTGGGCTCCTGCTGCGTGGCCCGCGGCAGTGGCAAGGTCCAGCAGGCGCTTGAGCAGGCGCTGGCCGAGACCGGCGTGCGGGCGGCCATCAAGCGAGTCGGCTGCGTGGGCATGTGCTTTCAGACGCCGCTGGTGGAAGTGGTTCAGCCCGGGCGGCCGTCGGCGCTCTACGCCCGCGTGCAGCCGCATGACGCAAAGGACATCGTGCGGCGGCACTTCAAGGCGGCCGGCGCGGCGCGTCGCGTCGGCGGGGCGGTCTCGAGGCTGCTGGAGAAGCTGCTGACCGACGAGAGCTGGGAGCCGGTCACGCGCTACTCCATCGACGTCCGCGACCCGACCGTTCAGACGTTCCTAGGGCCGCAGCGGAACATCGCCACCGAGCACTGCGGACGCCTGGACCCGGTGGACATCGATGAGTACATGCAGGGCGAGGGGTTCGCGGCCCTCAAACGGTGCCTCACGGAGATGACGCCCGAGCAGGTGATCGAGCGGGTGTCGGCCAGCGGGCTTCGCGGCCGCGGCGGGGCGGGGTATCTCACCGGCGTGAAATGGTTGCGTGTGCGGGCCGCGGCGGGGGAGGTCAAGTACGTCGTCTGCAACGGCGACGAGGGCGACCCGGGCGCGTTCATGGACCGGATGATCATGGAGTCGTACCCGCACCGCATCCTGGAGGGCATCATCATCGCCGCTTACGCCGTCGGCGCGGGCGAAGGGCGGCTGTACATCCGGGCTGAGTACCCGCTGGCGCTTCGGCGGGTGCGCGAGGCGATCCGGCAGTGCGAGCAGCGCGGCCTGCTCGGGCCGGACATCCTCGGGACGGGCTTCGGCCTGCACCTGCGGATCATGGAGGGGGCGGGCGCGTTCGTCTGCGGCGAGGAGACGGCGCTGCTGGCGTCGATCGAGGGCCGGCGGGGCATGCCGCGGTTCCGCCCGCCGTATCCGGCCGAGCGGGGCCTGTGGGGGGCGCCCACGCTGGTCAACAACGTCGAGACCTACTCGCTGGTGCCGTGGATCATACGCCACGGGCCGGAGGAGTTCGCCAAGATGGGCACCGCCCACAGCAAGGGCACCAAGGTCTTCGCGCTGGCGGGCAAGGTTCTTCGCGGGGGGCTCATCGAGGTGCCGATGGGCATCACGCTGCGTCGCATCGTGGAGGACATCGGCGGGGGCGTCGCCGGTGGCAGGCGCTTCAAGGCCGTCCAGGTGGGCGGCCCGTCGGGCGGCTGCCTGCCCGCGGAGATGGCCGACATACCCGTCGATTACGAGGCTCTCGCCCAGGCCGGGGCGATCATGGGCTCCGGCGGGCTGGTCGTCCTGGACGACAGCGACTGCATGGTCGAGATCGCGCGGTACTTCCTGGAGTTCACCCAGGACCAGTCTTGCGGGCGATGCACCTTCTGCCGCATCGGAACGCGGCGGATGCTGGAGATACTCACCCGCCTGACGACCGGCGAGGGCCGCAAGGGCGACCTCGAACGCCTCGAACAGCTCGGTGCCATGGTGAAGGCCGGCAGCCTCTGCGGACTGGGCAGCACCGCGCCGAACCCGGTGCTGACCACGCTGAAGTATTTCCGCGACGAGTACGAGGCCCACCTGGATGGGCGCTGCCCCGCCGGCCGATGCAAGGCACTCGTCACCTACTCGATTACCGACGACTGCATCGGCTGCACGATCTGCGCGCAGCACTGCCCCTCGGAGGCCATCGAGTTCAGGCCGTTCGAGAAACATCAGATCGACCCGGACAAGTGCATCCGCTGCGACACGTGCCGGCAGCTCTGCCCGTCCGACGCGATCAAGGTCGAATAGACTTACGATGCCGAAAGTGACCATAGACAGCCGCCAGGTCGAGGTGCCCGAGGGCGCCACCGTGCTGGAGGCGGCCAGGAAGCTGGGAATCGACATCCCCACCATGTGCTTCATGGAAGGCCTGGCGCCATCGACCTCGTGCATGGTGTGCGTGGTGAAATGGGTCGGCCAGGACCGTCTGGTTCCCGCCTGCGCAGCGCCGGCGGTGGACGGGATGGTCATCGAGAGCGAAAGCGACGAGGTCCGCCAGGCCAGGCAGGCCGCGCTGGAGATACTCCTCAGCGATCATCTGGGCGACTGCGAGGCGCCGTGCCAGAGCGCCTGTCCGGCCCATATGAATATCCCCCTGATGATCCGGCAGATCGCGCGCGGCCGGATGCCGCAGGCCATCGCGACGGTGAAGGCCGACATCGCTCTGCCGGCCGTCCTGGGGCGCATTTGTCCCGCGCCGTGCGAGAAGGCCTGCCGGCGCGGGGCCAGGGACGCGCCGGTTGGCATCTGCCTGCTGAAGCGATACGCGGCCGACGCGGACCTTGTCGCGGGGCGCCCGCACTCGCCTGCGTGCCGGCCGCCAAGCGGCAGGAAGGTGGCGATCGTCGGCGCGGGGCCGACGGGTCTCGCCGCGGCGTACTACCTTCACCAGGCTGGCCACGCGTGCACCGTCTTCGACGACCACGACCAGCCGGGCGGCATGCTGCGATACGGCGTCGACGAGGCCCGCCTGCCGCGCGACGTGCTCGACGCCGAGATCGCCACCATCGCCGGCCTGGGCGCCGAGATGCGAATGGCGGCCCGCGTCGGGCCTGACGAGCTTGACCACCTTCGCCGCGAGTACGATGCCGTCGTCGTTGCCGTCGGCCGACTCGACCAGCAGGAAGACCTTGCCCGCGCTCTCGATGCGGCCGGCGCGGGCGTGGAGGCCGACCGCAGGACATTCCAGACCGCCCACGAGGGGGTCTTCGCCGCCGGCGACGCGGCTGCGCGGCAGCGGCTGGCCGTCCGGGCCGCCGCCGACGGCAAGGGCATCGCCGCCTCCGTCGATCAGTACCTCGCGGGCCGACCGGTGACCGGGCTGCGACGGCCGTTCTCAGTCCACGTCGGCCGCCTGCTCGACGGCGAGATCGACCGCTTCATGGAGGGCGCCGACCCCGCCGCACGCACCTGCCCGCCCGTCGGTGAAGACCGCGATTCCGCGGCTGCACTGCCATCGCTCGGCGACGCCCAGGCACGCATCGAGGCCGCTCGCTGCATGCACTGCGACTGCCGGAAGCCGGACGCCTGCAAGCTGCGGATCTACGCCGAGGCCTACCACGCCCATCCCGGCCGATACAGGACGGCCCGCAGACGCTTCGAGCAGCAGCGGGACCACCCCCGGGTCGTCTACGAGCCGGGCAAGTGCATCGACTGCGGCCTGTGCATCAAGATCGCCGAGCGCCACCGCGAGCCGCTGGGGTTGACGTTCATCGGGCGCGGGTTCGACGTCCGGGTGGCTGTGCCTTTCGGCCGCAGCCTGGCCGAGGGACTCAGCAGGGCGGCCGCCGACTGCGTCGCCGCATGCCCGACCGGCGCGTTGGCATTCGCCGAAGACTAGATCGTAATCGCGTGAGCCCGCCGAAAAAGAAAACCGGCCCGCATCCTGCGGGCCGGTCTTTGTGGTCTAGATCAAAGGAGCTCGTGAGATCAGAAGTCCCACTGGAAACGCATCATGAATATGTCCAGTGCGTTGGCCGTGTCCAGACGGTCCGGGCACGAACGGATGTAGTTGGCCATCAGCCGCACGTTCGGATTGAGGTGCCAGTTGACGCCCATCGTCCAGTTGCTGCATTCGCCGTGAGAGTTCAAGCCGTTCGCATACTCGGCGTCCAAGTCCACATACGAATAGCGTGTGGCCACCTGCACGGCGCCCCAGCCGCCGTCCTCACGGAAGTTCTTCTTGGGGGTTACGCGCTTGAAGGCGCCTCGCTCGTGATCGTACTCACGGTGCTCGCCCGTGATGAAGTAGCTCGCCTCGACGTAGAACGCGTTGAAGCACGGATTCTCCTGGAACGGGCTGAGGTAACGATCCGGGTTGAAAGCGAATGGCCGTCTCACGGTGTCCGTGTCCAGCTTGACGCCGACGTACTCCATCTGCACCGAGAAGGGACCGTAAACCACGGCCAGCTCGGCGCCGAAGCTGTTGACGTTGTCCACCGCGCCAGTAAAGGCATCAATGGGGGCCCCGGCGATCCAGCCGGTGTCGAGGACGTGGAACTGGAGCCAGTGGGCCTCGGGCTTGGCCGCGTAGCGGACCATCTCGCCCACACCGAATCGCGTGTCATGAGGGGGCGTGCGGACGCTGTAGGCGAAGCCCAGGTGCAGCAGCTTCTCGCCGCCGTCGGCGTACCACGGCAGGGCCGTCACGCGCATCGACAGGGCGTAGCCGCCGTCACTGGTGATGTTCGTGCCCTGCAACGGGGTGTTGAAGATCTGGCCGACCTCTTCCATGCGGAAGACGCCGATCGCCCAGCTCAACCGCTCCTTGCCCTCTTCGCCAAGGATGGCGTCATGGATCATCAGACCGGGGTTCCTGCCGGGCGACAGTACGTTGCCGAGCGACCTCTCCATGAACGTGCCGAACAGGCTGTCGGTCTGCTCCTCGAGGCTGAACGGCTCCTTGAAGTGACCGACCTGGATGTTGCCGATGAACGGCACGTCGATCATCTGCATCCAGGCGTCGTACAGCATGACGGTCTCGCCGTCCCAACCGAGCTCAACCTTGTACTGGATGTACTTGTACAGCGTGCCCTCGGCCAAGAGGCGGACCGTGCGGAACTCCGACCCGTCGCGAATGCTGGTGTGCTCGTTGTACAAGTTAACGACGCCGACGTACGGGACCTGGAACCTTGCACCATCGTTGTGTTTGAGGGCATCGGCGTTGACCCAGCCCCAGTCGGCATAGACGCGCCCGCCGACGTGGGCGGCGAAGCGGTCGCCGCTGACGATCCAGACGCCGTTCCGCCAGACGATGTCGAACTCGGCGTGCTCCGCGGCGTCGGTAGCCATCTCGCGGACGACCGTGCGGGTCTCTTCGGCCTGCATCGCCAGCACCGCCTCGGAGGTGTCCTGCGCCCGCATGGCGGCCAGTTGCTGCTCCAGCGCCTCGGCCCGTGCCATGAGATCAGCTTTTGGGTCGGTGTCAGCCGCCGCCACGGAACAGCAAACGAACCCCGCGATCACCAGGCCGGCCACTAACCGTTGCGAGATCCCGTCCATCTTGTTTCCCTTCAGGCAGAAGACAACCGGCCCGCACCTCAATGATGCGGGCCGGTCCTTGTGGTCTAGATGAAAGGAGCTGTCATCAGAAGTCCCACTGGAACCGCATCATGAAGATGTCCAGCGCGTTGGCGGTGTCCACGCGGTCGGGGCACGAACGGATATAGTTGGCCATCAGCCGCACGTTCGGATTGAGGTGCCAGTTGACGCCCATCGTCCAGTTGCTGCATTCGCCGTGAGAGTTCAAGCCGTTCGCATACTCGGCGTCCAAGTCCACATACGAATAGCGTGTGGCCACCTGCACGGCGCCCCAGCCGCCGTCCTCACGGAAGTTCTTCTTGGGGGTTACGCGCTTGAAGGCGCCTCGCTCGTGATCGTACTCACGGTGCTCGCCCGTGATGAAGTAGCTCGCCTCGACGTAGAAGGCGTTGAAGCACGGATTCTCCTGGAACGGGCGGAGGAAACGATCCGGGTTGAAAGCGAATGGCAGTATCACGGTGTCCGTGTCCAGCTTGACGCCGGTGTACTCCATCTGCACCGAGAACGGACCGTAAACCACGGCCAGCTCGGCGCCGAAGCTATTGACGTTGTCCACTGCGCCGGTCGTGGGATCTGCGGGCCACCCGATCCAGGCGGTGTCGAGGACGTGGAACCGCAGCCAGTGGGCCTCCGGACGCGCCGCGTAGCGGACCATCTCGCCCACGCCCCATCGCGTGTCATGGGGGGGCGTGCGGACGCTGTAGGCGAAGCCCAGGTGCAGCAGCTTCTCGCCGTTGTCGGCGTACCACGGCAGGCCCGTCACGCGCATCGACAGTGCGTAACCGCCGTCGGAGGTGATGTTCGTGCCCTGCACCGGGGTGTTCAGGAGCTGGCCCACCTCTTCCATGCGGAAGACGCCGATCGCCCAGCTCAACCGCTCGTGACCCTCTTCGCCAAGGATGGCGTCGTGGATCATCAGACCGGGGTTCCTGCCGGGCACAAGCACGTTGCCCAGAGACCGCTCCATGAACGTGCCGTACAGGCTATCGGTCTGCTCTTCGAGGCTGAACGGCTCCTTGAAGTGACCGGCCTGGATGTTGCCGATGAACGGCACGTCGATCATCTGCAAATAGGCGTCGTACACCATGACGGTGTCGCCGTCCCAACCGAGCTCAACCTTGTACTGGATGTACTTGTACAGCGTCCCTTCGGCCAGCAGGCGGACCGTACGGAATTCCGAGCCGTCACGGATGCTGGTCTGGTTGTTGTAGAGATTGAAGACGTTGTTGTGGAACTTCATGGCGTCGGCGTTGACCCAGCCCAAGTCGGCATAGACGCGCCCGCCGACGTGAGCGGCGAAGCGGTCGCCGCTGACGATCCATACGCCGTTTCGCCAGACGATGTCGAACTCGGCGTGTTCCGCGGCGTCGGTTGCCATCTCCCGGACGACCGCGCGGGTCTCTGTGGCCTGCATCGCCAGCACCGCCTCGGAGGTGTCCTGCGCCCGCATGGCGGCCAGTTGCTGCTCCAGCGCCTCGGCCCTTGCCAAGAGATCAGCGTTCGTATCGCTGTCAGCCAGCGCGGCAGAGCAAGCCAGCAACATGCAGCCTGCTGCCACCCACGCAGCCGACCTGGCTGATATCAGCCTCATCATGTCGACTCCCTTCAGGTTCTTGCCGACTAGAAATCCCACTGGAAACGCATCATGAAGATGTCAGCGGCGTTGGCCGTGTCCAGACGGTCCGGACAGGCGCGGATGTAGTTGGCCATGATCCGGACGTTCGGGTTCAGGTACCAGTTCACGCCCATCGTCCAGTTGTGCAGCTCGCCGTGACCGTTCCGCGGGGTGTAGAAGTTGCTTTCCGGGTCGATGTCGAGGTAGGAGTAGCGCGTGGCCACCTGCACGGCGCCCCATCCGCCGTCCTCGCGGAAATTCTTCTTGGGGTTGACGCGCTTGAATGCGCCTCGCTCGTGGTCATACACCCGGTGCTCGCCCGTGATGAAGTAGCTGGCCTCGACGTAGAAGCTGTTGAAGCAGGGGTTGTCCTGGAACGCGGCCTGCTCCGCAGGGGTATTGCCCCCTTCCTCGTCGAAGTCCAGCTTCATGCCGACGTATTCCATCTGGACGGACCACGGTCCGTACACTACGGCCAGCTCGGCCCCGAAGGTGTTCACGTTGTCAACTACGTAGAGCCAGTCGGTGTCCAGGAAGGCCCACTGAATGAAGTGGGCCTCCGGGCGCACCTGGAACGTCGCCATTGCGCCCCAGCCACGATTGACCATGTACGGCGGGGTCCGGACGCTGTAGGCCAGGCCGACGTGCAGCAGCTTCTCGCCGTCGTCGGCGTACCAGGGCAGGCCCGTCACGCGCATCGACAGGGCATAGCCGCCGTCGGAGCTGATGAGCTGCCCGTCGATTGGCGTTCCGGCGGAGGGGTAGATGCCGACCTCCTCCATCCGGAACACGCCGATGGCCCAGCTCAACCGCTCGTGACCCTCTTCGCCGAGAATGGCGTCGTGGATCATCAGACCCGGATTCCTGCCAGGCACAAGGACGTTGCCGGCGTGCCGCTCCATGAACGTGATGTACAGGCTGTCGGTCTGCTCTTCCAGGCTGAACGGCTCCTTGAAGTGACCGACCTGGATGTTGCCGATGAACGGCACGTCGATCATCTGAATCCATGCGTCGTAAATCAGAAGCGTCTCGCCGTCCCAACCGGCCTCGACCCTGTACTGGACGTACTTGTACAGCGTGCCTTCGGCCAGCAGGCGGACTGCGCGGAACTCGGAGCCGTCCCGAAGCGTGTTGCCCTGATGCAGGCC
>Ga0307380_10004434_pt1 | contig 18973 bp, 15 predicted proteins | sample UN3MG_FD_202239 | JGI IMG/M metagenome (GOLD analysis project Ga0307380, IMG submission 202239) | Soil microbial communities from Risofladan, Vaasa, Finland - UN-3 | ecosystem: Environmental > Terrestrial > Soil > Coastal area > Acid sulfate soil | place: Finland: Risofladan, Vaasa | collected... | reverse complement strand
GAAAACTCTGTTTCGATAACAACAAAATAGAGTTTTCCACTTTTCCCTTGCTTCGTAAAAACATCCGTTAACATCGATTTTGCGGTTATTTGATCCCCCACTTTTACTCGCTGAAAGATTTCATAAGAGCTTGCTCCGCCAACAGTCCTCTGCGCTGGGATAGGAACATCAATTTCTGTAGGTGATCCATCGTTCGGTAGCTGATCCGGAGGCACATCCTCGAATGTAAAGATCTGGCAAAACAGAGGCGGAGCGAGAACGACGCCGTACTTGGTGCTTTTCGCATAGTTCTCATCGAAATAAATGGGATTCGTTTCACCAATAGCCTGGGCAAAACGCTTTATATCTCTTTTAGTAACGACGTAATGCCGTACTTTTTCTACACCGATCATGGCGAGAACATCTTCTGATACCGTGCTATCCATGTCTTACTACCATTTGACCAAAAACATCGAGCTTGCAATGAGTCACCCTAAAGGCCACTGTACTGACGAATATGATTTCTATTGCCTAAATAAAGGAAGTCTCCCGCCAAATCCCACTCGGCAGCACTTAACTCGTCCGTGTCACCCACGCTGAGCGAGTCGCTTATTTTCATTATATTTTCATATTCATCAATACTAAGTTTTTTTCTGGTGGTTAACTCTGGCTCAGGATCAATTTTATCTTTGAATTTTTCAAATCCTGGTGTTGGGTAAGCGATGCTCATGGATGCAGCACAGCCGCTTCCATAGGAAAACATGCTGATTTGTTTGAGATCATCGCTAATGTTATTTCTAAGTAAATCAATTAGTGATAAAAACAGTGAACCTGTATATATATTGCCAACGATTGCGTTCAATGAAAGCCAAGGGCTGGTCTTTTCAAGGAATGACTTCTTGACTTCCGCAAATCGTTTACTATCCTTGTCTATTCGTTCTCCCGTATCAATCTCAAAGTGGCGGTGGTGCGCTTTGGCAGCCATTTTTACAAAGGGAACGTGATAAATGCAGGCCTGTAACCGATCCATTTTGTAGAGTTCTGGAATTGTCGCCTTACATAGAGCGTCTGCGAGAGAGCCCTCAATCGCGTTTAAATAACAATCAATGGAATAGTGTCCATCGACAAATGCCGTTTTTGAGTAGAGCGGCCGCCAGAAATCCATGACATTCTTTGTATAATTACCTCTAATTTCAGAATCAAAATGTACAAGTCTTGGTTTGTCTGAAATTACCATGGCGACTGCGCCGGCCCCTTGAGTGGGTTCGCCAGCATCACCAATAGGGTAGCGAGCAATGTCGGAAGCGATAATCAGCGCCTTTGATCCACCCGCACGACCACAGGATATCCAGTCACTAGCAGAGAAGACAGCCGCCATAGCCCCAAAACACGCATGCTTGGTTTCATAGGTGTGACAGTTAGAGCGAAGCCCTAGCGCCTGATGCACATAAACGGCAACTGGTTTGCTGTGATCCACGCCCGACTCGGTTCCCACTACAAGAGTGCCGATATCATTTGGGTCGACATCAAAATTCTTAAGGGCTTTAAGACCTGCGTTTATTGCTAATGTCACAGTGTCTTCCATCGGTGTAGCTACAGCCATTTTTACCTGACCCAAGCCTATGGTAAATTTATCGGGATCTACACCTCTTGCGTTTGCTAAGTCTGCCAATTCGATATAGTGTTGAGAGCTGTGGAATGCTATGGTTTCGATACCGACTTTCATGTGTAAACTCCTCTGTTCTTATTATTATTAATATTGTTGGAGGCTCACCAACTGATAGGAATTTGGACTTAGTTCAAGTAAACTATCTCTTAGCAAGCGGTGGGGAATAGAAGCCCCAGGGGATTCAAGGTAACATTCTTGTGGAATCGTTAAAATTGGAGGACTTACAGCTACCGATCGATAAAGTTATCAAGCGATCAAACTAAAAGGAGTCGCCATGGTTACCAAAATAGTTAGTACATGCAACACGTAACACTCATCTCCGAGTGTGCTCAGATCCTCAGCAAACTTTCACCCCATTCCTCTTCCGCCGTCGGTAATTACACACCCTTTTATCTGAGAGTTGTATTATACGTCTTACTTCCCAGATAATTCTTAGATACAAGTTCAGAGTACTTTAGAGGTACCTTTACTTTGCCCTTTCAACAATCATCGCAATTCCCTGTCCACCTCCAACACAAAGTGACACAAGACCAAGTGAAACCTCTCTCCTTACCATCTCGTACAAAAGAGTCAGAAGAATTCTTGTCCCACTAGCGCCTATAGGATGGCCGAGTGCAATTGCACCTCCCAGCACGTTCACCTTATCCAGGTTCCATTGCATCTCACGGTGCACCTGTATCGACTGCGCTGCAAAGGCTTCATTGACCTCAATCAAATCAAGATCACCGACAGTGCATTTCGCTTTCTTAAGCGCGCCTCGTGAGGCACCTATGGGCCCCAGGCCCATATATGCTGGATCCAGTCCAACGGAATGTGATGTAATAATTTTAAATGCCCAGTCTGATTTCATTTCTTTCATTTTATCTTCTGACACGACGATCACCGCACCTGCGCCATCGTTGATGCCAGCGGCATTTCCGGCCGTGATCGTACCTTCTTTCTTGAATGCAGGTTTTAATTTTGAGAGTGATTCCACAGTTGTGCCGGCACGGGGATGTTCGTCCATATCAAAAATGATATCCTCTCCTTTTCCCTGTTTAATCGTCACAGGAACTATCTCGTCTTTCAGCTTGCCTTCTCTTATTGCTTTCTCAGCTTTTTGTTGTGAAAGAGCCGCAAACTCATCCTGTTCTTCTCGAGAAATGTTATATTTTTCAGCAATGTTTTCCGCTGTCATTCCCATATGGCAGTCATAAAAACTGTCCCACAACCCATCGCAGACCATGGAATCTATCATTTCACTGTGTCCCAATCGCTGCCCCCACCTGGCCTGCTTGAGTAGATATGGGGCACTTGTCATATGCTCCATACCGCCAGCAATAATAACATTTGCTGTGCCGCAAGCAACCGCCTGTGCTGCTAATGCTACAGACTTCAATCCTGATCCGCAAACTTTGTTGACCGTAAAGGCGGGCACAGTATGGGGCAGTCCGGCTTTGATAGCGCTCTGTCGTGCAGGATTCTGTCCAAGCCCAGCCTGTATAACGTTGCCCATGATTACTTCATCGACATAATTTACATCCATCGACGAACGCTCAATCAACTCTTTAATTACAATCGAGCCTAATTCAACCGAAGAAAGCGACGCTAGAGATCCATTAAATCGACCCGTTGCCACCCGTTTACCACTCACTATATAGGCCGCCATATTAACCTCCTTTTATCTTACATTTTTCTGACGTATTACCTATCTGTTGGATCGTTCATTAAGCCATTATGCCATAGGTGGAGTCAGTTCTTTCTGTGACTTGGATTCTTGTATCTACTTTGCCTCTTTGCTATGAGTCTGGATTAGCGCCTTGTGCCTCTGTCAGAATTACGCTCTTTGAATTTGAAGCTTTTGTAACGCTTTTATTTAGCGAATTGAGATAATATGGCCTACACGGGGCATTTCTCCAAACCCCAATTTGCATGCTCTGGTCACTACCGCCGAAACAGTCCGTCCAAGTTTGTTCGCTATATCCTGTGGGCTGTTATCTGGGTACATTTTTTTAAGCAGCATTAACTCTTGTTTTGACCAAAGATGATACTTCTCTTTCCTAAGGCCGATTGTACGTGCTTTTTGTCAGTCCCCACGCCTTTCGAGCCCGCTTGCCGTCACGTACCGGCCGATAATCGCTCCATATGCCACGATGTGCTCGATTTTGTCAAGACCACATACCTGTAATCGCTCCGGCATTATCTCCTGTGGTATGTGAGAAACGAGTAAAACAATCGCAGTGAAAAGAGGAGACTGTAGCAGCAATACAGGGTTTTTTTGACGTATCCTGTGTCCATGTGCCGATATTCCAACATAGAAACTTGAATCTATGTTGGAGGTTATCGAGATGCTTGGACCAGGAGAATATGTAGCAGATAAAACACAAGGAATTACACGTGTTGAGGATTTACCGAGACCAAAACTTGTATGGCGCAGCCGCAACTATAAAAGGCGGCCATGTCCGATATGCCAACACAGTGCATACAGGCTTTGAACGGTTACCCGCACTTTGCACGATCTGGGAGACTCCCTGGCCGGCAGACCGCACAACATCATTCTCAAATACTCCCAACACCGCTGTCCCCAATGCAACCATTACTTCAACGCGGACATGGACGATTTGGCGTTGCCCAAAAGCCATTATACGCACAGAGTGGTCTCAATGGCGGAGCGGCTTGTTGTTGAAGATGGTTTGCCGTACCGTCCGGCATCATGGCATTTATGGCGTGATCATCGAGTGTTTGTGCCTTGGGCTACAATTCAAAACTGGGTCGAAGCAACGGGGGAAAAAAGCTGAAGCTACGATAAGAACTGAGTACATTGATGATGCTCTCTTCGACTTTTCCGGCTATATTGCTGCCGACGAGTTATATGATGGGCCTTTCTGTGTCCTGTTCATTGTAGATAACCACAAGTTTAAGCGTCTGTGTTATGAGGTTCTTGATCATAATCCCACGAATGAAGATATAACGCGGTTTTTCGGAAGTTTCAAGCAAATGCTGGACGCTCGTGGCTTGACGTTAAAGGGCATAACCACCGATGGTTCGCCGTTATATCCTGAGCCTATTGCCAATGTTTTTGGCCAAGTCAAACACCAATCGTGCCAATTTCACATTATCAGGGAGATTACAAAAGACATCCTTAAGGTGGTGACTCAGACTCGCAGGCAACTAAAGCGGAAAAAGATAAAGCGCCCACGAGGTCGTCCTTGTGGGCAGCAAGCAAAACAAATCGCACGAAAGAACCAGCAGGTTCAGAAAAAGATTGCCGAGCTATTTGAATACCGTCATTTGTTCGTTAAGCACACTCTGACCCATAAAGAAAAGAAGATACTTCAACGTATTACGCGAGGGCTTGACTCATTACGTACCCTGCGGGCAATCATGGATGAAGTATATCGCTTGTTCGATCGTCGCTGCCGAATGGACACTGCTCTGGAGAAACTTGCTAAGCTGCGTCGCCGAATCAGACGCTTTGGAGTGCTGGGAGATACGCTTAGGAAACTGTGGTCGCCAAACCTTGAAAAGGCATTAACCTTTCTTGATGATTCGCTACTGCCGGCAACATCAAACGCGGTAGAGCGTGCGAACCGTCGACATCGCAAAATGCAGAAAAGCATATATAGGGTGAGAACCAGGGATCATATAAGTCAAAGGATAGCTGTTGATATGCAGCGTGACGAATACAGCGTCGACATGAAGAAGACAATACTTACGTTACATTGTAGCAGAAGCCATGAAAACAGAAAAGTTGGATAGAAATGAACTCTGTAATGATACTACAGTCTCGAAAAGAGTAACAATTGTCAGCCACTTGAGATTGAAATAGGGATTAGCCATTAGCTATTAGCGATTGGCTGGCCAATACAGCGATATCGGAAGAATCCATCTGGCAATCCTATTGGGCAGGATCGTAAATTATCTCAGCCGCTGGATTATTCTCTTTGATTAACGGCAAATACTCACTATACGCCGCGGCGTCCAGATAGTTATTCTGCAGCTCCAACCGGCTCAGATTCGTTAGGTTAGTCAAACCAGATATATCACTGATGAAATTATTTTGCAGGTAGAGCGTCTCGACATTACTTAAATTCGACAAAGCTGAAATATCGCTGACATAATTCATGTCCAGCCACAGATCTGTCAAATTCTTCAGTCCCGAAACCGCAGATATATCGCCGATCAGATTGCCACCTAAATTCAACCGCGTCAGCTCCGTTAGCCCTGCTACCGCAGAGATGTCACTTATCAGGTTATTGTCCAGCCGCAGATCTGTCAGATTCGTTAGTCCGGCTACTGCAGAGATGTCTGTAGTCTGGTTGTTGTACAGCCACAGCTCTGTTAAGTTCGTTAATGCCGCTAACGGAGAAATGTCGCCGATCTGGTTGCCGTGGATGTAGAGCGAAGTCAGGTTCGTCAATCCCGATACTGCAGAGACGTCGCTGATCTGATTGTAGCCGATGTTCATGTACGTTAGATTCGTCAGTCCAGCTAATGCAGAGATGTCAGCAATCTGGTTGTTGTCCAGCCACAGCTCTGTTAGATACGTTAATGCCGCCAACGATGAGATGTCCCCGATCTGATTGTTGCCCAAGTCAAGAGACGTTAGATTTGTCAGTCCCGATAACACGGCCATGTCACTAATCTGATTGCCACTCAGGTGGAGCCGTGTCAAATCCGTCAGTCCGGCTATTCCAGAGACGTCATCGATCTGATTGCTATACAGAAGCAGATCTGTCAGATTCGTCAGTCCGGCTATTCCAGAGACGTCATCGATCTGATTGTTATACAGAAGCAGATCTGTCAGATTCGTTAGTCCGGCTACTGCAGAGATGTTTGTAATCTGGTTGTTGTACAGGTGGAGCGCCGTTAGATTCGTTAATGCCGCCAACGATGAGATGTCCCCGATCTGATTGTTGCCCAAGTCAAGAGACGTTAGATTTGTCAGTCCCGATAACACGGCCATGTCACTAATCTGATTGCTACTCAGGTGGAGCCGTGTCAAATCCGTCAGTCCGGCCATTCCAGAGACGTCATCGATCTGATTGTTATTCAGCCGCAGATCTGTCAGATTCGTTAGTCCGGATACTGCAGAGATGTCAGTAATCTGGTTATTGTATAGGTGGAGCGCCGTTAGATTCGTCAGCACTGCTACTGAAGAGATGTCACTTATCAGATTGTTGTCCAGCCGCAGATCTGTCAGATTCGTTAGTCCGGATACTGCAGAGATGTCTGTAATCTGGTTGTTGTACAGCCACAGCTCTGTTAAGTTCGTTAATGCCGCTAACGGAGAAATGTCGCCGATCTGGTTGCCGTGGAGGTGGAGCCGTGTCAAATCCGTCAGTCCGGCCATTCCAGAGACGTCATCGATCTGATTGTTATTCAGCCGCAGGTCTGTCAGATTCGTCAGTCCAGCTAATGCAGAGATGTCATTGATCTGATTGACGTAGAGGTAGAGCTCCGTTAGGTTCATCAATCCAACCACTGCCGAGATGTCAGCAATTTGGTTGTTGCCCAGCCACAGCTTTGTTAAGTTCGTTAATGCCGCTAACGGAGAAATGTCGCCGATCTGGTTGCCGTGGAGGTAAAGCGAAGTCAGGTTCGTCAATCCCGATACTGCAGAGACGTCGCTGATCTGATTGTAGCCGATGTTCATGTACGTTAGATTCGTCAGTCCAGCTAATGCCGAGATGTCAGCAATCTGGTTGTTGTCCAGCCACAGCTCTGTTAGATACGTTAATGCCGCCAACGATGAGATGTCCCCGATCTGATTGTTGCCCAAGTCAAGAGACGTTAGATTTGTCAGTCCCGATAACACGGCCATGTTACTAATCTGATTGCCACTCAGGTGGAGCCGTGTCAAATCCGTCAGTCCGGCTATTCCAGAGACGTCATCGATCTGATTGCTATATAGAAGCAGATCTGTCAGATTCGTTAGTCCGGCTACTGCCGAGATGTCAGCAATCTGGTTGTTATACAGCCGCAGTGTCCTAAGATTCACCAGTCCTGATACGGCCGATATATCTGCGATCTGATTCTGTCCCAAATAGAGTGTTTGCAGGAACCTCAATTCCGACAGGGGCGAAATATCGCTGATCACATTCTCCGACAAATCAAGACTCCGCAGATATGGAGCATTCTCGAGGCCGGTCAGGTCGGTTATGCCCTGGCTGCTGCAAGACAACTCGTTCAAGCGAAGCATGTCCATTGGCGTGGGGTCAGTAATCTCAAGTTGCTTCTCCACGCAGGCCTTCAAGTTCGGATCTGCAAAATAGACAGGCTCTGCTCCCTGTGCAACGCACGAGATTACCGCTACAAAGATTATTACAAGAAATGTGTTCTTCTTTCGAGTAAACATAATATGTCCTCCTTCTTTGGGAATTTCCTATATGAACATTTCAGTGCGAGACTCTTGCAAACTTCAAGTCCGATAATGCCATATTTTCATCTCAATTTCAACAATCTTCTTTAAACTTAACTTTCGCACTTTTAATGAGCATTTAAGCTGCTGAAGCTAATGCTTCTATTAAGAACTCGATTTTTTTATCATGTACGACGTTTGTCCCGAACATGATTTTAATTCTTTCCCGCCAAAGTACGCCGCGAAGACAACTCAAAGCATCGGCAAAGCTCGGAGCAAGCTTGCCCGGATACCACGGATGGATAATGAAGGATCTGTGCTTTGTTTTTCTTTGAAGATACCAAAGCCAGATGACCGAAGACAACCAAAAACTTATCGCCGCAGCGCGTTCGGGACCTCGGCCCTTCCACGTCTGAGGCTCCTGGCCGCCGATAAGCTGTTTGGTGTTCTTGAAAGTATCCTCGATACTCCATCGACCCGCAAAACCTCCAATTACTTCGGCTGCGGCAAGGCTCAAATCCGTGGTGAAGAGAAAGTCGTCCCTCTCTTTGCCCGTCGGATCTCGACTGATAACCAGCAGCACGGGTTGCTGCGATACCCTGTACCAGACAACTTTTCTGGCATAGACAAGCCGTTCTTTGTTCTTGCCTCGCTCGCAGGTTTTGACCAGCTTGAAGTTGTGAATTCTTCTGGCCATCTGTTCCGGCTAAAGAAGCTTCTTGCCTTTCTTTCTGGGTCTGCCTCTCCGTGTTTTTCCTTTCTTCACCAGCACATCGTAAATATTCGCATCCCGACGCATTCGGGAGATTATATACGTATTGGGGATTATATGTCCGGCCAGAGAAGCGAAGAAACCGTCGCAATGGCACAGAAATCGCCTCTCGGGAAGCCAAAGAGCGACTTCTGTCAGCATCTCTTCGGCCAGTTTGGTCAGAGAAAGACCATTCTTTCGGTGCAGTCGCATGTTTATAGGTAAGCCGAGAGGTCTGCATTGAAATTAGCCGACCAAAAAGTGCGAAATTTAAGTATGAGAATATGTATGCAAATCATCTTCAGCCTCTTTGGATAGAATGTACTTGGCTTTTGGACTGTTATCCGTCCTGCTTAAACGATTGATCTTGAGGAGCGTTACTGGCTCGAAATTAAAACGTTTTCTTAAGAAATGTAATCCAGCGGTTATGAAACCTATTAATAATCCCGGCAATGATATGAAAATTCTTCTATTAATTCTTTATCTTCCCTTGATATCCCGTAGGATTTCGTTTCTTTGCTGTTTAGTCAGAGGTGGCTCATATTTGCCAAGGGGCTCATCTTGTGCGATTGGTTTAAGCATATTCCTGCTCATTAGATTTACAGCTTCAGCAAAGAGCTTTCCACTAAGCTGTAATTCTTTTTCATCCATCTGCTTGAGGATATCTCCATCGGAATCAATTTGGAAACTCTCACGAAGATATATTTCCCCTGCATCAATTTTCTTTGCGACCTTGTGAACAGATAAGCCTAACTGATGTCCATCCCTTAGCGCTTTAAGGTTACAATCTAACCCTCTATATTTTGGAAGCCAACCTGTATGAGCATTGAGAATTGTAAGCCCATCAATATCTATTATTATCGGTTTAATAATATAAACTGTTGTTAATATGAGAAGTTCAACTTTCTTGGATATTAATATGTCTCTAACCTCTTCTGAATTAATTTCTTCGACAAAGAATAATTTATCAATATTTTGATGACACAATTTTGATATTTGTTTTTTTCTTACTATAAGGTTTTCACATATTCGTTTTAATGCTGGGGAAAATCCTCGCATATGGATTTTCTTGATTAACCTTTTCCAGTCACGTTTTATTTGACTTTTGGCAAATATTACGCCATCAATATTTATCCCATTTTGTATGAAATAGTTTAAAAGCTGATTAGTCTCAGTATTATCGGGATAACCGATTGTAAATAGTTTTATTTTTCTGGCGTCCGTGATCACCATCCATAGTTTATAATGTATCAAATTTCATTATATTCTAATAAAAGATGACTATAATTGTTTTATTTCGTATTATCTTTTTATTAGTTTGCTGTATCGTATTGATTCAAATATTTTACGAAGAATTAGATTTTTGAAAAAGAGTCTCTCAAATAAAGCCACATTGAAAAAATATTTTATTAAATATTTAGCAAAAGGATAATGTTTGTACATTCTATAAGCTGTATTTTTCATTACTTCAATTTCTACCTCACGGCATCGTTTTAACATTTCTATTCGTTCTTCTTTTGGTAATTCCGGAGTTTCGAATACGGGAATAAAGTTTTCTTTAGCCATATCTTCAGCAACATGATTAAGATATTCTTCAGGATGAATTAAGAATAAATTGTGTTCTTTAACATATTCATACATTTCCGTGCCTGGATAAGGAATGGCATTATTAAAATTTACTCGGGCTACAGGATATTTTCTAGCGAATTTAATACTATCTTCAATGTCTGCCATTGTTTCATGCGGTGTTCCCACAATAATAAATATTTTAACATCCAAACCTACTTCACAAGCAATCTTTACTGCTTTATCAATTGTCTCCATCTTTTCATTTTTTTTCAAGTAACCTAATACTTTGTCATTTCCACCATCAACACCAAATCCTACTTCTCTTACACCAATTTCTTTCATTCTCGAAAGTAACTGACGATCAACTCTATCAGCACGAATTCCGTTTGAACATCGAATTAATAAATCTTTTAAACCTCGTCGTTCAATCTCATCGCAAATCTCATAAACCCTTTCGTTAATAAGCGTGAAGTTATCATCATCTATTGCAAACTGTTGGTATCCTCTGTTATGCCAATATTCGATTTCATCTACAAAATAATTAGTGCTTTTTTTTCGAAATTTCCTACCAATCACTTTGTTGGGGCAAAACGTACATTGTCCTACACACCCTCGGCTGGATTGGATTGGAATCTGTTTTGAATAATCTTTCATATTAAATTTTTCATATCTGGGAAAAGCAGCTTGGTCGAGGTCAAGAACAACTGGTCTTCGTCCGTTAAAAATTATTTCCTCTCCCTTTCTATGAACTAATCCTTTTATATCTTCGATCGGTTTGTCATTTTCACAAAGTTCAATAATCGTTTCTTCACCTTCTCCATCAACTCCAAAATCGATATCCTTACACCCTTCAAGTACTTTTTCTCTTAAAATAGTGACGTGATGTCCACCGACAACTATTTTCGATTTGGGAAGCAGTTTTTTTATATATGAAATCATTTGATAAGCATTTTCATAGCCAAGGGTAATCATACTAATACCCACAAGATCTGGTCTAAATTCTGATATTTTTTTTCTTAAATCTTTAAAAGTATACCTTATTCTCAAATCTATATATTCATATTCAATTGAATGATCATAAAGCGCTTGAGCAATATGTCCAATACCAGCAGGTACTCTTAAACCGCCATACCGACTTGATGAGAGAGGACTTACTAACAACACTTTCTGAAATCGCATGACAACTCCTGGCGCTTATCAGGGTCTTCCAAAGCAGTCTGTTTATGAAACACCCAGAACACTAATTGATGTATTATTGCACCTACTATGTCTTGTTCAATTCCTCAACAGTGGCAATGATGGACAAACCAGCTTTCACTTTTTCGCCAGGATCGACCTTGATGCGGATTGATGGCAGATCGGAAAGGATCAAATCAACCTGTGATCCAAAACGAATTGCCCCAATTCTTGTCCCTTTCTGAATTTCCTGACCCTCTTGAACATAAGGAACAATCTTTCGAACTAAACGAGATGCAATTTGAACTACCCCTAACTTGAAATGTTTATTATCAATGACAAGTAAGATTCTTTCATTTTGAATAACTGCTTTCTTTTTCTTTAGAGAAAGGAAACTGCCTTTAATGTGTTTTAGTAGACTGATTCTACCACTGATTGGGGCGCGATTTACATGGACATCCAAATAATTCATGGCGATTCCGATTAGATATCCTCCCTGCGGAAGAACATCAGCCTGAATAAAATCATTCAAAGAAAATGCCTTGCCTTTTTTCTCTGAAAAGGGTATTTCCCCATTTTCTATGCTTTTGACATATATGATCTCTCCATCAGCGGGAGACAAAATAACATTCTCATCTTCAGGCGGCACTCTTTCCGGATCTCGATAGAATCTCCAGAGCAGGAGTGATGACGATATTGCACCTATCAATAGGATTTCAGCGACTATTATCTGGTAGAAGCTAAGATGCAAGAATGTGAACATTCCAAAAACAATGCTCCCGCTTGTGATGCCAATAAAGATAGTAGCAGGTATTGTCAGTCTCCTTTCGAGTTCCCATTTTATGCTTAGGGGAACGAGAATAAGAAAAGACAACATTACACTGGAAATTAAAATCATGACTAAAAACCTCTTTTTACCCAAAGATAGGGAATCAGAGCTACTTCAGCTATGAATGGGAGGGGGTCATTAAGAGCAAAGACCGCGAATTCCTTTTTCCCTTTCATTGATTCTAGATAGTCGCGAATTCTTAGGCGGCCTCTGATAATCTCCGAAAGAACGGTCGGTACATCTGTTATTAAACGAACCCATTTCAAATGATCTATCGGTAGTCTAACATCTATTTCTTCCCCAATCATGTCCTGATAAAGAAGATAAGGAAGGTCAACACCAGCAGCAATAGCAATGGTATGCCAGCCCCAGACCCGCGGATTCACTTCGATCAGCTTATAATTTCCATCCTGAAGATCTTGCATAAACTCTACCTCTGCGAATCCATAGTAGTTGATCGAGCCTAAGAAGTTCTCTGCAATCTTTTGTATTTTCGGTATGTCAACGAGTTCAGCAAAGGTAGAAGCATGGCCGAAATCCATAGGGTGTTGGCGGGCTCTTCTAGCCATGATGCTTGTAAGGACTTCTCCGTCTTTAAAAAAAGGACAAAAAGAGTATAGATGATTTGGGCTGCCGGGTATGAATTCCTGAACGAGCACCTCTGAAGGTTCAATTATTGAGCATACATATTCATATGTTTTTACGAGTTCTTCTTTATTATTGACTCGAAAGGCCTTGATTCTAACTTTACTATAAAAGTTATCTCTGATTGAAGGTTTGATTACAACTGGATAATTGAGACTCAGTTCAACTAACTTCTGCAAACTGTCAGGATAATAGGTAGTTGGAATAGGAATTCCAATTTTTTCCGCGAGTTGATAGGTATTTTTCTTAATATAAACATTTTGAATGACTTCCCAGCCTGGTGTAGGGATTCGATAGAATTCTTCCAAAATGTTCTTGTATTTAGACAAGACATAGACTGTCTCATCGCTGTTTGGAAAAATCACCCACCTGTTCCTATGGATCTTTTCTTTCTTAGCCAGGTCTATTAAAAAATCGACATAAGATTGGTTATTGGAAGGACAGGGAGATCTGAAAAATCTCTTCTTAAACCTTGAGTATTTGCTAATGCAATGTTCGCTATCGAGCATTATTATGGGGATGTCTTTCTTGGCAAGCGTTCTCAGGACACCGAGTGCCTGAAAATCTCCACCTGTTATTACAACTCCAACTTTTTCCTGCATTTAGATCCCGTCCTCACAATCTTACAACGTTTGCAGCTTGTTTGATGTCAACAACAGCTTTTCCTCTTGAGACGTCTATCTTTCTTATCGCTTTTGCCGGAACGCCCCCAACTACCGTAAAATCAGGAACATCCTTCGTAACGACAGATCCGGCACCGACAACCGTTCCAGTGCCAATTCTAATGTTTGGCATTATAATGGCTCCTGTACCTAACCAGGCGTCATCCTCGATTTCAATACACCTGTGTATGTCCTTTACGAAAGGCCGAATTTTTGAGAAGTTTGCGTTCGAGGATATAACAAGCGTTACCCGTTCAGCTATAGCAACTCTGTTACCTATCCTCACCCTTCCCCTGTCATCCAATTCGTCCACGATGATTAGATCTTCCCCTATATAGACTTGTTCGCCAATTCTGTATCCGGCCATTCGTAGTAATTGGCGTCTGATACGATACCCCGGTATATGTTTAGCAAATAATTTCAGCAGTCTTTTGTAAATTCTCCAAAGCATTATTCATATTTGGGACGTCTATTTCCCAAGGAATCTGAGCAGAAAATCGGTTAGGGTCAGGCAATCCAAATCATGGCTGGTTACAAAAGCACTTCTCTTTCCTTGAGGCCACCGCCAGTATCTGATGATCGGATTAGTGCTTTGTTCAATCATATTCAACAGAATCTGCTCATCCTTTCGATTAAAAATCTCATATCCATTTAAGAACAGGGAATATTTTGAACTGTACTGCGATACTTCAAAAGCGAATCCTTCATCCTTCAGGAAATCGAGCAGCATTCCTGAACAACGCGGACAGACTCCTATGCATGGTTTCAGCTCTCCTGACACCACAAAGAACTCCCTTTGTTTAATTGTATGATAATCCCGATAGAGAAATGTTTGCGAAGCTTTGCTGTAATGATTTCTACATAGTACGACTGCTCGATCAGTACATTTGCATTTAATCCAATATCCCTTCCGGGGCACACTCCTAAAGCCGACTTCAAATTGACTCTTTTCTTTCCACCATTCTGCTACTTCCTTCATGCTCGTCACCCAGATTCCTCGCTCTGGACGTGAGGCTCTGTCGAGAAGGCCTTCCATAGCATCTCTGCAAATTGCAAATCTCTCTGGATGAAGCTGCAGAACAAAAATGCTCCCTCGCTCTCTGGTCTTCTCAAGTATAGTGGCCCATATGCTCTCAATTGTATCTGAGTTGGCAATCCCGAGTCTGTCTATCAGCATTTCGTCATCCGGGAGTGTTAAAGGGATGCCAACCACCTCGCCCAGAAGCCGAGGAATAACAACGTTCTCTTGAGCATCAAGTGGACTGTAAAGCAAATGAATGGCATCTTGCATGAGACTGCTCAACTTGAGTTCTTGAGAAACCAAATAGTCTGTCCATATCAAGGTCTCGTTACTTTCCCACAGAAAATTGTTCTTTTGAATGGCTTCTGTCGTGAAACAATTCCGGCTAAGATAAGGCGACCGAAAACCATAGACTGGCATACCGAAGTCATTGAAGATTTCTCTGGCCATCCCAATTTGAGCAACCTGTTCGCCCAGACTCAAAGGTTTGAAATCTCTATGTACGTAACCATGAGCACAAAACTCAAGGCCATTATTTGAGAAAAGATTGAAGAAGCTATGGTACCTTCTCAGAACGACAGCCGGGATGATCAAGACCGGTTGATAACCATATTTCTTGCCGATTTGCTGTATTTCTGAAACTGCTTGTTTCATCTTATTTCCGGACAGGTCAAACCGTCTAAGCAGCATTCCTATACGGAGAAAAAAGCCGATGAATCCTTTTGTCCTGAAGACAAATCTTAGGTACTCAGTGACTTTACCTTTTGTGAGCATTGGCTCTCTTTCTTAGGTCGTTGGGCAATAAAATGCTTTGTTTCGTGCACAACGTGTTGAATCTGTTCTTTGCTCAGCTCTGGGAACATAGGCAAGGAAACTAACTCCTCAGCGCATTTCTCGGCTATAGAGAAACTGCCAGTTCCATTACCCAAGGATTTGTAGGCTTGTTGCAGGTGTATGGGTATCGGATAGTGAATCCCACAGTGAATGTCCTTTTCTGCTAGAGTGCTTATGAATGTATCACGGTTTTGAGTTCGGATTGCATAGATGTGATAAATGTGTTTAGCATAATCAGCTTCCACAGGTATGATTACGTTATTTACGTCCGACAGAAGCTCGTCGTAGAGTTGAGCATTTCTCCTTCGTGCTTCGTTCCATGCGGGAAGATATTTCAACTTCACTCTCAGCACGGCCCCCTGGAATCCGTCCATGCGAGCGTTCCAGCCAATCGTAGAGTGATGGTATTTCTTGGTTTGACCATGATCACGCAACATTCGCATCTTTTCGGCCAGTTCGGAATTATTAGTCACGATAGCGCCGGCTTCCCCGTATGCTCCCAGGTTTTTCCCAGGGTAGAAACTAAAACATCCAGCGTCGCCCATAGAACCGGCGCGCCGTCCTTTGTATTCGGCTCCGTGTGCCTGACAGGCATCTTCAACGACGAATAAGTCATGCGCCTGTGCAATTTGAAGAATGCGGTCCATATCAGCCATCTGGCCGTACAGGTGAACGGGAATAATGGCCTTAGTTCTGTGCGTAATGGCGTTTTCAAGTTGTTCGGGATTAATAGTGTATGTCTGCTCATCAATGTCAACAAATACTGGTTTTGCGCCGGACAAGCTGATAGCCTCTGCAGTAGCGATAAATGTATTAGGCGTGGTTATTACCTCATCACCCTGGCCTATTCCCAGACCCAATAGAGCCAGCCATAGCGCAGTTGTTCCACTGCCAACGCCTATTGTAAACTCACATTTGCAGAATGAAGCAAAATCCTTTTCAAATTTCTCAACGAATGGTCCACCTGCGAATGCCGTGTTATCCAACACTTGCTGCAGGGCAACTGTAATCTCGTCCTGGATGGATGCGTACTGGGCTTTAAGATCAAGAAACGGAACTTTCATTATTCTGATCCTTTCCTTTTGCTGATTCTCTGCAATATACGCGCTGGATTCCCAGCAACAATGGTATTCGCAGGCACATTCTTGGTTACAACGCTGCCCGCTCCAACCATAGCGTTCTCGCCAATGGTAATCCCGCACAGAATAGTAGCGCTTGACCCAATCGATGCTCCCTGTTTCACAAATGTCGGCACACACGCCCAATCCTTTTCCGCCTGCAATTTCCCATCCTGACCAGTTGCATGAGGAAAGATATCGTTGATAAACGTGACGTTATGTCCGACAAAAACCCGATCTTCGATTGTCACACCTTCGCAGATGAAAGTGTGGCTGGATATCTTACAGTTCTTGCCTATTTTTGAACCTTTCTGAATTTCAACGAACGTACTGATCTTAGTTTCGTCGCCGATTTCACATCCATAGAGGTTCACAAAATCGTATATTTTTACTTTCTTGCCGAGCTTTACATCGGGTGCTATTTTGCGCATGATATTCAGCCAATCAATCCAACTTTCCACAAACCCCAATATCGGATCGGCCTACAAAAGATATGATCTTCTCAGCCACGCCATCCTGCATGTCATCCGTTAGTTCCGGATAAATTGGAATTGCCAGCACCTCCTTTGATGCTTTCTCTGTCTCGGGAAAATCACCTTGCTTGTAACCTAAGTTCCTGAAACATTCCTGCAAGTGCATTGGGCATGGATAATATATCTCACAGCCGATATTTTCTTTCCTTAGATGAGCAAGCACTTCATCACGTTTGGGAATCCTGATCACGTACTGATTATATATGCTTACACAATCAGGATGTATATAGGGTGTTTCGACAACAGTATCTGTGAACTTCTCGTTATAGAAAGCAGCGTTACGCCGACGAGTTTCAGACCAATCATCCAAATATGAAAGCTTGACCAAGAGAACTGCCGCCTGAATAGCATCGAGACGGAAGTTACCACCTACGAATTGATGATAGTACTTGGGATTCGATCCGTGGTTTCGCATTGTCTTGAGCCGACTGTACAGTTGTTCATTGTTGGTAACTATCATACCACCATCACCTGCGCCGCCGAGGTTTTTGCTGGGGAAGAAGCTGAAACAACCCGCCGCCCCGATACTGCCTGCCTTCCTGCCTTTATAAGTACTAGTAATTGACTGTGCTGCATCCTCTATAACAGAAAGATTGTATTTGTCTGCAATTTCCACAATTGGGTCCATATCAGCCATTTGGCCAAACAGATGAACCGGAACAATTGCCTTGGTTTTCCTTGTGATGGCTTGCTCAACTATGTTGGGGTTAAGGTTATATGTTTTGGGATCAATATCTACAAAAACCGGCTTGGCGCCAATACGGGCTATACAACCGACCGTCGCAAAAAAAGTAAACGGAGTGGTAATGACTTCGTCACCCACACCAACATCTAAACTCATAAGACAATTCAGTATGGCATCGGTGCCGCTAGAAGCACCTACCGCAAATTTGCAATCACTTATAGCCGCTATATTTTCTTCCAGTTCAGTGACTTTCGGGCCACCTATACACTGCTGAGACTCCAGTACGTCTGAAACCGCCGCCAAAACCTCATCTTTTATGGACGCATATTGTGTTTTCAAGTCTAACAGAGGTACTTGCATAGTGAGTTTCTATTTATTCGAATATAAAACTACCTTGCTTTCAGATCATCATACAGAACCTTACCTATTGTCATATTCTTAGGTAGCGGGGCTTCTTCATCCAAATCAATGCATTTAACAAGACCAGGGCTAATCTCTCTGTATCGATAACCGCTTTCATGGCACATCATAATTCCACCTGGACTTTGTTTTTTCAAACGATGACCGTGCCGACTCATCCAGCCAACTTGTTTTGCGGGAACACCTTGCATCAAAGCATAATCGGACACATTTTTCACTACGGCCGCGCCTGCAGCCACAAAACAGTAACACCCTAATTCGATACCACATACAATCGTGGCGTTAGCTCCAACAGTTGCCCCACGTTTTATAACCGTCTTTTCAAATAGGCTGTGTCGAACAATTTGAGATCGAGGATTGGTTATGTTTGTCAAAACACAAGACGGCCCAAGAAATACATCATCTTCGATAATACATCCTGTATAGATCGAAACGTTATTTTGAATCTTAACATTGTCACCGATAACCACCCCGCTGCTGATATTAACATTCTGGCCAAGCACACAATATCTACCTATTTTTGAACCCTTCATAATATGGCAGAAATGCCATATCTTGGTTCCTTCGCCAATCTCGCAAGGTTGATCAACATAAGCTGATTCATGTGCAAAATAACCTTTAGTTTCTGTATTATCGTTTTCTTGTTTAGACATCTCTCTGTATTTCATCTCTTACTTTGTTTTAAAAGTGGGTGATAATCCCCTTTCAAACCAATCGGTTTTGCGTGTCTGATTGTTGAAAC
>Ga0307380_10004430_pt1 | contig 18987 bp, 28 predicted proteins | sample UN3MG_FD_202239 | JGI IMG/M metagenome (GOLD analysis project Ga0307380, IMG submission 202239) | Soil microbial communities from Risofladan, Vaasa, Finland - UN-3 | ecosystem: Environmental > Terrestrial > Soil > Coastal area > Acid sulfate soil | place: Finland: Risofladan, Vaasa | collected... | reverse complement strand
TGGTGTGACGGCAATGAATTTGTGACATTGCTATTAGAACTAAGGCATTGTCTTTTGGCATGTGGGTTCTCTGAGAGCCTGATTGATTCACATATTACAATCGAATAAAAGGCTTATTTTATTATGAATAATATTAATTGGCTAGGCGCTCAGGAAGTTGAAGATATAATTTCTGGGAAAAGTATTAAAAAGATAAAGCTCCATTGCAATGAAAGTAGAGCAGAATGCCTTGTGTTTTATTTTGAAGATGGAACGGCACTTTCTATGCTTGGGCGAACCGACACTCACGGTGCGTATATCGGAATTATCCCAACCGATATATTTTGTGGGCTAGTTGAATAAAAGCCCAATTTTATCGCGACAAAGGAAATAATAAAAATGACAACAACCATAGCCAGCTTGCCAGTACGAACATTTCGACGCGAGCAATATAAAGACATAATCGAGATATATCTGGGCGATAAATATTTGGGAGCCGTTATACGCAACGATAATGGTTGGAGTTATGGGGATGCTCCAAGAAAATATTTTGTTGTTGCCGTAGCTGATTGCTTACGCATTCATGGATATATCAAAGGGAATAGGTTCGTTGAAGAATTGGTGAGAGGCAAGGAATAAAATAATACTTTTATTCTTGACAAATAATTGATGTTATGTTATACTATATATAAGGAAAGGAATGAATAAACTATGAGAAAAGAGCTTCCTAAAATTGATGATAGGCGAATAAAAACGGTGTTTTTAATATTTCCCAAAACGCTATTGGTCAGGGAATCTTGCGGGGCAAGAGAAATTCGCTGGCTTGAATTTGCCCATATTACTCAGGAATATTATGAATCACCATCAGGATATCATTGGTGGGTAGATGTTTGTTGGGCAAAATAAAAAATATTTATTCGGCGGAACAGCACAATGATTATTTTTGAAGGATGGAAAAAGGAAATGAAGAAAACAATTAATACGATCCTTGCTGTAACTAGCATTTTAGTATTTATCATCGTGAGCGTTTTGATCTCACAAGTAATTGACCAGCAACAAAGAATCGCACAGATTCTATGCCATGATGCAGGATATACAGATGGCAATTATATTTCTTTGGGTAATGACACGATATATCAATGTTGGGATTATGTTACTATTGGGGCGCAAGATGAGTAGTCAGTCCTGTTATTGTTGCGAAAAGTTGTATGAATCTGTGGGGTATGTCTATGGGCCTCAATGCAGTTGCACACAAAACGTTTGTGCGTCGTGTGGGCAATGCGATAATTGTTGTACTTGTTCTGATGAATATAAGCTAAAGTATCATATTCGGAAACTCAAATCAAGCCTAGAAAGAATACATGAGCTTGCAAGTGACATAGAACAAGGCAGGAGCACACCCGAAAATCATCTTAGGATAATAGAAGACCTTGCTATATCTGCTCTTCTCTCGCATGTTGCGGAGGGATCATAATTGTGGTATCGTCACTAAATACCCCAGAAACCGAACCAGAAAAAAATGAATTCCCCCACGTATGGGATTTGGTAATTGCCGACATGAAAGAAAGAGATGGTTGGGCTGCCAAAAAATATGGAACACACTTACAACCTCACAACGGTAGAAGATCATTAATTGATGCATACCAAGAGGCTCTTGACCTTGCAGTATACCTACGTCAAGCAATATTTGAGCAAACCGGAGAATAGCAAAATATGTTTTCATATTACGGGTCAAAATCTAAAGTTGTAAAATATTATCCTCCGCCAATCCATGATCATATCATTGAACCATTTGCCGGTTCTGCAAGATATTCATTGCGATATTGGCAACATAAAGTTACTTTGATTGAAAATTATGAGCTATTGGTAAATCTATGGCACTGGCTACAAAAGTGCGAACCAAAAGATATCTTAGAACTTCCGTCCATGGAGCGCGGCGAAACTACAGATGATTATAAATTCTCTTGCCAAGAGGCCAAATGGATGATGGGGTTTATGGTTCAGCAAGGCGTTAATGCTCCAAGAAAAACTGTGTCATCGGTTGGCAACTTTGGGAAATGTATTGAGCGCGATAAGATTAGGATTGCAGGGGACTTGCATAAAATTAAACATTGGACTATTGTGCATGGTGATTATCGTGATGTGGATAATTATTATCCTAAAACATGGTTTATTGATCCTCCATATAAAAGAGGCGGAGAGTATTATCGAACCGGCAACAAACATATTGACTATAAAGAATTGGCTAAATGGTGTATTGATCGCAATGGACAGACTATAGTGTGCGAAAATTCCAGAGGCGGCGATTGGTTGCCGTTTAAACATCTTAGGGAAATGAGAGGCAGTAAAAAAACTACAACGGAGGTTGTTTGGTATGGATAATCTTGAAATACTTTATACCCCAATGTCCTGTGGAGAGTGTTGTTATTTTAATTTGTTGCGACACAATAAGAATTTTGGAAGATGTATGTTAGGAGTGGATATCGGAACTTTATTTGTCGGCACAGGCATCCCTATTATACATCGCGATGATACTTACGACTGCTTTCACTCAAAAGAAATCTCCCTTGACAATCCAGTGTAGTTGTGGTATACTTAAGCCAAGGTAAAAAATAGAATGAACATTTTATACTGTCCTGTTTGTAGGTCTAAATTAGAAATTTTCGATCAACTACCTCTTGAGACTCTTTTAGAGCATGTCATGTGCGTTGAACCATCCATAAAAGATGCATATCGATGTTCAAATGCGCGGTGTGAAACACATGTCCCAAAAGTTATGTGGAATAGCAAAGGCGAATTATATGCGAGTGATCTTATTGGTTTGAGAAATCTGATTTTTATCAATAATAACGATGGGCCTTTTGGAAGTTTCGAGCGCAAATATAATGAAAGGGAAATAAAAGGTCAAAATGATCGAAGTCTCGGTTAAGATTTCAGACGTAAACGTAGCAAATATCTTCATAGCGAATAATAAAAAAGGTGAATGATTTATATTCCTTTTGGATTTCGACAATAAAGCCTCGTGTCATGCAAAGAGGTGGCAAATGGCATAGGCGTATAAGCCAATCTTTGTGGCGGCAACAAAAAGAATACCCTCACACGACAGTTTGCGGAGTTGGAATTGTCGGGCAACTCATAAAAAAACGGAAAGGAAAATAAATGTCACAAAATTTTTTCAAACTCAAAAATCCTGAGAGAAAAGTTGTATATGGGTGGGACGCACCAACTGGAGGATTCTTTTGGATGGAGCTAGACAAAGACGGGGAGAGAATAGCAGGGGCAGACGAGATGTTATTATCTGATCTGGCAGGAGATATTTTTTTGTTATATGGCGTTGCTATTGACATCAAAAAATTGGCCGCTCAATTGAAAGAGAATCCGCTACCTACTGATCTACAATGCTTGGTGGGTTCTATGTACGGAAAAAATATTATGGCAATGTGTAAAAGATGCATGAACGAAATTCTAGGCGTAGAAAGGATGACTGGTAGCAATGTATAAATGTAGAATTATTAAACCCGATGAATTTAGTCCACATTCAAATGCTGATCGTTTAAAACTTCTGGTTTATAATGGAATGCAATTTATTGTGGGTGTTGATGCCGATGAAACCGCTCTCTATGCAGTGTTCTTTGATGGCGGGCAATTGTCGCATGAATATTGCCATGAAAATAATCTTTATCGCCATCCCGAATTGAATAAAGACCCACTCAAGAAGGGGTATTTTGATGACAATAGAAAGGTACGCGCTCAGAAATTGCGGGGCGAAGTTAGCTATGGGTATGTTGCAACACTAGATAGTTTTGAATTTGCCGGTAAGTTTGATTTTCGCCAGGGAATTGAATTTGATGAAATTAACGGGCATGGAATTTGCCAAAAATATATCACTAGAAAAACCCGTGAAAAGATGGAACGCAATACCAAGAAGTCTCGTTCAGATGTGATCTGGAATTTAGAAAAACATTACGACACAGAAAACATTAAGTTCTATCTGGATCGATTACCAGAAAATGTACTCTCGATCATAACAGAAAAAATGCATGGCACATCGGGTCGCACAGGGTATGTCAATGTTGTTCGAGAAACACAAAATATATTCCAACGATTGTTAAGCCGATTGCGCCGTAGAAAATTCTATTCTGTGACAGAAGGATATGAATTAGTATCTGGAACACGTAACACGATTGTCAATACAAGGCCCGATGTTACCAGCCCCGGAACTCCTGACTATTATCGTTGGGAAATTCACGAACAATTTAAGGGGCTGTTGCGTAAAGGCGAAACGATTTATTATGAAGTTGTTGGATACGATAGCTTGAATAGCCCAATTATGAATACCCATGATACTACAAAGCTAGATGACAAAGACTTTACTAAAAAATATGGCAAACAAATTGTGTACAATTATGGATGTGGAGAAGGCTCTAATCCATTACGGGAATTGTATGTTTATCGCATCACTCAGGAAACAGCAAACGACGATACCATTGATTTACCATGGAGCGATGTAAAGGCGCGGTGCAACGATCTTTCATTGAAACATGTTCCTGAAATGTTTGTTGGGTATATCAGGGAAAATTCTCGCAACAGGATTGAACATTGGATTGAAGCTCTTTTATGCAATGGACAATCAGATGTCGGAACAAACTTGATGGAAGGTGTATGCTTTCGATTTGAAGGCACCGGATTTACAAAAGTTTATAAGGCAAAGAATCTGTATTTTCTAATCTTGGAAGGCGTGTTGAAAGATCGTGAAGAATATGTTGATGCAGAAGAGGCTAACTAATGGCTAGAGTAATTGCGGCTTGCGGGCATTCGATTACAGAAGAATGGAACGAATGGTTCTCTGAGGATAGGGGTGACGAACAATGCCCCATGGAAGTGGATACGCGCTACATGGATGGCGAATGTAGGGCCGTGTCGCACAGGACAATGTGCAAGAAATGCAGGAATTTTGCAAGAGAATGTGGGTGCTTGCTAGAAACAGAAGAACAAAAAAAGGAATGGCTTGAATATGGCATCGGAAATGTTTGGTAAAAAAAGAAAAGAGGAAATTACATTTGATGATATTATCTTATTGCCCGGATATTCAACAATTGATACGAGAAAAACTTTAGATGTATGCGCGGCCACTTTATTTGGGCATTCCTTGTCTGTACCCGTTATCTCGTCGCCAATGGATACCATTACTGGCGTCAAAATGATGGCGGCAATCAGGGATGCTGGTGGCATTGGTATCCATCATAGGTATTGCGATACAGATATTATGATAATTGCTGCAGCATATGAGAACGGGGGGATTGCAATTTCTCCAAGCGTAGGGGCCGATCTTATTATAGAAATTGCAAACCTATATCCAAAAACATTTTTTTGTATGGATGTTGCCCATGGACATACAAAAAGGAATCTTGATTACTGCAAAGAATTGATTTCTAATGGTGTTAATAATATCATATCGGGAAATATTGTAACAGTGAAAGCCGCTGAAGATTATTATGATACTGGGATTGATCATTTTAGAGTGGGGATTGGTAATGGTTCTGTTTGTAAGACGCGGGTTGTTACTGGGTTTGGGCGTCCTCAGGCAAGTGCTCTTATGGATTTGAATGATGCGTTTGGCGAAGATGCTACTTTAATCTCTGATGGGGGTATAAAAAATTATGGCGATATTGCTAAAGCATTCGCTTGTGGCGCATCTTATATTATGACCGGCAGACTTTTTGCAGGTTGCAGATCGACGCCAACCCCTGGCATTTATCGCGGAATGGCTAGTGGCGATGCCTTAGCACAAAGAAAGAGTGAATATTTTGTTGAAGGCGAAAGCATTAGTGTTACAAATAATGCTTCTGTCTGTAGCATTATGAAAGAAATTGAAAGTGCTATCAGAATGTCATGCTATTATGGTGGTGTATCGTCCCATAAAGAGTTGCAAAACTGCAAAATGGCTGTTATCACTGAGAATTCTAAAATTGAAGGTCAAGTTAGGTATTGACATCCTGAGAATTTGTGGTATAATAAAAGTATTCTTTTATTAGGAGGCACGAAATGACAAGACATGGATGGTTACGGGCACTAAGAGCAATTGCGTTTTTGTGCGGAATGGTCACATTGGGGCTATCTATTCAGTGGTCAGCGAAAGGCGTGTCAGTGAAAAATCCTGACCTAATATATGTCGGTGTTTTTCTTGGCGTTCTGGTCACGGTAGTTGAGTTCATCTGGCGTAAGCCAGGAATGGAATCCAATAAAACGATGAATACGATTGGGGCAATTGTGTATTTTTATGGAATTGTGACGAATTCATTGGGATTCCTACATGCTTGGGGATTTGAATGGGGAAACTTTTCGCAATATCTAAAAGACCCCATTTCTCTTGTCTTGGCAGTTTTGATTGGAACCATGCTAGAAGTTATTGCGGAGCCAATGATTTCGTGGGGGCTAACGGGCGATTCTCAAGCTGACATGTTCGGAAATTTGTCTGATTTAATCAATACCCCCGCTGCCCAGGCATCGCGTTCTCAGCAACAACAATATTTTCAGCAAAAACCAAACAGGCAAAACCAACAGGGCAATCAACAAAATCAAAATCAAAATCAAAACACCCAACAAATGAACAACCAGCAACAATCGCCAGATAAAAATTACGAACAGCGTTATGGGCAACACCCTAATTACCACCCAACAGTACCACAGTACAAAGGAGCCAAAAATGTCCGACGATAGAATTGAAAAAATCAAAACGTTGCCAGATGGTATCGAGAAAAGAAATTACATTCGTATGGTGATGGATGAAGTTTATTCATATCGATCAACTGCCCATATTGCAAGATTGAATTGGTGTAGAGGTACGGCGTCTTGGTGCAACCACTTTGCCAATATTCTTGAAAGGAGGTTGATGGATGCAGTTGAATAAGAATGCACTGAGTGGCATTTTGGGTGATATCTTTCACATAATAGCGGCCATTTGTTTTATGGTGGCAATGGTAGATGCACCAGCGTGGGTAGTTGCCTTGGGATTGGGATTTTGTTCCTATATGCTTTCTCGATCTTTTCGTAACACAAACAGACAATGAAAATTATTTTTGAAACCTTGGCCGGTAGCCATCTTTACGGGACAGGCACCCCGACATCCGATAAGGATTTCAGGGGTGTTTGTGTCCGTAGCCAGAGAGAAAGGGATGATCCATTTAATAACTTTGAGCAAATGGTTCAAACAAAAAAAGTTGACAGGGTTATTTATGACCTTAGAAAATTCTTTAAATTGGCAACAGATTGCAATCCTAATATTATAGAATTGCTGTATGCGCCGAATGATGCGATCATTCATCTTGAGCCAGAAGGGGCGCTTTTGATGGCATACCGTGGATATTTCCTTTCACAAAAATGCCGAAACACGTTTCTTGGATATGCAATTTCTCAATTAAAAAGAATTAAGCTTCACAGAGAATGGTTACTAAATCCTCCAGATAAAAAACCAGAGCGCAAGGATTTTGGATTGCCTGAGATGCCGCCTTTTGCGCTAGAAAAGTGTGAGGTCTTAACACATGCGCCGCCAGAGACAATCAAGGATGAATGGAAAGAGTATGCCCTGAACGAACAGAGATATCGAAGCGCAAAGCAACGATGGGATAATCATGAGAACTGGGAAAAGAATCGCAATCCAAAAAGGGCAGAGCTAGAAGCCAAGTACTTGTTTGACTGCAAACATGGAATGCATCTATATCGTCTAATGACGCAGGGTATTGAATTGCTAGAGACGGGGCATATTCAGTTACCGCTTTCTAACAGGGATTTGTTGTTAGAAATAAGGAATGGCAAGTTTTCCTATGACGAATTGATGGAAATGGTTGATGGATTTGAAACAAAGCTAAAAGAAATGCCATCCGATCTTCCAGTAAAACCAAATGCAAATAAAATCAGAGATTTATACTACGAAATTTTAGGAGTTTGAGAGTGAATAAATATTTAAGTTTTGACATTGAAATCTATAACGAATTGTCAGAAAATTTTGATCCAAAAGAAATTATTCCATCGGTGGCTGCAATTGGTACTTGTGAAGATGATATTGAATATTATTATGATATTCCCCACATGTCGAAAAGTACCGCCGTTGATTTGGTTGAAACGATGATTGCAAATAATGCTCTTGGCATTCGCCCTGTGGCATGGAATGGCACTCATTTTGATTTCCCCATCCTTGGGTTTTGGTCTGGAATGGTAGAAGAATGCGCAGACTTGGCAATGCAGTCGATTGACCTGATGTTGTTGGTGACATTTAGGCGCGGCCATTTCCTTGGCCTACAAAAAGCACTTGATGGGGCGGGCCTTAAAGGAAAATTAAAAAAGGTAACGCTCAAGGACGGGACTCCTATTAATGATATGACGGGCGCTAAGGCTCCGCAGTTATGGCGTGATGGAGAACATGAAGCTGTTATAGCATATCTTAAGGAAGATATTATACAACCGCTTGAATTGATTGATGAAATTGTCAAGAACCGCGGCATTAAGTGGATTAGCGGCACTGGCAGGGCGAGTTTTTGTCGTGCTAAACTTACGCCAGTTTATGAGTGTTATAAATGGGACAAGTCAGAATACCCATACTGGTTGAAAAATCCAGTTGAAAGAGATGTGTTCTTTGACTGGATGCCAGAATCAATTCTTAAAAAATATGGGATTGGTAGCTGAAACACTTGACATTTGGGTTATGTTGTGGTATACTTATATAGTCAAATCAATTCCATAAGGTGCTCCCGTATCGGCCTGGACTTCTAATCCAGAAACCGTAAAGGATGAAAATGTGCGTTCAAATCGCATCGGGAGTTCTTTGTGCCGAGGAGTCGCCAAGCGTCTCCTCGGGCACATCAAATCAAAAATAGCGAATTGGAGGAGCTTGGACACCTCGCTTGCCCTGGACGCAAGAGATCGCTGGTTCAAATCCAGCATTCGCTACTCTGGAAACATCAGCCGTAAAGTGATGTTATAAGCCGAAATGTGATATGGAGATAAGCTCCCGGATGGCAGAGTATGCAAAAAGTAGGTACGCGCGCAAGGTTACTGACGCCAGAACAAACTGTTATATTGCGGGCAATTTTATTGCCAAAGTCAACGCCGGTGTAGCTCAACAGGCAGAGCGGCATCCTTGTAAGATGCATGTTGAAGATTCGATTTCTTCCATCGGCTCAGAGTGCCGCATAGTATTGGTCAACTGTGCAGAATTCTAGGATATTACAGACCGTCCACGCCATACCGAATGGATGGCGCAACAATCGGAAAACTGAAGCGCCCTAGAAGTAGGAAAAAGACTCTGACTAAACCGCTGTTGGAGAATAAGCCAACCCCGTATAGAGTAAGCGGGATCACCGGATTGTCTAACTCAAGGTTGAGTTCTCGCGGCCGAGATGGGTTCGATTCCCATGGCAATCCGGAGACAATAAAAAATATGGTAAATGTAGTTCAGCGGCAGAACGCAACACTGTGAATGCTGTTGATGCCGAGAGTTCAAATCTCTCCATTTACCCTTTAGACCAGTGGCCCAATGGCAAGGCACCTGACTTTGAATCAGGCGATTGGAGGTTCAAGTCCTTCCTGGTCTGCCTAGAAAATGGCGTGTATGGTGCAGAATGCACTCGGTATTGCTGAGTGACTCCGATATACAACTCAGCGCCGTCAGGCTGTCGGAGGCAAGCCGCGCCATTTTCTAATTATGGCCCGCGTCGGTAAAACCGAATAAAAGGTTGCTTTTATTCCGATGCAAATTATTGAAGGAGCTTAAAAAAATGGAAGAAAGAAGACCAAGAAATACGCATATTGTTTTGATCGCTCTTGGCGGACTGAACTGCGCTTTAGAAAAAAGTAAGCCAGATGATAGAAGCGAAATTGATCGCAGATTCGCAGTCGTTATCACAATGATGGAAAAGGTTACTGCGTATATATCTTTTTTCTTAGGTACATATTTAGATCGTGTTGCGAATGGGGAACTTTAGTCAAGATGTGTGAAGGGCGGCGGTGCGGATAGGACACACGATCCCAAAAAGGGGATACACCGGGAATAACTGTATTTTTAGAATACCGGTAAAAGCGGACTAGCTAACCGCTGGAATGCAGGTAGCCAATCCTGCCCGCCCGAATAAATAAGGAGAATATAATGCACTGTAAATATTGTGGTAGAGAAATAGAAACAACATCTATGATCTGTGGTTATTGTAATGTTTACCCCCAACAGACAAAAGCAACGTTTCTGACAGGTTGGGTTTGTCCAAAGTGTGGGCAAGCTCTTTCTCCATTCGTCCAGAGTTGTCCATTTTGTATTCCCGAAACTGGCTTTGCCGATACCTGCGAATATACCATCTTAGGAAATGGTAAGCGATGAGTAAAATTCCTGTCAATCTGGCCGCTGAATGGCATGAACTGGGAAAGAAAACTGTCAATCTTATGGTACGGCCCGATACTGATTTTTGGGAATGGCTAAATTCTGTGAGAAGCGATAGCGATGGAGTTATCATGCATGGCGAATTATTTTTGTATGCAGCCCTGTATTATAAAAATGACTTCAATGATGAAATTTATACCGGGATGACGCTGGATGACCATTTATTATACTTAATAAAAGGAGCCAAATATGACTTGGTATCGGATGACAATTGAACAACTTGTCGCGGAATTAACAAAAATTCATGATAGCCAGGATTGTTTCTGTCACCCTGACCCGCACAATTATGAGCAGTCTGTTTATTGTGACAGGTGTGAGGCTGGTCATGCAATTAACAAAGCCAGAGAAATTTTGGAAGAAACCCATAAAACAATCCAAGAGCGGCGCAAACCATTTAGGCCAATTGATGCCAAAGAATAAAACAGGATGTGCATTCCTCTTGACAATTTTATGATTGTGTGTTACAATAGTCCTATGAAAAATTGCGATCATCGTCCAATGGTAGGGCGTCAGTTTTCCAAACTGATCATCAGAGTTCGAGTCTCTGTGATCGCTTGTCGTGGTCTTTGTAGTTGCGGCATACAGGGTAAAGACGCCAAGAGCATGGACTACCACGACGCATTATCATTTTATCGGCGCTTTATCGGTGTTTTATCGGCGCTTATGAAATGGAGAAAGGTACGGCCCGACTTGCTTATCAGGGCAACCATGAGCAAAAATTTTTGTCTGGTAGCGAAAGATCAAATAGCCCCCGTACCAATCTTGGGCGTTTAGCTCAGTTGGGAGAGCGCTTCGCTTGCACCGAAGAGGCCGTGAGTCCGATTCTCACAACGTCCATAAGCCATTATTTTTATGGCGAATAAAATTATACTTTTATAAACAAGGAGATGCATGAAGGAAATAAAATGAAAAAAATTATCAGTTTATCGGGCAGTTCAACCGGAATGAATTCGTTCCGAGATGTTGCCAAAGGGCTTGGAATTTGGATGTGGAACATAAACCACAGAAACGTTGCAAGCAAAGCAACAAGATTTCTTGAATGGGACGGGGAACGCAACGAAGTGTTCTATTCATTTCTGGACTTGTTAGTTCAAGCTGCAAATGAAACATTTGATTTCGAGGTGGCCTATACTAAAAAAATGATCGAAAAATTTATGGTAGATAAAAAAGCGACAATGCTGATTATCTACAATATGAGTGATGATGCCCTGGTAAGGTTCAATGATATTTGCAATGTCCATATTGTTGATCCAGATAATTCAGATGGTACTCACTTTGCAGACCACTATCTTATTTATGAAGATGATGAAAAATTTATTCAATGTGCCAAAGAACTGTTGGCCGGATTCCTGGAGGAATAATGAGCTTTGATGTAACGAGAGCCGTAAGAGAAAAGATTTTCACGAAAGTTGCACTAATGGGGCCATCTGGCTCTGGGAAAACATATAGTGCGCTCCGGCTGGCAAAGGGAATGGCCGAGTCTCTGCAAGAAATTGAGGGGCGGTCTATCAGAATTGTCATGGCAAACACAGAGGTAGCGCGCGGTCTTTATTATGCGAATGAGTTTGAGTATGATATTATTAACGTATCTGCCCCGCATAATCCAGAAAAATATGTTGAACTTGTCGATTTTGTTGTTAAAGAAGGTTATGATATTCTTATCATGGATAGCACATCCCATGAATGGGAAGGTCGCGGCGGCTGCTTGGAGTTACAGCAGCTTGCAGGGGGAACATATCAGGCTTGGGCAAAAGTAACTCCCCGACACAACAATTTTATTTCTGCGATTGCAGATTCACCAATTCATATTATCGCTACCATGCGCGGTAAAGATCAATATGAAATGGATAAGGATGAAAAAGGAAAGACCAGTGTCAAAAAACTTGGCGTTGGCGCAGTGCAACGAACCGGATTTGAGTATGAGTTCACTTTTACGGCCACGCTAGATCAGGTAGACAACATGGCAATATCGCAGAAAGACAATACTCACATTTTTGAAAAGCAAGGTCGTATTTTGCTATCCGAAAAGCATGGTAAAGAACTAATTGCATGGGCAAATAGCGGTGAAGGCTACACGCCTCCAGTTCGCAATGTGAAAAGCGATATTGAAATTCAGCAAGAATTGTACGAAACCATCGTAGCCAAATGCCGGTTGCTTGGCGGGCAGGAAAATGAGCAGGTCATGGAAACAGTAAAACGCCATGAGGCTGAGGCGACAGGTAAAAAAGCAAGCGGTAATTTCAAGAAGATCAAAGATGTGGAAAAATTAAAAGCATTATTGGAAGAATTGGAAACACTAACCCCATTAGAGGAGACAGCGTAAATGCCTTGGCAAATTAGAGACACGTATTTAAAAGTGTGGGAAGTTGATGAGCATGAAAATTACTCAGTTGTGAGCGGATCAACATCGCGCAAAGATAAGCAGACAGACGAGTACGTATCGTCTAACTGGAAATTCATCCGCTTTGTTGGAGATGCACATCAGGATATCAAAAACGGTGAATTGAAGGAAAAGGACAGAATCAAGGTTATCGCTGCGATTATTTCCCATGAGCCATACATCAAAGACGGCGAACGCGTATGGCCTAAATACCCACAAATCACAGTGTTCAAGTGGGAACACCCTGAGAGCGATGACCGCCGATATGAACAGGCACCCGTTGTCACAGATGATGAGCCTGATGATATCCCATTCTAAAATAAAACATCTCTTTTATTATATAGCATAAACCCATGGGCAGTGTGGGGAAACTCACATTGCCCCATTTTTTACCACAGAGAGGTGATGAGTGTTAATAGAAAAAGAGTTGGTAAGAAAAGCAAAAGAAACTTTAGAGTCTGAGAATGGGAACACTGCAAGTATTATTGCCAATGATTTAAAGATCGAAAAGTACGATGAAATAAATTTGAAAGGATGCTGTCCTTTTCATGGGGAAGATACGCCATCATTCATATGGTACGATGAAGGATTATTTTTCAAGTGTTTTGGTTGCGGAAAAAGGTATGATATTGTTGATCATTACATGGCCCATCATGGGCTGACATATCTTGGTGCCATTGAAAAACTATTTGTAGAAACAAAAACAAAATTCCAATTCGGCGAGAAGGGCGCGCGCCTAAGAGATTATAAATATCCAACTAGAGAATATCAAGACAACAGAAGCGCAACAGAATCCTATCTACAGACACGATCTATATCGCGGGAAACATTAGATCGATTTGATGTGCAAGAAGCCCCTGGTAAAAATATTGCATTTCACTTCTATGACACGAATGATGTTCTTAAGACGGTAAAATATCGCCCTGCCAGGAAATTGGACAAAAAAGATACCAAATCTTGGTCACAAAAGGGCGCTGACAATACGCCTTTATTGTACGGTATGAATTTGGCAGACCCTAGCAAGCCCCTAGTGGTCTGTGAAGGCGAAATTGATGCCCTGGCAATATATGAATCGGGTTACGCAAATGTTGTCTCAGTGCCATTCGGCAGTAGTGATCGAACATGGATTGAAGAGAACTTTGATTTCCTGGAACAATTTGAAAAGATTATTATTTGGTCTGATAATGATCCCCCCGGAATAGCTCTAAGGCGGGATGCCATAACCCGATTAGGATCATGGCGAACCCATTATGTAGATTTACCTCCAGAGATTGATGGTAATCAGGTAAAGGATGCTAACGAAGTCCTCTTTTATTGTGGCAAGAACAAAGTTGTCGATCTAATCAACAATGCGCCATCTGCTCCGGTGCAAAACGTTGTTGATTTGGCTGACGTTGAAGATTATAATCTTGACGAGATGCCAGGGCTGTATACTGGAATTGCGCCATTTGACCAGAAAATTTATAAGGTTGTATTAGGAACTGTAATCGTAGTGACTGGAAGACCAGGGGCGGGTAAAAGTTCGCTGGTAAATCAACTGTTTGTTGCAGAGCCACTCAACCAGGGGCATGGCGTCTTTTATTTTAGCGGGGAAATGCCACGGCCCATGTTAAAATCATGGGTACAATTACAATTAGCAGGAAGAAGCAACGTTACTGTAAAGAATGATCATGTAAGGTCAATCAATCCAGCTGCCCGACAAAAGATTAGAGAATGGCATAAGGGACGCATTTGGGTCTATGATGATGATGACGATAACAGAGTGTCAAGCATTTTAGACAAGGCAGAGCATGTTGTGCGTCGATTTGGCGCTAAGGTTGTGATCTTAGATAATCTTGCGGCAATGTCAATGGATGGAACGAATGATCTAAACCAATGGGCAAAACAAAAAGAACTAATTATTGAGTTGAAAAATTTTGCGGCCAAGTTCAATGCGCTAGTTGTGCTAGTTGCACACCCACGCAAAACAGCGCCGGGTGTTACAAAAATATCGGGGCAAGATATTGCGGGCAGCGCAGACTTATTGAATCTTTGTCAGTATGCGATATCAGTACATCGATATACAGATGATGAGCGCAAGGGTGAGATGGGCCGTGATGGTGAATGGAAAAAGGGGAAAGAACCAATTAAACAGCACACAGAAGTTGATATTTTGAAAAATAGAATGACGGGTGTCATCGGAGCTTTTAAATTGTATTTTGATAGACACGCCTATAGATTTTATAGCAATGCTGAAGAATTGTGGAAGCGATATAAATGGGACGATTCGGCTGAACCAATCCCCACAATAATGCCCGAAGATGAAATTCCTGAATGGGCGCAATAGGAAAGGATAAACTCCATGACACAAGATTTGGGATTTTTAAAAGAAATGAAATTTTCAAACAGTTCTATAACTGCATTCCAAACCTGCCCTCAAATGTTCAAGCTAATATATATAGATGCAGAAGAACGCATTGATAATTTCTTTGGGCAATTTGGACTTTTAATACATGATATTTTAGAACTTTATTTTAATCGCGACGCTGATATATTTGAACTTTCTAGCTTATATGAAGAAAAATTTCCATTGACGGTTACGTGCCCACCGCCTCCATACCCGGCAGGAATGAAACAAAATTATTATGATGACGGGTTGGAATTTTTTGAAAATTTTTCATTCGATAGAAACTCAGTTGATGTGATCCTTACGGAAGAATTTCTTGAATTCGATCAGGATGGCTACACAATCACTACAAAACCGGATATGGTTGTTAAAGAAAAAGGTAGTGGCAAGATTATTTTGGTTGACTATAAAACAAGCAAATTAAAATTAGATGGCAAGTCCTTGGATAAGAAAAAAGAGGCTGGATATTTGCGGCAAATGGAACTGTATGCCTATGGTCTTTGGGCCGAAAGAAATATAAAAACTGATAAAATTTGGATATGGTATGTTAGGAATAATTTAATGAAAACATACCCTATAGATATAATGAGCGTTCAGGAAACGCTAGAATGGGCAGGGAACACCATAAAACAAATTGCCGAATGTGAAAATGATTGGTTGCCGCCAACCAAAACAAAGCCAGGGAAGTTCTGGTGCGACTTTATTTGCTCAGTGAGAGATTCGTGCCCATTCAAGATATGAGGAGAACACAAGATGAAATTATTAGTGCCTGTTGATATATCTAATGTGCGCGTAAGTCAGGATTTTGACGAACACGTCAATCGTGCCAAAAGAAACGGATGGTGTTATCAGCCTGGATATTGTCCGGGTGGTATTTACTATTATGGCGGGATTGATTTCGCTTATCTGTATGATAAAAACCCCCCAATTTATGTTGCAACCAGCGGTGTTGTAAGTCGGGTGAAAAGTGAATCTGGCGGTTACGGCAATTACATATACATCAAACATGATGATGGCAGTTTGACAGTTTATGCCCATCTCAATAGCACAACGGTTGCCGTTGGTGACAGGGTAAATACCGGAGATATTATTGCCTATGGTGGCAATACGGGGAACAGCACTGCCCCCCATCTTCATTTTGAGTTTCGCAATTCTAGCGGTATTCCCGTTGACCCACAGCCATATTTTGAATCACCGCAGATACCAATTGATCCTGATAGTTCCGATAATATAAAATTTGAAATTCCAGAAGAATGGCACACTCCACAAATTTGCATTACGGCTGTTCCATTCTTACGCGTACGGCCACAACCATCGACATCTGGATACTGGAATCCCAATGATAAAATTCATACTGGAGGGATTGCAGATGTAATTGAGGTCTCTAACGTTACCAATGGTGAGGTTTGGTTGAAGATTGGGCATAACCAATATTGCGCTGCTGTTTATAATGGTTATATTTATGCAGAGTGGATAGAAGAATAGGATTGCTGGCAAAGAATCCTTGACAATTGATTTGGCCTGTGGTATAATTAAGAAAACTAATACAAGGAAAGGACAAAAAATGGAACAGGGAAATTTTGATAATTATGAAGTTGGAGATTTGGTCATTTGTGATTGGGCATCTGGCTATAAAATTGTTCCAATATCTCGAATAACCAAAAATTTTATAAATGTTCAAACACCAAATGGGAATTATCGCTATAGAAAATCCAATGGATGTAAGACCAATCATGATGGATGGCACTTTAAATTTATTTATCCTGCAACAAAAAACAATATGGTCAAATACGAAAAAGCAATGAATGAAGCACGACAGAAATCTAAAATCCGAAAATTGAAAGCATTTGATTATGGGACACTAAGGGATGATGATATTGATGCAATTATGAAAATTATTAATGGCTGAGTCGTGCCGAAAGGGAAAATATGAAATATCAAAACTATCATCGCCATAGCCATTTTTCCAACATCATAGTTCCGGACTCAACCACCCGCAATGAAGAATACGCTATCAGGGCCGTAGAACTAGGCCATGGTATCATTTCAGGGGTTGAGCATGGTTGGTGCGGACGCTACATCGAGAGTTACGAGTTAGCAAAACAATATGGATTAAAATTTGTTTTTGGAACTGAGACATATTTTGTCAAGGATAGACTCCAAAAAGATAAAACAAATGCCCATATAGTTTTGTTGGCAAAAAATGAAAATGGCCGTCGTGCAATCATAACCGCAATTTCAAATGCCAATCTCACTGGATATTATTATAGGGCGCGCATTGATAATGAAATTCTTTTCTCGTTGCCGCCAAAAGATGTTTGGGTAACTACGGCTTGCGTTGGCGGAATTTGGAAATACGATGATGCAGATAAAATTATGCTCGAAATGGCAGAACATTTCGGGCAAAATTTTTTCCTAGAAGTTCAGGCACACAATACCGATAGCCAAAGATTATTAAACTCAAAAATTATAAATTTAGCAAATAAGAATAATCTGAAGATTATTTTTGGTTGTGATAGTCACATGATATCACCCGATGGAACTCAGGATAGGGATGATTTTCTAGCATCAAAACATATTGTCTATGAAGATGAACAGGGCTGGTATTTAGACTATCCGAGCGATGAAGACGTTATCCAAAGATTTGAAAAACAAGGGGCATTAACAAAATTTCAGGTCGCTGAGGCCATGGAAAATACGAACATAACCCTTGACGTTGAGGAATATTCGCCGGTAATATTTGGTGATGATATCAAAATGCCAACAATATATCCCAGCAAATCTCAGGATGAGCGCGATACAATTTTTATTGATCTAATTTGGGATAGGTGGAGTGAAGAAAAAAACAATGTGCCCCCGGAAAGGTGGAATGAGTATGAATCTGAAATTAAAAAGGAAATCAAGATTGTCATAGAAACAAAACATAGCGATTATTTTCTTCTCAATCACGCAATAGTCAACTTGGGCATTTCAAAAGGTGGTGTCATTACTGCATCTGGCCGTGGAAGTGGTGGTAGTTTTTATATCAATAAGTTACTTAGTCTTACACAAATGGATAGAATCTCTGCGCCGGTAAAAATGTACCCCGAAAGGTTCTTGTCTGTGGCGCGCATCTTGGAAACTAAATCACTTGCTGATTTTGATATGAATTTAGGCAATCCAGAGGTATTTATTAATGCACAGAATGAAATTATGGGGAATGATAGTGCATATCCAATGCTGGCCTTTGGCACAATGAAACCTCGCGCCGCGTGGAAGATGTATGCAAGGGCTAAGGGGGTCGATTTTGATATTGCAAATTCAATTTCTGATCAGATTGGATTCTATGAGAGGGCATTGCTAAATGCAGAAGATGATGATGAGATTGAATTGTCTAATTATATTGATTCCAATTATATTGATCTTTTTATCGAGAGTGGTAAATATCAGGGAATCGTCTCCGAACTGCGCCCACACCCATGTGCGCATCTAATCTACCAGGGAAACATAAGAGAAGAAATTGGCCTTATTCGCATAAATTCTGCTGGCGGCACATCCCATATTTGTTGCACTATGGATGGCAATTGGGGCGAACAATATAAGTTTCTAAAAAATGACTTATTAAAAGTATCGACCGTCCAGCTAACAGATGCCGTATATAAAAGAATTAAGACCAAACAACATTCCGTATCAGAACTTATTAAATTGTGCAAAGACGATCCCAGCGTTTGGCAAGTCTATCATAACGCCTGGACTATGGGAATAAATCAATTTGAACAACATGGAACGGCAGGGCGGGCCGCTAAGTATAAGCCTGGCAATATATCTGAGCTATCA
>Ga0307380_10004427_pt1 | contig 18994 bp, 13 predicted proteins | sample UN3MG_FD_202239 | JGI IMG/M metagenome (GOLD analysis project Ga0307380, IMG submission 202239) | Soil microbial communities from Risofladan, Vaasa, Finland - UN-3 | ecosystem: Environmental > Terrestrial > Soil > Coastal area > Acid sulfate soil | place: Finland: Risofladan, Vaasa | collected... | reverse complement strand
AACTGCTCGATTGGCAACAGAAAACAAAAAACAGCACTCGAAAAGAGTCTAACCGTCTCGTCCTGTAATAGATTCACGTCCTAGGAGCGAGACGGCTACTATCTACGAGCCGGTCTTCTTCCACTCTTAATGGGGGGTGGGTCTTTTCTTGCTCCGCTTCCGCATGGAAAACCGGCAATATTTCTCGCCCGCCGACGAACTTACAGAAGATGGCAGGCGTCTAAGGCAGAGAAAGTGGCTAAGATCCCGAAAATGCTATGTTTGGGTTGACCCGGTGGGCCGATCCGGTCGTTTCGGCTACAATACGCGAGTGTCCGCCCGGCGGCGGTTGACAACAATTCTTCTTTCCAAATCGAAGGGGTGAGCAGAGATGACTCGACGACGCAGTTTTCTGGTGGTGCCGCTGGTATGCCTGGCGGTGACGTTCGCGGCGTTTTCGCAGGCGGCCGAGGACGTGCTCAGCGTGATTCCCGAGGGGGCGTTGGGCTTCGGCGTGATCAACCGCCTGGCCCAGACCGACGCCACGATCCAAAAGGTGGCCGGGGACCTGCAACTCCCCGTGCCGAGCCTGCTGGACCAGTTGAAACAGGCCACGGGAATCGACAAGGGGCTGGACGAAAAGGGCAGCGCCGCCTTCGTCGTGGTGCCCAGCGAGGATGACGACGAGCCGGCCGTGCTGCTCTACGTGCCGGTGACCGACTACGGGCAGTTCATTGCCGCGCTGGAGCCGGCCGAGCCGGAAGAGGGGCTGTCGCAAGTCCAGGTCCTGCGGGGACGGTTCCTCGTCGGGCAGGACGGCGGGTACGCGGTGTTCGCCGAGCAACGGCACCGCGGCGCCTTGAAGGCGGCGATCGACTCGCCCAATCGACTCTCCGACGAGTTGGCCCCGCTCAAGGACTGGCTGGCCGATCATTCCGGCGGCCTGGTGGTCACGCGGGCCGGCGTCGAGTTCATCTCCGCCATGGTGCAAAAGGGGCTGCGCCAGGTGCGAGAGAACTTCGGCGAGATGCCGCCGGAATTCCGGGAACAGATGGAGCCGGCGATCGCCGTCTTCGGAGTCTACGAGGAGATTTTCGTGGCTCTGGAGAGGAACATTCAAACGTACGCGGCCGCGGTGAGGGTCGACAAACAGGGCACGATCCACATCGACGAGCGGACGCGGCTGGTGCCCGGCGGCGGGTTGGCCAAAATGCTCGGCCGTGTCGAGAGGCCCGACGGAGACCTGTTGGCCGGATTGCCGAAGGGTCCCTTCTTCTTCGCCATGGCCGGTGCCGTGCCGGAAGACGCCATGGACGCGTTGATGAACTTCTCGGGCAAGATGATGAAGGTCATGCCGAAGCTCTACGGGCTGGACGAAAAGGAAACCGACGAGCTGATCAAGATCTCCCGCGACTCGATGAAAGGGGTCCGCGGCATGGCGTTCATGGTCGGAGTGGGCAAGCCCGACGAGCCGCTGCTGAGTTCGATGTCGACCGTCATGAAGGTGGACGATGCTCCGGCGTTCCTGGCCAACTATCGTAAGACGATCGACGCGATGAACGCCATAATGGGGGACAAGAAAAATTCCATGTTCTCGGGCGTGAAGGTGAAGGAAATAGAAATCGAGGGCGTGCCGGCCCTGGAAGTGCGGATGAAATTCCCCATGCCTGAGGAAGCCGCCCAGATGCCGGGCTTCGACGAGATGATGAAGATGATGGTCGGCCCGAACAACCGGGTGGTCACGTACATGGCTGCCGCCGACGGGCAAACGATCGTGTCGGCCTATGCCAACAAGCGGGCCTTGCTGCGGTGCATTGAAGCCGTGAAGAATCCCGAGGCGCGTCTGTCGAGCAACCCCCGACTGGCCAAGACGGCCGCCATGCTGTCGGCGGAGGCCCAATGGGTCGGCTACTTGAGTCCCAAAGGCACGATCGACTTCATCAACCGGTTCATGGCGGTCATGCCCATGCCGCCGCAACAGAAGATCCAGCTTCCCGAGTTCGCCCCCACGCCGCCTATTGCGTTCGCGGTAAATGCAGTTCCGGGCGAGGTGGTCTCGCACACGGTGGTGCCCAAGGCGGTCTTGCGAGCCGTCGGCGACTTCATCGTCGAGGTGAAGAAGACTTTCCGCCGGGAGTTCCGGGATCTGGACGAGGCAACGGAGAAAACGATCGACGTGCCGCCTTCCGAAGAGAAGCCGGTCGAAGTGCCGGTGTTCTGAAGTGCTACCGTTCGCGGAAGGTGATCCGGCCTTTGCTCAGATCGTAGGGGGACAATTCGACGCGCACGCGGTCGCCGGGCACGATGCGGATGAAGTGCTTGCGCATTTTCCCGGCCACGTGGGCGATTACCTTGTGTTTGTTGTCCAATTCCACGCGAAATCGCGTGTTGGCCAGGGCCTCGGTGACGGTGCCTTCTACCTCGATAGCTTCTTCTTTTTTGGTCATACACCTCTCCACGACGGTAACATGCCGGGACCATAGCCGCCGGCAATCGCGCAATTCTACCATTTTCTCCGAGCCCTTCCAAGGCGGGTCGGGGGCTTCCCTTGACGCGTTTTCTTTCGTATCCTGGCAGTCATGTCCGACCCAACCTCCCCCGACCAGCCGGCCGCCCCGCGTCGCCAACTGACGCTGTTCGATTCGACCTGCATCTTCGTAGGGATCATCATCGGAGTGGGGATCTACCAGTTTTCCCCCAGTATCGCTGGTGGAGCGTACTGCTGGTGGGGGGTTCTGCTAATCTGGTGCGTTGGCGGACTGATCTCCCTGTGCGGTGCGTTCTTATACGCTGAACTGGCGACGGCCTATCCCAAAGAAGGCGGCGACTACGTCTACTTGACCCGCGCCTACGGCCGTTGGGCAGGCTTTCTTTTCGGCTGGGTCCAGTTGGCCGTGGTACGACCGGCCGATATCGCCGTGATGGCGTTCGCCTTCGCCATGTACGCCGGCACGATCTTCGATCCGTTGGCAAATCTGAAGACGTCGACCATGGAGCAGATCTGCGCATGTGCCGCCGTCTTCCTGCTTACAGCGATCAATATCTTGGGTGTACGACAAGGCAAATGGACGCAAAACTCGTTGACCGTCGTCAAGGTGCTGGGGCTGGTGGCCATTGTGGTCGTCGGACTGGCCGCTCCCACCAACACGACCTCCCGGATCGTGCCCGACGCCCCGACGTTGACCGCAGGATCGTTCGGCCTGCCCACAGCGGACGGCCTGACTTCCGGCGGACGATATTACTACAGAGTCGCGTTCTATGAACCCGACACCAAGAGAACGAGTCCGCCATCGGTATCCATACCGGTGACGCTGGGTGCCGACCAGAATCAGGTCACCGTCGCAGACCTCCCCGACGATCCCTCCTCCGAGTATTCCCGGCTGCGCATTTACCGGACTAAGGCCAACCACGACGACCGAAGCGAGTACTTTTTGGTCGGAAAGCAAGACCTTGCCGCGGCGGCACCGCCGCTGGTCGACGGCGTATCGGACGAAGCACTGGATGACAAGACGTCGAAGTTCGAGTTGCAGCCTTGGCACATGGCGCTGATCTTTGTCTTGTTCACTTTCGGGGGCTGGCACGAGATGGGTTTCGTCGCCGCGGAGGTCAAGAATCCCAAGCGAAACATCGTCCGGGCCTTGCTGCTGGGAACGGTGGCGGTGACGGTGCTGTATCTGCTCCTAAACGCCGTGTTTCTTTACGCGTTGGGTTACAAAGGTCTGGTCTTCTCCGGAGCCGTCGCCACGGACACCGTCTCGACCGTGTTTCCCGAGATCGGCGGGCGGCTGATCAGCGTGTTGGTCTGCATCTCGGCGTTGGGAGCCATCAACGGCCTGATCTTCACCGGTGCCCGCATCTCCTATGCCGTCGGTGCCGACCACCGCGTTTTCCGTGCGCTGGGAGCCTGGGACCCCAAGAGGGGGACTCCCGTTCGCTCGCTGCTCTTGCAGGGGTCGCTGGCGGTTGCGTTGATCGTGATTCTCGGGTCCTTCATCGACGCCGTGCTGTACATGGCGCCCGTCGTCTACCTCTTCTACCTGGCAACCGGGCTGTCGGTCATCGTGCTGCGGCATAAAGAACCGCAGGTGGAGCGGCCTTACCGCGCGACCGGCTACCCCGTGACCACGCTGGTCTTTTGCGCCGTGTGCGCGTTTCTGATCTATGCGGCCGTGACGTACGACCCCTGGCTTTCGGTTGTCGCGATATCCATCGTTTTTCTGGGGCTGCCACTCTACTGGTTCACCCGGAAGCGGTAGCACTTGCCATTGCAGACCGCCCAATGCTCCGAAAGAACCAGGCCAACAACTGGACCAACGGGATCGGCGGGCACGTATTTTCCAGGTGAGATGGAACTTCGGGGGGTTATTTGGAAATGTGGTAGCGGTGCGCTATAATATCCGGAACTTGATCCGGACCTGCCGCACCCGAGCACAGCGGGAGCATGTTTCCCCGCGAGAGTCGAGGTTTCTGATGTCGCGAAATCCGCATGGATCATCGGGCACCGCGGACCCGGCCCCCGAGGGGCGAAAAAGAAGGAGTCATGGACCGTCACGGCGCGTGATCGGCGTGTTGCTCATTCCCATCGGTCTGACCGTCCTGAGCGCAAGTCACTGCATGTACGTGCAGATGATGGTTGCCTCGCCATCCAAACGTGTACCAGCTTTGATACATGTATTCGACGTTTTCGGGATGGCTGCCGTGCTGGCGGGAATGGCGGTGATTACTCTCTGGTTCCTTTTTCCCAAGAAGCGCGATCTGAAGTGGCCCGGCCGTCTTGGCCGCAAGGAGTAGTTGTTATGGGAAGTAATCTTGTGCCAGCCGAGGACACTCCGGCTTACACGCACGTCACTGGAGAACATGCCATGAGCAAGAACTTGCTCGCCCTAGTAACAGTGTTTTCTATCTTCGGCCTCGTCGCACGATCTCTCGGTGAAGACGTTCCCCAAGAAACCCTCCGCCGCGCGGCCCAGGTGAAGCCTACGCCGCAGCAGGTCGCCTGGCAGGAGTTGGAGTTCACCTGCTTCGCCCACTTCGGGGTCAATACGTTCACCGATCGCGAATGGGGCGACGGCAGCGAAGACCCCGCGATCTTCAACCCCACCGAGTTCGACGCCGACCGGTGGGTGGCCGCCTGCCGGGACGCCGGCATGAAGCTGCTGATCCTCACCTGCAAACACCACGACGGCTTCTGCCTCTGGCCGAGCAAGTACTCCGAACACAGCGTCAAGAGCAGCCCGTGGCGGGGCGGCAAGGGGGACCTGGTCAAGGAGCTGGCCGACGCCTGTCGACGCGGCGGCGTCAAGTTCGGCGTCTATCTCTCGCCCTGGGATCGCCACGAGAGGACGTACGGCTCCGACGCCTACAACGAGTTCTACAAGAATCAGCTCCGCGAATTGCTGACCGACTACGGCGAAATCACCGAGGTCTGGTGGGACGGCGCCTGCGGCGAGGGGCCCAACGGCAAGCGGCAGGTCTACGATTGGGAAGGATACATCCAGGTCGTCCGCCAGTTGCAGCCGAAGGCCGTGATCTTCGGCCAGGGGCCCGACGTCCGCTGGGTGGGCAACGAAGACGGACTGGCACGCGAGAGCGAATGGAGCGTGCTGCCCTTCAAGATGGGCGACCGCCGCGAACGGGACCTCGGAGATCGCAAGTATCTTGTCGGGGCCGAGCGCCTGATGTGGTATCCGGCCGAGTGCGACGTCTCGATCCGCCCGGGCTGGTTCTATCACGCCAGCCAGGACGACCGGGTGAAATCGCTCGAGCACATGCTCGAGATCTACTACCGCTCGGTGGGCCGAAATTCCGTGTTGCTGTTGAACGTCCCGCCCGACCGCCGCGGGCTGTTTCACGAGAACGACGTCGCCCGGCTGCGGGAACTGCGTGCCGTGCTGGACGAGACCTTCAAGACCAATCTGGTGGCCGGGGCCCGGGTCACCGCCGAGAACGGCCGCGACGGCTTCGATCCCAACCACATTACCGACGGCAACGGCGACACCTATTGGACCACCAGGCCGGAAGCGGTCGAAGCGATGCTCGAGATCGACCTGGGCGTGCCCGTCACGTTCGACCGGGCCATGGTGCAGGAGATGATCGCCACCGGCCAACGGGTGGAATCGTTTTCGCTGGAGGGCTTCGACGGCCAGTCGTGGAACGAGATCGCCCGGGCGACCACGATCGGCTATAAGCGGCTGCTGCGGTTCCCCGAGGTCACCGCGTCGAAGGTGCGGCTGCTGATTCACGATTCCCGCGATTGTCCGACGATCCGGGAATTCGGACTCTACAAGGCTTCCGCCAGAGAGAAGAAGTAACCCATTTTGCCGCTTGCGGCTTCGCACGCCGCACTCGCAAAGCAAAGGAGCAATCACACGATGATGAAAAAAGCCCAATCCGTCGCTCGCACGCGCAGGGGGACAAGCCCCCTGGCTCGCTGGTTCGTTGTTGCGTTGTTCATGGGACTCTGGAGCACTGCGGCTTCGGCCGATCCCGGGCCGATGCTGCTGTGGTACGAGAAGCCGGCCGGCGCGTGGACCGAGGCCAACCCGATCGGCAACGGACGTCTGGGGGCCATGGTCTTCGGCGGCGTCGAGAACGAGCGGATCCAGTTCAACGAAGACACCCTCTGGTTCGGCGAGCCGCATGACTACTCGCACGAAGGGGCCGCCGAGTATCTACCGGAAATCCGCAAGCTGTTGTTCGAGGGAAAGCAGGCCGAAGCGCAAAGCCTGGCCGGGCAGCAGTTCATGAGCGTGCCGCTGCGTCAAACGCCCTATCAGCCGTGCGGTGATCTGAAACTGAGCTTCCCGGGACACGCCGACGCGACCGATTATCGGCGTCAACTCGACATCGATTCGGCCGTCTCCACGGTCAGCTACAAGGTCGGCGGCGTGACCTACACGCGGGAAGTCTTCGCCAGCCATCCGGACGACGTGATCGCGGTCCGCGTTTCGGCCGACCAGCCGGGCCGGGTAAGCTTTACGGCCACCTTGGACACTGTGCACGAGGAAAAATCGCTGGTCGCCGCCGGCAAGCGGCAGTTGGCCTTGCGGGGCCGGGTCCGCAAGGAACACCGAAGCTACGACCGAATCATCGAGAATCCGCTGCGTTTCGAGGCCCACGTGCAGGTCTCGACCGAGGGCGGCAGCTACCGCGTGACCAACGAAGGGATCGAGGTCCAGGGGGCCGACTCGGCGCTGCTGGTCTTGGCCGCGGCCACGAATTACGTCGACTTCGAGGACACCGGCGGCGATCCGGGCCGGCGATGCGTGGAGACGCTCAAAGCGGTCGCCGAAAAGAGCTATTCGCAGTTGCGCGACGCCCACGTGGCCGACCACCAAGGCCTCTTCCGCCGCGTGATCCTGGACGTGGGCACGACCGGGAAGATCGACCTGCCGACCGACCGGCGGATCAAGGCATTCGGCGACGGCGACGACCCGCAGATGGCGGCCCTGTACTTCCAGTTCGGCCGGTACCTGATGATCGCCTGTTCGCGGCCGGGCGGCCAGCCGGCCAACCTCCAGGGGATCTGGAACGAGAGCACCAGCCCGCCGTGGGAGAGCAAATACACCTGCAACATCAACACGGAGATGAACTACTGGCCGGCCGAGCCGTGCAACCTGGCCGAGTGCCACCAGCCGCTGTTCGACGCCCTGGAGGAGATGCGCGTCTCCGGCAGCCGCGTGGCCAAGGCGCACTACGACGCCCGGGGCTGGGTCCTGCACCACAACTTCGATCTCTGGCGAGGCACGGCCCCGATCAACGCCAGCAACCACGGCATCTGGCCGACCGGCGGGGCGTGGCTCTGTCAGCACCTCTGGTGGCACTACGAGTTCGGCCGCGACAAGAAGTTCCTCGCCGAGAAGGCCTATCCGATCATGAAGGACGCCGCGCTGTTCTTCGTCGATTACCTGGTCGAAGATCCGCGGATCGACACGCGATGGCTGATCTCCGGCCCCTCGAACTCGCCCGAACAAGGCGGCCTGGTCATGGGGCCCACGATGGACCACCAGATCATCCGCAACCTCTTCAGCAACGTCATCGAGGCCGGCGAGGTGCTCGGGGTCGACGAGGACCTGCGCAAACAACTGACCGAGATTCGGGCCAGGATCGCCCCGAACCTGATCGGCCAATACGGCCAGCTCCAGGAATGGCTCGAAGACAAGGACAACCCGACAAACACCCACCGGCACTGTTCGCACCTTTGGGGTCTTTTCCCGGGCAACGAGATCAATCCCGGCGTGCCCAAGCTGTTCGAGGCGGCCCGGGTCTCCTTGACCCAACGCGGCGACGGGGGGACCGGCTGGAGCAAGGCCTGGAAGATCAACTTCTGGGCCCGGCTGTTCGACGGCGACCATTCCTACCGGATGCTCAGCAGCCTGATCGCCACGGGCACGTACCCGAACATGTTCGACGCCTGTCCGCCCTTCCAGATCGACGGCAACTTCGGCGGCACCTCCGGCGTGGCGGAAATGCTGCTGCAAAGCCACCTCGGCGAGATCGCCCTGCTGCCGGCGCTGCCCGGCGCGTTGGCCACCGGAAGCGTGAAGGGGCTGCGGGCGCGCGGCGGCGTGGAGGTCGACATCGCCTGGAAGGACGGCAAGGCGACCTCGGCCACGCTGCGAGCCACGGCCGACGGCACGCACACGATTCGCCCGCCCAAGGGGCTCCGGATCGCCGAGATCCGCACCGACGGAAAGCCGGTCCCGATGCAACCCCACGGCGAGGGCGCGGCGACCATCGAGGTCAAGGCGGGAGAAACGTATGAGGTCAGCTTCGAAGATTAGCGTTTTACGTCGTAACTCGTGCGCACGGTGCGTGCATGATTGACGCAACCGACTGTAAGAGCGACGTTACCGATTGTGAGAGCGACGTTACCGATTGTGAGAGCGACGTTACCGATTGTGAGAGCGACGTTTAGCGGGCGGGCTTGCCCGCCGTTTGGTTGCGGCTCCGCTGCGTTTCGATTCGAGATTGAAAGGGCTCCCGAATCAACCCGAACCTGGCACGGGGCGTTGACATTTCCATGGCTGATCCCGACCTGAACGCCCCGGCAAGACGGGCGTTGCTGCTCCGTTTTCGAGCGGTATTACTCGTTTTCATCACGGGGCTGGTCCTCAGCGGGCTGACCGCCTTCCCGCTGTTGTACGAGGTTCGTTGGCTCGCGGAGATGCTGGGAATCCCCGACGGGGCCGATTACCGGACGTTCGACGGGTTGCGGCACTGGGTCGGCTACGTCCGCCAGGGACTCGAAGATTCCTACCGGGCCTATCCGTTCATCGCTTACGGCACCGACTGGCTTGCCTTCGCACACATCGTGGTGGCCGTCTTCTTCCTCGGGCCGTTGCTGAAGCCGGGCGAGGGCGATTGGATTTTCATCTCGGGCATGATCGCCTGCGGCTTGGTAATCCCCCTGGCGCTGATCTGCGGCAGCATTCGAGGCATCCCGTTCTATTGGCGGTTGATCGATTGCTCTTTCGGAATTCTCGGGTTCTTCCCCTTGGCGTACTGTTACCGGCTGAACCGGAAGATTTGGCTCATGGACCGTTGAAACCGGCGGCGATGGCAGAACGCCGCACTTCTCCGTACCATTTTGGCCGCCAATTCGGGAGGGATGCCGGTTTGGGTAATATGCGTAGGTATCGGCGGTTGGGCAATGTACGAAGACTTGCTCCGCGCCCCCGCTTGCCAAGTGGTGCCGGCACCGATAGACTGGCCGCTGGTTCTGACCGGTATCCGTCCGGTCTCCAGGCGCGATCCTCTAGTGGAAAGGAACGCCGTGAACGATATCTTCATCACGGAAAACTTCCTCTTGCAGAATGATAAGGCGGTCGAGTTGTACCACGGGTACGCTCGCGACATGCCGATCGTCGACTACCATTGCCACCTCTCGCCGAAGCTGATTGCCGAGGACCACAAGTTCCAGAACCTCGCGCAGGCCTGGCTATACGGCGACCACTACAAGTGGCGGGCGATGCGGGCCGCCGGTGTCGAGGAGCAATACTGCACCGGCGACGCCACGGACTGGGAGAAGTTCCAGAAGTGGGCCGAAACCGTCCCCCAAACGCTCCGTAATCCCCTCTACCACTGGACCCACCTGGAACTGAAGCGGCCGTTGGGCATCAGCGACCGCCTCTTGGGACCGGAGACGGCCGAGGGCATTTGGGAGGAGACCAAGGAGCTGCTGGAGCAGGACGAGTTCTCCTGCCGGGGGATCATGAAGCAGATGAACGTGGTGTTGGTCTGCACGACCGACGACCCGATCGACAGCCTGGAATACCACGCGGTGATCGCGGCCGACCCGTCGTTCGAGATCCAGGTGCTGCCCGCCTTCCGGCCCGACAAGGCGATGGCGGTCGGTTTTCCCGCGGAATTCAACGCCTGGGTCGACAAGCTGGCCGAGATCAGCAACATCGACATCAAGGACGATTTCGCCACCTACCTGGAGGCGCTCCGCCGGCGCCACGATTTTTTCCACAGCATGGGTTGTCGGCTCTCGGACCACGGCGTGGAAACGATGTACTGCGACGAGTATACCGAGTCGGAGATCAACACGGTTTTCCGCCGGATTCGCCGCGGCAACAACCTCCGGGCCGCCGAGATCGTGAAATTCAAGTCGGCCATGCTCTACGAGTTCGCCTTGATGGACGACGAGAAGGGCTGGGTGCAGCAGTACCACTTCGGCGCACTGAGGAACAACAACACGCGCTTCTCCATGGGGGTCGGCCCGGATACGGGATTCGACTCCATCGGCGACTTCGAACTCGCCCGGCCCATGTCGAAGTTCCTCGACCGGCTGGATTACGACGACCGGCTGGCCAAGACCATCGTCTACAACATCAATCCGGCCGACAACGACCTGGTGGCCACGATGATCGGCAACTTCCAGGACGGCAAGACGCCCGGCAAGATGCAGTTCGGCAGCGGCTGGTGGTTCCTGGATCAGAAAGACGGCATGGAAAAGCAACTCGATTCCCTGTCGAACCAGGGGTTGCTGAGCCGTTTCGTGGGCATGCTGACCGACAGCCGCTCTTTCCTTTCCTACACCCGGCACGAGTACTTCCGGCGGATCCTGTGCAACCGGCTGGGCACGGAAATGGAGCAAGGTCTGCTGCCGGACGACACGGCGCTGATCGGCTCGATGGTACGGGACATCTGCTATCACAATGCGGTGAGCTACTTCGGCTTCGACGTGGAAGAGCCCGGCCGGTAAGCGTTCGCGCGAAAGCGGCCGGGAGAAGGGTGGCACCCAACCGAGCGACCTTTTTCCGGTCCGCCGCATATGCTAGAGCCTGGGTATGTAGTCCCACCCGAAAGTGGCATCTTCTTGGCGCTTGCTTTCGTCTGCCTTTCTTTGTGCCCCCCGACGTCTGCCTGACGGGACGAGGCAGCTACGTTCGATCGCATACAACCCCCCCAACGATGCTAACCCCACTCGGTTTTTTGGGAAAACCCGAGAAATCCCGGCATCTGCGCGAGGCAGATAGTTGACGAAATGTTAGCCTACATGATATAAATAGGATAAGTGTGATAATCGGTTAGAGTCGGCAACCATTAGCCCAAAGTGGAGGCAGCGTCGTGTATGTAACAAGTGACTTGGCGAGGTACTGCGCGCCCAAGGTATGCGCACTGGTGGCGATATGTGTGGCGGCGTGCGGCCTAATGGCCAATGTCGCTTGCGCGCAAGTTCATTTCGGATACGATCTGTATCCCCTGAACGAAGGCCCGGGCGGGTTGATGATTCCCGACGACGACCCCATCCCCGACCCGCACGATCTGAGTGCTGAGGTCAACCAGCCGGTCTTTACGGCGGACGACCAACAGACCTTCTTGAGACAGCCGGTTCCGGAACCCGCTACGGTGGCGAGCTTGGCTAGTCTCGCTTTGACCGGCGGATTGGGTTTCGTTTGGCGCCGGCGCCGTAAGAGACGACCGGGTTGAGCGATCGGTCTGCGCAGGGTCGAGCGGCGCGCGGTCAGAAGAACGCGGCGTACCCGCGTTTGAGCGCCTCCACACCTTGTCGCAGCGCCAGTGTTTCGTTGGCCAGGGTGAGCATGCGACAGCCTTTTATCACACAGCGCTGAGCGTAATCCGGCCCGGCAGGGACGGTTCCCCAAGTCTTGCCATACTTCGTACACGCGGCCGAGATCCGGTCGATCGCCTCCCAGACCTTTTCGTGGTCGACCTGTCCGATGATCCCGAGTGCCTGCGACATATCGGCCGGTCCCAGGAACAGCATGTCCACGCCGTCGATCGCCGCGATTCCATCGACCTCGGCCAGCGCGCCGAGCGTCTCGATCTGGATGGCCACGAAGTTCTCGCGGTTGGCGTTCTGGGTGAATTCGCCAAGGGGATCGAAGGTATATCGGGCATCGAACCCGCTGCTGTTGAGTCCCCGGTCCCCGCGCGGGGCGAACTTGCACCAGGCGACGAACTCCTCGGCTTCGGCGGCCGAGTTCAGCCGCGCGGCCATGACTCCGTCGGCTCCCGCCTCCAGGTTCTGGGTCACCTGCGAGTATCCGGTCGGGGCCATCCGGACGATCGTTCCCAGTCCGTTGGCCCGGGCGAAGGCCGCAGCGTCGCGGATCTGCGGCACCGTCATCCCCCCGTGCTCTTGATCGATCCAGAGGCCGTCGAAGCCGCCTGCCATACCGAAAACGTCGAACACGACCGGGTGGACGATCCGGCTGACGGAGAAGACGCGCAGGACGCGGTCGGTGGCCAGGAGTTCGTGAAAGATGCGGGACATGGAGAATCCTTCGATTGGGGGTGAAAGTGGAGGCTTGTAAGTGTGACGACGCCGGCTTTTTCAGTCAAGGGATGGCGTATTTCGGGCCTCTGCGGCGATCCGGACACGTGTTCGAACGGCAGGAACCGGGGCGACCGGAGGGAATTCGAGGATTTTCGGGCAAATCTTCCGTTTTCTTGCGAACCTTCGTGGAGAATTCGTCGTCTACACCCCGGATCGGCATATCGCTTGACAGGGATTGCCGGTCGTGGCAAATTGAAGAAAGAGGAACAGCGGCCACCTTTCCGATAGGAGAAGAGGGGCCGCTGTCGGTTTGACGTTCTTTCCGGTTTCCGTAACCGCGCACCGCGCAACGAAAGGTGCTACCATGCGTCGCTTCATTACGCAGATCACTGATACGATCACCACCGTCTTCGGCATTCGCCCCGGCGGGATCGTCGTGACCGGCATCGCGACGCTTCGATTGCGCGCGCTCGATCTTGCGCGGTCATTTCTGGCCCGGCTATCCGGTCGGACGCCCGCTTATGTGCCGGTGGCCGCAACGCGCCCGCTGCATTCGGCCGGCGCCGATCGGAGCGCAAGCAGGCTGCCAGGGCATCATCACGGCCCGAATATGGCCTGGTTGCGCGGCTGCCGCCGCCCAGTGCAACGGGGAGCAACCACACGAGAATTCTAGGCATTGCTGCCCGGAATTCGAGTTTGCTCCACGGCGCACCCGGGACTCGCGGCCGAGCCGGCGGTTGAAGGCATTCCCCCTTCGCACGTTTGCCGCCCGATCTCGGCCTTTCCGGCGTCCCGGCCTGCTTGGGCCCTCGGATTTCGCGGAGACCAGAATCATGATAACCCAGTACCGTCAGACCGTTCGCGAGAAGACTTCGCCGGAGCGCCTGGTCGGGGCTGCGCAGCGCGGCGATCGGGACGCCTTCGGCGAGCTGATCACGCGCTACGAGCGGTCGGTCTACGCCGTGGCCTTCCGCCGGCTGGGCAACCACGCCGAGGCGCAGGAACTCTGCCAGGAGGTCTTCATGCAGGCGATGCGGAAGATCGATCAGTTGCGGGATCCGCGTTGCTTCGGCGGGTGGTTGCGGTCGATTGCCAACCGGATGGCGATCAACCGGGTGCTGCGGCGTGCGCCGCTGTCGTCGACCGATTCCCAGGCGTACGACGGTTACTGCGTCGAGCACCGGACGCCGCTGGCCGGCGTGCTCGTCCGGGAGCGGGAGGACCAGGTCCACTTGGGTCTTGGGCGGCTGCGCGCGCTGGATCGGGACACCCTGGTGGCGTTCTACTTCGACGGCCGTTCGCTGGTCGAGATGAGCGAGGAGTTCGACTCTCCGGTCGGCACGATCAAGCGTCGGCTGCACACGGCCCGAAAGCGCCTGGCCAAGGAATTGGAGGCGCTGGCTTCGGCGTAGGGGGCCGCGCAGAAATAACCTGTACATTTTTTGAGCGAGGGTGGCACGCCCTGAGGAACGAAGGGCGTGGAAAACCTGCCAAACCACGCCCTTCGTTCCTCAGGGCGTGCCACCCAATCGGACAGGTTCTTTCTGCGCGGAACCTAAGGGCCTTTGACGTCGAACCCGTTTGGGGCAGCCGTGTGACTGCTGCCCCTTTTTCTCTGCGCCGTGCTGGCCGTCGGGCGCAGCGGCGGAAGTTCTTGCCTTCAGAGCGTCAAAGAAACCGCGAATTCCCATCGGGAAACGGCTGTTCCCGACGATCCGCGGGGAAAATAATTCCTTGGGTTCTGAAGAAAGGGGCTGTTCAAAGATCCGACCGGAGAAGACCGCAAGGGAGGTTCAGCCATGGGATTGACCGCAATGATACTGTCGCTCTGGACCGTCGCCGCTTTGCCGACCGATACGACCGTTGCCGCGACGGCCGCGATTTACACGGACGTGCTGCAAGAGGGTCGTGTCGAGGCCGTCGGTGCGCGACACCGTGTAGACGGGCGGTACTACGGCCACTACCTGCACCGTGGACGTGGCGGCCACTACAGGCACCACTACGATCACAAGTACTATCGTTTCCACGGGCACGACCGGTACTATGACCACGGGCCCCGCTACGGCGTGTACCGGTACAATCCGTATCGGTACGATTCGTTCCGCAGCGGCTACTACCCGAGGTATTACGGCTATCCGCGATACGCCTACCCGTTCGGCTTCTCTTACCACGGCCGAGGATTTGCGTTCTCGTTCGGGTATTGAAGAGGGGGCGGGAGATAGTAGCCATCTTGCTCCGCAAGATGAAGCCACGTCTCGCGGAGCGAGACGGCTACTATGAGCGCTCACTCGGCGGGATCGAGCTTGAGGTAGTCGAGGCCGAACATGCGGCGCGGGACGGCCTCGGGATTCGAGCCGACGATCTCGGCGGTGAACGTGTGCTGGCCGGCCGAGAGTTGGTGCTTGCCTAACGGAAAGACCTTGCTGATCACGCCGTTGTTGATCAGGTCCAGCGGTTCGCCGAGCGGCTTGTCGTCGAGGTAGAGTCGGACGATGCCGTAGTCGATGGCTTTGGTCAGGGCCGCCGAGAGGGCATACGTGCCGGCCTTCTCGACCTGGAAGGCCAGCACGAGCTTATCGCCGGGCTTTCCGTTGCGCCACCAGATCTGCTTGTCGTCGCTCCAGCGGAACTGGGCCAGGTCCTGGATTTCGGTCATGCCGCCGGTTTTTTCCAGGATTTTCAGGGTTTCCCCTTCGATGGCCCCTTCCACTTTGAGAGGCTTGGGACCCTCGGCCACGATCACCCGGGCCATTTCCGGCATGGGATCGCAGTTGCCTTTCGCGCCGGGCAGGCCGTACCAATACGTGGTCGCGGCGTAAGCCACGTTGACCGGCCGCCAGTGCCAAACCTCCATGTCGAAGCGGAAGTCCTTGGTGAAGGGGATGCCGTCCAAGAGCCGCACGCGGGTGTTGGTCACGTGGCCTTTGTTCTGCGGTCCTTCGGCCAGCGGCTGGCTGTGGAAGGGCGACTCGAAGAACTCCGGCGTACACCAGGCGTAGCCGTAGTAGTCTTCCGTGCCGGTGCCGAAGTGCGAGGGGAACTGCTGGCCGTCGAAATAGATCTTCTCATCGCCTTCGCCCCACCAGGTAGTAGTCGGGTTGTTCACGCAGAGCGTATCGCCCATGTAGACGCCTTGGCCGGTGATCTTCACGTAGTTCCAGTCGTGTTTCGTGCTCGTGTCGATCGGGTACTCGTGGCGCCAGTTGGCGTGGAAGTACATCGAGCGGTCGTCCCAGGTCCAAGGGCCCGTGAAGGCCATCGGCGTTACCGTCACGTCTTGCTTTCCAAGGTTGATGAACCGAACGTTGCAGGACTTCTGATAAGGCATGACCCAGAGGCAGGTCATCCAGCCGTCCTTGTCCACCTTGCGCCACCAGCCTTGATAAGGGTTCACGCCCACGCCCGAGCCGAAGAAGTCGCCGACCGGGCACCACACGGTCTGCCGGCCGTCGAACTCGATGCCGATCACGGTCGACCGCGTTGCCGCCTGAAGATCCTCGGCCTCCAGGCGCACCATGAGCTTCCGCAGGGCGCCCGGCCGATCGCCGGTGAGGATGTTGGCGTCCATCTCTTCGTCGGGGCGCAGTGTCTGTCCGATCGGCTCCAAGCCTCTCGGCCCACAGACGTCCTGCTGGAGCAGCTTCTTCTGCAATCGGGCGATTTTCTCTTCGGCAGCGTCGAACACCTGCCGCCTGAACGACTCGACCTTTGCCGTCGCTTCGTATGTGCGGTAGTTGATCTGGTAATAGAGCAGGTCGTCGCCGTTTTTCGTGACGTGGAAGTTCGGCCGGTCGTAGGTGATCTTGCAGCTCTTGGCGTAGGGAATGGGCAGGTAGAGATTCATTCCGCGTGCCCGGACCTTCGACAGCGGCGGCCCGACCAGGGCGTCGCCGCCGATGAGTTGCTTGGCCGGCTCGTTGATCGCCGGCTCGTCGGCCCCGTCGATGTAGACGCGGATATTGCCGATCGGATTTCCGGAGGTGGCCCAAATCCGCACGACGCAGCCCGGGCCTTCGGCGTCGAGCATCACCCACTCCTCGCGGCCGTCGATCTGCTCGGAGCGGATGAAGAAGCTCCGGTCGTTGTTGGCCATCCAGGTGCCGGGTTCGTCGGGCGAGACCGACGCACGATCGTAACTGCTGGTTTGGCGGCAGCTATACGCCGGATCGGGAAACCGGGCCGCCGCGTCGCGGTCGACCATTTCCTCCAGCAGCGACTCGAAGGTGACTGTCTTTTCGGCGCCGCGGCCGTCGGCGGCCGCGAATGCCGGGAGGAGAATTGCCAAACTGACGGACGTGAGCACTTGCATCGTTTTCATGGCGAGGTCTCCAGCAGACAACACGGCGGGCAAGCCCGCCCGCTAAACGGAAAAATGCGAGTACTGGGCCAGCCGAGCCCATTCTCACCCCCTCTGTTTGCAGGAAAAAAGCCCACCGGCGACAAGCCGTGGGCTTTGGTGGATCTCGTACACGGACGGCTTACGTCTTACTCCGAACCCGAGGCGGCCTCTTCGCCGGAGCTGCCGTTGGCTGCGGCGCCGACGGTGGGGGGTTCCTGGGTTTCTTCGGCGGCCGAGCCTTTGAAGCACAACTGCTTCTTATCCCCCACCTCCTTGACTCGGACGGTAATCGTGTCCATGCCTTGGAACTCGCCCTTGAGGAGTTCTTCGGAGAGGGGATCTTCGACGAAGTTTTCCAGTGCCCGACGCAGCGGCCGGGCCCCGAAGTCGAGATTGGCCCCCTTCTTGATGATGAACTTCTTGGCCTCGTCGGTAAGGATCAGTTTCAAGCCGCGTTCGCCGAGCCGTTCCCGGACCTTGGCCAACTCCAGTTCGATCACGTCGGCCAGGTCCTCGTTGGTCAGGTGGCGGAAGACGATCACGTCGTCGACGCGGTTGAGGAACTCGGGCCGGAAGACCTTCTCGATCTGTTCCTGCACCCGCTCTTTCATGCTCTCGTACGAGGCGTCCGCGTCGGGTTTCTGGAACCCGAAGGCCGACTCGTTCTTGATCGCTTCGGCCCCGGCGTTGGTGGTCATGATCACGATCGTGTTGCGGAAGTCGACGTTTCGGCCGAAGCTGTCGGTGAGCCGGCCTTCTTCCATGACTTGCAGGAGCATGTTGTAGCAGTCGGGATGGGCCTTTTCGATTTCGTCCAGGAGCACGACCGCGTAGGGCCGGCGGCGGATCTTCTCGGTCAACTGGCCGCCTTCCTCGAAGCCCACGTAGCCCGGAGGGGCCCCGATCAGCCGGCTGACGTTGTGCTTCTCCATGTACTCGCTCATGTCGATCTGGATCAGGGCGTCCTCGTCGCCGAACATGAACTCGGCCAGGGCCTTCGCCAACAGCGTCTTGCCCACGCCGGTGGGCCCGGCGAGGACGAAGCAGCCGGTGGGCCGCTTGGGATCCTTCAGGCCGCTGCGGCTGCGGCGGACCGCCTTGGAGATCGAATGGATCGCCTCGTCCTGGCTGATCACCCGCTTGTGCAGGTCGCTTTCCATCTGCATCAGCCGCATCGAGTCTTCGGTGCTCAGCCGCGTGAGCGGGATGCCGGTGATCTTGGAAACGACCTCGGCGATCACGTCCTCGTCGACCACGCCGTCGGTCTCGCGCGATTTCTCGCGCCATTCGCGGGTAATGGTCTGTTTCTTCTTCTTCAGCTTGTCGGCCTGGTCGCGCAGCGAGGCGGCCTTCTCGAAGTCCTGGTTGGCGACCGCTTCCTCCTTGTCCTTGTTCAGCCGCTCGACTTCCTCGTCGATTTCCTTCAAGTCGGGCGGCCGGGTCATCGATTTCAGATGGATCCGGGCCCCCGCCTCGTCGATCACGTCGATGGCCTTGTCGGGCAGGCAGCGGCCGGTGATGTAGCGGCCGGAAAGCTCGACGGCCGCGTCGACGGCGTCGTCGGTGATCTGCACGTGGTGGTGCTGTTCGTAGCGGTCGCGCAGCCCCTTGAGGATCTCGATCGTCTCGCCCTTGGTCGACGGTTCGACCATCACCAGTTGGAAGCGGCGGTCCAGGGCGCTGTCCTTCTCGATGTACTTGCGGTACTCGTCGAGCGTGGTGGCCCCGATGCACTGGATTTCGCCGCGGCTTAAGGCCGGCTTGAGCACGTTGGAGGCGTCGATGGCCCCTTCGGCCCCGCCCGCTCCGACCAGCGTGTGCAACTCGTCGATGAACAGGATGGTGTTCTTCGCCCGGCGGACTTCATTCATCACCGCCTTGATGCGTTCCTCGAACTGGCCGCGGTATTTCGTTCCGGCCACCATCAT
>Ga0307380_10004425_pt1 | contig 19000 bp, 18 predicted proteins | sample UN3MG_FD_202239 | JGI IMG/M metagenome (GOLD analysis project Ga0307380, IMG submission 202239) | Soil microbial communities from Risofladan, Vaasa, Finland - UN-3 | ecosystem: Environmental > Terrestrial > Soil > Coastal area > Acid sulfate soil | place: Finland: Risofladan, Vaasa | collected... | reverse complement strand
CGCTCTCGAGATCTTCGCCGAACTCCTCGCCAAGCTCCTGCATGGTGTCGTCTTCTTTGTCGTAGAACCAGTAGACGTCGACCGAGGCGCCGTCCTTGGCCGCGGCCTCGAGCTTGTCCATGAGCATCATCACGGCCTTGGCGCTCGAACTGTTAAGATAGATGAGCTCGAAATCGAACCGGAAGCTCCCCTGCCCCACCGTGCCGAGATAGGCATCGAGCGCGGCAAACACTGGCCGGTAAAACTCCGTGACATTTTCGGGGTACGACTCGCCCGCAATCTTCAGATGGTTGTTGGCGAAATCGAAGGCCACGGCCGGCGTGCGGGAGGTCGGTTCGATATTCAACGGGTCTCGCATCAATCCAGCCCTTAGATGGCCGCTTTCAGCGCAAAAAATGAGTGGTCGTTATCGATGTCGGCGAAGTCAAACTCAATGGGCCGCGTGGCCCGCCGCGCAACCTCGATGAAGCCGAGGCCGGCGCCCTTGCTGCCTTGCTCGGGATCGGCCCTAAGCTTCTCTTTGTAAAGAGCCTTCAACTCCTCTTTGGTCATATCCCTAATTCTGCTCAGCCGCTCTTCGAGCCGCTCGACATCCACCTTTCGGATGAGATTGCCGGCACAGACCACGTAGTCGTCGCCTTCCCGGCCGATGGTGAGAATGCCGTAGCGGATCTCCTTGAGCGAGCCCTCGTCGGACGCCGGTGGAGGCGGTTGATGTGCCTTTTCGGCGGAATAGCGGATGATGTTCTGCATTTGCTCGACGAAGATGGCGAATACGCTGCGCAGCGTCTTGGTATCCGCGTCGTCGATAGTGAGTTTCTGCTTCAGGGCTTCGCCCACGCCGCTCAAGACAGGTTCGGTCACGTAGCCGCTATAGGCGAAGATGACCCCTTGGGTGTGCAACTTCGACCGCAAGTCCATCAGTTGACCGGCAAGCATCGGATCCTCCTAGGAATGCGGGACGAAGCCCAAGACGGTGAGATCGTCACGGCGGCGCTCTTCGCCCTGGTACCGCTCGAAGGCCTCGCGCAACGACGCCTCTTGCTCACTCATGGGCACATCGCGGAGTTTCCGCAAGAGATCCTGGAAGCGCCGCTTGCCGAAGGAGCGGCCACGCGGACCGCCGATCTGATCGATCAGGCCGTCCGTGGTGAGATAGAAGGAATCCCGGTCGTCGAAGGAGAAGGTGTAGTCGCTGAAGCGCGTCTCCGCCGGAAAGCGGCGATAGCCGAGCCCTTCGCGGTCACCCTTGATCTCAATCACGCCTTCCTGATTGGCCCGCCACAGCGAAAAACGCGCGCCGGCGAACGTCATCTGCTGCTTCTTGGGATTGATGAAGCAGACGCCGGCCTCGAGCCCGTCGTCGGTTTCGCCGTGCGTTTCGTCTTGGCCGAGAAGGCCTTGCACGCCTTGATGTAAGCCGATCAGCACCTCGCTCGGCTTATCGCCCGGCGCGCTGCGCAGCATGCGGTCGAGCAAGCCCCAGGCAATCAGCGTCATGAAGGCGCCAGGTACGCCGTGACCGGTGCAATCGCCGACCATGATCGCGTAGCCGCCCTGAATGGGCTGGAACCAGAAGAAGTCGCCGCCGACGATGTCGCGCGGTTCCCAGATGAGGAAGTGGTCGGCCGCCACCTCTTCGAGCTCACGACGCGCCGGGAGCGCCGCGGACTGGATACGGCTCGCGTAGCGCAAGCTTTGCAGAATGAGCTGGTTGGCGGCGGCGGCCCGCTGCTCGCTCTCCTTGACGTCGGTGAGATCGCTGTAGACGGCGACCGTGCCGCCGGTCTCGGTCCGGCGCTCGCTGACCTGAAGCCAACGGCCATCCGACCGGCGCTGCAGGATGGGCTCGGCAGGATTGCGGTGCTCATCGAGGCGCTGCCGGAGCCAGCCCTCCTCGCGCCCTTGCGCATCGGCGATCAGTCCATGCGCCACCGCTTTGCCGATGATCTCTTCATAGGTCTGGCCCGGCGGCGGGGGGCCCTCACCCACGTCGAACAGCTCGGCATATTTCTGATTGCCGAGAACCAGCCGATCGTCGGAGTCATAAAGCGAGAAGCCCTCTGAAATGGTCTCGATAGCGTCGGTGAGACGCTGCTCGCTCTGCTGCAATGCGGCCTGTTCCGCCGTCTTGCGCGCGGTGACCTCGCTCCACGTGCCGATCACCTCGAGCGGACTGCCGTTCTGGTCGTTGACCAGGGTCTGCTCATCGCTGACCCAGCAATAAATGCCGTCGGCCTTGCGGAAGCGATACTCGGACACGCAATGACCGGTCTCGAAGAGCTTTGTTTGCGATGCCTCGACCTCTTCGAGATCCTCCGGATGCACATGGGAGCGCCAGAAGTCGGGTTTCGTCATATATTCGTCTGGCGCGTAGCCCAGCACGCGCTTGATGTTCTCGCTGACGAAGCTGGGCTTGAAGTCGCCCGTCGCCGCAAAGCTGTAGACCACGGCGGGGGCGCTATGGAGCATGAGGTCGAAGCGGGCCCGTGCCTGGCTCTGGCCTGCTCGGCCGATTTCCGCGCGGTGATGTTGCTCCAGGAGCCGACGATCTCGGTCGGGTTCCCCTTCTCGTCGCGCAAGAGATACTGGTCGTCGCTGACCCAGATATAGGTGCCGTTGCGCTTGCGGAACCGGTACTCGGTGACGTGGCGCCCTTGCTCGAACAAATTGCCCTGCTGGGCCTCGACGGCCGAAAGATCCTCCGGATGGACGTGAGAACGCCAGAAATCCGCGTGCTCCAAATATTTCTCCGGACAATAGCCCAGCAGCCGCTTGATGTTCTCACTGATAAACGTCGGCGCGTAGTCGTCGCGTGCCTTGAAGCTGTAGATCACCGAGGGGGCCGTCTCGAGCAGGGTGGAAAGGCGCGCGCGGGCCGCATCTTCGCCCTCCTCGGCCGCTTTCCGTGCGCTGATGTCGCTCCAGGAGCCGACGATCTCGACCGGCGCCCCGGTCGCATCCCGGACCAGGTGCTGCTCGTCGTTCACCCAAGCATAGGAGCCGTCCTTGCGGAGGAAGCGATATTCGAGGGTCTGCCGGCCGGCCTCGAACAGCTTGTCCACCTCGGCCTCGATGCGCCTCAAATCATCGGGATGCACATGCTCGCGCCAGAAATTCGGGTTGCCCAGATATTCGCTCGCGGCGTAACCGAACAGGGTTTCGAGATTGTCGCTGATGAAGGTCGGCGCGAAATCGTCTGTCGCCTTGAAGCTGTAGATGACCGCGGGCGATGCGGAGAGGAGCCGTGCGGCGCGCTCGTCGGCGACAATTTCGGCGTCGTCGCTCTGCCCCGCGGGCAGGCCGTCCAACGCCCCCTCGATGATGGCGGCGACATCGGCGCTGTCGGCACCGGGCCGCAGCAGGCCCGACAACGCGGCCGCCGCGCGGCGGGCATACTCCTTCGATGCGGTCATCGTTCCGCCGTACCAGTCCTCTCAAGGGCCCACGCCTCTCATGAGCCCATGCCAAAGCGCAAGGCCAGATAAGCGAATAGCAACGCGAGATGCTACCCGAATCAAGACCCGCATTCGGCGCGGTTCGGCCAAATCACCGCAAGGTTACTGGCCCGAGATTATGACGGCTGGCATCCTCGGCGCGGCCGGCTGACCTACTGAGAGGTCTCCGATGCCATGCTGTCGGAGGCCGGCTCCTCTGGTTTCGCCGAAATCTCGTCCATGGTCTTGCCGATGACGCAGTCAAACCAGCCATCGCTGCCGAATTCACAATTGTGCCGTTTGGTCTGCACCACCGCAAAGATGGCAATAATGACGATAAGAATAAGAATGATCCGCATGCTGGCTCCCTCCCGTTACGCGCTGGCGTAAACTATACGAACACGCTCGAAACAAGAAGGGCTGGCTGAGCCGGTGCTTCCCTTGATTTCGAACCTTCACGGAACAATATGATCTTGTTGAGGAATATTCAGCATTCCGCCTAAATCCGATGTGCAAACCGAATCCCATATCGCGCAAAACCTTCCTCGAAGCTGGTCTGGCGCTCGCGGCGGCCCCTCTTCTCCGCTATGTCCCGGCGCATGCGGCGGCCGCGGATGTTACCGAGGTGGCGCCCGGCGTGTTCGTGCATCAAGGGCGCTACGAGGTGCAGTCCCCGGACAATCGCGGCGACATCGCGAATGCGAGCTTCGTGGTCGGTGACGAGGCTGTCGCCGTGATCGACACCTCGGGAAGCGCGGTGATGGGTGAGGACCTCCGCGACGCCATTCGGGGCGTCACCAAGAAGCCAATCAAATACGTGATCAATACGCATATGCATCCCGACCACATCTTCGGGAATGCCGCCTTCAAGCAGGACAACCCGACCTTTGTCGGCCATTACAAGCTTGCGCGGGCGCTTGGGACGCGCTCGCAAAGCTACATCACCGCCAATTCGCAAATGCTCGGCGAGGACGTCTTCAAAGGCAGTGAGATCATCCTGCCGACGATGTTGATCAAGGCGCCGACGACGCTCGATCTGGGCGGCCGCACACTCCTATTGGAGCCGCAAGCCACGGCCCACACCGATAACGATCTGATCGTCACGGACAGCAAGACCGATACGCTGTTTCTCGGCGATCTTCTGTTTTCGGTGCACGTGCCGACTTTGGACGGCTCCATCAAGGGATGGCTCGCCCTTCTCGACGAAATGGGCGACCGCAAGGTTGCCCGGGTCGTGCCCGGCCACGGCCCGAAGACCATGGAGCTGCCTGAAGCGCTCGAACCCGAGCAGCTCTACCTGGCGACCGTCGCGGCCGATGTCCGCCGCCAAATCGCCGAGGGCAAGACCTTGGCTGAAGCGACCAAAACCGCCGGATTCTCGCAGAAAGATGCTTGGAAACTGTTCGACCAGTATCATGTCCGCAATGTCACCGCGGCATTCGCGGAACTCGAATGGGAGTGATATACTCTCCTCAACACATTCCTTAGGAGCACGGCACAATGCCCCATTCCCTTAAGAGCTTAGCCAGAGGCTGCGGCGCCGCCGCACTCACCCTCTCGATGCTTGTCCTGGCCACTCCCGGCGCTTCCGCCGAAGAGAAGATGTGGCCCATTCTCAAGGAGCAGGCCTTCGGCGACCGTTACATCCGAGAGGATGACATGGTGGTCCTTGAGACCCCGCAGAAGGTCGAGGATGCGGCGCTCGTTCCTTTGACTGTGCGCATCCCCCCGTGGGTCAAAGGTAACCTCAAATCGCTGACGCTGTTCATCGACAACAATCCGGACCCGAAGGTCGCCACGTTGAACTTCGGACCGGCTGCCGGTGCCGTTGGGGAGCGTAGTTTCTCCACGCGCGTGCGGATCGACAACTTCTCGCATGTCCGTGCGGTCTTGGAGACCGAGGACGGCAGCTTGCACATGGCCACTAAGTTCTTGGCCGCGGCGGGCGGTTGCGCCGCCATGCAGGCGAAGGACCCCGAGGCCGACACGGCGGGCATGGGCAAAACGATCGTCCGGACTTTCCCGCCGGCCGTGGATTCAAATCCGATCTGGTCGGGACAAGTGATGATCAAGCACCCGAACGATAACGGCATGCAGCTCGACATCAACACCGCGAAATTCATCCCGGCGCATTACGTGAAAGAGGTCACGGTGAAGCGCGACGGCGAACTGGTGTTCACGATGGACACGACGTTCTCCATCTCGACCAACCCGAACTTCCGCTTCACCTTCGCCAAGGGCGAGGAGAACAATCTCGACGTGTCGATCGTCGACACCGAAGGCGAGGTGTTCGAAGTCCACGCGCCGCCCAAAGGCTCGTGAGAGAAAAGGGCTCGCAAGAGAAAACCCCCCTACTCCTGTTCGGCGTCCTGCTTGCTGGAATAGTAAATGTGCGCCTGGAGGAGGAAGTCATCTGGGCGCTTCAGGAACAGTGTCCGCGCCGTCTCATTGCCGAAGCAATAGGTCTTGCCCAGATAGACGGTGTTGACCGAGCAATCAGTCTGGATGTCCTTGCCGAGCGCAAGACCCATCACGCATTCGCCCTCGAACTCACCCTCGCGGACATCCTCGGCCAGCGCGCCGCCTGTGGCCAAGCCGACCAGGCCGGCGATCACAGTGGCGAAGACGATCCCCGTGGCGAAGATGGCTTTCGGCATTTCGATATCAAATCCTTGAGGGAAGGATTGGTGGGCGCACACGGACTCGAACCGTGGACCCGCTGATTAAGAGTCAGCTGCTCTACCAACTGAGCTATGCGCCCTCAGAGTACGGCCTTCGCGAACAAGACGAAGAAGGCCAACCCGGCTCGGAATATCCGAACTCCCAAGGGTGCTCCCCTTAGCACTGGCCCGGACCGCCTGTCTAGCTTGCCTTTCTTCTAAATGGCTGGCTGACGCCCCTACCACAAGGCTTGCGCCTCAGAGCGCCGGAAGGTGACCTTCCGATTGACGTGGGCGTTGAGCACGAAACCCAGGCCGATGATCATGGTCAACATCGAGGTGCCGCCATAGGAGACCAGCGGCAGCGGCACGCCGACCACGGGCACCAGACCGGTGACCATGGCGACGTTGATGAACACATAGGCGAAGAGCGTGAGACCGACGCCGCCGGCAACGAGTTTCGCGAACATGCTGCGGCAGCGGAGCGCCATATAGGTGATGAAAACCAGTGCCAGGAGGTAAAGCGCGAGCAGCAGCACGGCCCCGATGAAGCCCATCTCCTCGGCGAACATGGTGAAAATGAAGTCAGTATGCTTTTCCGGCAGGAAGTTGAGCTGGGCTTGGGTGCCTTGCATGAAACCCTTGCCGGCCAACCCGCCCGAGCCGATGGCGATCTTTGACTGGAGTATGTGATAGCCCGAGCCGAGAGGATCGCGCTCTGGGTCGATGAAGGTCAGCACCCGCTCCTTCTGATAGTCGTGCAGGGCTTCCCAGGCATGCGGCAGCGCGATGATGACGCCGGCGATGGCCCCGGCGAAATAGAACCAGCTCACCCCGGCAAGGAACAGCAGGCCACCGCCGATGATCGCAAACAGCGCCGCCGTGCCGAGATCGGGTTGGGCCAGCGCGAGCAACACGGGCAGGCCGATCAACAGCAGCGGCGCGAGCAGCGCGTCGGGGCGCCAGATCTTCTCCGGCGGCAGCCATTGATAGTAGCGGGCAAGGGCCAGAACGAGCGTGATCTTCATCATCTCGGCGGGCTGGAAGCTGATCTCTCCATAGCCGAGCCACCGCCTGGCGCCACCGCTCTCCACACCGATGAACGGCACCAGCAGCATCAGCAAGAAGGCCGCGAGATAGAGAGGATAAGCGCCCTTGAGCCACCAGCGGATATCGGAGAATGCCACCGCGAAGAGCAGTGCCAAACCGAAGCAGAACCGGACGATCTGACGGCTCGCCCAGGGCTCGAACGTCCCGCCCGCCACAGAATAAAGCGCCGCGGCGCCGACCAAAGTGATGGCCAAAATGAGCAACAGAAACGGCCAGTTGAGCAGGAGCAGCTTCTTGCTCAGATTGAGCTTCGGCGCCGGCGCCTCGGCAAAAAGCATCTTCATTGTGTGGGCCCCACGGCGGCGATCGCGGCAGGGGCCTCATCGTCGGTCGTCGCGACAAAGGTCGGACGGCCTGCAGGATCGCGCAACAAGGCCTCGGTTATCACGTCGCTAACGACAGGTGCTGCGGCGCGCGAGCCGCCGCCGCCATGTTCAACGACGCAGGCCGCGGCATAACGCGGGGCATGCGCCGGTGCGAAAGCCACGAACAGCGCATGGGTCTCGCGCTCATATGGCGAGAGCTTGTGTTCGTTGCGCGAGGAGACCACCTGCGAGGTTCCGGTCTTGCCGGCCATTAGCGTGCCGGGAATTTTCAGGGCGGAGCGGCGCGCCGTGCCCCCGGGCTCGTTGACGACCCCGATCATGCCGCTGCGCACCATCTCCAGATGCAGCGGATCGAGTGCGAGATGCGGCCACGGCTCCGTCTGATCTTGCGCGGACATGACCAGCTTCGGCAGCACCGCCCGCCCCGTGGCCACGCGCGCGGTCATCACGGCGAGCTGCAACGGCGTGGAAGACACAAAGCCCTGTCCAATTCCCGCGATCACCGTCTCGCCGGGATACCAGGCCTCGAACAGTTGGGCCCGCTTCCAAGCCTTGTCCGGAATGAGGCCAGGCTTCTGTCCGGGGAGCCCGCAATCATAGGTTCGGCCGAGACCGAGATGGCGGGCGACCGCCGCGAGATGGTCGATGCCCATGCGCTTCGCCGTCTCGTAGAAATATGTGTCGCAGGACTGCTTTATCGCCTCATACACGTTGATGCCGCCGCCATGGGCCTTCCAGCAGCGGAAGCGCTTGCGGCCGACGGAATAACCGCCAGGGCAGCGCATGGTCTCGTGCTCGTCGATCACGCCGGCGGAAAGACCGGCAAGCGCCGTCACCACCTTGAACGTGGAGCCAGGCGGATACTGGCCGCGAATGGCGCGGTTGGAAAGCGGGTGGTCGCGGTTTCGGGCAAGCGCCCGCCACCGCGCCAGATTCACATCGAAGGCGACGTCGTTGGGATCGAAGGTCGGCGTCGACGCCATGGCGAGAATGCCGCCGGTCACGACGTCAAGCACCACGACGGATGCGACCCGGTGCTCCTTGATGCGGTCGAGTGCCACGGTCTGGAGATGATGGTCGATGCTCAGCACGAGGTCCGAGCCACGCGTGCTCGGCTTGGAACCCAGCTCGCGGACAACGCGTCCATGAACGTCGACCTCGTATTTTATGCTGCCCGGGCTTCCGCGGAGCTCGCGGTCGAAGGTCTTCTCGATACCGGTGCGTCCCGTGCGGAAGCCGGGAAGACGCATGACGGGGTCGAGATTGACCTCCTCCTTGCCGGCCATGCCGACATAGCCGACGACATGGGCCATGGCACGGGCATGGTAATATTTACGATAGGCGGAGCGGTCCGCCCGCATGCCGGGGATTTGTGGGGCAAGGACGTTGAGCAGCGCAAACTGGCGCCAGGTCAGCCCTTCGGCGACAAGCACCGGATAGTAGCCGCTCTGGCGGCGCGCGGCGCGCATGACCCGATCTCGCGTCGATGAGGAGACCGGAACAACCTTGGAGAGCGCATTCAGCGTGCCTGGCAGACTTTTGCAGAAGGCCGGCACAACTAGGAGACGGAGATTCTCCTTGTCCTCGGCGATGACCGCGCCGAAACGGTCGTAGATGGCGCCGCGTGACGGCGCCACCAGCTGCATCGTCATACGGTTCTCGTCGGACAGGAGGCGATATTCGGACGAGTCGCGAATCTGAAGCTGGTGCAGGCGCCAACCGAGAAGGCCGAACAGCCCCGCCTGGCCCGCGCCGACGAGAAGCGCCCGGCGCGAGAAACGATGGCTCTGCTTCCGCGTATAGTCCGGCTTCCTCTTCGCACCGTAGTGGACCGCCTTTTTTCTCATGACGCTCCCCGGAAAATCGTACCGCGCGCAGGTCCGAGCCGGCCGTAGCGGATCCACAGAAGGCCGTAGAGCACGACGGGGAACAGAGCGATCGAGGCCACCGCACCCAAGGCGATCGGCCACCAGTCGATCCAGCGGAAGTAATAGAGCGAGGCCAGCAGCCAGCCGAAGCCGCCGAGCATGACCGCGAGCGCGCTCCAGATCAGCCAGTGCTTGACAAGATTATGACCTTCACCGAGCGACCCGGTCCGGCCGCCGACCGTCGCCGCGATCAGGCACATGAGCGCCCAGTAGCCGAGCGGACCGCCGCTCATGATGTCGGCGAGAAGCCCAAGCCCTACCGCGGCCGCGGGATGGAGCGCGGCGCCAGGAATGGCCCCCCAGCAAAACACCATCATCACGACGACCAGCGGCAGGATAAACGTGGCGTCGGCTGGCAAGCCCCACGGCACCGCGGTCGCAACCACCGCAAACAAGACAGAGAGTGCCGGAAGAAACTTTGTCATCGCTCCGCTTGCGCTTGCCCCCCGGGCGTTGGAACGACGGCGGCGACGGGCAGCGCGGCGCTTGCGGTTGTGGTGTTGCTTGGTTCTACAGGCGCCGCCGACAAGGCCCGTGCGTCGTCGACCGGCGACGGCGAGTCCGCGCGCGTCAGGGCCGGGGTGTCGAAGAACAACACGCTGACGGCATCAAGCGAATTCAGCTCCGCATAGGGGCGCACCTTGTAGGCGCCCGGCTGTCCGGCAACCACGCCGACCCGCAAGCCCCGTGGCAATACGCCGTCGCTGCCAGAGGTATACACCTCGTCGCCGGGATAGAGCGCCGCGCCCTCGGGCACGAAGTCGAGTTGAAGTTCGGCGCTGTTGTCGCCGGAAGCGAGACCACGCACGCCCGCAGGCCCGACTAGGACCGGAATGCGGCTATTGAGGTCGTTGAGGAGAAGCACGCGGGCCACGGACTTTCCGGCATCCACCGTGCGGCCGACAAGCCCATCACCGTTGATAACCGTATAACCGATGCGCAGACCATCTTGGCGGCCGATATTGATGAGCGCGCTGCGGACAAAGGGCCCGCGGGCATCGGCGATGACCTGGCCCGTGGCGTAGACCAGCGCGGGCTCCTCGACGGCGTTCAGCAGCGAGCGCAAATGCGCGACCTTGCGCTCGAGCAGCTTGGTGCGCCATTCCCACTGTTTAAGCTCGTCGTTCTCCTTCTTGAGCCGATCCACCTCGTCGAACGCGGCGAGGTAAAGCTGCACGCGGTCCATGGCCCGGCGCGCCTGGATGGCCGGAAGAGACGCCACTTCGAGTAAGGGCGCACTGAAATCGACCAGCCCGTCGCGCGCATCGCCAATCACACCATGGCCAATGCGACTCAAAACGAGGAGAACCGCGCAAAGGAAATAGAGGCCAAAGCTCAACAGCTCTACCGGAGCCCGCCAAGAAGGCCGGTGTCTTCGGAACAACGGTGAACCGCGCTCGCGCATTTGCGTTCACTCAAGAGAACGCCCAGCGGCGTTCTGCCTCCCTATTCGTCCCGGGCTGCTTCACGGCAGCCCTCGTCCCCGCCCGACTAGGGCTTAATCAGTAGATCGGCCATCTCATCGAGCCGCTCTAAAGCCATGCCCGTTCCCCGAACCACGCAGCGCAGCGGATCTTCGGCGATCTTGAATTTCACTCCGGTCTCCTGCTGGAGCCTCACATCGAGTTTTTCGAGAAGCGCGCCACCACCGGTTAGATAGATGCCGGCGTCGCAGATATCGGCCGTGAGTTCGGGCGGCACGTCCGCAAGCGCTTGGCGGATGCCCCCGACAATTTGCTGGATCGGCAAGGTCAGCGCGTCGGCGATCTCGTGCGGCCCGAGGGTGATCTCGGTCGGAAAGCCGCGCTGCATGTCCCGGCCCTTGAGCGTGATGGAGACATGGGTGCCGTTCGCCTTGGCCACGGCGGAGCCCGCCTCCTTCTTTATGGCCTCGGCATTGGTGGCGCCGATGAGAAGGTGATGCTTGAAGCGTGCGTAGTTGACGATCGCCTCATCCATGGCGTTGCCGGCCGTGCGGATCGACTTGGAGTAGATCACGCTGCCCATCGACATGACCGCGATGTCCGTGGTGCCGCCGCCGATATCGACAACCATGGAACCGCGCGGCTCCTTGATCGGCAACCCCGAGCCGATCGCAGCGGCCACCGGTTCCTCGATCAGATAGACGCGCCGCGCGCCGGCCGAGAGTCCGGCCTCATGCACCGCGCGCCGCTCCACCGAGGTCGCGCTAGCCGGCACACAGATCATGACGCGCGGGCTGCCGAACAGACTCCGCTTGTTCACCCGCCGGATGAAATATTTGATCATCTCCTCAGCCGCGTTGAAATCCGCGATGACGCCATCGCGCAACGGCTGAACAGTTTCGATCTTGCTCGGGGTTCTCCCCAGCATCGTTTTGGCCTCATGGCCCGCGGCGATCACCTTCTGGTCATCGCCACGCCGCTCTATGGCGACCACGGACGGCTCGTCGAGAACGATACCCCGTCCTGGCACGTAAACGACCGTGTTCGCCGTGCCAAGGTCGATGGCCATGTCTGCCGAGACAAAGCCCAAGACCCGCGAGAACATGCACCCGCCCCATTAGCTCCCCGCAAATGCGGGTGCCCTTTAACGCTACTGACACTACGCGCGGCAGAAAACATGGCCGTTCAAAGGGTTCGGCCCCGCCCCGCGCAAAGCCATGTTGCGTCAAATCGCGATGGCGAGCAATGCGTGATGCGCCAGTTTTGAAAAAACTCTTCGCTTGACGCGTCAATCGCCTGCTCCGCCGAGCGGTCTCACCCAAATGAGGCACAGAGACTGAGTGGCTCGCCGGATGAGCGGCTTAGTGAGACCCGCTAAGACGCCGACGGAGAGTCGCGGCACCGTGAGCCGGCCGGGCGACACCCAGCCGGCACAGTTTTCTTGCCACATTCTGGCAGATGCCTATGACATAGGCATTACGGCAAGGCTCACGAAGCGAGCATGGTCTCGGGCTTGCGCCGGGCATCGCGCGCCAGGAGCTTATTCAGTGCACTGACATAAGCGCGGGCGGACGCCACCATGGTGTCGGTGTCGGACCCCCGTCCCGTGGCAATCTTGCCGTCGGCCTCCAGGCGCACCATGACCTCGGCCTGGGCATCGGTCCCCTCGGTCACGGCACTCACCTGATAGAGCGCCAGACGCGCCTCATGGGGCACCAAGGCGCGGATGGCCTGGAAGGTGGCATCGACCGGCCCGTCGCCGGTCGCCTCATACATTTGCTGCTTGCCGTCGACATCGAGGGTGATGGTCGCCTTCTGCGGGCCGCCGGTTCCGGCGATCACCGTCAGCGCCACCACCTTGATGCGGTCGTGGGCGCTAGCGATTTCCTGATCGACCAGGGCCTCGATATCCTCGTCATAGACATGCTTCTTCGCGTCGGCCAAGGCCTTGAAGCGCACGAAGGCGTCCTCGAAGGCATTGCCGCCGAGCTCATAGCCGAGCTCTTTCATCTTCTCGCGGAAGGCATGGCGCCCGGAGTGCTTGCCCATGACCAGGGAGGACTCCTTCAGGCCGACGCTTTCCGGCGTCATGATCTCGAAGGTCCCGGCATGCTTCAAAATACCGTCCTGGTGGATGCCGCTCTCATGGGCAAAGGCGTTCCGGCCGACGATGGCCTTATTGTATTGCACCGGGAAAGCCGTCACTCGCGACACCAGCTTGGACGCCCGGGTCAGATGGGTGGTGTCGACGCCCGTCCAGAACGGCATGACGTCCGAGCGGGTGTGAATCGCCATGACGATCTCTTCCAGCGCGGCATTGCCGGCCCGCTCGCCGAGCCCGTTGACGGCGCATTCGACTTGGCGCGCGCCCGCGCTCACCCCCGACAGGGAGTTGGCGACGGCCAGGCCCAGATCGTTATGGCAGTGGGTGGAGAACACGATCTCGTCCGCGCCCGGCACCCGCTCCAAAAGCATGCGGATCAGCGCGCCGAACTCGTCATGGGTGGCGTAGCCAACCGTGTCCGGAATATTGACGGTGGTGGCGCCGGCCTTGATGGCCGCCTCCACGCAGCGGCACAGGAAATCCTCCTCGGTGCGGGTCGCGTCCATGGCCGACCACTCCACGTCGTCGGTGTAGCCGCGGGCGCGAGTCACCGAGGCGGTGACGCGCTCCAGCACCTCGGCCACCTCGATGCCCATCTGGTATTTGCGATGGAGCGGCGAGGTGCCGATGAAGGTATGGATGCGGCCGCGCTTGGCCGGCTTGATGGCCTCGGCGCAGGTGTCGATATCCTTCGGCTGCGCCCTGGCCAGGCCGCAGATCACCGCGTTCTCGGCGCGACGGGAGATCTCCTGCACGCTCTCGAAATCGCCTTGGGAGGCGATGGGAAAGCCTGCCTCGATGACGTCCACCCCCATCTCATCGAGAAGCTCGGCGACCTCCAGCTTCTCCTCGAAGGTCATGGTGGCGCCGGGGCATTGCTCCCCGTCGCGCAAGGTGGTGTCGAAGATGACCACGCGGTCCTTCCCGGTGCGCGGCTCCCCTTCTGGGGTTTTGGTCTCGGAATCCATCATGCTCGTCCTTAAACCTGTGGCCTCAGTCTAACACGACTGGCGAGGCGCTCGAATTTCGTGGGTTTGTCTTGCCATCCCCTGAACGCCCGCCTCGGCCAAGCCAAGACCGCCGATGCTCAGGGGCAGGTAAGGAGGAGCTTGCGGGCCGCGCGCGCGGAGGCAGCCAGCGGGGAGCCGCCGGTTTTCAGCCTCATCTGGTCGTCCAAGCGCTGCATCATGACCCTTCTCGGCGCGGCTCGAAGCCCCGCGATGTCTGGAAAATAGGGGCAACGGACGCCAAGAGCAAGGGGATGGCGCGCGCTCCTTTTGTCGCTGCTTGAGGGTGAGGAGCGAGGGCGTGCCCCGTCCTTACCTTTGTCATCGCCCGGCTTGTCCTGGCCCCTCCCCGAAAGGGGGAGGGATTGCCAGCTCGTCGCCTAAAATCAGGCAGACGTTCTAGAAGTCGAAGATGGCCCGGGTGATGGCGTTGAAGTCCGCAGCATTCCGCCGGCCCCGCCGAACCGGGGCCCGTTCGGACTCGGAGGCGACCTCATCGCTGCCCGGCAAACCGACGGGCAAGGCGCTTCCATTCAACGCCGCAATCATCCTGCGGTCGTGGGCGTAGAGATCGCGGTACTGCTTGAGCGAGCCGTCCTTGTCCACCTGGGCCGTGAAATAGGTGAGATAGACGGGGATGTGCTGTTTCAGCTGGATCTTGTTGGAATCGATGCTGCCGTGCATGGCGGAGTTCACCCGCGCGGCGGTCCAGTCCTGATCGTGCCCGAGCAGCACAGTCGCGAACTGGTCAGGGTTCTGCACGCGCATGCAGCCATGGCTGTTGGCGCGCACCGCGTTGGCGAACAGATGCTTCTGCGTGGTGTCGTGCAGATAAACGTCATGCGTGTTCGGGAAGCGGAACTTGACCAAGCCCAGCACATTGCGCGCGCCCGGTGGCTGGTAGACCTCGTAACGGCGTATATCAGACCGGCTCCAATCGATGGTATCGGGATCGATGTCGCGGCCATTCGCGCCACGGATCCGCAGACCCTGACGCTTCAAGATCGAGGTATCCCAGCCGCCCCCGAAGAAGCCGCCGCCACGGTAGAGATAAGGCGCGATCTCCTCGCTCTTGATGGAGGTCGGCACATACCAGTTCGGGCGGAAGACGATCTCCTCCATCTCATCGTTGAAGACGGGGGTCTGCTTGTTGGTCTTGCCGACCACGACGCGGGTCTCCCAGGCCGGGGCATCCACCTCACCGTCTTTGACGACACGCAGCTTGAACTCGGGGATGTTGACGTTGACGTAGAAGGCGCCGAGGTCCTGCGGCAGCCAGCGCCAACGCTCCATGTTGACGAGGAGGAGATTGATCTTGTCCTGGCCGCTGACCTGGGGCGTCGACTGACCGTTCAGCGCGGCCCTCGTCCCCGAGCCGACCATGCCGTCGGCCGAGGCCCCGTGGGCGCGCTGGTACTGCCTGACGGCTTCACGGAGATCCTGATCGAACAGGGTCTCATCGGCGCCCGCCTTGGCCGGCGCCTCGAGCCGCTTCCTGAGCAGGGCCACGTGCGCATGCTGGACGCCGAGCTTGAGCAGCGGTCCATTGGGAATGACCACCACATCGGGCTCGGAGGATTGGCTTTGGTTGCCGCCCCGCGCCGCGATGAGCTGCTTACGCAGCGCCTCGAACTGCGGATGGTTCGGCTGGAAGCTGCGCAAATACGCCGCCGGGTCGGAGCGGATGGCAATGAAGCCGATCACCTCGGCGGGATTCGGCAGGAAGAGCTTGGGATCGAGGTTCTTGGTCAGGCTCTGGGGGTTGATGCGACCGCCCCGGGCGTCCTTGGCATATTCGATCACGGCCGCGCTGATCTTGAGCTCGGCAGTAGCCAACTGCTCGACAGCGTCGGGCGCGACGGGATTGAAACCTGAGAGACTGGGCAGCCGGTAATCGGTGGACCGGAGCCCATAGTCGTCGGCCTTGGCGATCTCGGCCGAGACGGCCTTGCCGCGCTCGGTCAAACCGCTCTCATCGACCCACAGGAGGCGACGATCCGGCACCGAATAATACTCGGCAAGCGCGATCTGCTCGGAGGCGTCGCCCATGGACTGGGTTCCGAGCTGGTCCTGGATGGCGATCCGGACCGCTTCCGTCTTGGTGATGAGTTCGGCCGGCCCCTCAGGCTCCGCCGCAAACGCGGGCAGGCCGATTGAAGCCGCCAGAACAAGCCCCAAGGCGATTCGTCTCATCGTCAGCTCCCTCTGGCCCCGTTTGGGGTCCCCTCCCCCTTCGTTCGGCGCGGCGATTATGCGCTGTCACGGGGTAGGAGACCACCCAAATTAGGCCCTGAAATGGCAGCTTTCACGCCAAAATGACGGCTTGGCCTGCCGCGTGCGGCCGGCCCGAAATGGCAGCACCGCACCGCCCAAACCAACGCCGCTTGCCACTTTCTTTGGCAGGCAGACCCTACCCGGCGAGCGCCGTATCGAGGAACTCGGTGAAAGAGACCACTTTGCCGTCCGCGATCTCGATGAAATCGGCAAGCTCCGTTGAGAGAGTCTGGCCCGAGGTCACCAGATGCACGGTCGCCCGCCAGCGGACAGCAGCCTTGTCGCCGTCGATCAGCAGATCGAGGATGGTGAAATCCTCGAGTGCCAGACTGTCGACCATGGTCTGAAGGAGCCCCATGACGCCGTCATGGCCTTCGGCTGTGGTCGCCAGCATGCTGAACTCGGGCGAGCCCGCGACCTGGAACTTGGAATTCTCGGCAAAGGACTTGCCCAAGGTCTCCATGTCGCCCTCGACGCGCGCGGCATAGAATTTTCTAATGAAGGTCTCGATCTCGCCGCGGTCGGTCATGACAGCTCCTTCGTGTTCGCGGCCTGCGGGGGGCGCGTCTTGTCGAGTACGCTCACGGCGAAAGCGGTATCGAGGAATTCGACCAGCGAGATCACCTTGCCGTTCTCCACTTCGAGGAACTGGGCGACCTCCGTGGTGGCATCGTCCTTGGTTCCCACGTCGCGGACGGTGGCGCGCCAGCGGATTGCGGCCTGGTTGCCCTCGACGACCAGATCGAGAATGGCGAAGTCGCCGAGCGGCAGACTGGCGATGTTGGACTCGAAGCGGGCCATGATGGCGGCATGACCGTCGAGCGGCGCGCTCAGCGGACCCCATGCGGGTGAACCCGCGATCCGGAACGTGGCGGTGTCGGCATAGCCCTGCCTGAGCGTGTCCATGTCGCCGGCGACGCGGGCGGCACACAGCCCCCTGACGAGCACTTCGATCTCCCGGCGGGTTGTCATGATGGGTTCCCTACTTCGTGTCGGCCTTCCGGCGGCCCTTGTCGGTGCGGCGGCGGGCCGGTGTGCGGCCGGATTTGCGCTGCGGCGCGGCGGCCTTGTTGGCCGGCGCCATAGTGGGCTTTTTGGCCGGCGCCGCCGCCAGATCGCCGTCGGGCAGGCTCACGAAAATGAGCACGGCGAGCACCGTCATGTAGAAGCGGAAGGCCGCGTCCTGGCCGTTCCAGGTCTGCGACTGCCACATGGCGTACCATTCGCCGGCGATCACCATGAAGCCGAAGAACCACAGCAGGAAGGCCCCCAGCGCGGCCGCCACAACCAAACCCTTGGCCTGATTGAACACGGGCCCTGGCGCGTGGCGCACCTGCCAAAGCCGAATGGCGCCGGCGAGGAACAAAATGCCGGCGGCGGCCTCCGCGGCGATGATCAGCCAGTAGCAGACATTCCACAGGGCCGGATGCGTCACCGACCGGTACATCAGCGCGTTGCCCGGATAGGTCGTATCCATGCTCATCACGTGCTGCACGAAAAGATAGTTCGTGCCGTAGTCGGTGATGTTGTCGAAGGCGACGAGCAGGCAGAAGATCGCCAGGCACAGCGTCATTACGATCTTGGTGTAGCGGGTGATCAGCATGAAGGCCCCCTGCCCCCGGTGAAAGCTGGTCCTGACTCTACCCCAATGAACTGCGTGATGCCCGGCCTTGTGCCGGGCATCCACGACTTTGACATGCAGCAAAAACCTGGATGGCCGGGACAAGCCCGGCCATGACGATGTCTAGAAATGCGCGAAGCGTCAGTTCTTGGCTTTGTCGACCATCTTACGCTCGGCGATCCACGGCATCATGTCGCGCAATTTCTTGCCCACAACTTCCATGTCGTGGTTGTCGCATTTGGCGCGCATGGCCTTGAAGCTCGGCTGGTTGATCTTGTTCTCCAGCATCCAGTCCTTGACGAACTTGCCGGACTGGATGTCGGTCAGCACGTCCTTCATGGCGGCCTTGCTCGCCTGATTCACCACGCGGGGGCCGGAGACATATTCGCCGTACTCGGCGGTGTTGGACACCGAGTAGTTCATATTGGCGATGCCGCCTTCATAGATGAGGTCGACGATCAGCTTCACCTCGTGGACGCATTCGAAATAGGCCATCTCGGGGGCATAGCCCGCCTCGATGAGCGTCTCGTAGCCGTTGCGCATCAGCTCGACCAAGCCGCCGCACAGCACGGACTGCTCGCCGAACAGATCCGTCTCGCATTCCTCGCGGAACGTGGTCTCGATGATGCCGGCGCGGCCGCCGCCGATGGCCGAGGCGTAAGACAGCGACAGATCGTGCGCGTTGCCCGTGGCGTCTTGGGCAATGGCGACCAGGCAGGGCACGCCGGCGCCACGCGAATATTCGGCGCGCACGGTATGGCCCGGACCCTTCGGCGCCACCATGCAGACATCCATGTCGGCGCGCGGCTCGATCAGATTGAAATGAATGTTGAGGCCATGGGCGAACAACAGCGCCGCGCCCTGCTTCATGTTGGGCTTGAGGTCGTTCTCCCAGATCTCGCCCTGCAGCTCGTCGGGGGTGAGCATCATCACCACGTCGGCCCATTTGGCGGCGTCGGGGACGGACATGACCTTGAGGCCCGAGCCTTCGGCCTTGGCGGCGGACTTGGAGCCGGGGCGCAGGCCCACGGCGACGTCTTTGACGCCGGACTCCTTCAGGTTCAGCGCATGCGCGTGTCCCTGGCTGCCATAGCCGATGATGGCGACCT